>Ga0182021_10010699_pt1 | contig 10878 bp, 10 predicted proteins | sample 612E3MmetaG_FD_120493 | JGI IMG/M metagenome (GOLD analysis project Ga0182021, IMG submission 120493) | Permafrost microbial communities from Stordalen Mire, Sweden - 612E3M metaG (Illumina Assembly) | ecosystem: Environmental > Terrestrial > Soil > Wetlands > Permafrost | place: Sweden...
CGATCGTCCGCCGCATCGCCGACGAAGCTTCGTGAGCCGACTCTGGACTTCTGACCATCCCGGTAACCGATCGTTCATATGCATAGGCACAGGTGCCTTGGCAACGACATCGTCAAATCATGAGCAGGCGAGCAAACGAGCAGCGCTCAATCTGCACCCCAAGTTGTCCGCAACTAGGAACAAGGGACCTCCAAATCGAGCGGAGGCGCCATCAACAACGTCCTTGCCCGTCCAGTTGGTACCTCAGAGACCATGCATAGGAACAACATACGAGCGCCACAGTGCGGGAGTGGATTGTTGAATCATGACGAAGCAGAAGCTTCCTGGGCCTCTGGCGGCACCTGGCCGGCCCTCGGTCCTCGTTGTCCCTTCCGTCATCGACATCGGTCCGGTGTTGGACGTTGCGATTCTGGTCCACTACGAGGAGCCCTATGGCCCAGCGTCTCTGGAGGCGCGCGCCGGATCCCGGGGTTGTTGACGATGCCTCCAACCCGCCTGATCGCAGCGGACAACCGAAGACTCCGAAAGCCACAGTCTTGTGTGTCACAGATGTGCCACTGGACCTTCGAGCCTGCCCCGGCTGCCGAGACCTCGGATGTTTCACCCTCCGACCTGGAGTTCGAATACCCGGTCAGGAGGCCCGCTTCGACGGCTGGCTACCACGTCTCGACGGTGGCGGCCAGGCGGTGCGCCTCGGGCGCGTCAGTCGCGGCGGCGCTCTGATAGAAACTATCCAACCTTTGCCCTGATGACGGGGCTTTCGGGGTTCGTACCCGCTAGGAGAAGCAAGGATCTGAGCTCCTCCTATCCACGTAAGCCTGAAGAATGTGCGCCCCAGCGGCGCCGGTGTCGATCAGCCACTGGTGGCTCTGCAGCTCATAAGCCCTCAGTCGACCCGCGCCGCGCCCTGTGCCGGCTGGACAGCCCAGGAGCGGGGCGGACGATATCCGAGATGGGCATAGGAACGGGCGATTGCTGCTTCGATCGCGGGCACATCGCCACTGCGGCCCAAGGTGATGGTGGATCCGCCAAAGCCACCGCCGGTCATTCGGGAACCGAGCGCACCTGCAGTTCGAGCCGCGTCCACGGCGGCATCGAGCTTGGGGGTGCTAACAGCGAAGTCATCGCGCAGGGAGTTGTGTGAGGCGTCGAGTAGCGGGCCGATGGCTTCGACTCTGCCGGCGCGTAACAGTTCGACCGTCTCCAGAACGCGCGCGTTCTCGGTGACGACGTGGCGGGTGACCCGGAAGAGGACGGGGTCGGCAAGCCTTCGTTCCGCTTCGGGCAGTGTGGTGATGTCGATGTCACGCAGCGCATCGACGCCGAGCAGGCGCGCAGACTCGAGACAGGCGGCGCGGCGCTCGGCGTAGCCCCCGTGGGCGTGGCTGTGTTGCTCCCGGGTGTCGGTGACCAAGATCGCCAGGTCCGCGGCCGCGAGTTCCATTGGCACCTGGTCGGCTGTGCCGGCGCGCAGGTCCAGGAGCAGGGCGTGCCCTCTGGTGCACATCAGGGAAGCCAGTTGGTCCAGCCCGCCGGTCGGCGCCCCAACGAAGTCGTTCTCTGCGCGCCGGGTGATCGCGACGAGTTCGGTCCGGGACAGTCCGAGTTGCCAAAGGTCGTTGAGCGCGCAGGCCACTGAGCAGATGAGGGCCGCCGACGATGAGAGGCCAGCGCCGAGCGGGACGTCACCATCAACATGTATGTGGACGCCCGGCCTTTCTCCGGCGAGCTCGGCGAGGGCCCAGACGACACCGGCCGGGTACGCCGCCCAGCCAGTCACTGCCCCTGGCGCAAGATCAGGCATCGATACCTCGGCGGTTGACTGCACTTGGATAGACGAAATGAGCAGTGTTTCATCGGGACGCGACGTCACGGCTGCCGTGACCCCGGCCGGGATGGCGAACGGTAACGCGAAGCCGTCGTTGTAGTCGGTGTGCTCGCCGATGAGGTTGACCCGGCCCGGAGCGCGCCAGACAGCCCGCTGACCAAGAGCCGGAGAAGTGCGGCTCACTCACCCTCCCCGCGGAGCCGTGCTGCGGCAGTCTCGGGTGCAATATCGTTGATCCAAACTCCGGCACCGGACTCGGAACCGGCGAGGTATTTCAGTTTGCCGGAGGCACGCCGGATGGTGAAGATGTCCCCCGAAAGATGCCACGCTTCACCCAATGGTCCTCCTGGTGCCTGTTCCCACCCAGCGATATAAGGAGCCGGGGTGTCAAAGAGCCGGTCGAACCGGGCGAGCACATCACAGTAGATCGCAGCCAACTCGGTCCGCTCGTCCGCGTTGAGATCAGGCAGGGATCCGACGTGGCGACGAGGCGCCAAGCGCAGCTCAAAGGGCCAACGTGCCGCGAAAGGAACGTAACCGATCCAACTTCGACCGGTGACAACGATCCGTCGGCCGTCGGAGAGTTCGTCATCAAGCAGTTGGCACTGCAGGCAGCCGCCACCAGCCTCAACATGATCGACCAGTGTTTGAGCTGAGCGAGCAATGCGGGTCGGAAGGAACGGGTAAGCGTAGATCTGGCCATGTGGGTGGGCTAGCGTCACACCGATCTCATCACCACGGTTCTCGAAGCAGTAGACGTACTCCACACCTGGGAGAGCGCGCAGTTCGGCCGTGCGATGCACCCAGGCATCGATGATCGTGCCAACACGTTTCGGCGTCAGCGAGGCGAATGACGCAGTGTGATCGTCGGTGAAAACCACAACCTCGCACCGTCCGACTCCCGGGCCCGAACGGAACGGAAGCTCATCGCGGCGGGCTGCCGACTCGGCTGCCGACTGCCCTAGTGACGGGAAGCGGTTCTCGAACACCACCACGTCGTAAGCGTCCTCAGGAATCTCGGTTTGCCATCCCTCGCGGGACGGACATAACGGGCAGTCCGAGGTGGGTGGTTTGAAGGTCCGCGCCTGGCGATGACCTGCCACCACCGTCCACTCACGTGCGAGTGCGTCCCAGCGGATCTCCGAGGTGCTAACCAACGCTGTCAGGTCACGTTTGTCGCGCACGGTATGCTGGCGGCCAGGCTCGTCATCGAAGTACAGCAGCTCCCGGCCATCGCTTAGCACGGTGCGCGTCGGCGATAGCGGGGATCGCGAAGCCGCAAACTCCCAGGCATCGGCAACCATGTCGTTCAGAGTCCGGGTTGGCTGCCAGCCGAGCTCAGCTCTCGCCGGCTCGCCGTCGGCGATGAGGACGGCAGGGTCGCCGGACCGGCGTCCACGGTCGACGGTCGGCAATGGGTGTCCGGTGACCTGGCGGATGACATCGGCCATCTCCAGGACACTGGTGCCGATGCCCGTGCCGAGGTTGTAAATCAGGTGCTCGCCAGTCCTGGCTGCCCCGAGCGCGAGAAGATGCGCATCGGCAATATCGAGTACGTGGATGTAGTCACGGACTGCGGAACCGTCAGGGGTCGGGTAGTCGGTGCCGAAGACGTCGAGCACATCCCGATCGCCTGCCGCGACTTGCAGCGCGATCGGGATGAGGTGTGTCTCGACTCCATGGCGCTCGCCATAGGTGCCGTACGCACCGGCGACGTTGAAATACCTCAAACTGACTGCAGCCAACCCGTAGGCCCTCGCGAAGGAGCTGATCATGAGGTCGACAGCCAGTTTGCTGGAGCCGTATGGGTTGCTCGGCGCCGTCGCCGCGTCAATGGTGATCGGCACCGCAGACGGCTCGCCATACACCGCCGCGGTGGACGAGAAGACCAGCCTGCCGACGCCGTTGATCCGCATAGCCTCCAGCAGTGCGAGCGTGCCCGACACGTTCGTGGCCCAATATCGCTCGGGTACGTTTACCGACTCACCGACCAGCGACTTGGCAGCAAAGTGCATCACTCCCTCGAAGTGCCCTGCCGATAGCACCGAGTTCGCGTCCGTGATCGGTGCGTGGATAAGCTCAGCGCCCTTCGGGACAGCGTCAGCGTGGCCGGTCGAGAGATCGTCGAGCACCGTCACTTGGTGGCCTGCTTCGAGCAAGCGCGCCGCTGCGACGCTGCCGATGTAGCCAGCCCCGCCGGTAACCAACACACGCATCACCACTCCTACGTTACGCCGTTTGGTGAGTCCGCCCGCGAGAGTCAGAGACGATCAAGGAAGAGTTGAAGACAGGGACTTGCGCCTCTACTCCGCGCGCTGCTGCGCAGTCGTGAATCGGGTAGGAGCGAAGGGTTGGACTGTGGTTGTCGCAGAGCCAGGCGCAGCGATGAGCCTGGTCGAAGAAACACCCTTCCGGTGGCGGATCGACCCGGTGGGGCAGATACGCGTCCCCGGGATGGTGTTCGCGTCCCGTCCGCTGCTTCCTGACGCCATCTCGGACCGGTCCTTGCATCAAGTGGCCGACGTGGCGACGCTGCCAGGCATCGTCGAGGCCTCCTATGCCATGCCTGACGTGCGCTGTTGAGAGGAGTTGGGATGCGCGTAGTAGTAGGTGACCGGATCCACGTGCGCGGCCGGGCGGTCGATGCGCTCCACGAGACGTCGGAGACCATCGAGATTCGGGGACAGGACGGGGCGCCGCCACACCTCGTGCGCCACGCCGACGGCCATGAGGGGCTCGTGTTCCCCGGAGCGGACGCGTCGGTAGAGCACCCCGCAGAGCCGCCAATCCACCTGAAGTCGTCGCCGTTCTAGTTGGCGCCGTCTCCTCCGACCGTCCATGAGACCGCTCGACCAGCCGAGGCGCATTTTCAGTACCACGTAACGGAGGTGTTGCCCATGTCCCCCACGCAAACTGCCAGGTTCACGCGCGCTGCCACCTCGGCCGCCCCACCGGACACCCCGTCCGTCGCCACCAGGTGGAGATCGCCCGTCGGCCAGGACGACGCTGGCAGGCAACGCGCCCTAGCGAGTGGCCCGCCGCCACCCCGACCGGTCACTGCTGCACCGGTGAGCCCATCGTGGCGTTTTGAGCCCCCATCCGTTCAACGACCCCCTGCAACCACCTTGGTTAGCCGGCGGTCGCCAGCACCTGGCGCGACCCAAGCGCCTCCCGCAACACCTTGCGGGCGTGCTCAGGTGCCAGCCCGTCAGCTCACACAGCTCAGGCAGAACCTTGGCCTTAACCGCTCGCGACGACGACCGGTGGCGCGTCGCCGTGGCCTTCCTAACCGCGTTGCGCTGGCTCATCGCCGGTCCATGTCCGCGGCTGGCCCCACCACAACAGGAAACACCGCAGCCACGCCGTAGGTGGGCATTTCTACATGAGGCAACGATCCTGCTACGCAGGCATCTTTGGTGACCCAACTCGCGTCCTTGACACGTCAAAGTTCGCGTCCTACTGTGCTAAACAAGGATTGGCTTGCTCTGCTTGAGACAAGGTGTTATGTCGGGACACGTACTTTTCAAGTGAGCGACAAGCACAAGAAGATCGGACGGAACGGTCCAGATATATTTCGTGATCTACCAGTGAACGGAGATGTCGAAATGGTTGCTCAAGACCTAAACTCTCAATCGGTAGCAAGCCACTTAGCGCGTCGAGGGGTTTTGCAGGGCGCCGGGCTCACGGCGGCGGCAGCCGTGCTGGCAGCCTGTACTTCCCAGGCTAAGACCGGAGCAAGTAGTAGTAGTGGCGGGGCGGGGAATTATCCGAGTACTCCCAAGTTCAAATTCGTGTTCGTCAATCATGTGACAACGAACACATTCTTCCAGCCGACCCAGTATGCGATGGCGGATGCTGCAGCACTCCTGGGCTTGCCGACCCCACAATGGACCGGCTCCGAGACATCGAACGTTTCCCAAATGGTGACTGCGATGAATACTGCGATAACGGGTAAAGTCGACGGTATTGCGGTGTCGCTGGTCGATCAGCAGGCGTTTAACGAACCGGTGAGCAGGGCGCTGGCAGCAGGCATTCCGGTCGTCTCCTACAATGCCGACGTACCAACGAACGCCCGCCTGGCCTACGTCGGCCAAGACCTTTTCGCTTCTGGGCAGGAGATGGGGAAGAAGATAGCCGCGGCCCTCCCATCCGGTAGCAGTGTCGCGATTTTCATCGCTACGCCGGGATCGCTCAATATTCAGCCGCGCGCGGACGGAGCCGCTTCGGCGATCAAGGCTAGCGGCAAGAACATCACCGTCAAGCAGGTCGCGACCGGTGCGGATCAAAGCGCCGAGCAGTCTGCCATTGATGCCTTCTACACCGGCAACAAGGACGTCAAGGGTCTGTACGCCGTTGACGCCGGGAGCACTGCCGGTGTTGCTGCCGTCATGACGAAGTACAAACTCGCCAGCAGTGGTTACCACGGCGGTGGTTATGACCTACTGACACCGACATTGATGGCGATTCAGGCAGGTGTTCTCGACTTCACCATCGACCAGTCGGCCTATCAGCAGGGGTTTCTGCCGACCCTGTACCTGTACCTCTACAAGCTCTCCGGGTCCTTGGTTTCACCACCGGAGACGAACACGGGATTGAAGTTCGTGACTAAGGCCAATGTGGCGCCGTACCTGAAATCGACGAACCGCTATGAGGGCAGCTCGCCGAAACAGTTGTACATCCCGACCGTGTGACCGTAGCGAGCTTGCCACCAAAGGCCAGCGCGTTTAGACAGCTATCGAACTCACCCCACGGGAAGTGGTGCACATGACGGATGGAATAAGCAGATGACAGTTCAGTCGTCTGCGCCGACTTCACAGGATCCGTCTCCCCCGCAGCCGTCGAAGACGAGTGGTCTCAAGTTAGTCGTCAATCGAGTCCTGCGGGTTCGCGAGTTGTCAGTGCTGGTGGTCGACATCGTGCTGATCATCTATTTCTGGGCCGCAAATCCGGACTTTTTCACGGTGTCCAACATCCAGAACATTTCGAACTTCTTCAGCGCGGCTGCACTGATCGCGGCGGGCGAAGTATTCCTCCTCGTTTGCGGAGAGATCGACCTCTCGGCCGGGATGACGTTCGCCCTCATCCCGGTGGTCATGGTTACGCTCAACAACGACGGAATACAGTTGTGGCTGGCGTTGATCATCGGACTGGCCATCGCGGCGGCGATCGGGCTCTTCAATGGCCTGGTCACGCAGTATTTGATGTTGCCATCGTTCATCACAACGCTGGGAACCCTGTATCTGTTGCATGGCTTTAGCCTGACCCTTGCCGGCAGCACCCCGCTGCCGGCTCCGCAAGACGGGATCATTCCGAAGATCTTCGGCGTCTGGCAATGGTCGGAGCTCACTTGGACGGTGGTAGTCATCCTCGTCATGCAGGTGGTTCTTACCCAGACTCGGTGGGGTGCCCACACCATTGCGACGGGCGCTAACATGATTGGAGCGTCAGAGGCAGGCATTAAGGTGCGTCGAATTAAGATCCGTGCCTTCGTGCTCACTGCGTTTCTTTCCGGATTGGCTGGGATTCTCGACGGGACCAATATTGCGAAGTCGTTCGATCCCAACGCTGGTGGCAACAATCTGATGTTCACCGCGATTGCGGCCGCCGTCATTGGCGGAACCGCGTTGCTTGGCGGCTCCGGCACCGTGGTCGGTGCGGCTCTGGGCGCCCTGTTGCTTGCAGTGCTGCAGGACGGCTTTAACATCCAAGGCATCAGCGCCACCACGTTCGTCATCGTCGAGGGCTTCGCGATCCTGCTGGCGATGACGGTGAACGTCTATTTCACGCGATTCCGTGCGCGAGCGAAGGTGGGATGACATGACCGTCAATGTGGGTGTTGACGAACCAACCGCTGGGTCGGCGAGTCAGGCACCCGTGATCGAAGCCCGGAATATCAGCAAGTCGTTCGGAGCGGTCAGCGCTTTGAGGGACGTCAGTCTGGAGGTCGGCAAAGGGGAGGTGCTCGGCCTCATCGGGGACAACGCTGCCGGGAAGTCCACGCTGATCAAGATTCTCACGGGGTTCCAGCAACCCACGCGTGGTCAGATCTTTCTGGACGGGAAGCTGGTGACGCTTTCCAGCGTTGCCGAAGCCCGCGCACACGGGATCGAGACGGTCTTTCAGGATCTAGCGTTGATCGACACGCTGCCGGTCTACCTAAATCTGTACTTGAACAAGGAGCCTCGATTCGGGCCGTTCCTGCGCAGGTCGGTGATGCAAGAGAATGCGCGTCGCTATCTGGACGATATTGGCATTCAGATCGGGTCTGTCAACGATGAGGTCGCCAGTCTGTCCGGAGGCCAGCGTCAGGCGATCGCGGTCGCTCGATCGGTGTACTCACATGCGCGCATTCTCTTACTGGATGAGCCACTCGCCGCCATGGGGGCCAAGGAGGGTGGGATCATCCTCGATCTGATCTCCATGCTGCGTGAGCGAGGTGAGGTTTCGATGATTCTGATCGCTCACAACTATGCGCAGGTGCTTGACGTCTGCGATCGAGTTAACCTCCTGCAGCATGGCGAGATAACACTGAACAAGAAGACGTCCGAGACGTCGGTCGAGGAGCTGCTCGACCTCGTGGCGAAGGAGTACCGGCGGGGCGGCAAGCTTGCGGGTAATCGTGGTCAACTGCTCAATGAAGCTCGGGAGGGTCCTTAGCATCTCAGCGCAAAGTCCAAGCGTCGAGCCAAGCCGCCGGTGAGGTCGCGCCGGGTGTGGACACGGCGCCCGAGATTGTTGGGGCGGTGAGCTACCCATGAAGGTGGCCCGGTTATACGGCGTGGGAGACATTCGGATTGCTGATGAAGACCAGCCGATCCCGGGCGCGGGGGAGAGCCTCATCCGCGTGACCGCGGTGGGTCTGTGTGGCTCCGACCTCCACTGGTTTGCCGAAGGCGGCATTGGGGATGCTCAGCTCGTGCATCCGCTAGTGCTCGGGCACGAGTTCGCTGGCGTCGTGCAGGGCGGGCTCGACGATGGGCGACGCGTATCGGTCGACCCCGCGTGTCCGTGCGGAGCGTGTGAGCCGTGCCTGGAAGGCAATCGCAACCTTTGCCCCTCGGTCCGTTTCGCCGGGCACGGCACGAACGACGGTGGTCTGCGCGACTACCTCGTGTGGCCCACGGTGCTGCTGCACCCGGTGCCCGACGTCTTGAGCGACGCCGACTCGGCGATGCTGGAACCGCTCGGAGTGGCGCTGCATGCCTATGACCTGGGCAAGACCCGGGCGGGTGGGGTTGTGGCCGTCATCGGCTGCGGGCCCATCGGGTTGTGTCTGGTCCAGCTGGCCCGAGCTGCGGGCGCCCGGCAGGTCGTGGCCGTCGAGCCGTTGGGGCACCGACGCGAGGCGGCCGGGGCGATGGGCGCCGACGTCGTCCTGGACGCAGACGACGACGACGTCCACGCGGCCCTGGCAGAGGCGACGGGCGGCCGGGGCGTTGATGTCGCGTTCGAGTCGGCCGGCAACGATGCGGCCGTTGCGCTCGCCGTCGCGGCCGCGAGGCCCGGGGGACGAGTCGTCCTGGCCGGAATCCCGGGGCAGGACACGACTACGTTCCCCGCCTCTGTGGCGCGCCGTAAGGGACTGACCCTTAAGCTCTCCCGGCGCATGAGGCAGATGTACCCCAGAACAATGCGGCTGGTATCCGATGGGCTCGTTGACGTCTCGTCGATCGTCTCGCACACCTTTCCGCTCGCGAGGGCCGATGAGGCGTTCCGGGCCGCCAGCAATCGCGTCGGTCTCAAGATCATCGTGTCGCCAAACACGTGAGCACCGGAGCCGCTCTGGTCATCGCGGTCGACTGCTCGACGACCGCGGCCAAGGCCGTCATCCACGATGAGGCGGGCCGCGCCGTCGCGCAGGCCGCACGCCCCCTGCGCACGCTGCAGCCACGCCCCGCCTGGCACGAGCAGGACGCCGAACAGTGGTGGGTGGCTACTCAGGGGGCCATCGCCGAGGCAGTTGCGGCTCTGGCCGACCCCGGCCGGGTCCACGCGCTGTGTCTAACGCACCAGCGAGAGTCGTTCGTGTGCATGGACGGCGCCGGGCGGCCGCTGCGCCCGGCGATCCTCTGGCTCGACGGCCGGGCCCATGAGGAGATCGCGGAGCTTGGCTCGTCGCGGGTTCACGAACTGTCGGGCAAGCCGCCGGACACCACCCCTGCCATCTACAAGCTAGCGTGGCTGGCCCGGCACGAGCCCGCCGTCCTGCGCGATGCCGTTTACGTGGGAGACGTCCAGGCCTACCTCGCCTGGCGGTTGACTGGTAAGTGGGCGACCAGCCACGGGTCGGCCGACACCCTCGGGCTGTTCGACCTCCAGCGCATGGACTGGTCCCCCGAGCTGCTTGACCTCGCCGGAGTCCGGCTCGACCAGCTACCCGACCTCGTGCCCGCAGGCGAACTGCTCGGCACGATTCCGGGTGAGGTGGCTCGCTCGCTTGGCCTGCCCGGGCCGGTGCCCCTGGTCGCCGGCATCGGCGACGGCCAGGCCGCCGGCCTCGGCTTGGGCGCGACGGCTCCCGGCGTCGCGTACCTGAACCTCGGTACCTCTATGGTCCTAGGTGTCCAGTCGAAGGAGTACCTGTGGGGCCCCGCGTTCCGGACCCTTGCCGGGATCCGGCCGGGGACCTACACGTTGGAGACCGTCCTCAATGCGGCCGCATATGTTGCCACGTGGTGCAGGGAGCAGTTCGGTGACACCGGGACCGGGGACATCGCCGGAGTGGATATGGAGGCTGCGGCGGCGCGGCTGCCCATCGGAGCTGAGGGCCTGCTCACGCTGCCATACTGGAACGCCGCACAGACCCCGCACTGGGACGCTCTTGCGCGCGGCGCGACCATTGGGTGGCACGGTTGGCACACGCGTGCTCACCTGTATCGCTCGATCCTCGAGGGCGTCGGATTCGAGCTGCGCCTCCACCTCGAGCGGCTCGAGGTGGTGACCGGCCAGCGGATCGAGTCGATCCGCGCAGTGGGGGGAGGAGCACGCAGCCCGTTGTGGATCCGGATCGTCACCGACATCACCCAGCGCCCCGTGCGGGTGTGCGCCGA
>Ga0182021_10010700_pt1 | contig 10877 bp, 10 predicted proteins | sample 612E3MmetaG_FD_120493 | JGI IMG/M metagenome (GOLD analysis project Ga0182021, IMG submission 120493) | Permafrost microbial communities from Stordalen Mire, Sweden - 612E3M metaG (Illumina Assembly) | ecosystem: Environmental > Terrestrial > Soil > Wetlands > Permafrost | place: Sweden...
AACGGATAGAGCGTACCCGCAGTTTTATCAAGATACAGGACGGATGCCGCAACTTTTGTTCGTATTGCATTGTGCCTTTGCTGAGGAGTGAGGTCTACAGCAGAGAAGCGGATACGGTAGTTGCGGAAATTGCAGCGAGGGTGAAAGATGGATACAAAGAGGTCGTGCTGACCGGCACGGAGATCGGTTCGTATGACCATGATGACGCGGGACTGGAGAGCCTGATCGGGCGCATCCTGGACGAAACAGGTATAAAGCGTCTGCACCTTTCATCGCTCCAGCCGCAGCATATTACGGAGAGTCTGCTCGGTCTCTGGAAGGACCCCAGGCTGGTCAGGCATTTTCATTTGGCCATGCAAAGCGGCAGTGACGATGTGTTAAAGCGAATGAAAAGACGCTATAATACTTCCCGCTACGGAAGCGCGGTTAAGATGATTCGGGAACTTGTCCCAGATGCTTCGATAACCACAGATGTCATCGTTGGATTTCCCGGCGAAACCGATGAAGAGTTCCAGAGAAGCCATGATTTCTGCGCCCGCATGCATTTCACTGCTATGCATGTATTTGTCTACTCGTCACGGCCCGGCACGCTGGCTGCGGAATTGCCGGATAAAGTAAGCGAGAAGGTGAAAAAAGAGCGCAGTTTGCTTATGCTGGACCTGGCCGCCCGCAGTGCCGATGAATCTGCAAGGAAGTCCATCGGGCAAACAAGGCCGGTCCTGTGGGAAAATGAAGTGAAACCAGGCTCAGGCGTTTTCCAGGGTCTCACGGACAATTATTTGCGCGTATATGCGCTGAGCAATAAAGATTTAACCAACACTATTTCAAGTGCCAGGTTGACTGCCCCGGCCAATTCCATCGTAAACCGGGTCATGCGGGGCTCGACCAGGGGCAATTACGGCGAATTATGGAGTGAATTAGATGAAGATAAGCATTAAGGTCATGCCGCATTCGATGCGGGAAGAAGTAGTTAAACAGGGCGATGATTACGTCGTGCGCGTCAAAGCAATGCCGCAGGAAGGTAAGGCAAACGAGGCAGTGATCGAACTGGTTGCCAAACATTTCAAGGTGCCTAAATCGGTTGTCAAGATAGTTTCCGGCCTGACCAGCCGAAATAAAATCATTGATATCAGAGCACGCTGATTATGCTATTCGACCGCCAAAAGTATCTGCAACCCAGCGTCCTGTGCGACTTTGACCGGTCGCCAGGCATCCAGAGGAAGGCACAGGAGCTTGCGGCCGGTTGCGGGAACAGGCAACGGAAATACGAGAGCATCTTCCGGTTCGTCAAGGAACTGCCGTACGGGCTTGAAGACTGGGACTTAAAGGCCTCAGAAACATTGAAGAAGGGCTGGGGCATGTGCTCCGGCAAGACCAATCTGCTGGTGGCACTTTTACGCTCCGTGGGTATCCCTGCCAGGTACCGCATCTATCGCATAAAGGCCGATACGGCATTGTGGTCCGGGCTGGGGAAGATGTCTTCCAATGTTGCTCGCATGAGTGAACTGGGCGAGGAACGCGACCATGTGGACTGCGAAGTGTGGCTGGGCAGGTGGGAAGATTGCGATCCCGGCCGTGATTCTGCTATGGAGAAAGGATTGCTTAAGCTGGGCGGCGTACTGGAACGGCGTAAAATAACGGATGCTAAAGGCAAAGTCCATTACATGAGGCTGGCCAATTACGATGACTGGGTGAGAGAAAGACAGAGACGCAGGGCATTCCGCGCCGACAGGGCGGGTGTTTTTGCCGAAGCCAACAAAGGGTTTGAGATCATCAGGGAACTGGGAAAATCTTAGCTATCTATGTCATCACGAGGAGCCAGTAGGGCAACGTGGTGATCTAATGCACGATGACGAAATGAGCCAGCAGATTGCCACGGGACCTGTGGTCCCTCGCAATGACATGTGGCCTGCAGCCGCATATATTATTTAACGTTCACTGTTACCGTCTGGAACTGAGCGCCACGCGGGTTGGTTACCGTGAGCATATAAGTGGTTGTCTCTGTAGGCGTGACCTGCGTTGCTCCCGAGCCATCTACTATTCCTAACCCTTTGTCGATGGATGCCGATGATCCTCCTGCTGACTTCCAGGAGAGCGTGGAGGATTCTCCCTTGTGGATGACATATGGTGTAGCCGTTAAGTATGTTATTACCGGTGTCTCTTCGGTTGGTCGACTACCGGAGACGGTAAGAGTTGTCGTGGCAAGTATGGATCCCTGGTCATTGTTTGCGGTCAGCTTATAAGTGGTAGTAAAAGCCGGGCTCACTTCCCTGGACCCTTTCACAGGTATAATGCTCAAACCCGGACTTATAGCGATGTCGAAAGAGTTCTGCACTTCCCATGTCAGCACCGCCGTTTGTCCATTCACAATATTGACTGGTTCCACCTTCAGGACTGCCACAATTGGCAGGTTGAAAGACGACGGCGTGCTGGCGGGACGGGTGCCCTGGACGATTACCTGCGCTTCTGCAGTGGAGGTCCCGTACCTATTGGTGGCGGACAAAGTGTAAGTGACCGTTGCGAGGGGAGTAACTGGCATATTGCCGTTCAATGCCATCGGTCCAATCCCCTGGTTGATGTTCACCGTGACAGCGCCGGTGGTAACCCATTTTAGGGTGGATGTATCGCCGGCTGGAATAGTTGAAGGTATGGCTTCAAAGCTGACTATATTGGGCGTCAGCGAATTTGCTGCCGATGGGCTTGAGGTACCCGGTGGAGTTGTTTTTGAAGGCACTGTAATGGGCTGTTGCGCTTTACTTGAAGGCACGGTAACAGGCGGCGCTGTCACTTCAACGCACCCTGCGAGCGCCGCGATTATAAAGAGTACAACCAGTAGTTTTTTCATAACACATCCCCTTCTATTTGCCCTGTCGGAGCTTATTAATATTACACTCGGCGGAATATAAATTACATCATTTCATTTGCTTGATTGCATCAATTATCTCATTGATGTCAGGTAGCTGGCTGAGCGGGTAGGTCTTGAACAACGCTATTTTACCTTTTTCATTAATGATGATATTGGCCCTTTCTGAAAACCCGTTCTTTTCGCGGAATATATCATACATCATGGCAACTTCGCCGTGCGGCCAGAAATCACAAAGAAGCTGCACTTTCTTAATACCCAGGTGGTCGGCCCATGCTTTCTTGGAGGGACCTGCATCGACGCTTAGTCCAACCGGCAAAGTTTTCAAAGAATCAAAGGTGCCGAAATTATTTTCCAGCGACTGCATTTGTTTGGCGCATATTTCCGTCCAGGCCAGGGGGTGAAAGGAAAGCAAAACTCGTTTTCCTTTGATATCCGATAGTTTGAAGTCCTTTCCGTCCTGGTCCTTGAGCATAAAGTCAGGCGCCGTATCTCCAACCTTGATTTTGCGTTCACGCACGTCCATGCTGCAACCTCCTGTATCCGGGCATTGCCGGGGTTTTAATACAATTATAATACGCATTTACAAATAGGGTTTTCCCTGATTTAGATACATTAATTCGGTCAAATGAATAAAATTCATTTATGGTATAATATTTTTTCGTTTAAAGGCCCATCAGTTCTTCAGAGCTGTCCAGATGTTACCAGGATTGAAGGCCAACTATAGAGAAAGGAGTTATTGGATCATGGATTTCAAGTTAACCCCGCAACAGGAGACCAAAAGGAAAGAATATTACAAAGTCTGCGCTGACCTGCTGAAAAAAATGCCGGCTTCATTTGTCGGCGGCGAAGGTAAACTTGATAACGATGAAGGTTGGGAATATCACCGCTACTGTGCCCGTGAGTTCGGCAAGCGCGGGTGGCTGACTTTCGGGTGGCCTAAAGAATGGGGTGGCCAGGGCGACATGATGGACAAGGTGCTCTTCAGTGAAGCGGTCGGGTACTATGGTCTTCCCGGCGTTGATGAGTTCGGCGTGGCAATGCTTGCCCCCACCCTCCTCGCTGCTGCCAGTGATGAAGTTAAAAAGAAATTCCTCCCGGGCATTGCTTCCGGCGAGGTCATGTGGTGTGAGCTCTGGAGTGAGCCTAACGCAGGCTCCGACCTGGCGGCACTCACAACCACTGCAATCAAAAAGGGCGATGAGTATATTGTTAACGGTCAGAAAACCTGGAATACAGCCGCCCACAGAGCTGACTGGGCTTTTGGTGTTTACAGGACCGACCCCCAGGCCCCCAAGCACAAGAACCTCACTTTCATGCTCTGCGACATGAAGACTCCGGGCATTACCGTCAAAGGTTTTCCCTATATGAATGGGGCTCATATCTATAATGAAGTTTATCTTGATGACGTACATATCCCGGCTAACCAGGTTGTCGGAAAAGACGGCGGTGGTTGGGCCGTGGTCAACGTACTTGCCGGCTTTGAAAGGTCCAACATGGGCCTGGTCTACGGCCTGCTAAGCGCAGTTGAGGGATTGGTCAGGTATTGCAACGGTACCATGCGCAATGGCAAGCCCCTGTCCCAGGACCCTATTATCAGGAACCGTGTTGCTGACCTGGCCATCGGTCTCGAGGCAGTCCGCACATTGGCTATGCGTATCGCCGACCAGCAGAGCAGGCACGAGATGGGCCTGATGGATGCTGCTGCTGTGAAAGTATTTTCCAGCGAGCTTATGGAGAGAATCGGACAGGTTTCTACCGATATTCTTGGAGTTTACGGCCAGGTAAAACACTCCAGGTTTGCCAAGATGGGCGGTTTCCCTGAGGAAGTGTACCAGTCATGCTTCGTTCCCATCATTTCCATGGGCACTAACGAAATCCAGCGCAACATTATCGCCTGGTACGGCCTCGGCCTTCCCAGGATGAAATAGCTTAAGTTACGAGTAAATAAATACGGGCCGCAATTTAATTGCGGCCCGTATTTTTATATAACAGGCAGTCTGAATTATATGCGGTATCGGGTGTAGAAGAAATTGGAGAATGGAATCAGGTTATCGTCTTTAAGGTCAAATCGGTCTGTTCTTTAATATAGCTGTCTATGGTGTAATGCTTTTTCAGATAGCCACGACGTACCGCCCACATCTCCCCGTTCACCACGATGTTATTGGCCACTAATTTGGCATTCTTAACATGAAAATCGCCGTTTTCGCACCCGTCTTTCAATATCAGTTCGAATGACGATATATAATTATTTTCGATCTCTACCATCCTGTCGCGTAATTCGACGCTGGCATTTTTTATCTCCCGGTAGAAACCGAGCGCAAAATCCTGGTTGCTGTCCATGGTCCGGTATAAAAGATCGATGGCGTATTTTAAAGAGTCGGCTGGCTTCATCGTGCGCCTTGCGGCGATGATTTTCTCGAAAAATCCCTGGTACCTGCTCAAGCCATACCCGATAATCAGGTTCAAGATGTCTTCCCTGGAACCGATGTAATGGTACAGCGTGCCCATGCCTATATTGCATGCTTTGGCTACCTGTCGGACGTTCAAACTGGCCCATCCGTGCTTGGCGACCAGCGCCGCCGCCGAAATGGCTATTTGTGCGCGGCGGGTCTCAATTAAGTTATCGTTTCTACTAAAGGTCCTGATGGTCATTTGAGTCAGCGTATCCTGTTCCCCGAAACCGGGCAAATCCATGCATCATCGTTGAATTATACCGCACCGCTGAACATATTAATAGCGCACATTACCTCCGGTAATAACAAATGCTCTACTAATTATTTATATCTTAATCATTGACAATAAAACATATAGTATGATTAAATATCGAGCAAATGCTATGGAGCAAATGCTCGACTTGAGTTTTGTATTGATTGACGGGTGTAAAAGGGACGGCCGTAAAGATGGATTTTAGCCTGGGACAAAGAGAAGAAGCTCTGCGGGAAGAGGTACGTAAATTTGCGGAGCAAGAGATTCCGGATGGCTGGATAGTCAATTTCCTGGATGAAGAAAGCCGTGATGACGATTGGGCCTTCAGCCTGTCTATTTCCAAAAAGCTGGCGGACAAAGGCTGGCTGGTCATGGGCTGGCCAAAGAAGTACGGAGGCAGGGACGCTTCCTGTATCGAGCAGATGGTTTTTGCCATGGAAGCTGCCTATTGGGGTATTCCCGGTCTTTCCATGGGTGTCAGCGGGACGGGCTGGATTGGTCCGTCGCTAATGCTTTATGGCAGCGAAGAACAACGGCTTAAATATATGCCCATGATAGCGTCCGGCGGTCCCGATGGTATCTGGTGCACCGGTTACAGCGAGCCGAACGCCGGTTCTGATTTCGCTAATATCCAAACGCGTGCCGTTCGCAACGGTGACGGATATATTGTGAACGGTCAGAAAGTCTGGACGAGTTGCGCCCACCGGGCCAGGTGGTGCTGGCTTGCCGTAAAGACTGACCCCAATGCCGACAGACCGCAAAACGGTATTAGCCTGATGATTGTCGATATGAAAAGTCCGGGCATCACTATTAAACCACTGCTCAACTATACTGGCGAACATATTTTTAACGAAGTATTTTTTGATAACGTGCGGGTGCCTGCCGTGGACCTGGTCGGTGAGGAGAACCGGGGCTGGTACCAGTTGATGAAATCGCTTGCCTACGAAAGACACAGTTTCGGAGGCCAGTCTTACGGCACCGGCAAACGGATCTTGCACGGCCTTATTAAATATGTTGCGGAGACGAAACACAACGGTAAACTAATGTCCCGCGATCCCATAATCAGGCACAGGCTGGCTGAAAACGCCATCGAGTTGGAGACTCTGAAAATGTTTGCCTATGAAATTGCCTGGAAGATGAGTACCGGTATAGTACCGATTTACGAATCGTCCAGGAATAAGTCATTTGCCGATCACTTGCTGGAACAATTGGCGTTGGCCGGGACTGAAATCCTGGGGTTTTCTTCGCAGGCGGAGCAACATTGTAAGCTAGCCCGGCTGAAAGGGCTGATACAGCGTCAGTATTTAATGTTCCCCGGGACAGCCATAGCAGCCGGCACAGACGAGATTGAAAAAAACATCATCGGCAAATTCAAACTTGGCCTCCCCAGGTCTTATTAAATTTAAGGGGTCTGATTGTGAATTTCAACTGCACCGAACAGCAGACGATGCTAAGGACCATGGCCAGGGATTTCCTGATTAAAGAGTGCCCAAAATCGAGGACCCGGGAGCTTGAGAGAGACCAAAAGGGCTATTGCCCTGTTACCTGGAACCATATGGCGGAGCTGGGTTGGATTGGGCTGGTTCTTCCGGAGCAGTACGGAGGAAGTAACGCTAATTTTATGGACCTGGTAGTCCTGATGGAGGAGATGGGCCGCAACATTCTGCCGGGGCCTTTTTTCTCGACAGTAGCACTGGCTGCCCTTCCCCTCATGGAGTACGGTAGCGATGAACAGAAATCCAGGTATCTGCCTCCCATTGCACACGGTGAAAAAATCTGGACTCTTGCGTTAAATGAGACTTCTGCTGACTGCAACTGCAAGGGAATTAAAACTGCGGCAAGGCTGGAGAATGGAGAATACATTCTTAACGGGGAAAAACTATTCGTTCCTTATGCAGCTATTGCGGACTACATGCTGGTGGTTGCCCGCATAAAGAAAGACCGCGTGCTGGACAAGGGGTTTACCCTGTTCATTGTGAACCGGAATAAACCCGGTATTGATGTGGAGACCATTCCTACAATTACAGGTGAAATGCAGTGCCGTGTCCGGTTGAAAGGCGTCAAACTGTCTGAAACCGATGTCCTGGGAACGGCAGGTAATGCCGGGAATGCACTGGGGCGGATTCTGGATAAAGCCAGTTTGCTTAAATGTGCTGAAGTATCCGGGGCCTGCCAGTCCGTATTGGATATGACGAATACGTATGCCAGGGAAAGGCTGCAGTTCGGAAAGCCGATAGGCTCATTTCAGGTCATACAGCACAGGCTGGTAGACATGCTCGCCGATGTTGAAGGGTTACAGTATCTCGTGTACCAGGCCGCCTGGCTGATGAGCATCGGTGCTGACTGCGGTGAACAGCTCGCCATGGCCAAAGCCAAAGCAAACGAAGTCCATCAGCGTGTTGCCCTTAGCGGGGTGAAAATCCACGGCGCCATCGGGTTCTCGATGGACCATGATATTGGACTTTATTATCGCCGCGTAATGGCATCGAAGTTCTTTCCCAGGGATACTGATTATTACCTTGAAAAGGTTGCCAGGGGGATCGGACTGTAGAGTTCAACTGTAATGAGAGAACTAATTACGAGGAGGCATCGATGAGAAAGGTGGCTGTTATCGGGGTAGGAATGACAAAATTCAGCGGCAAACAGGGAAAAACAGCTGTCGAGTTGTTCACTGAAGCCGCTGCCGATGCTATTAATGAGTCCAACCTGAAACCCAAAGACATCCAGGCATTGTTCGTCGGTAACGGACTGGGGGATTTTGAGGAAGGACAGGCGCAAATTCAAGCGTTCTGTGCGGATAGTATAGGCGCTTTCAACGTACGGGCAAATAGGTATGAAAATGCCTGCGCGTCTGCATCCGCGGCAATTCAGGATGCGTTCATGTGGGTCGCCGGGGGATTTTATGACGTGGTGCTGGCAGGCGGAACAGAGGTGGCTACTAAGATGGGTACACCCCTGGCGACCCGGACTTTCGGTATGTTCAGTGACAGCCGCTATGAGTTTCCCGTGGGGATAACCTTTCCCGGGGTGTTTGCGTTGCTTGCCAACCTGTATTCGAAGAAATATAACGTGCCTCTGCCCGAGTTAAAAAGGCAGATGGCCCAGGTATCGGTAAATTCGCATTACTACGCTGCGCGCAATCCCAAAGCACAAATCCAGAAAGAGATTACCATGGATGATGTATTGAACAGCCTTATGGTGGCTTGTCCGGTCCAACTTCAGGATTGCTGTCCTTTCACCGATGGCGCTGCTGCGCTGGTTTTGGCCTCGGAAGAAGTTGCCTCCAGGTTAACATCAAAACCGGTTTATATTGCCGGTATCGGGCAGGCATCAGCGGGCAACCTCATGTCACAAAAAGAACACTTGCCGCACCTCTATTCAAGGGAGTTGGCGGTCAGACAGTCCTATAAAATGGCGGGTATGACGCCGGCAGATATCGATGTCGTTGAAATTCATGACTGTTTCAGTATAGCTGCAATTATTGCCCTTGAAAGCCTCGGCTTCTTTGACTACGGCAAAGCCGGGGAAGCGGTAATCAGGGGTGAGACAAAGATCGGCGGTAAGATAGCCGTTAACCCATCCGGTGGCTTGAAGGCCAAAGGGCACCCGATAGGCGCTACCGGCGCAGCGCAAGCATATGAGATAGTCAAACAGCTCAGGGGTGAATGCGGTGTACGGCAGGTCGAAGGCGCAAAAGTCGGCATGACGGACACGCTGGGAGGCGATGGCGGGACTCTCGCCAATATTATTTTCAAGAGAGGCTGGTGACGCATCAGAGACTACCGTGAGGGAGAAGAAAAATGGAATACAAACTAACGTTCAGAGACTATAACGAGGCACTGAAAAAGAACAGGCTGCTCGGTCAGAAATGTGAAAGTTGCGGCGCTGTAATAACCCCTCCAAGACTTGCTTGCCGCCAGTGCGGCTCATATGAACTGAGTGTCATTGACTTAAAGGGTAGCGGCCGCATACAGTCCTTCACGGTCATCAATGTCCCTCCTGAGGGCCGGGTAACAGATGGGCCTTATATTGTTGTGATGGTTGAGCTAAACGAAGGTCCCTGGATTATGGGCAATTTGTCCGGTGTACGGCCTGACGATGTAACAATAGATATAATCGGGCAATCCGTGATCATGGGACAATCCATTACCGTCTCCGATAAATATTCTGGTGGTGAGGTTGCCGGGCCTGTGTTCCTCCTGCAAGCATCTTGAGGTTCGCAATATTGCGCCCGTAGTTTATTTAACTGCTGACTTGGCTTAAAATGGTATCAGCTTCTGTTCATTTATATAGAAAAACTGACGTGTAAGGGGCAAATATGGCTGAAAACCAGCAGGGTCGTTATGAATTAAAGCACAGGGTCAGGGTTGTTACGGCAACCAGCCTGTACGACGGGCACGATGCTTCCATCAATATAATGCGCAGGCTTATCCAATCAGGTGGGGCTGAAGTAGTCCACTTGGGTCATAGCCGCTCAGTGTCTGAAATCGTGGAAGCAGCCTTACAGGAAGATGTCCAGGCTATAGCGGTTTCTTCCTACCAGGGCGGTCACATGGAATTCTTTAAGTACATGCGCGATATACTGGTAAAAAGCGGCGCCGGCCACATTCGTTTATTCGGTGGAGGGGGTGGTGTTATCAGGCCGGATGAGAGTAAGGAACTTCAAAAATATGGGATCGAGCGCATCTACGATCCTGAAGACGGCCGTAAAATGGGACTTATGGGAATGATAGATGACCTGTTGCAGCGCAGTGATTTCCATACGATTGATATCCCCACGGGAAACGCTAAATCGAGAAAAGGGGCCGGGGTTCCTGGACCGGACAGCCTGGGGACAGGGCAGATGGAGCAAGTAGCCCGTATGATAACGCTGGCCGAGATGGGCGTCGACCCGTGGAAGAAATACAGCGGAATTATTAATGAAAAAGCAAAGCAACGCAAAGCGCCTGTCATTGGATTGACGGGGACTGGCTGCGCAGGCAAAAGTTCGCTGCTGGATGAACTGGTTCTTCGCTTTCGCCATGACAATCCCGGCAAGACCGTGGCAATCCTTTCGGCTGATCCATCCAAGAGGAGGACCGGCGGGGCGCTGCTCGGCGACCGTATACGTATGAATTACGTGTATGGCGACGGAGTTTATATGCGCTCCCTGGCTACCCGGGGCTCTAAAACAGAACTTCCCGAAGTCATCCAGGATGCTATTGCTATTGTCAAAGCCGCCGGCTATGATCTGATATTGATTGAAACTGCTGGTATTGGACAGGGAGATACCGCAGTTGTGGACATTGCCGATATCTGTCTCTAC
>Ga0182021_10010701_pt1 | contig 10877 bp, 6 predicted proteins | sample 612E3MmetaG_FD_120493 | JGI IMG/M metagenome (GOLD analysis project Ga0182021, IMG submission 120493) | Permafrost microbial communities from Stordalen Mire, Sweden - 612E3M metaG (Illumina Assembly) | ecosystem: Environmental > Terrestrial > Soil > Wetlands > Permafrost | place: Sweden...
CGAACGCGGCAATGAGATCTTTTACGAATCGAGCCAGCTCCAGGCCGAAGGGACCGGGAAATACGCCACCCTGCCGACGGGACATCCGATGGGCTACCACGACGCCGTCTACAATCTCTTCCGGGATTACTACGCGGCGCTGGAGGCCCGGCGGGACGGCCGCCCGTACAAGGTCACGTTCCCGGATTTCCACACCGGACACGAGGAGATGTGCGTCATCGACGCCGCGGTGAAATCCTCCGAAGCGGGCGCCTGGGTCAGCGTCGAGCGGTAAGCCGCGGCGGCCTCTCCCCGGCGGTTCCCGAGCCGCCCCGTTCCTTGACCCTCAAGATGAAGAGATTGTCCCGCGGCAGAAAAATCTCCATCCGGACGATCTCGAATCCGGCCGCGCCGGCTTCGCGTTCGATCTTCTCCCGGGGCGTGTACTCCGATTGCCGCTCCCCCGGAGTCTTGACCGGGTCGGGATCGATGACGACCACGGTCGCCCCCGGCTTGAGGCTGGGAGCGATGGCTTTGAGCATGTCCACGGGCTGGGCCAGGTGATGATAGGAATAGACCATGAAGACCAGGTCCACGGCAGCCTTCGGAAAAAGAGGATCGTCGACGCGCCCGAGGATCGTCTCGACGTTTCCGAACTTGTCCTTGCGGCAGCGGTCGCGGATCGCCGCCAGGCCGTCCGCGTCGATGTCGTTGGCATAGACATGGCCGGACGGCCCCACCCGGGCGGCCAGATGGATCGTGTAGCGCCCCCGGCCGGCGCCGACTTCGCCGACGACCATGCCCGGCTTCAAGCCGATGGCGTCCATGACCTGCGCGGGAGGCTGGCGCTCGTTGATCCATTTTTCCCGGGCCTCGACGGTCTGGGCATCGAGGAAGGAGGCGGAGAAGATGAGCGCGGCCGCGGCCAGGAGAAGGCCGGTTGGGAAAATCGAACGGACCGGCCGTTTGACGGTGACACGGATCGTATTTAGCATCGAAATCACCCCTCCGGAATTGGAGTCTGTCATTTCAATTCAGGCCAGGCCCAGGTCGGCCGGGTTTTCCCGGCCGCCCTCCACTGGATTAAACGTCCGCCGCGGGGAAAATGTTTCCCGGGGCCGAGGATATTTCCGTTCCCCCCGGTCACCGCGCCTTGACACCCCCCGAGGCCGGGGGCTATAGTTTCGCTTCAGACCCTGAACCATGAGCCCCCTTTTCACGCTTTTTTCATTCGTCCGCCCCTACCGGAAAAGGGCCGCCGCCGCGCTGTTCGGCCTGTGCCTGCTCGTCGTCATGGACCTGGCCATCCCGCGGCTCATCCAGAAGATCATCGATCAGGGCATCGCCCGCCACGATTCGGGGGTCGTCGTCCGGACGGCCCTGCTGATGCTCGGCATCTCCGTCTTAAGCGCGGCCATCGCCGTCCTCAACAACATCCTCTCCGTGCAGGTCGGCGAGGGGGTGGCCCGCGACCTTCGGCAGGCGGTCTTCCGCAAGATCCAGACTTTTTCCTACGGCGACCTGGACCGCATGAAGACCGGTCTGCTCATGGTCCGTCTGACGAGCGACACCTCCGCCCTTCAGCGGCTGACCCAGGTCTCTCTGCGGATCGGAACGCGAGCCCCGCTGCTGATGATCGGGAGCCTCATTTTAATGGTTCGGACCAGCCCCAGCCTGGCCCTGACCATGCTCCCGCTTCTGGTTGTGACCTCGGTTATCCTGGTCTTCTTCGCCTTGAAGATGGAGCCGATTTTCCGGTCCGTCCAACAGAAGCTGGATCGGCTCAACACCGTCCTGCAGGAGAACATCGCCGGCGCCCGCCTGGTCAAGGCCTTCGTCCGGGCCGATCGGGAGGGCGCGCGCTTCGGCGCGGCCAACGAAGACCTGACCGTCCGCTCGGTGCGGGCCCTGCGCTTCATGTCCACCCTCTCCCCCGCGCTGACCGTCTGCATCAACATCGGCATGGTCCTGGTCGTCGGCGTCGGCGGGCGGCAGGCCGTCGCCGGACGCATGTCGATCGGCCAGATCGTGGCCTTCACCAACTACTTGATGACGACCATGACCCCGCTCATCATGATGACCATGCTCTCCAACGTCTGGGCCGGCGGGCTGGCTTCGGCCAAGCGCATCAAGGAGGTCCTGGAGACCGTTCCCGAGGTGCAGGACGCCGCCGGGGCCGAAGACTTGCCGGCCGGAGCGAAGCCGAGCGTCCATTTCGAGGACGTCTCATTCCATTATCGGAGCGGCCCCCTTATCCCCGGTCCCGAATCCGCCGTCCGCACCGTACTCGAAGATATCGATTTTTCCGTAGAGGCCGGAAAAACGGCGGCCGTCCTGGGGGCCACCGGATCGGGCAAATCGAGCCTGGTCCTGCTCGTCCCCCGTTTTTATGACGCCACGGCAGGCAGCGTCCGGGTGGACGGCGCGGACGTTCGGGAACTCCGCAAGGCTTCCCTTCTGGGCGCCGTCGGATTCGTCCCCCAGGACACCATCCTCTTCTCCGGCACGGTCCGCGACAACATCCGCTACGGCCGCCCGGACGCCGCCGAGGCGGACGTGATCGCCGCGGCCCGCACGGCCCAGGCCCATGAATTCATCATGGCCCTGCCCCAAGGCTATGACAGCCGGGTGGAAGCGCGGGGCATGAACTTCTCCGGCGGACAGAAACAGCGCCTGGCCATCGCCCGGGCCCTCCTTCTCCGACCCCGGATCCTCATCCTCGACGACAGCACCAGCGCGGTGGACATCGAAACGGAAACCCGTATTCAGGAGGGCCTGGCGGCGGATGATCCGGCCCGCATCACCCTGGTCGTGGCCCAGCGCATCAGCACCGTGCTGAAGGCCGACGAGATCATCGTCCTGGACAAAGGCCGCATCGCGGCCCGGGGGCGCCATGGCGACCTGATCCAGAGCAGTCCGATCTATCGGGAAATCTACGACTCGCAGCTCGGCGGAGAAGAGGCATGACTCCCCAGGCTGCTCCTCCCGAACGCGCCGCCGTAAGGTCCGTCTTTCAGCCGCCGCGGCACGGGGCCGTCCGGAAGATCGAAAAGGCCCGTAAGCCCCGCCAGGCTCTGACCCGCCTCTTTTTTTACCTGGCCCCTTTCAAGCTGATCCTGGGATTCGTCCTGATCCTGGTGCTTCTCTATACCGCCCTCGGGCTGGCCGGACCCTACCTCATGGGCGTGGCCATCGACCGCTTCATCTCCCTGAAGAAGTTGGACGGATTGACGACGATCGCCCTGGCCATGCTGGCCGTCTATGTCCTGAACAATCTGTTCCAGGCCTGGGCCGCTTGGGCCATGTCCGGCGTCTCCCAGAAATCCCTGCGGAACCTGCGCCAGGACCTGTTCCAACGTCTCCAGAATCTGCCCCTGGCCTTTTTCGACCGCAGCCCGGCCGGCGAGCTGATGAGCCGCCTGACCAACGACATCGACGCCATCAACCAGGCCGTCTCCCAGAACATCACCTCCCTGGCCGCCAGCGTCCTGTCCATGGGCGGCATCCTGGCGGCCATGTTCATTCTCAACGCCGGCCTGGCCCTGGCCTCCCTCCTGGTCATCCCGATCATGGCCTGGTTCGCCCAGTTCGTGGCCCGCTACACCCGCAAGGGATTCCGCGAGCTGCAGAAGGTCCTGGGCGACGCCAACAGCCTGGCCGAAGAATCCATCAGCGGCCTCAAGGTGATCGACGCCTTCCGGCGCAACGAGTCCGTGCTGGAGGAGTTCCGGGTCCGCAACCAGGCCGTCTACAAGGCCGGGGTGGCGGCCAACTCCTACGCCCTCCTGCTCATGCCGCTGACGAACGTGCTGGGGAATTTTTTCGTCATCGTCCTGGCCGGCCTGGGCGGCTGGCTGGCCCTGCGCGGCCTGGTCTCCGTGGGCATCATCGCCACGTTCATCGGCTACGGGCAGAACTTCATCAACCCCCTGCGCCAATTGGCCAACATGTACAATTCCATTCAGGCCGCCCTGGCCGGCGCGGAGCGCGTCTTCGAGATCATCGACACGCCGCCGGAGCCGGACGCCGCGGCCGGGGCCCCCTGCCCGGAATCCGTGCAAGGGCACGTCTGTTTCGAGCACGTCGATTTTTCCTACGTGCCCGGCCAGCCCGTCATCCGGGACATGTCCCTGGAAGCCCTCCCCGGCCAGACCGTCGCCCTGGTCGGACCGACCGGCGCCGGCAAGACCACGATCATCAACCTGTTGACCCGGTTCTACGAGATCGACAGCGGCCGGATCACCATCGACGGACGGGATATCCGCGAGATGCCCAAAGCCGGCTTGCGCCGGCTGCTGGGGCTGGTCCTGCAGGACACCTTCCACTTCGCCGATACGGTCATGGAGAACATCCGCTACGGCCGCCTCGACGCGACGGACGAGGAGTGCATGCAGGCGGCCCGGCTGGCCGAGGCCGACCATTTCATCCTGCGCCTTCCGCAGGGCTATCAGACGAATCTTTCCGAAAGGGCCGCTAACCTCAGCCAGGGCCAGAGGCAGCTCCTGGCCATCGCCCGGGCCATCCTGGCCGATCCCGTCCTCCTCATTCTGGACGAAGCCACCAGCAGCGTCGACACCCGGACCGAGGCCCGCATCCAGAAGGCCCTGCTGACCCTGATGAAGGGCCGCACGAGCTTTGTCATCGCCCACCGCCTCAGCACCATCCGCGAGGCGGACCTTGTCGTGGTCATCGACAAGGGAGCCGTCGTCGAGGAAGGGACGCACCGCCAGCTGCTGGACAAAAGGGGATTCTACGAGCACCTTTACCGGAGCCAATTCAAGGGCCTGGCCATCTGAGGTCCGCCATGCGGAGATGGGAGCGCCCGCTCAAGACCACGATTTTCCTCGTTTCGATTCGCGATGATCGCCGAGTCGGGCCGTCCGGGTCGATCTCCGTTCCGAAAGATTCCCTTCGCCCGGCCCAGGATCGATCCGCGGAATCCGACGCATTATGATCCCGAGGGAGCGCGGAAAAATGGCGGCCGTTTTCCCGCGGCCGGGATTTTTGAGGGGTCGGTATCAACACCATAACCCGAGACGAAAAGTTGACTTCCCCCTCACGTCGGGGCAAAATACGGCAAGTAGTAAAAGAAAGAACCGATTCCGTGATAGGGGAACGCGATCCTTGAATATCTGCCCTCTCCTGCGAAGGCCCGTGACGCTGCGCTTGGCCGCGAAGCCGAAATCGCCGGGCACCCGGTCCCGTGTCCGCCGGGCCGGGATACTGGTTTGCATGCTAGTAATGACGATCTCCTGTTCGATCGAAAAGCTGGCCTTGAACAAGGCGGCCGACATGCTCAGCGCCTCGTCGGGCAACGACGTCTTCACAAGGGACAACGATCCCGAGCTGGTTGGCGACGCCCTGCCCTTCGCTATCAAGTTCTACGAATCGCTGCTGGCCTCCGTCCCCAATCACCAGGGGCTTCGCCTGCGCACCGGAAGCCTGTATGTCATGTACGCCAACGCCTTTCTCCAGACCCCGGCCGACATGATGCCGCGGGAGGAAGCGCCTCGGAAAGATGAGCTGTTGCGGCGGGCCAAAAACCTGTATCTCCGCGGCCGGGACATCCTCCTGGTCGGCCTCGAAAAAAAGAACCCGCTCCTGCGGGCGCAGCTGAAAGAGCGCCGCTATGAGCAGGCGCTGGCCGCGTTGCAGCCCGAGGACGCTCCTTTCCTCTACTGGGCGGCCGCGGGCTGGGTGGCCGCCTATGCCATCGATCCGGTGGACATGAAACTGGGCCTCACCCTGCCCCAGGCCGCCGCGCTGATGGACCGGGTCCTTCGGCTCGATCCCCGATTCTCTTCCTCCTCGGTCGACAATTTCTACATCCTCTATTACGGCTCCCTCCCCGACTACATGGGCGGGGACCCGCGGAAAGCGCGGGATTATTTCCAAAAAGCCGTGGCCGCCGCGAAAGGCCGCGATACCTCCCCGTTTCTGGCGCTGGCCGTGACGGTCTCCCAGAACGACCAGAACGCCGTCGAATTCAAATCCCTTTTGCAGAAAGTCCTGGACTTCGATCCCGATGCGGCGCCCGAAAACCGGCTCGTCAACATCCTCAACCGGCGCAAGGCCCGCTGGCTGCTGGACCATATCGGGGACTTTTTCCTGCTGGACGAGTCCGCGGACGGACTGAAGAAGAAGGAAGGCTAAAATGATCGACCGCGCGAGACGGGCGTTTCTTGTTTTGATTTTTCTTCTCTGGGCCTCCGGACTGCAGGCCGCCGTCATCAAGATCGGCAGCATCGCCCCGGGCCGCTCCATCTGGGACAAGGCCTTGAGCGAAATGGTCTTGGAATGGGCCAAGATCAGCGGCGACGCCGTACAGGTCAAGATCTATCCCGGCGGCATCGTCGGCGGCGAATCCGACATGCTGACCAAGATGAGGCTGGGCACCCTCGGCGGCGGCGTCTTCACCAACATCGGCATGACCGCCCTCTACCCCGATTCGCTGGTCTTCAATACCCCGTTCCTGATAAATACCGATCAGGAATTCAACTTCGTCTTCGACCGGCTGAAGCCCGATTTCGAGAAGCAGCTCGAATCCAAGGGCTTCAAGGTGATCTTCTGGACCCTCATCGGCTGGGAATACTTCTACTCCAAGAATCCGGTCCTCTATCCCGAGGACATGAAGAAGGAGAAGCTGTCGTTCACCACCGCCGGAGCCGAGATGGGGCATGCCTGGAAGAAGATGGGCTATCAGCTGGTCCCGACCGATCTCAAGGACATGCTCATGGCCCTGCAGAGCGGCATCAACACGGCGTTTTACCTGCCCCCCCTGGTAGCCGCGTCGGGCCAGTTCTTCGCCCTGGCGCCGCATATGCTGAACATCCGCCTGGCGCCGATCGTAGGCGGCCTGGTCTTGACCAACCGGGCCTGGAACAGCATCCCCGAGGCTTTTCGCGGGCCGATGCTCCAGGCCGTCGGCCGGATCACCGAACGGCTTTATCAGCAGACCCTGGACCTGGACAAGGAGGCTCTGAAAACCATGACCGAGAACGGGCTGATCATCCACGAGCCCCCCTCCGGCGCCTTGGCGAAATGGAAGGCGGCGGCGGCCATGGGCATGGATGAATTGGTAGGCAAGGCGTTCTCCAAGGAGATCTACGACCGGATCGTTGCCCTTCTCCAGGAATTCCGAAATACGCATGGCCAGTAAATTCCGGCGTGTTCTCCAGGCCGGCGAGAACGGGCTGGCCTATGCCGCCCTCCTGTCCCTGGGTGTTTTCCCGTTTTTGGACGTGCTGGCCCGCCACGTCTTCCATAGCGACGTGCACAATTCCAACGGCTACCTCGTCCATCTCGTGCTGGTGACCACGTTTCTCGGAGGGATGGTCACGTCGCGGCTGAAGAAGCACCTGACCCTGTCCGTGGAAGTGCCCATCAAAGAACCCCTGCGCTCGGCCCTCCATGTCCTGGTCAAAATCCTCTGCGCCGCGATCACGCTGGCTTTCGCCTGGAGCGCGCTGTCTTTCGCCCTCAACGGATTCGAGCCCGGGAAAAAAATCGGCGTCGTCCCCCTGCGCTGGATTCTCCTGGTCATGGTCCTGGGCTACCTGGTCATGGGCGTCCGCTTCCTCTTCGGGCAGGAGCGCATCAAGCGGCCCGGCCTCTGGCTGGTTCCGGCCCTGCTTTTGGGAGCGGTCCTCGGCTTTTCCTCGATCGTCCAAGTTTTCGGGGGCGCCGCGGGAACGCCGCCGGCTTTCCTGGCCGCCCTCCAGGGGCCGCTGCAGGCTCTCATGACCAGAGCGGCGACGCCGTTGATCATCGTCCTGATCGTCTCGGCCTTCTTCGATGCGCCCATATTCGTGGTCCTGGGAGGCGTCGCCTATCTCCTCTTTTCCCGCCAGGGCTCGCCCCTGGAGATCATCCCCAACCAGGCCTATACGATGCTGACCGGCTATTCCATCGCCGCCATCCCCCTGTTCGCCCTGGCCGGCTTTCTGCTTTCGGAGGACAAGGCCGGGGCCCGGCTGATCAAGTTCTTCCGGGCCCTCTTTTCCTGGTTCCCCGGCGGGTTGGCGGTGGTGGCCATCCTGGTCTGCGCGTTCTTCACCACCTTCACGGGCGCCTCCGGGGTGACCATCCTGGCCATGGGCGGCCTGCTGTCCAGCATTCTCCTTGGCAGCGGATACAGCCGGCCTTTCACGGTAGGGCTGTTGACGGCCTCGGGCAGCATCGGCCTGCTTTTCCCTCCCAGCCTGCCGGTGATCATCTACGGCGTCGCGGCCCAGATCAGCGTTAAGGACATGTTCCTGGGGGGTGTCCTTCCGGGACTGGCCCTGGTCGCCAGCATGGTGGCCATGGGCATCGTCTACGCCGTGCGCAACGGCGTGGAGCGCCATCGCTTTCATTTCCGGGAAGCCCTGACCGCCTTCCGCGAATCGATCTGGGAAATCCTCCTGCCCCTGATCATTTTCGTCGGCTATTTCGGAATTCCCGCGGCCATGGTCAAGCGGTTCGCGATCGTGGTGTTTTTCCTCCTCGTCCTCGAAGTGCTCCTGGCCCGCCAAGGCGAAAAGCCATCGCTCCGGGTCCTGCTGGTCACCTTCGTCCCCATCGTCTCCTTCTTTTTTCTGCTGCTTCGCTTGTCGTCGTTGTCTTGGACCGTTCTCGGCGCCGCGGCCGCCGGTTCGGTGATCTACGGATTCGGCGTTTCCCGGGTATTGGGCGGACGGGAAACGGGAGGAAGCGGCGACTTCCCCGTCGTGGGGCGATTTCTGATCCGGACCGCCGGCCTGCTGGTCTTGTTCGTGGGGGCCGCCAGCATCAATCTGACCCTGGTGGAAAGCGCGGCCATCGCCACGATCTACACGCTTTTCGTCCAGTTGGTCATCCGCCGAGACCTGAAAATCAAGGACCTCTCCAAGGTCATGGCCAAATGCCTGCCCATCATCGGGGGTGTCTTGACCATCCTGTCCTTGGCCAACGGCTTATCCTATTTCCTCATCGATTCCGACATCCCGGTGAAGCTGACGGCCTGGGTCCAAGCCGCCGTCACGTCAAAAATCGTCTTCCTGCTGATGCTGAACCTGGTTCTGATCATCGTCGGCTGCTTCCTGGAGATCTATGCCGCCATCCTGGTCGTGGCCCCCTTGATTTTCCCCTTGGGGCACATTTACGGCATTCAGCCCGTCCATCTCGGAATCATCTTCCTGGCCAGCCTGGAGCTCGGCTATTTGATGCCGCCCGTGGGCCTCAATCTTCTTTTATCGTCCTATCGTTTTAACGAGCCTGTGGCCCGCGTGGCAAAACACACCTTCAAGTTCCTTTTGATCCGGCTTGCGGTCGTGCTGCTGATTACCTATGTGCCGATCCTGACGACGGTCTTGTTGAAGAAATAGCCGGCCTTCCTGCCGCGACACAAGAGGACCGGGGGAAGGCGAAGTCCTGTCGGATAAATCCTGATCGGCAGTAATAATGAGAGCCGCCAAACCCGGGATCCGGGCTTGCAGAGCGCGTCCCTGCGGCATCGGCAAAAGCTTATCAGCCCGGATTTTCGCTGGCCGTCAGCGATCCTCGGATGATCCCGACCTGGCTCCTTGGAGCCGCTTCGGCCGGCCGGGATCGATCATCTCTCCAGCATATTCACTTCGGTCACCGCCTTGGAACGGTCCACAGGAACCCGAAAGGTCTTGATCTCATTGGGACGCAGGCGGAAAGCGACCGGTTTTTCGAAACCCGCCAGCCGGATCGTTCCCTCGGCGGCCCGGCCCTGGAGCTCGACCAGCCGCAGGATATACGCCCCGCCGCGCTCGGCCAGCTTGATGGCCGTCACGGCGGTTTCGGGAGAAGAAACGAAAGCGAATGAAGGCGCGCTCCCGACCGGGCCCTTGTGCCGGTCGGTCAGGGCCGTGAGCGGGACCATCCCGAACGCCTCGGCCCGGCGGGCGATGCCCGCCTCCCGCCAACCGCCGGCGTGAGGCACCAGGGCATAGGAGAATTCGTGGATGCCGGTGTCGATCATGCGGTAGCCTTCGCGGAGGTCCAGCTTGACGGGCATGTGGTGGGACCAGGCTGTGCTGTGCAGCACCGTCAGCCGGATCTCGCCGTCCTTGACGTCGACGCCGCACTTGGAGTCGTTGAGCAGGGCCAGGCCGAAGGCGCCGCCGGAGTCGGCTCCGCTGATATCCAGCCAGGTCTGAACGGGCTCCTCCTCACCTTTCATGGGACGCGTGATGAACCCGTAGGGAATGGAATACGTCGATTCGCCCTTGGCCAGCACGGTGGGAAAGCCGAGCTTGAGGACCTGGTACGACTCGTGCCAGTCGACGCTCACCCGGACATAGACCTCGGGACGATCGCGGTAGAGGGTGAAGTCCTGGGTGACCGCGGATTTTCCATAGACCGTCCGGACCTGGATCCGGCCGCGCTCCGGGCCTTCCTCGAAGGAACGGATCTCGGCCCGTCCGAAACGGCCGAGCTCCTTGTTGTAGGACGTGGTGTGGTGGCCCCAGGTGTCGTCCTCGTCGGCCAGGGCGATGGGCACGGCCGCCGGGGACTTCAGGTATTCGCGGCCGCCCTTCTTGTCGAAATAGGATGTCAGCGAGCCGGATTCGGGATCGAAGGCCAGCTTGACCAGCCCGTTCTCCAGCGCCCAACGGCCGACCGCGACGCCGTTCCGGGAAGCGTCATCGGGTTTCATCGCGGGCGCGGGAGCACTGAAATCCAGGGCATAAAGAGCACACCCGAGCGGCGGGAAATCGTCCTGGAAGGCGATCCGGATGCGGTCGCCGACCTTGACACCGGACGTCCGCAATTCCTGGAAAGGCAGCATCCTGCCGTCGGCGCGGCGCAGGACGGGCCGCCCGCCGCCGGCCCGCTGCATCTCGACTTCGACGGGCACGGAGACGGGCCAGGAATGGGGATTGAAAACCAGGAAGCCCGCGCCGCGGGCC
>Ga0182021_10010702_pt1 | contig 10877 bp, 7 predicted proteins | sample 612E3MmetaG_FD_120493 | JGI IMG/M metagenome (GOLD analysis project Ga0182021, IMG submission 120493) | Permafrost microbial communities from Stordalen Mire, Sweden - 612E3M metaG (Illumina Assembly) | ecosystem: Environmental > Terrestrial > Soil > Wetlands > Permafrost | place: Sweden...
AGGCACCCGGACGGCAAGGCGCGACGAGGGCGCATACTTGACGTATGTAACCGAGGAGCAACGCAGCCGGCCGGGATGGATCGGCCGCCCAAACGTGGCCGAAATTCTGACCGGAGGCACTAGCTCAGCATCACCGATTTCATCCCGCCATTCGCAAACCGCACCAGCATGCTCGAACGCAGCACGGTTTCCACCTTGCCCCGGCCGAACTCTGGGTGCCAGATGACTTCGCCGACTTTGTAACGCTCGCGCGGGTTGAAGGTGCGCACGTCGGTGACCTCCGCCAGCTCGCGGCCCAAAGCGCGTAGCTCTTCTGCCTTCTGCTCCGCCCTGCGTGCGGCCTCGGTTTCCTGGGGCGAAGCCGCGTGCGCAGAACCTTCAGTCGGGGAGACCTTGCGCGCGGGCGTGGTGCGGAAGTTGTGCCGGTTGCCGCAGGCCTGACAGACGACCTGCTTGGGTACGTCCCCGACCATCGCCACGATGTTGTGTGTGGTCAGCCCATCACAGGGGCCGCACCAGGCGTCGACGTCGCCGCCCACGCGGAAGGCTCCCGCGCCTGCACCACCGGCCCGACTGTCGCTGCGCCAGGACACCCCAGTGATTCGCCGCTCCTCGACCTCCGAGGGACCAGAGCCGTGGCGATCGCCGGTGGGGCCGGAGGCGATGGTGCCGATGCGGGGCAGCAGTGAGGCCAAGCGACGCAGATCAGTGACCCGCCGCCCGAGCTTTCGCTCGATCGATACGCGCTCGCCCTCCGAGACGGCCGCGCAAAGATCGCGGTAGTTCTGCGACAGGCGCTCGACGGCCAGGTGGGCGGATGTCACCACGTCGCGTTCTTCGGTGCGTTCCTGGGCCGAGTGAACCAGCAGGGCGACTTCTCGAATCTCCTCGGTCAGGTTGTCCAGTGCTGAACTCATTTTTCTTCCTGGTGAGTTCCTCCCATGGACTTGGTCCGAAAACAACTGGCTAAGCGACATTGGCCGATTCCGAAATCAAACCTTGATTGCGTCGAGGATTAAGGACGTCTAACATGCGGGCCGCCTTCCCCCCCTGGAGCCATCAACCATGCGTACTACGTCGATCGTTGTCCTTGGCATTGTTGCTTCCTTGTCCTCTATAGCCAGCGCGCAGATTGCGCCCGCTCCGGTCGTCCCCGCTCCGGCGGCGCCGACGGCCCCAGCTCCGCCGGCCGCAGCACCAGCGACTCTTCCGGCTGCTGCGCCAGCGCCTGTGGCCGCGCCAGCGCCTGTGGCCGCGCCGGCGCCCGTCCCGGCCGCCGCACCCACGGCACCACCGCGCACCATTGCCGGCGCGCCGGTTGCCATTGAGAGGGAAACGGATGACCGGCCGCACGGCTTCGTCCCGCAGAACTCCCTGGCTGGTTCGGTGGGCCTTCTGCGTATGGGCTCGGCCGAGGTTGGGCGTCTGTGGCAGCTTCGGTTGGGCCTGCACGGGGAGTACTTCAAGACCACCAACATGTTGATCGACAGCGACAGCCTCACCAACGGCGGGGATACCAACACCCGCTTCCAGGGTGCGCTGACCTTCGGGCTCACGCCGCTTGAATTCATGGAGATCTTCGGCGCGGTGTTGGGATCGAGCAACAGGAACACGCGCTGCCTCAAGGCCAACCAGCCCCAGTGTGTTTCCGAGCTTGAGCGGACCGATCCCGACATCATCAAGGCATTCGGCGACCTGATTCTCGGAACCAAGTTGGCCTATGCATTGCCGAGTGGCCTCAGCATTGGCGGCGAGCTGGGTCTGCGCTTCATGTCGTCGGTGACCGGGCTGACCTTCAATCCCGATTCCACCTCGGTGTGGCTCAACGCCCTGGCGAGTTGGAACCTCCAGGCGCTAGAGCCCAAGCTACCTCTACGGGCTCACCTGAACCTGGGCGTCTACTTCGACAACTCCGACAAAGTTGCCGTCTACGATGCGAACACCTCGAAGACCTCGCGCTACGTTTCTTCCTTCGCCTACGGTCTGGGCAAGGATCGAGTTCGGCTCGCCCTCGGTCTCGATGCGCCGGTGGCCGATCTGATCGAAGGCTTGTCGTTGCGTCCGATGGTTGAGTATCACTTTGAGTACATCTACGCCGACGCGGACCCCAGTTTCTCCGACTACGCTGGTCCGACATGCGTGCCGTCGGCCACCATGAGCTGCCGCAGCAATCGGAGTCAGATGTGGCTGACCCTGGGCCTGCAGGCACAGGTGCTGCACAGCCTGACCCTCATGGTGGGCGTCGACCTAGAGCTACAGGCCGTCGGCTACCCCTACGGCCCACCTCTGGCGCCCTGGAATTTCCTGTTCGGCGTCAGCTACCCACTGGACGTTGTGCCGCGCGTGGTGACGCGCAAGATCCTGATCGAGAAGGTGGTCGCAGCGGCGGCAGAGGGCTTTGTGGCGGGTCGGGTGGTCAGCACCCTCGGCACGCCGGTGGAGGTCGCGGCGGTTGGTGTGACCGGGCGTGACCACTCACGCGTTGTCGCGGAGGCGGATGGAACCTTCCAGAGCGTCCCACTGGCCCCCGGCCCGGTGGAGTTGTACGTGGTGGCTCCCAACTACGAGAATGCGACCACCAGGGTCGATGTGGTGGCGGGCCAGACCGCCAATGTGGTCATCACGATGACGCCGCGGGCCCCGACAGGCAAGGTCAGCGGCCGCGTGGTCGACGAGTCCGGCAAGCCGGTGGTTGCCACCATCAAGCTGGCTGGCCCGCAGATCGCCGAGGGCAGGAGCGACGACGCGGGCAACCTGTTGGTCCCGGTCCAGCCGGGTCAGTACGTGCTCCGCGTGGAGGCCGACCAGTACCTGAGCCGAGAGATGCCAGTTTCCGCGATCGAAGGCGTGGACAACCCGCTCAACATAATCATGCGCACGCGGCCTGCTGTTCCGGGCGTGGTCTACAAGGACGGCAAGATCACTTTGCGCCAGCCCATCGCTTTCAAGGCGAGCCGTAACAAGGTCACGGCCGAACTCACGCCTAGCGCACCCCATGTTCTCGACGAGCTGATCGATCTGCTGATCAGCCATCCTGAGATCCGGCAGATTCGCGTCGAAGCACACACCGACAACAGCCTGCCGCCGCCCCAGGCGCAGGAGCTCACCAACCAGCAAGCCAAGACGATTGCCAACTATATCGGCCAGCAGGGGGTGCCCAAGGATCACGTGGTGGCTGAAGGCATGGGCTCGACCAAGCCGCGCGTGCCCAACCTCGGCAAGGCTGGCAGGATGAAGAACCGCCGGGTCGAGATCACAGTCACGCAGTAGCGGTGCCGCCGATCGACAGTGGGGCGACCGCCCGCGAGGCGACCGCAGGTTGCCCCTACCCGAGACGTGAAGCTGGTGGTGCGCGCACGGTCGGCCGTAGGGGCGACCCGCGGTCTACCGCGCAGGGGGTGGCCCTGGCCGGACTGACTTGCTTCGGCCACGGCCACGACCGTTTGTACAAGAAACGTTGACCCGCTACTCGCGGCTCTTCAGAATGAGCAAGCGGTAGTTCGCGTACTCGGCCTGGCCGCAGGAGTAGAGGATCTCGGTCAAGAGGCGGTAGGGCGTGTACCGGTCCGCGACGATGGTCAGCTCGCCGTCGAACTTCTGCCCGGTCATTTCCGCCACCTTCTTTTCCTTGCGTGCCACCCGGCTCAACATCTCGACCAGGGGCGTGATGTAGTAACCGTTGTCGCCGTCGCGCTTGAGAGCCGGATCGATCTTCCCACTGTTGATGGGCGCCACCGGCTCACCATCGACCAGTACGACGCGCTTGGTGACCGTGACAGCGATCGCCTGCTTAGCGTTGAGCCGGCTGGTGGACGAAGGCAGCATCATGTTCTGGTCCTGGTTGACCAGCAAGGCCGACGAGGTGAAGGTCTTGAGCAAGAAGACCAGGATAATGGTCATCATGTCCATCATCGGGGTGATGTTGAGGCTCGTGATCTCCTCGGGCTCGGCCAGTTTGCGCGCGAAGCTGCGCACCGCCCGCTTGCCCTTGAGACGGTCCGACATTTCGGGCGATGCGGGCATGGCCTGAGGGCTCATCACAAGATCCCCGCTGCGAACACGATGTCAGGGAAGAGCATGTGGCCGTCCTTGTCCTCGCGCATAGCATCTAGGGTCCTGACGACGATCTCGTAGGCCGTGCCAGCGTCCGCATTGAAGGTGGCCTTGGTCTCCTCCTTGAACTGGTTCTTGACCTCGGTCAGCTTGGTAGTGAGTGCCCCGTAGTCGTAGTCGCCGGAGGGCAGCTTGGGGATGGGTGGCATGACGCCGCCCGAGCCGGCCAGGGTGAACCCTGAGTTGCCCACGGTCACCGTCAGATTGAGGCTCGGTTTCTCTTCCTCGCCGCCACCACCGCCACCCCCGAAGGTCGGCGAAGAAGCGTTCACCGTTCCCAGCGGGACCTGATTCACGACCGAAGCCAGCAGGAAGATGATGATGTTGGTGACGATGTCCATGTATGGGACGAGGTTGATCTCGCCGGTATCCTCCTCCGCCTCGTCGTACTTCTCCTTCATCCGCCGCATGCGGGCCCGAACTTGACGTCTGGTCATCGCATGGTCGCCTGGTTGATGTGTCCGCTCGCTGGGATGGGTTTCTACTTGGACGGTGCTGCTGCCCCGCCGCTGCTGTGTGCCGATTCAGCCAGGAGGTTCTCCAGCTTGAGCGAGAACGCCTCGAGGTCAGCGGCCTGGCGCTTGGACATGGAGCCCAGGATCGCGTGCGCGATGATGCAGGTCACGGCGATGCCCAGACCCATGGCGGTGTTGTTGAGTGCCTCGGAAATACCTTTGGCAAGCAGGCTGCTTCGCTCTTCCGGCTTGGCGGCTGACACCGCACCGAACGCTCGGATGAGGCCGACGACGGTACCGAGGAGGCCGACCAGGGTGGCGATATTGGCCAACGACCAGAGCACCTGGACGCGCTTCTTGAGCATTGGTGTCACATCTACCAGCGACTCCTCGATGGCTTGCGCCACCGCGATCTCGCCGCGGTGCACCCGTTGCAGCCCCGCCTTGGCGACTTGAGCGACCGGCGCGGAGGTGGCCGAGCACAGCTTGACGGCCCGGTCTATGTTGTTGGCCAGCACGAGCTTGCGTATCTGCTCGAGGAAAGCGCGTGCATTCACGCTGCTCTTCAGGAGGAAGAAGATCAGGCGGTCGATGATCATGGCGAGCACGACCACCGAAACCCCCAGGTTGACGTACATGAGCGTTCCGCCCTGTTCCAGGAACTGCGCTAGTCCTTGCATCTCATCCTCCGCGAGCCTCTGCCCGCCTGTGCGAGTCCGCGCGTGCGGGCTCGCAGCCAAGAGCAACGTTTTTCTTCAGGAATCTCTTCTATAGCGGCCGCTATCTTATCGGTAGGCCTCCCGGTGTCAAGAGACGCGAGGCGCCAGCCGGCGATTCTCCCCAGGAGGCAGATTCGGGGCTGCCCGGTCCGAGGTGGCTGGATTGTATCAAAACCGTTCATCGGAGAACCGTCCGGAGCTGCCGGTGCGGAAGGGCTGCGGCAGCGTGCCCCGTTTGAGAGGCATGAGCCGGCTGCCCGGCTTCTGCGGCCTGGCCGGCACGCCCTTCTCGGGGTCAGCCCGCACGAAGATGACCCCAGGCGGCGGCTCGAAGTCGTGCACCGGGAGCGAGCCCAGGGCCTCCTGCATATACGAGAGCCAGATGGGCAGGGCCACCTGCCCGCCGGTTGCGTCGTGGCCGATGGGTTTGAAGTCGTCGCGACCAACCCAGACCCCGCACAGCAACTCCGGTACGAAACCGAAGAACCAGGCGTCGCGATAGTTGGTGGACGTCCCGGTCTTGCCTGCGGCTGGCCGGCCCAACTCGCGCGCCTTCTTGCCTGTGCCGATCTCGACTACGCCCTTCATTAGATCCGTGACCACATAGGCGGTCTCGGGAGACAGGCGCTCTTCGCGCGGTGGGGGGGCGGTGTGGTCTTCCAGGACGCGGCCATCTGCGTCCACGATCTTGACGATGAACAGGGGCGCGACCAACTTGCCGCCAGCCGGAAAGGCGGCGAGGCCGTACGCAACCTCCTGCAGGGTCAGATCGGGGGTACCCAGCGCGAGCGAGAGCGCATGGGGCAGCTTGGAGGTGATGCCCAAACGGCGCATGACATCGATGACCGCATCGACCCCGACCTGGGCGACGAGCTGGGCGGAGACGGTGTTGATGCTTTTGGCGATGGCGGTCCGCAGGGTCACGGGGCCCAGGTACTCGGGCTTGTAGTTGTGGGGCGCCCACATCCCGGAGGCAGTCTTGAACTTGACCGGCGCGTCCCACTTGATGGTGAGCGGGGTCAAGCCGTGGTCGATGGCAGCGGTATAGACAAAGGGTTTGATGGCCGAGCCGATCTGGCGGCGCGCCTGGGTGGCACGGTTGAACTGGCTTTTGCTGTAGTCGTAGCCGCCCACCATGGAAACCAGGTGGCCGTTGGACGGATCCACGGCGATGAGCGCGCCCTGGACCGTGGGTGCGCTGGCCAGGTGGGCGAGAAACTCCTCGCGGTAGCCGTGCTCGCTGCCGCTCTGAGTTCGGAGATACACGGGCAGCACGTCTCCGGTGCCCAGGCGCTCGCCGCGTGGCCCGGCCCAGGCCAGGGCTTGCTCTTCACTGGCCGGGTCGAGAGGCGCGACCAGCCCCCCGGAGGCCACCACGATCTTCTTGCCCACACTGGTCACCACGGCTGCATAGATGGTGTCTGGATCGGTGTCGTAGATAGGCACGTCGCGCGCCACGCGCCGGCGCTGAGCCCAGGCCGCGCCCGCGGCGAGCTTGGCCGCAGAGTCGGGCAGACGCGCGCCTGGCCTGGTCGCGTCCACGGTCGCAGCAGGCGGGGCGGGCAGCGCCATGAGCAATGGGGACTGCTCCCCGTCGAAATTGAATCCCCCGGGGCCCACCGGATGCGGCTGGCCCGCGGCTAGCTGGCGCCGCTGCTCGACATCGAGGTGGCCGACGGGCCCGTCGAAACCGAGGCGCCGCTGCAGGTCCTCCAGCCCGCGGCGCAGGGCGGACTCGGCGGCCCGCTGCCGGCGCATGTCCAGGGTGGTGTAGATGCGGAAGCCCCGGCGTAGCAGATCCTCGTCGCCATAGCTTTCGGCCACGTGCTTGCGCACGGCCTCGACGAAGTAAGGGGCAGCCACGTTGGTCATGGCGCGGGTGCGGGAGACCAGCATCAGCGGCTCGCTGGCCGCGGCTTCGGCCTGCGTCGGGGTGATGAAACCCAGCTCGCGCATCTGGTCGAGCACGTAGTGCTGCCGGCTGCGCGCGCGTTCGAAGTCGAGCAGGGGTGTGATGTTGCCGGGCGCCTTGGGCAGGGCGGCCAGCATGGCAGCCTCGGCCACAGTCAACTCGGCCGCGCTCTTGCCGAAGTAGGCTGTGGCGGCTGACGCCAGACCGTAGGCGCCATGGCCGAGGTAGACGTGATTGAGGTAGATGCCGAGAATCTGATCCTTGGTCAGGCGCTTCTCGATGCGGAAGGCGAGCAGCGCCTCGCGCACCTTGCGCGCCAGCGAGCGTTCCTGGCCGACGATGAGAATCTTCGCCACCTGTTGCGTGATGCTGGAGCCGCCCTGCACAACCTGACGCGCACGCAGATTGGCCCAGGCCGCGCGCAGGACGCCCAGGTAGTCTACGCCGCCGTGCTTGTAGAAGCGTGCGTCTTCTGCGGCGATGAAGGCCTTGCGAACCAGGTCAGGCACCTGTTCGATGGGCAGGAGCACGCGCTTCTCCACGAAGAACTCGCCGATGAGCTCGCCGTCGGCACTCCAGATCTGGCTGGCGCGGATGGGTTGGTAGTCAGTGACCGCGCTCAGGTTGGCGGGCAGGTCGGATTCGAACTGGCGATACACCCAGGTGCCCAGCCCAGCGCCCAGGCACACCAAGCCCAAGACCAGGCCGCCGACAATGCGCCAAGCGGAACGCAAGACCACGCGAAAGCGAGACATCCGTTTGTTTCCCTTTGGTTCATATGAGGCGGTGGCTGAACGTCGTCAACATTTCATCCAACACCTGGGATTCGCCCACCGCCCCAGACCGAGTCTCCCGCCCGGGACAGCCGCTTGATTGGGCTCCCGCGGGCTCCGTGAGGTAGAAGTCACTTTCTCTATGCCCTCCGCGCCCTCCGCCAGTCCCCGAAAAGCCCAGCAGTTGTCGGATGGTCGGTCCGCGGCCGATGCGCGCGGTTCGGCGCTGCGCCGTCTGGCCGTGGTTGTCGTGGCAATCCTGGGCGGCGAAATCCTGGCCAGATTCGCGTTCGATACTGACAACCTGCCGCATGGCATGTGGCTGGTGCTCGACTCGCTGGCGCGGCTTGGAAGGTTGGCGGCGCTGGCCGCAGTGGTTTGGCTGGGACTTGCGCTGCTCTCTTTGCTTTCCCCGCGCAGCGCTGTCATCCGTCGCGCGGCAAGTGCCGTTGCTTGGTCGCGCGATCACCTGTGTGCCACGGCGCCGGCGTTGCGCATGGTCGTGCTATTCGCAGCAGCGACCGGCTCTCTGACACCGCTGGCCGCGCGGCGATACCAGCTGGCCTGGCGAGCGGCTGCAGTGTTCGCCTGCGCTGTAGTCGCGCTCGGGCTGAGCATCGAACTCGCCGTGGCGGCCTGGCGAGCCGTAAGACGCCGCGTTGGTCCAGACCTGAATACGTCCGGCCCGCCAGTCGCCGCGCTACTTGCCGCGTGGCCTCAGCCGACGTGGATCGGCCGCCTGCTTTGGAGTGGACAGTTCGCGTTCCTGGGCTTCCTGGTTTTTCCGCGCATCGCTGGCTTCCAATTGGCCGTCGCGGGCGTGGCGTTCCTGCTGGTCACCGTGGCACCTGCGGTGCGCTTGCCCCGCGTTTTGATTGCGGTGCTCGGCGCGGCCGCGCTGCTGGGGGTGGCTGTCGACGTTTGGATGCCGTCGCTACGTCGTTTCGCTTCGGTTCACGCACCGTTTTCCGCGCTCGGGCTCGCGCTTATGCGCGGGTTGACGGATTTCGATGGCGACGGCAGCTCGGGATTGCTCGGCTTCGACTGCGACGATTTCGATCCACGCCGCAATCCGATGGCCGAGGATTGGCCGGGCAACGGTGTTGATGAAGACTGTTCGGGCGCGGATGCCAAGATCATCGCACCTCCCCGCACCGCCGCGCCATTCCCTCAAGCCGAGGAAGGCGCCCGGCCGGACGTCTTTCTGGTGACGGTCGATGCCTTGCGTGCTGATGCACTGGCGTGGATGCCGCGGATCAGTCGCTGGGCCGAGCGCTGCTATCGCTTCGATCAGGCGCGCACGGCTTCCAACTTCACCTCGCTGAGCATCTCCGCGCTGCTCACCGGCACCGAGGCACGCTATTTGCGCAGTGACTATCGCATTGCCATCCTGCCTCCGCCCGCCGGAAAGGACACCTTCCCGCAGTCACAGCCCCCGACCCTGGCCACCATCCTTCGCCGGGCAGGGTACTTCGGCAGTGCGATCGTGCCATTTCAGCCGCCGTTGCTCTTTTTCTTCCACGGATTCGAAGACGTCCGCTTGCCTCCCAGCCATCGGGTGACAACGCCGGCCCGTGAGGTCCTGCCGCAGGCCAGGGCGGCGCTTGCGCGCAAACCGCAGGGAAAGCCCTTTCTGCTCTGGACGCATTTGCTCGACACCCACGCACCCTATCTCGGCGGCACCCGGTTCTCCGACTACCGGCGCGCTGTCGCTTCTCTCGACGGGCCGCTGGCTGACTTTCTCGAATCGCTGCCCAGCGAGGCGCTGGTCGTGTTGACCGCCGACCACGGCGAGGCCTTTGGCGAACATGGCAGCTTTACTCACCAGAACACGCTCTTCGAAGAAGAGCTGCGCGTGCCGCTCGTGCTCTGCGCGTCAGAGTCGGCTGGCCTGGGCCCGCCCAGACGGATTCCAGCGCTGGTCAGCACGCTCGATGTGACGCCGACCCTGATCGAACTCACCCACGCCGGCCAGTTCGAGGCGTTGGGTGGGCGCAGTCTGGTGCCATTCCTGCGCAACCTCGCCCCCGCGCCGCACGCCTTCGTCCGCTTCGAGGGCTGGCTGCCGGACCATCACATGCAGGGAGTGGTTGTTGGTTGCCACAAATGGATGCGCGATCTGGACGCGGAGTGGGAAGCTCTCTTCGATCTTTGTGCGGATCCAGGTGAGCGCAATGATATCGCCGGCCGCACTCCCGGCGTCGTTCGCTCGATGCGTCGCCTGGTATTCGAAAGCGCCGATGTCGTGCCTTCGTGGATTCTGCAGGCACACGCGCTCGGCGCCGAAGCGGCCAAGCTCGAAGCCGGGCCAGCCCAGCGCTGAGCCGCTCTGGGTGGAAAACTTGCGCCCCGACGGGAAGCTCCGAGTATGGGCTGATGGGATTGCTCTCAGGCCGCGCCCTGTGCACGGCATTTGTCAGTCTTCTCGGCGGTGCGCAAGCTGTGGCAGGGGCCACGCAAGAAGCGCCGGCGATTGCGTGCGAGACCTTCGTGGTCGAGCCGTTCACGAACAGCAACGGCTTTCGGGCTCTCGACTACCTGGATGCAGGATTGCCGGCCCTGATCGCCGAGCGGCTTGGCCACCTGGCGCCGCTCAAGTTCGCGGGTGGCGAGACCCTGTTCGGCCACGCGCCAGCGGTCACGCCCCGCTGGACAGTGAATGGCGAATTCGCGCGGCGAGCGGACTGGAAGATCGCGGTCACTGTTCGCATCACGGGATCGAGCAGTGCCGCTTCATCCGTGGAAGCGACGCAGGTCGGGAGTACGGATGCTGCGGCCACGGTCGCGGTCGAGGCAGCGCTGGCGGCTTTTGGCAAGGCGCTCGGGGAGCGGGCGCCGGTTGCCGAGCCTGCGGTCAGTCAGCGGTTCGGTCGCGATCCCTACGCCTTCGTGCTCTACGGGCGGG
>Ga0182021_10010704_pt1 | contig 10876 bp, 9 predicted proteins | sample 612E3MmetaG_FD_120493 | JGI IMG/M metagenome (GOLD analysis project Ga0182021, IMG submission 120493) | Permafrost microbial communities from Stordalen Mire, Sweden - 612E3M metaG (Illumina Assembly) | ecosystem: Environmental > Terrestrial > Soil > Wetlands > Permafrost | place: Sweden...
GAGGATCACGAACAGGACCGGATGGAAATCGCCGTGCGGCATCAGTCGCCCCGCTCGATCTCGTCGAGGCCGGCGCCGTCGCCGTTGACGGGCGCCCACTGCCAGCCGTCGCCTTCGATCGCATCGCGCACGTGCGGCACAAGGTCGGCGACAGTCTCGCGCAACACGTCGACCGGTTTGCCGCCGCGCACGAACAGCGACTCGCCGGCGAGCTGCGTGCGGCTGTAGCCGGCGAGCTCGAAGAAGTCGGTCTGCTCGAGCGCGTCGTAGGGGCAGACTTCGACGCACTCGCCGCAGAAGATACAGCGGCTTTCGTCTAAGTCGTAGCTGCGCAGCACGCGCGGGTTGGTCATGATGGCGCCCGTCGGGCAGGTCTCGGCGCACTTGCCGCACGACACGCAGCCGACCGTCTGCAGCGGCAGGTTGTCGGGCGTGGAGACGATCGTGTCCCAGCCGCGGCCCATGACGTCGTAGCAGCTCGCCCCGACCTCTGTGCGGCAGACGCGTACGCAGCGCAGGCAATTGATGCAGCGATTGGGCTCGCGCATGATGAAGTCGTGACGAAAGTCGGCCGGGTAGTCGTGGACGGCCTGGCCGTGGAACCTGTTCTTGGAGACCCCGTACTCGATGCCGTAGCACTGCAGGTCGCAGGCGCCGTTGGCCGGACAGTAGCAGTCGAGGCACAGCGCCGCGCCGCGCCGCGCCGCGGCTTCGGGGAGACCCTGTTCGATCTGCGCGAAGTTCGTGGCGCGCTCGCCGGGGGCGAGTCTGGGCATTGCGGGCGGCGGCGCGGGGTGCGAGACGTCGGTGGTCATGTCGAGGAACACCGGCGTGATCTCGGCCATGCGGGCGATGCGCGGGTCGAGCTCCTTCTGGGCGTCCAGGGCAGCCATGAACGGGGTGGCGCGCAGCTCGGTGAGCTGGCGCGAGACCCTGGGCATGTCGCACCCGCGCAGGAACGCGTCGATGCTCCAGGCGGCCCTCTTGCCCTGGGCGACCGACTGGATCACGGTCTGTCCGCCGAGCACCGCATCGCCGCCGGCGAACACCCGCGGGTCGTCGGTCTGGAACGTGACGTCGTCGACCTCGACGGTCTGCCACTCGGTGCGCTTGACGCCTTGCGCCGCGCCGGCACCGTCGAGTATGGGGAACTGACCGACGGCGGCGATCACCTGGTCGCACGCGACGACGAACTCGGAGCCCTCGACCGGCGCCAGCCGCTGGCGCCCCGACGCGTCGGGCTCGCCCAGCTCGATGCGCTGCACTTCGATGCCGGTGACCTTATGCTCGCCGTCGACCAGAATGCGCAGCGGCGCGGCCAGCAGCTCGAGTTGCACGCCCTCCTCGACGGCTTCGTCGACCTCGGTGGCGGGGGCCGTCATCTCGTCGCGCGCGCCGCGATACAGGCAGGTGACCGCGCCGGCGCCCTTGCGGATCGCGGTGCGGCAGGCGGCCATGGCGGTGAAGCCGCCGCCGACGACGGCCACCTTGTCGCCGACGCGGACGTCGCCGGTGAGCTCGAGCTCGCCGAGAAAGTCGACCGCCGCGACCACGCCTTCGGCGTCGTCGCCGTCGATGCCCATCGCGTTTGAACCCAGGGCCCCGAGACCCAGGAAGACCGCGTCGTAGCGCGCCGTCAGGTCGTCGAGCTGAAAGTCGGCGCCCAGGCGCGTGCCGCACTCGAGCTCGACGCCCAGGCGCCACAGGACGTTGAGCTCCTTGTCGATCACGTCGCGCGGCAGGCGGTAGCTCGGAATGCCGTAGCGCAGCATGCCGCCGGGCTTGGGCAGCGCCTCGAAGATCTTGACGGCATGGCCCTCGAGGCGCGCGTAGAACGCGCAGGTCAGTCCCGCCGGCCCGGCGCCGACGATGGCGATGGTCTTGCCGCTGTCGGGCCGGGGTTCGTAGGGCAGCAGCAGCTCGCCGGTCTGTTCCTCGTCCAAGCACTGGTCGGCCATGAAGCGGTGCAGCCAGCAGATCGTGATCGACTGCTCGACCAGCGAACGGCGGCACGGGCCCTCGCAGGGGTGCGGGCAGACCCGGCCCAGGAGGGCGGGGAACGGCAGGTCTTCGCGCAGCTTGCGCACGCCGGCCCGGTAGTCGCCGTGGGCGATGGCGTCGAGGAACTGGGGGATCTTGATGTGGCTCGGGCAGCCGGTGCGGCAGGGCGGCGTGCAGAACGAGTCGTGGTCGGACAGCAGCAGCTCGAGGTACAGGTGGCGCATCTTGAGCACCTTCTCGGTGTCGGTGCGCACCACCATGCCCTCGGTGGCGACCGTCGAGCAGCTCGGCACCGGCTTGCGGGCCCCCTTCACCTCGACCATGCAGACCCGGCAGGCGGCCACGCCGGGCAGCCGCGGCTCGTTGCACAGCGTGGGGATGCGGATGTCAAGGCGCTGAGCCGCCTCGAGAATGGTCTCGCCGGGTTCGCAGGCGGTCTGCCGGCCGTCGATGGTGAGCGTGACCCGCGGCGCGCCCTGCGGGTCGGCCGCGGGCGCCGCTTGCGCCTCGGTCGGCGCCGCGGGCTCGGCGGTCTGAGCGTCGGTCGGCGCCGCCGCCCCGCCCGCGGCAGCCGGCTCGCCCTGCTCGGCGCCCGACTTGGTCTTGACGGCGTCGAACTTGCACACCTGACGGCAGGTGCCGCACCTGATGCAGCCGGCGACGTCGATCACGTGCTGCTGCTTCTTTTCGCCCGAGATGCACTGCGTCGGGCACTTCTTGGCGCACAGCCCGCAGCCGGTGCAGTTGTCGTCGATGTAGTAGATGACCAGCTCTTCGGCGCCTTCGGTCGGGCTGCGCGAGTCGGCCAGGAGCGCCTCGTATTCGTCGCGGAAGTGCTCGAGCGTGCTCAGCACCGGGTTGGCGGCCGTGGCGCCGACGGCGCACAGCGCGCCGGCGGTGATGTACTCGGCGAGCTCTTCGAGCAGCGCGATGTCGCCCTGGCGGCCGTCGCCGTCGCAGATGCGTTCGAGGGTCTCGAGCATGCGTTTGACGCCCAGGCGGCAGGGCACGCATTTGCCGCACGACTCGTCGTGGGTGAGCTGCACCAGGTGGCGGGCCAGGTCGATCATGGACGTGGTGTCGTCGAGCGCCACGAGACCGCCCGAGCTCGCGGTGGCGCCGGTCGCCACGAGCAGCTTGTGGTCGAGCGGTGTGTCGAGCATGGCGGCCGGCAGGCAGCCTCCGGAAGCACCGCCGATCTGGACCGCCTTGAGCTCGTGGCCGGGGAGCATGCCGCCACCCACGTCGTAGATGACGTGACGCAGCGTGGTGCCCATCGGCACCTCGGCGAGGCCGCCGCTAACGACCTTGCCGCTCAGCGAGAAGATCTTGGTGCCGCGCGACTTGTCGAGGCCGACGGCGGCGAACTCGTCGGCGCCGTGCAACACGATCCAGGGGACGCTGGCGAAGGTCTCGGCGTTGTCGATGCTGGCCGGCGCGTCGGGCCGCCCCCCGACCGACGGGTAGGGCGGCCGGGCAAACGGTATGCCGGGACGGGCCTCGCTCGACGGCGCCAGCGCCGCCGCCTCGTCGCACACAAAGGCGCCGGCCCCTTCAGTCAGGCGGATATCGAAGGTGAAGTCGGTGCCCAGCACTCCCGAGCCCAGCAGGCCGCGCTCGCGCGCCTGGACCAGCGCCCCGGCAAGGCGCTCGACGGCAAACGGACGCTCGCGGCGCACCTGCACGTAGCCCTCGGTCGCGCCGCTGGCCACGGCGGCGATCGCCATGCCTTCGATGACAACGTGCGGGTTGCCGTCCAGGACGGCGCGATCGACGAAGGCCCCGGGGTCGCCCGGGTCGGCGGTGCAGACGACGTACTTGACGTCGCCCGGGCGCCGGCGCGCGAGGTTCCAGGCCGCGCCGGTGACGGAGCCGGCGCCGCCGTCGCTGCGCAGTCCGGACTTGGTGACCGTCTTGATCAGGCCGTCGGGATCGTCGTCGGCAAGGACGCGGGCCAGCGCGGCGTAGCCGCCCTGCGCGAGGTAGTCGTCGATCGAGCGCGGGTCGATCTTGCCGTGCAGCGCGAGCACCAGACGGCGCTGGCCGGCGTAGAAGGCGATGTCGCGCTCGTACGGAATCGCGTCGCCGCTCGCAGGATCGCGGTAGAGACACTTGTCGTAGACGCCGTCGGCGACGACGCTGGCCGCGATGATGCCGGCGACGTCGCCGGCCGTTACCCCTGAGTAGAACAGCCCCTGAGGCTGCACGACGACGACGGGGCCCTGCGCGCAGAAGCCGTGACAGCCCGTTTCGACGACTCGTACCGTGTCCGACAGCCCCTGCTCGGCGAGCTGATCGCGGAAGGCGGCGGCGACCGCCGGGCGCCCCGCGGCGTGGCAAGCGCCGCCGGCACAGACGCGCACCTCGCGGGCGCCCTCGCGAGCGATGACCTCGTCGGCGTGCAACGCCCGCTCGAGGGCGGCTTGAATGACGCTCGTGCGATCGCCGGTGGTCGCGCTCATCGGTCGACCTGGGCCCGGTGCCGTAGCTCGGCCACGAGGGCGCGGGCGCCGTCGGGGGTCATGCGGCCGTGGGTCTCGTCGTCGCCCACTCGCACGACCGGAGCGAGGGCGCAGGGGCCCAGGCAGCCGGCGGTCTGCAGCGTGAACAGGCGATCCTTCGTGGTCTGGCCGGCCTCGACGCCGAGCTCGTCGGCGAAGGCGGCGCTGATGAGCGGGGCGCCGGCGACATGGCAGGCGGTCCCGTGGCAGACGCTGATCACAAAGCGGCCGGCCGGCGACAGCCGGAACTGGTCGTCGAAGCTCGCCACGCCGTAGATCTGCGACAGCGAGACGCCGGTCTCGACCGAGATCTCCTGCAGGGCCGGGCGCGGCAGGTACCCGTAGATCTCCTGCGTGTTGCGCAGCACGGCCATCATGCCGGGTGCGGTCTCGCGGTAGTGGTCGATGACCGGCGCGAGCAGCTCGAGGTCGGGTCTGGGCTGAGAGTCGGCCCGTACCCGCTGGATGCGGGCTTCGTTGACGGCCGGCAGGCGGTACCTGGACTCGTAGTTGACGCGGATGACCTGCACCGGGCAGTTGGTCTCGCACAGCGTGCAGGCGCGGCAGCGGGGGTCGTCGGTGGCCGGGTCGATGACGACCCGAAACAGGCCGCGGCTGCGCTCGGGCAGATGCTCGCGCTGCTCGGGGTACTGGACCGTGATCTTGCGCCGCGGCAGGTGGCCAAGGGTGACACGCATGGCTTTGAAGATGCCGAGCATCAGGTGAGCACCGCCACGCGGCGCCGCTGCCGCTTGAGGCGCCAGCGCAGCAGCGTGTCGAACAGGCCGACAAAAGCGATCAGGGCGAGCCAGCTATAGACCGCCATGGCGAGCTTCCAGTGCGGCGCCCAGAGCAGGACGGCGGCGGTCGCCAGAATGTTGACAAGACCGAGCGGTATGAGCACCTTCCAGGCAAAGCCCATGAGCTGGTCGACCTGCAGGCGGGGCACCGACAAGCGGATCCAGACGAGCACGAACACCAGCGCATACACCTTGACGAGGAACCACACGAGGGGTACGAGCGCCACGCCGTGAATCACGAGAGCGTTGGCGAACGGTCCCTGCCATCCACCGAGGAACAGCGTGACGGTGACCATCGACATGATGGTCATGCCGGCGTACTCGTTGAGGAAGAACATGCCGAAGCGCATGCCGGAGTACTCGGTGCCGTAGCCCGCCACGAGCTCGGATTCGGACTCGGGCAGGTCGAAGGGACCGCGGTTGAGCTCGGCCACGGAAGCGATGAAGAACAGCAGGAACGTGAACGGCATGGTGAAGACGAACCAGCGGTAGCTGCCTTGGGCGGCCACCACGGCGTTCAGGCTGAGCGAGCCGGCCGCCATGGCCACGACGAGCAGCGCAAGGATCATGGGCAGCTCGTACGACACCATCTGGGCCGCCGTCCGCAGGGCGCCGACCAGCGAGTACTTGTTGTGAGAAGCCCAGCCGCCCAGCAGGATCGAGAGCACCGTGAAGCTCGTGATGGCGACGATGTAGATGAGACCGACGTTCAGGTTCTGGTCGGTCCAGCCCTTCGTGTAGGGGATCACGACCTGGATGGCGACGGCGCCGATCATGACCATGATCGGCGCCAGCGTGAACATCGTCTTGTCGGCGGCCGTCGGGGCGAAGTCCTCTTTGCCCATCATCTTGAAGGCGTCGGCGACGCTCTGCAGGATGCCCTGCCAGCCCGTGCGGTTGGGGCCCAGGCGATCCTGTAGAAAGCCCAGCACGCGGCGTTCGAAGACGATGTTGACCAGAGCCGCCACAAAGACGATCGCGTAGGCGATGAGCACCGCCACGATGAGGCGCACGACAGCCAGAACGAGATCCCAGCTCATCAGCGGTCGATCCCCCCGAGGCAGAGGTCCATGCTGCCCGAGATCGCCACCGCATCGGCGATCTTGTTGTCGCGCAGCAGCTTGGGGAAGATCTGCAAGTTGACAAAACAGGGGTCGCGGTACTTGAGGCGGTACGGGTAGCGCGAGCCGTCGCTGACGATGTAGGTGCCGTACTCGCCGCGCGGGTTTTCCTGGGCCGTGTAGCAGGCGCCGGGGGGCGGTGTGATGACGTAGGGCGGGCGCAGGCCGCCGAGCTGCACCGGCCCGGCCGGCAGCATGTCGAGGCATTGCAGGACGATCTTCGCCGACTCGCGGATCTCGTCGACGCGCACCTGGTAGCGGTCGAACACGTCGCCGTGCTCGCCCAGGCAGACCCTGAAGTCGAGCTCGGGGTAGACCGAGTAGGGCCGCGTGCGGCGCAGATCGTGAGCGACCCCCGACGCGCGCGCGTTGGGACCGGTGATGGCGTAGTCGGCGACGTCGTCCTGGGTCATGACGCCCTTGCCGATGCAGCGCTGCAGGAACACGGCGTTATCGTTGACCAGCGACTCGTACTCGTCGCACCAGGCCGGCGCCTGGTTCATGACCTCGCGGCATTGTTCGACCCAGCCGTCGGGCAGGTCGTAGCGCACGCCGCCGAAGCGGAAGTAGTTGTACATGAGGCGCGCCCCGGTCGCGATCTCGAACAGGTCGAGGATCTTCTCGCGGTGGCGGAAGGCGTAGAAGACGATGGCCGTGCCCAGGGGGGCGAGGTCGGCCACGAAGGTGCCGACGCCCACCTGGTGGCTGGCGATGCGGTTGAGCTCGGCCATGATCACGCGGATGAACTCGGCGCGGCGAGTGGGCCGGATGCCGGCCAGTTTCTCGACGGTCCCCACGTAACCCCATTCGCAGTTCATGCCGGCGATGTACTCGGTGCGATCGGGGATGGGGATGTACTGAAAGTACGTGCGCTTCTCGGCGATCTTCTCTTTGCCGCGATGCAGATAACCGACCACGGGGATGACGTCTTTGACCAGCTCGCCGTCGAGGGTGACCACGAGCCGCAGGACGCCGTGGGTGGACGGATGCTGCGGCCCCATGTTGACGACGACCTGCTTGAAGCCGAGGCCCGCCATCTCGCTGCCGCGTCCGGCCGCCTCGGCTTCGGCGATGCGCCTCAGGGCCAGGGCCATGGCTTCGTCGGGAACGGTTGCCGGGAAGGCGTCAGACATGGGGGTGGTTCTCGACCGAGTCGACGTAGTCCTTGCGCAGCGGGTGACCGACCCAGTCGTCTTTGAGCAGGATGCGACGCAGATCGGGATGCCCCTCGAAGCGGATGCCCATCATGTCCCAGGCCTCGCGCTCGTGCCAGTCGGCGGCCGGCCAGACGTCGGACACCGTGGCCACGACCGGCTGGGCGCGCGGCACGTCGACGTGCAGCTCGAGATAGGTGTTCGAGGCAAACGAGTAGAGGTGGTAGACAGTCTCGAAGCGGTTCACGTAGTCGACCGCGGCGACGAAGTTGCACGACTCGTAGGCGAGGCCATCGAGCCCTCTCAGGCGCACGGCGACATCGTGCAACCGGCCGCGCTCGACGGTGGCCACGACCGTGTCGGGCTCCTGGACGCGCGGGTCGCGCAGGTCGGCGCCCAAGGCGGCGGCCAGACGCGCGGCGACCTCGTCGATCGACAGACCGGCCCCACCGATCGCGGGCAGCACCGCTAGCCCTGGACCTTCGCGGCGTCGGCGGCCCCACCCGCGGCCGCGCTCGGCGCGGCCGGCGCCTCGCCGGCGGGCGTGGCGTTGTCGGCGGGCGTGGCAGCCGCCGGGACCGGCGGCACGATGCGCATCGCCTGGATCTTCTTCTGCAGCTCGAGCAGGCCCTGGAACAGCGCTTCGGGACGCGGCGGGCAGCCGGGGACATACACATCGACCGGCACCAGCTTGTCGACGCCGTTGACCACGTTGTAGCAGTCGTAGAAGGGCCCGCCGCTCGTGGCGCAGGCGCCCATGGCCATGACCCACTTGGGCTCCGACATCTGCTCGTAAAGGCGCTTGAGCACCGGCGCCATCTTCTCGTTGACGGTGCCGGCGACGATCATGAGGTCGCATTGGCGTGGCGTAGGCCGAAAGACCTCCATGCCGAAGCGGGCGATGTCGTACCGGGCAAAGCCGGAGCTCAGCATCTCGATCGCACAGCAGGCGAGGCCGTAGGTGAACGGGAACACCGAGTGCGAGCGCGCCCAGCTGAAGATGAAGTCGACCGTCGTGGTGACGACGTTGGGTCGCTCGAACTGGCTGAGATTGGGATACTGGACGCGCTCGGCGAGCCCTCTGAGTTCGAAGCCGTCGCTCAAACCCACTCCAGCGCCCCTTTGAGCCAGGCGTAGGCGAGGCCGACCGCCAGCACGGCGATGAACACGAGCACCTCGACGAAGCCCGACGTGCCGAGCCGCCGGAACGTGATCGCCCACGGGAACAGGAAGATCGCTTCGACGTCGAACACCAGAAAGAGCAGGGCGAAGATGTGGTAGCGGACGGCGAACGGGTGCCACGAGTCGCCGACCGGCTCGATGCCGCACTCGTAGGTGGAGTATTTCTCGGGCGACGGGTGGATCGGGTAGACGAGCCGCGACATGAGCAGAATGCCCACGACCATGGCTGCGCCGGCGACGATGAACACGGCGACGTAGATCCAGTTGGTGAGGAATGCGGTCGTCATGACCCCCCTGAGGCACCGACTTTCGCTGGACCCGCAGGCACATCTGTAAAGCCGATTACGACGCGACTATAGCAAAGCGCGTCGCGCCGGCGCAAGCCGACGCCGGCCCGCAACGGTGCCCCCGTACACGCCATTTTGCAGGGATTACGTGACGACTGAGGCCGCCGTGTCCAGAGTTCTCCGGCCATCTTGGACAAGCCGCGGGCCGGGCGGTCGCCGGCCGGAAGGGTCAAGTTTGACGCTCACGGGCCGGGTGCGTACTCTGTTGTCGAGGGCAAGGCCGCCCCGGACCCCACGGAGGAGCGTCTTCAGGTGCCCAACATCGGACTCCCCGAGCTCGTCATCGTGCTCGTCATCGCACTCGTCGTCTTCGGCCCCAAGCGGCTGCCCGAGATGGGCCGCCAGCTCGGCAAGACCCTGCGCGAGTTCAAGTCGGCCACGTCGGAGATCCGCACGCAGATCGGCGTCGACGACATCGCCGATTCGGTCAAGGACATCAAGTCGGGCCTGAGTCTGACGAGCGACCCGCCCCGCTCCGCGGCCGAGATCGTCGCCGTCGCGCCGGTCGCAGCCGCCGCCGCCACGGCTGTGGAGCCGGCGGCGACAGTGACGGCTGAAGAACCCCCCGCGACAGTGACGGCTGAAGAACCCCCCGCGACAGTGACGGCTCAACAACCCGCCGCGGCCGCGGCGCCGGCCGCCGAGCAGGCGCCCAGCGCCGGCGAACCCTTCGCAGCCGCCGACGGCGACGAAGGCGGCGTCGAGGCGTTCGGCCGCCTCGAGCGGCGCTCTCCCTCGACACCGACCGGCTCCACCGCCGGCTGACGGCGGCATGGTCGAGTTCGACGAACGGATCACCCTCGTCGAGCACCTCGACGAGCTGCGCCGCCGCATCGTCTATGCGGCCATCGCGCTGGCCCTCGGGGTGATCGTCGCCGCCATCCTCAACGACTTCGTCTTCGCGCTCATGCTGCACCCGCTCAAAGTGCTGCCGGCGGGAGCGCCCCACAAGATCATCACCTTCGGGCCCGCCGAGCCCTTCATGGTCAGCCTCAAGGTGTGGGTGTACGTCGGCATCATCGCGGCCTCGCCGGTGCTCATCTACGAGTTCTGGGCCTTCATCGGACCGGCCTTCAGCCCCGTCAGCCGGCGCTCGGTCCTGCTCGTCGTCTTCACCTGCGTCGCGCTCTTTCTGTTCGGCGTCGTGTTCTGCTATCTCATCGTCCTTCCCAGGGGCCTGTCCTGGCTGTTCAGTTTCAACAGTCGGTACTTCACCGCGCAGGCGCGAGCCACCGACTACTTCTCGTTCGTCGCCTGGTTCCTGGTCGCCTTCGGGGCGGTCTTCGAGGCGCCCGTCGTGATCATCGCCGCCGTGCGCATGCGGATCGTCTCGACGGCTTACCTGCGCAAGCACTGGCGCTACGCGATCGTGATCAACGCCGTCATCGCCATGGTGGCCACGCCCAGCCAGGATGCCTTCTCGTTCATCGCCATGTTCATCCCGCTTGAGATCCTCTACGAGGCGTCGCTTCTCGTGGCGCGCGTCATCGAGCGTCGCCGGCCCGCCGCCCAGGGGGCGACGGCCGACGACGACCAGGGCCCGACGACGGCTCCCGCCTGATGGCCGCGGCCCGCGGTACAATGACCTTCACCCCATGAAGGCGCGGACGACGAAGGCATGAAAGAACATACGGACACCCCCCCGACCAAGCGGAGCCGCAAGCGTCGCGCGGCGCGGCGCCCGCGGCTGCACTGGGGCCGTCTGCTGCTGTGTCTTGTGATCTTCGCCGCGATCAGCGTCGTGGGCCTCGTCAGCGGCACGATCGTCGC
>Ga0182021_10010705_pt1 | contig 10876 bp, 10 predicted proteins | sample 612E3MmetaG_FD_120493 | JGI IMG/M metagenome (GOLD analysis project Ga0182021, IMG submission 120493) | Permafrost microbial communities from Stordalen Mire, Sweden - 612E3M metaG (Illumina Assembly) | ecosystem: Environmental > Terrestrial > Soil > Wetlands > Permafrost | place: Sweden...
GCCGCCGCCTTCGAGAAGGCTGTCCGATGAGCGCCTCCCTGCCTGCCGGCCGTGCCCTTGGTGCACCGCTGATGGCTCACGACTACGAGCCGACGATCTTCGAGTTCTCCGAGCCCGGACGCCACGCCGCCTCGTTCCGGACGAGCGGCCTGCCGGAATGGACGGCCGAGGAGCTCGTCCCCGAGTCCTTCTTGCGGAACGAGTCAGTGGCGCTGCCAGAAGTCTCCGAGCGCGACCTCGTGGCTCACTTCACCCGACTCACCCATCGCCAGTACTCCGTCGATCTCGGTGCCTACCCGCTCGGCTCGTGCACGATGAAGTACAACCCGAAGTCGGCCGATGCCGGCGCGTCACTTCCGGGGTTTGCCCAAGTCCACCCCGGCGCCCCCGCTTCGTGCACCCAGGGATGGCTCGAGATGCTGGTCGAGCTGGAAGAGATGATCTGCGAGATCACCGGGATGGCAGCGGCCACCTTGCAACCCGCGGCCGGAGCGGCGGGCGAGCTCACCGGGCTCTTGCTGATGCGGGCCTACCACGAGGCCCGCGGCGAGTCCGAGCGGCGGCGCCGGGTGATCATCCCCGACTCGGCCCACGGCACCAACCCGGCCTCGGTGACGCTGAGCGGCTACGAGGTCGCCACGGTCGGCACGAATGCCCGCGGCGGGGTCGACCTCGATGCTCTCCAGGCACTGCTCGGCGACGACGTGGCGGGGATCATGCTCACGAACCCCAGCACCCTCGGCTTGTTCGAGGAGGACATCGTCCAGATCGCCGAGGCGGTCCACGGCGTCGGCGGCCTGCTCTACTACGACGGCGCCAACCTGAATGCCATCCTCGGCGTCGTGCGCCCCGGCGACATGGGCTTCGACATAGTCCACCTCAACGTGCACAAGACCTTTGCCACGCCTCATGGCGGGGGAGGCCCCGGCGCCGGCCCGGTCGCCGTCTCCGCGGAATTGGCGGACTTCCTCCCCGGTCCGCGGCCGGCCCGAACCGAGTCGGGCTACGAGCTGCGGGTGCCGGCGCGTTCCATCGGCCGTTTGCACTCCTGGCACGGCAACGCTTTGGTGCTGTTGCGCGCCTGGATGTACCTGCGCCTCAACGGGGGCGACGGGCTGAAGCGTGTCTCGGAGATTGCCGTGCTGAACGCCAACTGGTTCAAAGAGCGCGTGCGGGGCCTCTACGACATCGCCTACGACAGGACCGTGATGCACGAATGTGTCGTGTCCGCGAAGACGCTGCACCACAAGGTGGGCCTGTCGGCCCTCGACGTCGCCAAACGGCTCATGGAGCTCGGCTTCCACCCGCCGACGGTCTACTTCCCGCTCATCGTCGAGGAAGCGCTCATGGTCGAGCCCACAGAGACCGAGAGCCCCCAGACGGTGGCGGCGCTCGCCGAGGCCTTCCTGCAGATCGCCAACGAGGCGCTCGGGGCCGGCAATGCGGAGGAAGCCGAGGCCGCTCCGCGCACGACACCGGTAGGGCGCGTCGACGAAGCCCGGGCGGCTCGCAAGCTGGTCGTGACCTTCGACCAGCGTCGCGGGGACTGAGTAGCTGAGGGGCTCGCTAGCTGAGGCGCTCGGCGAGGTAGGCGAGAGAGAGCGGGTAGCGGTACTCGATGGCGGCATGCGTGCCGTCGAACAGCTCGAAGACGACGTCGTCCACTCCAATCCCGGCCAGCTCGGCCACGAAGGCTCCCGCGCCGATCTCGAGCCGGTAGTCGTCGGCGCGGCCGGCGTCGACCCAGATGGCGCGCTGGGACTGGAGAGCCGACGCGTGGCGCGGGACCATCCGGACCGGGTCCCATTCGAGCCAGCGCGCCCAGACGGCGTCGTCGAGGCGTCCCGTGCCCAGTTCGAAGGGCACCTTCACGGTCCCGTCCTCCTCTGCCGAGAAACAGGCCGATATCGCCCATGTCATCAACACGTCTCCGTCGCCGCGCCTCGACAGGGCCGGACGCGTGGCCATGTCGGCGAAGAAGGCCTCGAAGCTCGAGTCATAGTGGTCCCGGAGCGTCCTGTAGACCTCCGGGAACATCGGGAGGTAGCAGTACTCGTAGTAGGCGTCTCCGGCATGCGTGGCGAGCCCGCCGAACAGGTCCGGCCGCAGCATGGCCGTGATCATGGCCCCGAACCCGCCCGAGGACTTGCCCTGCAGGCCGCGGTGCGCCGCATCGGCCAGAGTCCGGTATCTCGCGTCCACGAACGGGACGACGTCCTCGCACAGATAGGTGTGGTACCGGCCCGTGGCGGGGGAGTCGACGAACTGGCTCCCCCCGAGGGAGGTCCAGGCGTCGACGAACACGACGACGCACGGCGGCGCGCCACCGCTGGCGAACAGCTCGTCGGCCATCTCGATGTAGCTGGGGCGAAGATTGTTCGAGGGCTTCTGCCAGGCGGGCACCGCCCCGAAGAAGCCCTGGAGGACGTACACGCTCGGGTAGCGCCGGGCAGGGTCGTCGCCATATCCGGGCGGCAGGTAGACCAGCAGCGGTCGCCTGGGCGAGTCGCCGAGGGGGTTGGCTTCGAGGGCCTGGCTCGTGATCTCCAGCTCCTCGAGGCGGCCTTTGTATTCCGGTGACCAAGGGCGCATACGACCCACCCTAGGCGGGACGCCGGCCCCGGGCCGAGGCGCCGACAGCCACCTGCCAGGGTCGCAAAACGTCGTCCGGCTAACCTCCAGGCGTGCGTCCCGAGTGGTGGTCGCGCCGGGCGGTCCTGCTCCACCTGACGGCGCTCGTCGTCGTCCCCGGCTGCCTCGCGCTCGGATGGTGGCAGCTGCGGCGCGCCCTGACTGGCAATGCTCTGAGCTGGGCCTACACGGTCGAATGGCCCTTCTTCGCCGCCTACGGCATCTACATGTGGTGGCGGATCCTCCACGAGCAGCCGGACCAAACGGCCGAGGGGGCCTCGAGCCCGGGCGCGAACCCGCCCCCGGGCGAAGGCGACCCCCGCATGGAGGACGAGGAGGACGAGGAGCTCGCGGCTTACAACCGCTATCTCGCCGAGCTGCACGCCGAAGACCAGCGGAAGCTACGTTGAGAAGCTCGTGGACAGAGCACAGCGACGCAGCCTCGTGCGCTACCGCGCCATGGCCTATGTCGTCGGCGTCGGGCTCCTCGTGCTCGTCTGCGTCGGCGTGCCACTCCAGTACGCGGCCGGCAAGCCGGCCCTTGTAGGCGTGGTCGGGCCAATCCACGGTTTCTTGTACATTGTCTATCTCGTCACCGTCGCCGACCTCGCCCGCCGCTTCCGTCTCGGGCTCGGGCCGCTGGTGGCACTCGTGGCGGCGGGGTTCGTCCCGTTCCTCGCCTTCGTGGTCGAGCGGCGAACGAGCCGGCGGATCGAGCGGGCGCGACAGGAGCTCGTCGCCGGCTTGCCAGACTGCGGCGGGGTCGGAAAGCTCTCCCGGTGACCCTCGAGCTCGAAATGGAGTCGGGCATCCTCGCCCCGCCCGCCGTCGTCGTCCACGGAGGCGCCGGTGAGTTCGGCCGGCGGAGCTCTCCCGGCGAGCTCGCCCGGCTCGAGGAGGGTCTCGCCGCTGCCCTCGATGCAGCATGGGAGGTGCTTTTCCGGGGTGCTCCCGCTCTCGAGGCAGTGGTCGAGGCCGTCGCCAGGCTCGAGAGCTCGGGCGACTTCAACGCCGGCCGAGGCGCAGTCGCCACTTCGGAGGGAACCGTCGAGACCGACGCGGCCGTGATGGAGGGCGCCAGTGGGCGGACCGGGGCGATCTGTGCCGCAACCTGGCCCGAGAGCCCTGTGCGCGCCGCCCGTGAGGTCATGACGCTCGGCGGCCCCGCAAAGGGACCGATCCTGCTTTCCGGCCGCGGTGCTGACCGCTTCTGCGAGAACGCCGGACTAGTCCGCAGGGACCCGGCGATGCTCTCGGGGGAAGGGGTCGTGCCGATCTCACGGAGCGGGACGGTCGGAGCCGTCGCCCTTGACCGTGACGGGCACCTCGCCGCGGCAACCTCCACGGGCGGACGTCTCGGGAAGCTGCCCGGTCGGGTCGGCGATTCACCCATCGTCGGGGCCGGAACCTGGGCAGACGACCGGACGGCGGCGGTCTCTGCGACCGGAGAAGGCGAGTCGTTCCTCGTTGCCGGCTTTGCGCACCGGGTCGACTGGGCCGTGTCCGCAGGTGCGCCGCTCGAGGCGGCCCTCAAAGCGGCCCTGGAGGCCGTCCGCTCCCGCGGCGGAGAAGGGGGGGCGATCATCCTGGCCCGCGACGGCCGTTTCGCCGTCGGCTTCGACACCTTCGCCATGGCCAGGGGATGGCGGGACGCGAGCGCCTTGACGCTTCGGCCCATCCGGCCAGGCCCGTGAGAGCCATGGCCCCGCCCGCTGTCGGCTTCTAGCCCTCGGCGTCCCGGTGCCCCGGTGGGGTCGGCTCCGGGGCAGGACTCGGCGCGAGGACGATCCGGTTCCGCCCCAGGGCCTTGGCCTGGTACATGGCCACGTCCGCCACGTTGACGACCTCGTCGAGCACTGCCCCGTGGCGCGGGAAGAACGCCACCCCGATCGAAGCGGTGACACGCTCGACGCCGCTGCCCGCTGGGGGCAGCTTCGTCAGGACCTCCTGCACGGCCTCCGCGACCCTTATCGCCCCACCCTCGTCGGCGTCATGGAGCATCAAGAGGAACTCCTCACCGCCGTAGCGGACGGCCGCGTCCCCTGTGCGGAGGGTGGCCTGTATCGCCCGCCCGACGTTGCGCAGCAGGGCGTCGCCCGCCGCGTGACCGCACCGGTCGTTGACACGCTTGAAGTGGTCGAGGTCGATCAAAAGGATGCCGATCTCTGTCCCGGACCGGGTGCTCCGCGCGGCCTCTCGCGTGGCCAGCTCGTCCCACCAGCGGTGGTTGAGCAGACCGGTCAAGGGGTCCGTCATGGCGCGGAGCTCGAGCTCGGCGTAAAGCTGAGCATTTCGCCAGGCGGCAGCGGTGATGTAGCCGAACAGAGCGCAACGCTCGAGGTCTTCGTCGGTGAACTGGGACAGGCCGTCGCGCCACATGTCGATCACGCCCAGCCGGTGGTCCCCGGCCATGAGGGGGACGACGAGCATGGACTCTTCCATCGTCGACTCGTCCTGGCCGGGAATCGGCACGGCCTCGGAGTGGCTGCGGGTGTCCGGGCAGTTGTACGGGTACCCGCGAAGGAAGGCCCATCCAGTTATGCCGCGGTCGAGAGAGATGTCCATCTCGTGAAGCCCATCGAGGGCGCCGCCCGCCAGCACGCGGGGCCGAAGCTGGTAGCGGTCCCAGTCGGCCTCGAAGATCGCGAAGCGGTCGGCGCGGACCACCTGCGGCAGGTGCTCGGCCGTGACCGCCAGGATCCGGGCCGGGTCGTGCTCCGCCTGCATCTTCCTCGCAGCCTCGCCGAGCGCCCAAGCGAATCTCTGAGCGTCGACCGGGGCGCCCGAGGCATTCGGGAGGTTGGCGATGATGGCCGGGGCGTCCAGCTGCATGCCGGTTGCGGCGAGCACCCGCACGCCTTGCTGTCGGAACCACGCCGGGGACACGACCTCGTCCCCAGGATCGGCCCAGGCGGCATCAAGCACCGCGGGTGAGCCGAGATAAGAGCCGATCCCGAGCCTCACACCGAGTCCGATCATGCGATGCGCGATGGCGTCGTCGACGATTCCACGGGGTATGACGTGGGCATTCAGCCGTGCGCAGTAGGCGAGAAGGCCCGCGAGCTCGGCGCGCGCCCGGATGCCCGCCGACATGTACTCGGTGTAGGTCGGATTGAGGAACACGAAGTTCGGCATCAGGTCCGTGACGGCCCCCCGGGTGAGCACTCCCGGCCCGACATCCGCGAGGGCGATCTGGAAGCCTTGCCCGCGCAGCTCCTCGACGCGCCGGTCGACGAGCTCCGGCAGCTCGATCGCGGTCGTCTCCGAGATGAGCCAGGCGATCTCCCCGGGGGTGGCTCCGATGTCGTGCGCCCTCGTGAACGGGTCGAATCCGGTGTCCTCCAAGAGCTCCGGAGCGAGGGCGACAAAGAGCAGGGCGGGGCTTGTGTACTGGACCGCGGGAAGGGCGCCGAGGACGAAGCTCGTCGGGTCCTCGCTCATCGAGCCCCGCGGGAGGGCTTCGTAGCCGAAGACGGTGCGGTCCTGCAGGTCCATCACCGGTTGCAACGCGACCAGCGCGCCAAGGTCAGCCGCGTCATCTGGCAACTCGCCGACTCGCAGACCGGGCGCGCTCACAGATCCAGAGTAGAACGATATGGCAGCCCCATTTTCCCAGAGGGCCGCCTTCCGGTGCGGCTACGACGATACCCGAGCCATCGCGGGTAAAGTCCCGGCTCGTGAGCAGCCAGGGGCAAGCTTCGTGGGTCGTCGTCGGTCTCGACAATGGCGGCACGAGCAACAGCGCGACGGTGCTCGACAGCTCCGGTCGCTTCCTCGTAGATGAGCTGTTCGAAAGCCCGAGCCGCGTTCGCGAGGGCCCTGCCGTGGCGATCGCCGCTCTCGGGGAGTCTCTCGCGCGAGTGCTACAGCACACAGGCGTGCCCCGGGAATCGGTGCGCGCCGTCGGTCTCGGCACGCCCGGACCAGCGAGCGCGGACGGCGTCATCTGCTCGAAGGGCGCGACGAACTTCTCCGAGCCCGAGTGGCACGGGTTCGACTTCCGGGCCGCGCTGGAGGGTCAGATCGACATTCCCGTCGTCTATAACAACGACGGGAACGCAGCTGCTCTATATGCCCATGACTCGTATTTCGGTCGGGACGCACCCTTGCGGTCGTCGGTCTCGGCGATCGTCGGCACAGGGCTCGGTGGCGGCGTCATAGAGGCGGGACGTGTGATCCGGGGAGCAGCCGGGATGGCGGGTGAGCTCGGTCATATACACATTCCGCTGCAGGGGCTCCTCGCCGAAGACCAGCCGGTTCCCGAGTGCAACTGCGGCCTCGGCGGCGACGTCGAGAGCATCGCATCGCTCACCGGGATCGAGAAGAACCTCCTGCCATACTGGCTGGAACGCTTTCCCGGCCACGACCTACATCGGGCGGCCTCCCTCGCCGAAGCCGCCCGCCTGGTGAGGGGATACGGAGTCGCCGAGGACCCGCTTGCCCTCAAGATATTCGAGCAGCAGGCCATGGCCTTAGGGCGCCTGTTCACCATCGCGAGCAACTTCGTGGATCCCGACGCCTACTTCGTCGGTGGCGGTGTCGTGGAGGCCTCGCCCGAGTTCAACCAATGGTTCCTGGCAACGGTCCGCCGGCACACGTCGCTTCGCGTGGAGCAAGTTGAGACCGTGGCTTTCGCGCTCATCGCTCATCTGGACATGGCCGGAGCCCGGGGGGCCGCTCTGGCAGCAGTTCAATGGCTCGATAGAACCTAAGTCGAATCAGGTCGAGCAGGCCGCAGGGGACTCAAAGGAAGGTCAAGCGGCCACTCTGCGCGGCCGAGCCGAGCGAAACGGTGATCGTGGCGAATACGAGCCCCGTCACCGTCGCATTCAGCGGCACGAGCGTGACTGGCATCAACCCAGGTGACTTCTCGATCTCGCCCACCAGCACCTGCGGAGCCCAAGGTGTGGAGCTCGCCGCCGGGCACTCGTGCTCGCTTCAGATCGGCTTTGCACCTCTTACAAATGGATCCCGGGCGGCGACCTTGCACATCGGGGACAACTCGCCGGACGGAGGCGAGATAATCACCGTCACAGGCGGGACCTAGAGCTCGCCCGCTGAACTAGCTAGGTACTTGTAGCTAGCCGCTCCTCGTCCGTCATCTCCCGAGGCTGGTGACGGACGAGGAAGTCCTTCTGGCGGATGAGCAGCAGCGACCCGGCCGCGCCGACGAAAGCAACTACGGCCGTGACGACCATGAGATCGTCGATGCCGCTCGCGAAGCTGGACCGGATCGCGGCTGCCAGCTGAGCGCGCAGAGCCGGAGGTGCAGAGGCGATCGCCTTGGCGGCATTGCCCTGGTGGATCAGGGTGACCACCTCGGGGGCACGCGACGCAAGCGCCGGCACTTTCGAGAGCGCACGACTGAGATCGTTCCGAAGCGAACTGGCGAAGATCGATCCGAGGGCGGCGATGCTCACGGCGAAGCCGATCTGGCGAAACGTCGAGTTGACCCCGGAGGCCATTCCCGAGCGCTCAGGCGTGACGACGCCGATGGCGGTCGAGGCGAGCGGGGGGTTGACGAGGCCCGCCCCGGTGCCGGCGACGATGAAGCCGGGCAGCAGGTGCGTCCATGAGCTGGTCCCGCTGATGCCGGTCATGAGGAGCAGGCCGACCCCCACGAGCCCGAGACCGGGCGCGATGAGGTAGCGGACGGGGACATGCTCGCTGAGCCGACCGCTGACCGCCGCGGCGACGAAGGTGCCCCCGGTCGAGACCAACAGGCGCAGGCCCGTGTCGAGCGCTGAGTATCCGAGGATGTCCTGCAGATAGAGGACCAGGTAGAGGAACATGGCGAACAGCGAGCCGTTCATCGTGAACGCCGCGAGAAGACCGCCGACGAAAGTCGGGGTGCGGAACAGGGACATGTCGAACATGGGGTGGTCGATCCGGAACTCGACGGCAACGAAGGCGGCCAGCAGCGCCCCTCCGAGGACCAAGGAGGCAATGACCCCGCTGTTGGACCAGGACGTCTCGCTCGCCCTGATCAACCCGTAGACGAGGGCGACGAGGCCGGTGGTGAGCAGAACGAATCCGGCCCAGTCCGGTCGACCCGGATGCGGGGACCGGGACTCCTCGACCTTCCAAAGCGTTACCGCGATGGCCGCGACACCAACGGGGACGTTGACGAGGAAGATGCCCCGCCAGCTGATCCCGGTGGTGATGGCGCCACCGAGGATCGGCCCGAGCGAGACCGCCACGCCGGTGATGGCTCCCCAGATCCCGAAGGCAACCCCGCGGTCCTTGCCACGGAAGCTCTGGGCCAAGAGGGCGAGCGAGGTGGCGAACACGATTGCGCCCCCGATGCCCTGCGCGCTTCGGGAGATGATCAGCATGGGCGCAGACTGGGCCAAGCCGCAGGTCAGCGAGCCGAGGGTGAAGATGGCGAGCCCGATGGCGAACAATCGGCGCCGACCGTACCGATCAGCCAGGACGCCGGTCGTCAAGAGCAGGGACGCCAGGGTGAGGGCGTAGGCGTCGACGACCCATTGCACATCTGCGAAGGTGGCGTGCAGGGCGGTCTGTATCTCCGGAAGCGCTACGACGACGATGGTCACGTCGAGCAGGAGCATGAACGTCCCAGCGCAGACCGCGAGGAGGGTCCACCACTTCTTGTCCATAGCCGTTTCCTTCGGTCGGGGGAAAGCGATGCCTGCTCGGAGCGCTCGGAAAGATCATGCCCAATCGCGAGGAGCAGTATCCAAAGCAACCTGGCGAGACTCCCCGAAGCTCGACAGGCCGTCCGCGGGCACCTCGAGAGTAGCCCGGGTCCGATTTGTAACCGGTTCGTTGCCGAGTCGACGGTGTCGGCGAAGTGGCCGATGCCGCCTCGCGCGAGCTACGAAGTAGTTCTCTGAGGAGGTAAGAGATGACTGAGTTCCCGCTGCGCGGCCGACGCATCGTCGTGACCGGAGGCGCGCAAGGCATCGGTTATGAGATCGCGCTCGCCGCAGTCCGCAGCGGGGCGGACGTGGCGATCCTCGACCTGGGCGAGGATCGCTCGCGGGCAGCGGCCGAGGCGCTTGGCGGGGAGGCTGCCGTCTCGGTCGGCTACGCCGTATGCGACGTGAGCGACCATGCCCAGGTCGTGGCGGCTCGCGACCGTCTGGCGTCGAGCTGGGGCGAGGCTGACGGGCTCGTGAACAACGCCGGGATCGTCCAGAACGTACCTGCGATCGATGTCCTGCCGGAGGACTGGCGCGCCGTGATAGAGGTGAACCTCTCGGGTGTCTTCTACTGCTCCCAGGTCTTCGGCGCCTCGATGCTCGCCGCCCGCCGCGGCAGCATCGTGAACATCGCCTCCATGTCAGGTCTGATCGTCAATCGACCACAGCCCCAGACCTCCTACAACGTCTCCAAGGCCGGCGTCATCATGCTCACGAAGTCCCTGGCGGGGGAGTGGGCCGCCGAGGGCGTGCGCGTGAACGCCGTCGCGCCGGGATATGTCCGCACGGCGATGACCGCGGCACGGCTCGAGACCGAGGACGCCCGGCGCGACTGGATCGGGGCGACGCCCCTCGGGCGCCCCGGAGAGCCGGCCGAGGTCGCCGACGCGGTGCTCTTCCTGCTCGGGGACACGGCCAGCTTCATCACCGGGAGCACGCTCGTGATCGATGGCGGTTACACGATCTGGTAGGCGTCCTCCGCACAGGCACATTCGGCCCTGGCGGAGCGAGTCCAGGCACAGGTCTGTGTAGGCCCGTAGCTTGACGACAGCGGCGGCTTCCTGCCCATTCATTGCCGCCAAGGCGGCGAAAAACCGTGCGGCGAATGGTGATTGTCTTCCTTGACACTTATCCACTAATAAGTAAGGCTTTGTCGTAGCCGAGCGAGCTTCGACGAGAGGTGGGGGAGTGGCCAAGCACACCGGGCACCGCGGCTTTGGGGATCCAGGTAGCCCAGTCCGATGAACGGTGTAGAGCTTGTCGAGGCTTTTGGGAAAAGCTGGGCCGATCACGACCTCGAAGCGGCCCTGGCTTTGCTCTCGGAGGAGTGTGTCTTCGACAGCACGGGGCCTGCACCAGATGGGGTTCGCCACGTCGGGCTAGGAGCCATCCGTGACGCTTGGCAGCCGATCTTCGAGGATTCCTCCTCGAGGTTCGAGGCCGAGGAGACCTTCGGAGTCGGGGACCGGGTCGTCCAGCGCTGGCGCTACAGCTGGGACGGTGGGCATGTCCGCGGCGTGGACGTCTACAAACTGCGCGGCGACAAGGTCGTGGAGAAGCTCTCCTACGTGAAGGGCTGA
>Ga0182021_10010706_pt1 | contig 10876 bp, 11 predicted proteins | sample 612E3MmetaG_FD_120493 | JGI IMG/M metagenome (GOLD analysis project Ga0182021, IMG submission 120493) | Permafrost microbial communities from Stordalen Mire, Sweden - 612E3M metaG (Illumina Assembly) | ecosystem: Environmental > Terrestrial > Soil > Wetlands > Permafrost | place: Sweden...
AATCCTTACAGAAACACTAGGCTTGACATGAGAATTGTGGGCGTCGATGATGGAGCATTCCAGTCTAACAAGAAGGTTAGGCAGTGCGCACTCCTGGTTGTTGTAGCGTTTCACAAGCTGCGAGTATTTGGCGTTAGAGTGGGCAGGATAGAAGTTGATGGAAGAGATGCAAACAAGGTCCTCATGTCTCTTCTAAGGGGCCTACGATACGACATGGTAATGCTGTCAGGCGTATCATTCGGCGGTTTCAATGTGGTCGACATTGCCGCGCTCTCCAAGAATCTGCACAAACCCGTCATCGCAATAACCGGCGAACGTCCCCACAACGATGCCGTGCGGAAGGCATTATGTGAACATTTTGTTGATTGGAGGGATCGATGGCGTATGATCCGTGCGGCCGGTAAGATCTACTCATATGCGCCGCTTCGGAAAGAACCGCGTTTGTACTTCGAGGTGAAAGGAGCGACAGCGCTCTTTGCAAAGAAGGCTATTGGTTCAACGGCAGCGATCTCTCGTCTACCTGAGCCTATCCGGGTGGCTGGAATTTTGGCCAGAGGACTCAGCTCTCTGACCTAGATCAGGATTCCATGAAGTTGATCAAACGAACTTGGAGTGTCTGCAAGTTGACGGCAGTGAGGATTCCTGGTGTCGGAACGATTCCTACTCTTCTTTGATAATCTGTTTGAGCTTGCCATGCTCCGGAGTTAATGATCTGAGTCCCACGGTAGTTCTCATACTTGACAACGTGCACATGCCCAGAGTGGAATATGTCGGGCACATTCTGGATGACTAGGTGGTCAACCTTCTCAGGAGCGATCGATGTTCGGTTTCCATATTCTGACGCTAGGTGTCTGCACTGAAGTTGAAGTTTCATTGCTTTCTCGGGTTGAGTGAAATTGACGCTGGGGAGGCTTGAAAGAATGTCATCGAGGCTCCTGCCGTGGTGTAGAAGAAGTCTCACCCCATGCAGCGAGACCTCCGCGGGATTTCCTAGAGAGATTAGACTTCGGGATTCGTAGAGTGGGCCTCCGAAGTCTTTCGGTATCGCAGGTTGCGGAAGTGCTTGTCTCACGGGATCGTGATTCCCGGGAAGTATGACCGTCTCGATATGATCAGGTATAGCTCCGATGTATTTCGCAGCTTCTCGGTACTGTTCATACAGGTCTGTGATCGCGAGTTCCTGTTCCTGACGAGGAAAGACCCCTATACCATCCACAATGTCTCCGCAAACAACCACGTATTTCGTGCGTTCGGCGATGAATCTCTGATTGGGCGCACCAATCCTGAGGTTCAACCAATCAATAACCTTACCAAGAGCGTCTGCGAGGAACTTCTTGCTTCCCACGTGTAAGTCGGAGAGAAGCACAGCCCAAATTTCTTCATCCGCAACATGAGGACGATGGTCAGGAATATCGGGAAGCAGGATTTCCTTAGCAACTATTAGATCTCCCTTCGCTCTTACGCCGATGACGCAGATCACTTGGTCCAGAGGAACTTTCTGCGCAACCTCGTAGGCCCCGCGTTCGTCCGGTGAAACAAGAACCGTAGCATTATCATCAAGATCATCAATTTGCAGGAACAGTTTCCGTTGACTCTCACGTTTCTCCATTACCATGGCAACGATTTTGATCTTCTCGTTTTGCGCTGCACCGAGTGCCGCGCCTATAGTAGTAGCATCGCGAGTATCAGTTCGGCCTCGGAGTGTGCCGAGTTGTTTCTGGAATCTATCACGGAAATAGTGTGAAAAATCTTCGATTTTACTGCCTGTGCCAATTTCCTTGGAAGGATCCTTGATGACTTCGATGTCGGAGGCAATCTGCTTTGCCGGTATCGTCGTTGCTACTGAGGGTAATAACTCGGGCTGAAGAGAGGTCTCAAGCATTTCCATTTCGAGCAATTCGGTCTTGCTCAATATGCGATCGGTTGGGGGTTTCTGGACTATCCTGAGAAGTAGATTTCTTGCGAATGTGGTCCTCTCTGCCTCGTTCAAGCCTGTCAGATAATTATAGGCAGAGCGGTCGAGTTGATAGCCTGCGAGCGCAAGCTCCTCTACCAGGCGCCGCAGGTGCTCCATCTATTCACCCCTTCAGTCCCTTAGTTTGACTTGTCGGCAGAATAACTTGCCGATGCCAGTGCCATGGTTTCGACCTAATGCAACGAATGTGACCACAAGATACTAAGTCACGTCATATGGCTGACACTTTGAGAAAGCCTCAGATGGGATGCTTACTCGCATGACTATCTAGGTCGTTGGGCGGTTTGGGTCTTGTCATGGAACGCGCAGTCCATGAGTTATGAGCGAGTTTAAGGTGTCTGGAAAAGCGAGAAATATATAGTGTCTTGATACGAATCCCATAAGACCTAAGCTAGGCAGCTGTGCATGAGGCCAATTGCCCGCATCAAGACGCGGGGCTGCCATAAGGTGAGCCAGAGCAATGCCTCTTCAAATCTACAATTCACTGACGCGAAAAAAAGAACCTTACATTTCGCCACAAGGTAGCACCGTGAAATTTTTCGTCTGTGGACCAACCGTGTACGATTACGTTCATCTTGGGCACGCACGAACCTACATAGCATTCGACATAATTGCTCGCTATCTAGAGTTCGCCGGTTACCATGTTAGATACTTGATGAACATAACAGACGTAGCGGATCGCCTCGTCCAACGAGCAGGAGAACTGAAGAAGGATCCGCTTGAGTTAGCAAAAGAATACGAGAGTGCCTTCAAGGAAGATCTGAAGGCGCTTGGCATAACTAATATCGAAAGTTACGAGCGAGCTTCAGATTACATTCCACAGATCATGACCCAGATCAAGACCCTCATCGATAAGGGAATTGCATACCAAACAGAGACGGGTGTATATTTTGAAGTCAAGAAGTTCCCAAAGTTCGGTCAACTGTCAGGTCAAAGCCAGGAAGAACTTGGACTGAGGAGACTGGAGCTTTGCTCTTCCAAGAGAAATCCTGAAGACTTCTCCCTTTGGAGGAGACACGATACCGGCCTACGGTGGGATTCACCGTGGGGAAGCGGCAGACCAGGTTGGCATATTGAAGACACAGCCATCTCGATCGCACATTTCGGCGACACTTACGACATGCATGGAGGCGCCTCGGAGCTGATTTTTCCTCATCACGAAGCTGAGATAGCCCAAGCCGAAGCGTTAACCGGCAAAACTCCGTTCGTCAGATTTTGGATTCACACAGGTCTACTTACGACTAAGGGACGAAAGATGAGCAAGTCCCTTGGAAACGCAATTAGAATCCGCGACGCACTCAATAAGTACACAGCAGCAGAGCTGAGGTATTATTTCGCCTCATTTCATTACCGAGAGCAAGTGAAAATTTCAGATTTCGCTCTGAAGCGAGCGAGCAACCGACTGAAATCCATGCGTAAGAACTTCAACGCCTTCCAAGACACACCTGCGATAGCCCGCAGCAGTCGAGAAACAAAGCTGGCCGCGCTAATCAGAAAGGCTGAGTCAGATTTCCGAAAGTATATGGACGATGACTTTGATACTCCGAGAGCTCTCGCAGTTCTGACGAGTCTCAGTGAGAGGCTGTCAAGGCTGGGAAGGGCGAGACTGGATCAACATACCAAGGAGGGTGCAGAGCGAGCCTTTCTAAGAATGGCTAATGTTTTTGGAATTCTGTGAGGATTAAGAAAAAGCGATTAGTATAACCAAGCCTGTACTGGCTGTCTCGCCTCTCTCATCACGAAATCGAAGGCCTGCTTTCCCGTGTCAAAGTAGTACCACTCATCTTTTCCTCCGGCTACGTGTTTTCGCAAGATTGGAAGCCAAACTTTGTCACAGATGTTGACGCAGTAACTGCCTCTGTAGTAACCAACGAATATGAAGCCTCCACCTGTGTGATTCTTCAGGTTACCTTGTACCCTTATACCCTCATCCTCGTCGAGTGCTTGTAAGAAGTCAAGCAAATCTCCTTCACTTTTGAGTGTGCGCTCAGAATACGATTCTGCACTCCGAGGCGGCTCAGTCCTACCTTTTCGCATAAGGCAACCTCACAATTCAACCTAATAGCATTCGGGGCTACTCTTTGAAGTAAGCTCGCACAAGGGAGCATCGCTTCGTGGGGGTGTGCGATTGCCCTCGATACTATTGAACTACGTGGATGAAAGGCTACAGACAAGAAAGGTTCCAGGCATCTATCGATCATTCGCTTGGGACAGAGCTGAAGAGAACCTCATCTTGGCAGGCGATAGAGGGCGAATTCTCAGGGTCCACGGAGAAAGGGTTGCCAACCTCGCGTCTGGGACAGATCAGAATCTTCGCAAGATATCAGTGAATCCAAGCACTGGCACCATCCTAATTGCTGGCAACGCTGGTTGCCTATTACATCTCGATGAAGACGCGACCGTCAACAAAGTTAACATTCCTACCACAACGAACCTGCGCGCTGCCGATTGGAATCATGATGGTACTGTGGCCTTGATAGCTGGAAACGGAGGAACTCTACTGGAGTACTCGGATCAAAAGATTCAGGTCATCGACGGTGGTAGAGCGAATTTGCGGCACATTGCTTGGCGGCCCAAGACCAACTTCGCCTTAGTGACATCGAACTGTTTTGCAGAAGAATTCATACCCTCACCTAACCTCTTCAACTACGATGCGGGAACTCAAACCCTGAGTTCATCAAACGAAGGACGCGCCGATCTCATTGGCGCTGACTGGAAACGAGACGGAACATCAGCGATTGTGGTCGGTTATGATGTGATATGGCATAACGGAGTGATCGCGATGTTCGATGGAGGAGACATGACGTCTGTGGAATTCAACAATAAACAAGTCTATCCGGTGGCCGCTTCCTGGAACCCGATCGGCGAGATTGCCGCAATAGCAACAGCGACCGCTCAGCGTGAGATGGGAGAAGGTAGCGTGCTCTTGTGGAACGGCAGAACGTTCAGGCCCATCTTCAGCAATGATGAATTCTTCTTCAGCGCAGTCGCGTGGAATCGCAAAGGCACTGAGTTAGTTGCGTTGGGATCAACAGCAACCAGAACCTTCAACTGTTGAGTGAAAACGAAACCGCAACACAAGTCGAACTGGTAAGGCTTCAACGGATCTCATCGATGCGGTGAACAGTAAAGGGAGTAGAAGATCTGCAGATGAGATCTTGATCTTATCAAGAGTCAACGGGAGCCTTGCAGCGGTTCGATTCTTCGGACTTCCGGGAGAGGAAACCGATCCGCCTTCACCTTCTGCGCTAGACATTTCAAACGCCTTCTTGCATCGTAGGCGAGGCGGCTTGATATTACATGGTTCACCAACGCGTTAGCCAATTCCTCTTCATCGAGAACGAAACATCGGCCATCTCTCGTTATCCACAAGTCTAGAAATAGATCGGTCACAATCATGGTTCTTGAGGGTGCAGCTAGTAATTTCCTGAGAGGCTTAGTGATATCACAGTAGTAGCCAACCCACCGCCTATGTCTGTCATAGAACTTTCCCACATCGTACCCTCTGTTCTTATAGACGAACCAGATCGACAAATATCCCGTGTCGGCGATGATGTCATCTGAAACTCTGACCGGGTGGTCAACTGTTAACGGGCTTTCAATTACTAGTCTGCTTGCGGTAGCTTCGCGAAGAACACCCGGAAATTCCCGCACATCGTGAGAAAGACGTCGGTAAACGATAGTCATTTCGCGAGGAATTGTTGACCTGAGCACGAGTCCCCTCCCCCATGGAAATGGGTGAAACGCATGATCTTTCGAATACTTTTCATTTGTGTAGGCGAAATAAAAGTGTGGCGAGACAATGTTGGCATCTACGCAGCCTAGACCAGCCACTAAGGGAGACCTGCTGCAAATCAAGAAGTTCCTTCGGGAAAACGGACTCCCAGAGGTGGGCGTGGATGGATGTGTTGAGAATTTTGTCATTGCTGAGAACGAGAGCGGAAGTTGGATTGGTGTAGCTGGTGTGGAGTTCTATGGTGAGAGCGGGTTACTAAGGTCCGTGGCGGTTGAAGAACAATCTAGGGGTCGAGGGCATGGACGAATCCTGGTCAACACCGTTCTGGGAAATGCGAGAGACAGAGGCATAAAGATGGTTTACCTGTTAACTGAAGATGCTGACAATTACTTCGAGCATCTGGGTTTCCAAATCGTTGATCGCAAGGACGTTGACGATGTTGTGAAGACATCCTTGGAGTTTACTGACGCATGTCCTGAATGCGCCCTGGTTATGCGTAAAGCAATCGATTAGGCGCGTTGGAAAACTCCAAATCTAGTGGTAGCGCATACTCTAGGTGAGAAGAAAATTAGGTATTATGCGTGCTGTTGTTGAAATTGACCTCCGAGGATCTGAGGACAGTCGCGAAAACTTAGGGCGAAATCGCTTTTCAGCGTGACGACCTAAAGTTATATTATCCATTCTGGGTTTGTGACGCTACGCAAAACGACAGTTGAATCGGGGCGCGATCTATGGCTTCGAAAGAAAAAGACGTGTTCTACCTTAAACTACAATGGATTTCCGCAAAGGACGAAGCCGAGAAGAAGGCGCTTGCCGAGAAGATTAGACAAGCCCTGTACGGACAACAGAAAGAGTAGAGTGGGCTAGGTCAGACAGATTTGACCGCTCGACAACGTCCTGCCAGTGTTACTATATTGGCAGTATTGCAGGGCTTGCTCGGGGCACTATGCCTCTTGGGAATCTTTGCATTAACCGTTGCTGGATTTCGTCTTGCGGAAGTGGTTCCTCATGTCAGGTTCTTCCCTGTCAAATTGTTCGTTGTAGTGATCGCATTGTTCGTTCTTGCTGGTATCGAGTTCGTCGTGGCATATGGTTCGTGGAATGGGTTGGGTTGGGCATGGAAGATCTCTCTCGTATTGGCGGTGGTTGGGATCGTGTTCTTCGTTTTCTCACTATTCTTGAGGCCTGGCTTTGGCGAGATCGCTTCGTTGATCATAGACTTGCTAGTGCTCTACTATCTCATGCAGCCTCGAGTACAAGCGTACTTTAGACAAGACGCAGCGGCCCCACATGATTTCGTGAGCTCCCGCTAATGAGTAGTTCACCAATCTCTCTCAGCACAATTCAAGAAGCAAGACACAGAATCGCAAACATAGCGTATAGGACGCCATTGTACTTCTCACCTCGCCTAAGCGCCTTGACAAATGCTAACGTGTATCTAAAACTCGAGAACTACCAGCCTATTCGCGTGTTCAAGCTGCGCGGTGCCGCCAACAAGATTCTGAAACTGAGTTATGAGGAACGCGAACGTGGACTGATCGCTGCCTCATCAGGAAACCACGGATTAGCCGTAGCGTATGTCGCCAAACGCGTTGGTACACACGCAACCATAGTAGTACCGACTAATGCGGTCACAGAAAAGGTGAACGCCATTGAAGAGTACGGAGCGACTGTTGTGAAGTACGGGCTGTTCCACGACGAGCGATTCAGTAAGGCCGTTGAGATTCAGAGGGCTGCCGGAGCAGTAATGATTCTCCCCTTCGATGACCCGGACGTGATCGCTGGTCAAGGCACTATTGGTCTTGAGATCTGCGAGGATTTGCCTGATGTCAATACGATAATAGTGCCTATCGGTGGCGGAGGACTTATCTCAGGAATTTCGATCGCGATCAAGAGCCAGAAGTCAGCTGCGAAGGTGATCGGAGTCGAACCGGAGAAGGCATCGTCGATGTATCAATCGATCAAGAATGGAAAGATTACACGCCTAACCGACACCACATCCATAGCTGATGGATTAGCGGCCCGCGAACCTGGAATGTTAACGTACGAAGTAGTTAAGCGGAATGTTGACGAAATCCTACTGGTAAGCGAAGATCAAATCGAGAAAGGAGTCTTCACGGCTTTGAGTGAATGCCATCTGGTCGTTGAGCCCTCAGCTGCGGCGAGCTTTGCGGCGCTGATGGAAAAGGCGCGCCTGAGAGCTGGAGAGAAAGTTGTGGTTGTTGTTAGCGGAGGGAACATATCTCTGAAAATGATCTCGAGAATTCTGGCCAAGTACGGTTAGCCAGAAACTAACTTAACAAGAGATCTTCAGAACCTGTTGCGGAATAGCGGTTATCCCGAAGCTATCGCCGCGGTTTCCATCGCGCCCATAGAATGGAGATGCACGCTATTGCTAAGGGGAATAATGCATATTCGCGGACGAAAAAGAAGACCACGATCGATGCTATGAGGGATACGTATGGGAAGCTTCGTTTCAGGCCTTGCAATTGCAGTAGCTTGACAGCTGATGCTGAGCCTAAGATGTAGAGTGCGGTGAAGCCAGCACCTGAAAGCAGGAAGAGTTGATCAATCGGAGCTCCCACGAGCGCAATCAATAGTAGGCTAGTTGCTGAACCGGCAAAGAGAATTAGCAACGCCCTCGCGGGTGCGGCATGCTTGTTCAGTCTGGACAGCGACGATGGCATGCTTCTGTCGCGCGCTAAAGCGTAGACTAGTCTGGATACGCCGATACTGTAAGCGTTCATCGTCCCGTAACATGTCGTCAAGGCCAGAAACAGAGCTATGGCAATTGCACTGACGCCAAGCGATTGCGAGAACATTAACGCAACTGGGGCGTAAAGGCTCTGGTTAACGTATATGGCTGTTCCAATTGTAACAAAAGACGTGAGAACGTACAACACGCTCGTGAGGGCTGCACTAATGGCAATGCTGAGCTGGAAATCGCGTTTAGGATTCTTGAATTCTTCGGCCATGTGCGGCACGTTCTCATAGCCCTGAAAAGACCAGAACACTATTACTGCAACCAGACCCACGGCGAACCAGCCCTTCGGAGCAAAGGGCGTGAAATTACTTTGCTGAACATGTGGTAGTGTTAGAATGGCGGCTGTAAACAACAGGACTACCACAGTTCCTAGGACAACAGATTCGGTTCGGCTGCCTATTCTGATTCCTAGGAGGTTGCTTAGAATTGTCAGAGACATGAAGAGAAAAGCGATTGGATACAGCAGATTGGATGCCAGACCTAGTGCGATTACTACGTACGATGAGGCGATGATCGCTACTACCGGAGCCCCCACAAAGAAGGAGAAAACGAACAGCCATCCTGCGACTGTGCCAACAGTCCATCCAAAGCCTCGTTTCACAAAAGCTGATAGCCCGCCAGCATCTGGGTAGTTTGCCGCAAGCGCGCCGAAAGTGTAACCGATTGGATAACTTAGCAGCGAAAGCAGAAGCCAAGCCACTAGCGATGCTGGACCAGCTATACTCGCAGCTATAGCAGGTGTAACAAGAATACCCCCGCCCAGAACGGAGCCAACGTACATGAAGACCCCCTCCCGGAGTCTTATGCTCTTTCTGAGAGAGCCAGGTCCCGATACCAAGATTGCCACTCATCTGATTACTTTCGGCTTTACCGTCACTCATTAATCAAATGAAGCGGTCGGAAGACTGAAAGCTCCAATCATCCACTCCGATCGAGTCAGCGGAAAACATGAAGATAGACATTCCATACGGGAAATCCTCGATGCCTCTCGAACTCAACGATGGCAGATCCATCAATGTTGTCTCGCCGCGTGAGACTCCCCACGACGAAAGCTCCATAGAGACATCCCTATCGAATCCGCAGGACTCCCCGGATCTCGTTTCCTTTCTCTCAGGGCGGAAAAAGATACTCGTTGTCATAAACGACCACACTCGACCTACTCCAACTTCCGCCGTGTTGAAGAGACTTGACCTGAAAGAGAAAGAAGTCACTACCATCGTGGCCTCGGGAACACATAGGCCTCCATCCGTTCGCGAACTCGAAGGACTGCTGGGCGGACCGCGTCCGTCGTACGGTGGAAGAGTCTTAGTGCATGATGTGAATGACGAATCTCAGCTCAAGTCAATAGGACGAACGAGCAGAGGCACTGAGCTGCAGTTCAACAAGCATGTCTTTGATGCAGATGGAATCATTGTCGTAGGTTCAGTGGAGCCGCACTATTACGCAGGTTTCACTGGAGGAAGGAAATTTCTTCTCCCAGCCCTTGCTGGATTCAGATCGATCGAAATGAATCATTCACTTGCGCTCGACGAGAGGTCAACCATTCTTAGACTTGAAGGTAATCCTGTGCATGAGGATTTCATGGAAGCCCTAGACATCTTTGACCGATATGATGACATATTCTCGATTCAACTTGTCCTCAATCGCGATCATCAGACAAGCCACGCTCTCTCCGGGCACGTTATCCACTCATTCATGAGTGCTGTTGATCGTGCGAAGGAGATCTACGTCGCGCCCGTAGAGGCCAAAGCGGATATCATAGTTACCGTGGCCACGCCGCCGATGGATCTAGATCTCTATCAAGCACACAAAGCAATTGAAAACGTCAAGCTAGCCCTGAAGGATGGAGGCGTGATGATACTTGTATCACCCTGCATCGATGGTGTTGGCCTCAGGGGTTTCTATGACTTACTTGCTCATGGCGGCTCAGTGAACGGATTCAACATAACAAAAGAAACGTATCGCCTAGGGTATCACAAAGCGGCAAAGCTGGCTCAGCTGCGCAAGGAAGCGAGAATCTTCGGGGTAACAATGCTTCAACCAGGAACACTGAAGACTATTGGAATAACCCCTTACCAAGATGTTCAAAGTGCGGTTGACGAGGCGTCGCAACTGAAGGGGAACGATTCGCGGATTCTTGTCGTTTTGGATGGTTGTCTCACCGTCCCTGTTCCGCAGAATTGAATTCGCCGGGGGAATGAAAGAGCAACCCTCTGCTTTCTCGGCTGCGTACATTGCTGTATGAACCGCGTAGATCTAAACGAAACTTGTAATATCTTCTGTCCGAGAAATCCTTGAATGAAACTTCAAGCAGAGAAATGTGTTCTCTCAAGGAGACAAATTGCCAGTGGTGTTCACCGCATTTGCTTTGATTATTGCCGCTGCGTTCCTGCATGCCACT
>Ga0182021_10010707_pt1 | contig 10876 bp, 11 predicted proteins | sample 612E3MmetaG_FD_120493 | JGI IMG/M metagenome (GOLD analysis project Ga0182021, IMG submission 120493) | Permafrost microbial communities from Stordalen Mire, Sweden - 612E3M metaG (Illumina Assembly) | ecosystem: Environmental > Terrestrial > Soil > Wetlands > Permafrost | place: Sweden...
CGAGTTGCGGGCCACCGCTAGGCCGACAAAGTTCGCCATCGATCCGCCGCTGACCAACAAGCCCGACGCGTCTAGCGGAAAGCCCAGCATCTCTTTGCACCAGTCCAGCACTTGCCGCTCGACGTAGTTCGGCACGTGATCGCCGCCGCCCATATTGGGATTCATCGTCGCGGCCAGCATTTCGCTCAACGCGCCAAACGGTGTGCCCGTGCCGATGACCCAGCCCCAGAAGCGGGGATGAATGTTGCCCATCGGATGCGGCAGCACGTTCGTGACGAAATCCTGATACGCCTCATCTGCGCCTTGCGGTTCACCAGGCAGTGGTTGCTGCAAGTGCTCTTTGACCTCGGCGGGAATCGGCTGCCACACGGGTCGATCGCGCACGGTCTGCAAATAGGTCAGCATGTCGTCGACCATGCGATGACCCAACGCGCGCAATTCATCCCAGTCTTGTGGATCGAGCGATTCTTCGTGAAAGATGTCTGTCATGTTTCCTCTTTAGCACAAGATGTGAAGACACATCGTCAATCCTGCTCCAGCGCAAATTCAATCGCCTGCTCCAGCGACATGACGCGACCTTCGGCCCAGCGCGCGGCGAAGGTGGCTGCGTCCAGGTGAGAACGGAGCATTTTTAGGTTGTTCTCATAGTCTGCTACCTCGAAAGGAAATTGGGCTTCGCCGCTGGCTTCCCGCAATATTTCCGCTGCCCCGAGCAGCCGGGCCGCGTGCCCCGGTTGGGATTGCGCGACCGCGGCATAGGCCAATTTTTCGAGAGTGGAGATAACCCAGCGCTCACTGCCATGCTTCCAGTACAAAGCCAGCATTTCCCGGTAATATGCGACCGCTTGTGGATGATCTCCTTTAAGTATGGAGGCTTTCCCCAGGTCGCTTAGTATGAAAGCGATTCCGCCAGATTGCTTAATTGCCTTATATAGCAGTAGTGATTCATCCAAAAGCGTGATGGTCCGGGCGTAATCTCCCTGAGACATGGCTACCCGGCCAAGTTGCCAGACTGCAAAAGCAATCTCATTGTCATCGCGTACTTTACGGGCAAGTGCCAGGCTCTCCTCCAAATGGGACTTGGCCTGGGAGTAATCTTCTTGATAGATCAGCGCCATGCCCAACCACGTCAGCGCTTCGCAGATGCCAAAGTGATCACCCATTGCGCGGAAAAGCGCCAGGCTTTCTTCCGCCAATGATTGCGCACGGGGATGGTCAGCCTGATACACGGCCCAGGCGCCCTGGACCAACAATGCCCAAGCCACACTTTCCCGGCCGGCTGGCCCAAGCGACCGGCCCAACGCTAGCCCTGCTTCACAATGTGCCTCATCAAAAAAATGCACCCACGCCAACCGAGATAGTGCTTTTGCCCGGCTAACCAGATCGGTCGAAGTCTGGCTGGCCTGCAAAGTTTTTTCCATCCAGTCGCCCCCATCTGGGTAGTTGCGACTGAACCAAAACCACCACAGGTGAGTGGCCAGCCGCAAGCCAGTTTCCGCGCCTTGTTCATCGCCTTCGAGTGACCACTCCAGCGCGGCACGAATATTATCGAGCTCGGCTTCCAACCGGTCCAGCCACAACACCTGCTCAGCTCCCACGACTTCCGGTTCGGCGCGCCGGGCCAGGTCGAGGAAATAAGCCAGGTGTTGCGTGCGCAGTACCCCCGCCTCGCCCGACTCGGAGAATTTTTCACGGGCATACTGTCGGACGGTCTCAAGCAGGCGGTAGCGCGTTTCCTGGATCGGGTCGCGTTCCACCATCACCAACGATTTGTTGACCAGTGCTGTCAGCAAGTTCAGGATTTCGGTGGGGTGAACCTGTTTATCCGCACACACGGTCTCCGCCGCTTCCAGCGTCCAGCCGCCCACGAACACCGCCAGCCGCCGCAACAGCATCCGCTCCGGCTCAGTGAGCAGGCTGTAACTCCAGTCAATGGTGGCCCGCAGGGTTTGCTGGCGCGGCAAGGCCGTGCGGCTGCTGCCCGTCAGCAAACGGAAAGCGTCATCTAGGCGCGAGGCGATTTGTTCTACTTTCAACAGGTTCGCCCGCGCCGCTGCCAGCTCAAGCGCCAGCGGGATGCCATCCAACCGCCGGCAAATTTGCGCCACCGCCAGCACATTGTCATTGGATACTTTGAAAGTCGGCATGACCAGCCGGGCGCGCTCGCTGAACAACTGCACGGCTTCGTAGGCGCGCACAGCCTCCAGGGGCGGCAGGTGTCGCGCGTCAGGAATGGAAAGCGGCGGCACACGGAAAGGGATTTCGCCGGGGATGCCGAGCACTTCGCGGCTGCTGGCGATGACCTGCAATTTGGGGCAGATTCCCAGTAAACTGGCGGTCAACTGCGCCGCAGAGTCCACTAAATGTTCGCAATTATCGAGAATGAGCAAAATGTCTTTGGCGCGCAAATAATCCGTCAGGATGTCGAGCAAGGGACGGCCCGCTTCCTCGCGCAGTCCCAGCGTGGATGTCACCGTTTTCAGCACCAGCGCCGGGTCAGCCAACGGGGCGAGTTCGACAAGCCAGACCCCGTCCGGGAAGGTGTCGAATAACTCGGCAGCGGCTTGCAACGACAAACGTGTCTTCCCGGTGCCCCCCGGCCCGATCAGAGTGGTGAGGCGATTCCCCTTGACCAACCGTTTGACCTCGGCAATTTCCTTCTCGCGTCCGATGAAACTGGTCAGTTGCGCGGGCAGGTTGTGGTGATACATTTCCAGCGTTTTGAGCGGCGCGAAAACAGAGGCCAGCCCTGGAATATCCAACTGGTAAATGTGTTCGGGGCGGATTAAATCCTTCAAACGGCGTTCCCCAAAATCGGCGAGCGTCGCCCCGTCTGGCAGTTGATTCCACACCAATTCCTGGGTCGCCAGCGAGAGCAAGGTCTGCCCGCCATGCCCGGCGGACATCAGACGTGCTACCCGATTTAGGGTATTGCCGAAATAGTCGTTGTCACGCTGCTCGGCGTCGCCGGTGTGCAGTCCCATGCGGACTTTGATGACCGCCTCGCCCCAATTTTCGCCTGCCAGAAGCTTTTGCGCTTCGATGGCGGCCTGCACGCCCTGCAACGCGGTGAAAAACGCCGCGCAAAACGCATCCCCGACAGTTTTGAAGACGTAGCCGTCATTTTGCTCGATGGCGGCGCGCAACAGGGCGTCATGGCGGGCCAGGTTGGCCTGCATCTGCTCAGGGAATTCTTGCCAGAGCCGGGTGCTGCCTTCGATGTCGGTGAAGAGAAAAGTGACGGTGCCGGTAGGATCGTTAGCCATTTTATTCGCCTTTCAACCTTACCGCCGTATTCGGCGCGAAGCGGCGGTGGGCTGTTTGGCGTATCCTTTATCCTTAACCACAGTTATTCCTCGGGCCAAATCAGAACGGCCGTCACATTGTCGCGCCCGCCGCGCGCATAAACGAGATCGATACAGCGATCGACCGCTTCCTGGCGCGGCGCAGCGGTTAAGATTCCTTCAATTTCCGTGTTTTTGTAGTGTTCGCTAACATCTTGAACACCAGAACAGACGTTTCTGCGCCGTTTTCAAGTGCGATCCCTGGCATTCGGCGGGCGGCGGACTGTTCAACATGTTAGCGAACAGTACACAATTTCCGTGTTTTCCAGATAACCGTGCAGACCGTCGGTACACAGCAGCAACGCGTCCTCCGGCGTCAGGACAGGTTGAAACACGTCCACCTTTGATTCCAGTAACTCGCCCAGCGCGCGCAGCCGCGTGATGTTGGGGCTGTAGGTCTGAACGTCGGCCCGTGTGAATACACCCTGCCGGATCAGTTCATCATAAAACGTGTGATCGGTGGTGATCTGCTGCAGCTGCCCAGCGCCATAATGATAAGCGCGGCAATCGCCCACGCTGGCGATGAAGACCTGCCCGGCAATCGCCAGCGCGGCCACGGCCGTCACCCGTGTTGCCGAATTGTTCCAGCGTTGGTTGATGCGTTGATTCGCCGCCTGAAAGGCTTCGCACAAAGCCTGCTCTGGATCAAGTCCGTTCGCGGCATAGTATGTTGCGCTGCTTGTGTCGGCCGCCAGCCGCGCCGCGACTTCAGCCGCGCCGCGACTTCGGGCGCGCTGGGCGAGGCGGGTGTCCAGTTCATGTCACACTGCCGCAGGTCCCGCCTTGCCGTATCCAGGCTCCACTGGAGACTGGCGGCACGCATGCGCGGCGGGAATGACAAACGGCTCGATCTGCGTAACATCCATTATTACACCAGCGCGGCTTTCAGATCATCCGGCACCAGCGAGAACATCACGGCGTCGTGCCACACCTCGCCAATCTTGAGCCGGTTGCGCAGGATGCCCTCGCGCGTCGCTCCCACTTTCTCCGCCACGCGTTGACTGCGCCGGTTGCCCACCGCCGCGACGATCTCAATCCGTTTCAAGCCCAGATCGTCAAAACCAAAACGTGCGCACATCCGCGTGGCCGTCACCGCGATGCCGTGCCCCATGCAGCTGCTGCGCACCCAGTAACCCAGATTGGCAAATTGGTGGAGGGAGTGAATCTGGTTGATGCCTACTGCGCCGAGGAACTTGCCCGTATCCTGATCGTGAATGACAAAATCGAAGGCGTGTTTGGCTGCGCGATCGGCCAAGCAGATCGGCACCCATTCTTCGCTTTCGGCCAGCGTGTAGCCGGGATGACACCACGACATCCACGGATAGATGTCGGCAATCGATTCCGACGCCGCCTCGTAGAGCAGGGGCGCGTCGTCGGCTTGATAGGGTCGCAGGCCCACCTTGAAGTGGTTCATGTTCATCGCTTCTTTCTCCGCCCGCCTGGCATGGTTTGCGCAATCTCTTGAGGTGACTGGCCTTGCTCTAACAGCCATTCACGTTTGGGCTTCAGCGCGCCGGTCGGACACACGCCCACACATTGTCCGCAAAACACGCAGGTGGTTTCAGGCATGGCCTTGTCGAAGAATGTGCCGATGGACGTTTCAAAGCCGCGCCCGTTGAAGTTAATGGCAAACGCGTATTGCGCGTCGTCGGCGCAGACCTGCACACAGCGCCAGCACAGAATGCACTTCTCGTAATCACGAATGAACATCGGATTGTCGTCGACGACGGGCGGCGCACGGCGTTCGCCCGCGAAGCGCTTGAGATCGGCGCGGTAATCGATCGCCATGTGCTGGATCTCCGGCGCGTCCCCCAAATCAACCGCCGATCCCAGCATTTCCACGATCGTGCGGCGGCTGCGCTCCACGCGCTCCGATCGCGTTTTGACTTTCATCCCTTCGCTTACCTGCGCGACACAAGCCGGTTGCAATAGACGCACACCTTCCACGTCTACCACACACATGCGGCATAAGCCGTTGGAGGTGCAATGCTCGTGATAGCAGATGGTCGGAATCTCGATCCCGATCGATCGGGCCGCGTCGAGCAGCGTTGTACCAGGCTCGACCGTGATAGTTTGATCGTCGATGTTCAAGGTTACGCTGCCACTCATAACCCCCGCTCCTTACTTTAGCGGATTCCGTTTTGGGTTACGCCGCTTGGGAGTCGAGCCTTATGAACTTTGACAATCAAAATCGGTAATGGCTAGCGGTCCGGACTCGAGGCTTTAGCCGGATTCTGCGGCAACCACCGGCTAAAGCCTCGAGTCCGGATTACCGAATTTGAGCGTCAAAACTCATTAGGCGGATTCCGGCTGAAGCCTCTAGTCCTGGGCGTAGATCATTTAGGAAACTGCTCTATACGCTGATGAGCACAATCGCCGCCAATGCCGCCAGCACGCCGATCGATTGCAGCCGATACATGCGCTCTTTCAAGAACAACCACGCCAACCAGACCGTGACTGCCGGATACAGCGACGCGAGGACCGCGGCCACATCCAATCGCCCGGCCTGTCGCGCGAGAATGTAGCAGGCATTGCCGCCAACCTCTAACACTCCGATAAGCACGACCAGGCCCCACGTCTGCCTTTCCACCAAGCGCGGCTGCCGCCTGACGATCGTCACGGCGAACAATGCGCTAAGCGATCCAATCCGCGCGGCGACTAACGGCCACCAGACCGCGTCTTGACCCGCGCTGCCGATCATGACGTAGAACGTGCCGAAGCCCAGACCGGCGAGGATGGGCAAGCCCAGATCACGCCACTGGATAGCGCCGCCACCAGTCCGTGAGATGAACCACACCGCCACGAGCGCCAACCCAAACCCGATCAGTTGAGCCATGTTCGGCGGCCCTTCGATGAACGAACCGGCGATGACGGGCACGCTGGCAGCCACCACCGCCGATACTGGTGCGGCCACGCCCATCTGCCCGACCGCCAATGCGCGATATAACGCCAGCATACCTATCGCGCCGATAATGCCTGCTACGCCCGCCAACAGCAAATGATCAACGGCGGGCAGTGGCCCATGCAGTGCAACTGCCAGAATCAACAATAGAATCAGGCTAATCAGTTGCGACGAGATGATGACACGAGTGACCTGCGTGCGCTTCGTCGCCAGTCCGCCGCAAAAATCCCCCGCGCCCCAGCACGCCGCCGAGGTCAAGCCGAAGATGATGGGAGTGAGTTCTGAACCAGTCATAGTCAATCTGTTTTTTGTTCGCCGCGCCACACAAGAATTGCAGTTGCATTGTCCGGTCCACCACGTGCATTAGCCTGATTAATCAAGTGTCCTACCACGTCCTTTGGAGGATTCTCGCGAATAATCCGCTCAATGTCTGTATCTTCTACGAAGATCCACACGCCATCAGTGCAGAGGAGAATTACATCGTCCTTTTGTAGTTTGTCCACAAATAGATCGACTTCGATGTTTTCCTCGTTGCCTATGGCGCGCAGAAGATTATCGCGAATGCAATGGGTGCGGACGTCTTCTCGGGTGATAACTCCTTGGCGGATCAACAGTTCAGAATAAAGGTGATCTTCAGTGATTTGCTGCAAATGATTTTTCTTAAATCTATAAGCGCGACTATCACCCACATGTGCGACATAGAACTTGCCCTCCACAAACAGGGCAGCTGTCGCCGTTGTCCATCCGCGAAACCCCGATTTGACTTGTTGATGGGCGCGCTCGTTTGCTCTACGATATGCTGCAACGAGCACCGCGCCCCGGTCTGGATTCTCTGACGAGAGGTATGCTTCAATGATTGTGTTGGCTGCAAGTTGTGCGGCCACAGCGCCAGCATCTCTTCCGCCCATCCCGTCGCACACCACAAACAACGACCCCGGATACTCATCTGATTCTCCACCGCCGACGGCATAGGCATCTTCATTGCAGGAACGGACGAGGCCAATGTCGCTGCGGGCACAGTATTTCAACTTTGTCACAGGATGCTTCATCCTTCCGCCCTCATCCTTCATCCTTACGCCGGTTATTCCTCGCGCCAGATGAGGATGGCGGTTAAGTTGTCACGACCACCGCGCGCATAGACGAGTTCGACGAATCGATCGACGGTTTCCTCTCGCGGAGCAGTGGACAGGATCTCTTCGATCTCCGTGTCTTCCAGATAACCGTGCAGGCCATCGGTGCACAGCAGCAGCGCGTCATCCTGTGCCAGGACGGGTTGGAACACGTCTACCGTTAATTCGAGTGTCTCGCCCAATGCGCGCAGCCGTGTGATGTTCGTGCTGTAGGTCTGCACGTCGGCGCGCGTGAGCCTACCTTGTCGGATGAGTTCATCATAAAAAGTGTGATCGGTGGTGATCTGTTGCAGCTGCCGGTCGCCGTAGTGATAGGCGCGGCAATCGCCCACGCTGGCGATGAAAACCTGCTCGGCAATCGCCAATGTGGCCACGGCCGTCACCCGTGTCGCCGAATTGCTCCAGCGTTGGCAGATGCGTTGATTCGCCGCCTGAAAAGCTTCGCGCAGAGCCTGCTCTGGATCAAGTCCGTTCGCGGCATAGTAGGTTGCGCTGATTGTGTCGGCCGCCAGCCGCGCCGCGACTTCGCCGACTTGCGGGCCGCCCCGGCCATCGCAGACGACAAAGAGCGAGCCGGGTGGCGCATCGGACTGTCCCTCACCGACGGCGAAACAATCCTCATTGAGCGAGCGCACCGGACCAACTTCACTTCGGGCGCGATAAGCGAGTTTCATAGACTAAATGCCTCCTATCTCTACCCGTTTTCAATCTTTCCGGGTGAGAGTATACCTTCATCGAATCTCTACGCACATACCCCGCCAGCGTGATATTCCACTCACGCGCCAGCTGCACCGACATCGACGTGGGCGAGGTGCGCGAGGCGACGATGGGGCAGCCCATGCGCGCGGCCTTGTTGATCATCTCCGACGAGATGCGGCCGGTGCACAACAGAATCTTGTCGCGCGGATCGATCTTTTCGATCAGGCACGCGCCGCGCACTTTGTCGATGGTGTTATGCCGCCCCACGTCCTCGGACAGCACGATGATTTTTTCGCCGTCCGACAGCGCCGCCGTGTGCACGCCGCGCGATCGAGCGTAGAGCGTGGCGCGCTGCTGCATCTCGATCAACAACTCCGCCAATTTCTGCGGCCCGATCGTGACCGCTGACTCCAACGGCTCTTGCACTTTCGAGAGATCGTCGAAGGTCACGCCGCCGCCGCAGCCCGACGTCAAGATCAGCCGGGTGGGGCGCACGAAGTCCGATCGGGTGAGCCACACATCCACGCACGCGCCCGACGGACAGACGTGCACGGCGCGCACATCCTCCAACGAGTTGATGATCCCTTCATTGCACAGAAAGCCCAGCGCGAAGCGATCCTGCTCGCGCGGGCTGCACATCACCGTCGCCAGTTCTTCGCCGTTGACGAAGATCGACACGAAACCCTCTTCGATCACCTCGCCTTCGACGGTTGACCAGCCGTGCTGATACTCTTCGATGGAAAAAGTGGCGACACCTTCGGACATGCAAACTCCTATGATGAGTGACGAGTGAAGTGGATACCATCACAATTCGCCCTTCACTCGTCACTTTTCACTCGTCACGCAAACATCTCCGGCCAAACTCTCATCGCACTCTGCACCGCCCACGCCGCGCTTTGTCCCAGTCCGCACAGCGATGATTCGCTCATCGTCCAGCCCACATCGTTGAGCCGCTCTTTGTCGCCGGGTTGTGTCTTCCCCGCCGCGATGCGTTGCAAGACTTCGTACTGCCGCTGGGTGCCCAACTGGCACGAATAACACTTGCCACACGATTCATGTGCGAAGAACCGGCTGAGTCGCAGTAGAACGTCGCGCACATCGCGCTTGTCGTTAAAGACCATCACCGCACCGGAACCAAGCGACAGGCCGCGCGCGCAAGTCTTCAAACGTCATCAGATAGCTTGCGCGGCATGCAGCGCGGGCGGCAAGCCCGATCGGCCTAACAGCGCGCAGGCGGCCAATGCAGTGTGTAGTGGCGCAAGATCGAGTTCGGGCATGCTGCCTCCCTTGGCAGAGTGGCTGTGGGGTAAAGTTATTCTATCGTGAATCGTGCGGAATGTAAAAGGTGCTTGTCATCTCGGGGAGATGCGTTATACTTTTTGCATGGCTAACTTCAAAGTGCATGTTTCCAAAGATTACTTGATTTTCTGCGCCGCGCACTTCATCACCTATGAGGGTGAAAGCGAACCCTTGCACGGTCACAACTATCGCGCCAGTGTGACGGTGGAAGGCGAATTGCAAAGCGACGAGTACGTCTTCAACTTCGTCACCCTCAAGCGGCTGATGCGCACGTTGGTCGATCAACTCGATCATCGCACGCTGCTGCCGGAGTCCAATCCGTGCTTCCGCATTACCCGTGAGAACGGCGAAGTGACCGTGGCCGTAGAAAATCGCCGCTACGTGCTGCCCGAATCCGACGTGCTGATTCTGCCGCTGTCCAACACAACGGCGGAGAAACTGGCCGAATATTTGGCCGGACAGCTGCGCGCGAAAATCGGTAACACTGTTAATCTGACCGCCTGCGAAATGGAAGTCAGCGAAGTGGAAGGACAGTCGGCGAGCTATCGCGAGGAGTGGCGGTAGCGCAAGATGGCATCTTGCGCCACAAGCCGAAGGATATGTTCATATGGGGCAACGAGTTTATCTGGCGCTGGGTTCGAATCTGGGCGATCGCTACGGACGGTTGATCGAAGCTTTCGATCGATTGCAGCCCGCTGTTGCGTTCGAGGCGATCTCGTCGATCTACGAAACCGAGCCGTGGGGCTATGCCGATCAACCGCGCTTTCTCAACGCGGCCTGCGGAGGCGAGACCGATCTATCGCCGGAAGAGCTGTTGGGGCGCGTGAAAGCGATCGAGTTGGAGCTGGGCCGCGAGCCGACGTTCCGTTACGGTCCGCGCGCGATCGATATCGATATTCTGTTGTACAGTGATCTCGTCGTCGATCGATCGGGCCTGCAAGTGCCGCACGCGCATCTGCACGAGCGTGATTTTGTGCTGGCGCCGTTGAATGAAATTGCGGCGGAGGTGGTTCACCCGAAATTGGGCAAGACCATCGGGATGTTGAGTGCGGCGATCGATCTGACGCAGGTGCGCGTGTTTGCCCGACGACCACTGCGTCTGGGATCGCGCTGGCTGCACTGGGGACGTCAGACGGTCGTGATGGGCATCCTTAATGTTACGCCCGATTCGTTTAGCGGCGATGGGTTGTTGAAGAAAGAAGACTGGCTCGCCGCCGTGGTCGATCGAGGCCGGGCGATGCTGGAAGCGGGCGCGCATATTCTGGATGTCGGCGGTGAATCGACACGACCCGGTTCGGAAGTGGTGTTGGTGGATGAAGAACTCGATCGGGTGGTGCCCGCGATTCGCGCGTTGACGGACGCCGGACTGGGGCCGATCTCGATCGATACGTATAAGGCCGTCGTCGCGCATGCGTCACTGGAAGCGGGCGCGGTGCTGGTCAACGATGTGTGGGCTTTGCGCCGCGATGTGGATATGGCCGATTTGATTGCCGAGCGCAGCG
>Ga0182021_10010708_pt1 | contig 10874 bp, 4 predicted proteins | sample 612E3MmetaG_FD_120493 | JGI IMG/M metagenome (GOLD analysis project Ga0182021, IMG submission 120493) | Permafrost microbial communities from Stordalen Mire, Sweden - 612E3M metaG (Illumina Assembly) | ecosystem: Environmental > Terrestrial > Soil > Wetlands > Permafrost | place: Sweden...
TAATAGACGCAGATTATTACAACAATCCTGCTAATGAAGGGCACATAATGATACTCCTCAGAAATGAGGGTGAGCAGCCGTTTGAATTTAAGAAGGGCGACTGCATAGCCCAAGGGATATTTTCCAAATACCTTACCGCAGATGATGACAACCACGGCGGAGTTCGCAATGGAGGACTCGGCAGTACTGATAAATAGGACAAATGTAGGCAAATAGCCGACATTCTATGACGCCAATACCATTACCGCGGTCTTACAGAGATGAGATGTCTGACCGGGATTCACCTCCACAGGCCTCTTTTTTTCACATGTCCCTATCGAAAACCTGTGGATTCTGCCAAGGAACCCCCTCGCCAGCCCCGATTTCAGCGTTTAGCCGCTTTTTTGAGCAGTGGAAGTGCCGACAGAATCAATTTTAGTCCGCGATTGCTAAGACTGGGAATTATTGCGAGAACAGGGCAATGATTTGTTAATATAGTCCCATGTTATTGCAGGAAAGTTTTTGCTCTTCGGGTGACGACGCGGGTGATGGGAAAAATAGAAAAGTGGAATAGACTGATTATATTCGCTTCTGTCTTACTGAGCGCGGCAATTTCCATATGATATTGAAAGATGTGACTCCAAATCATTTTTCAAGTCACCGTGTAGCGCCAGCAGAGGCTTAGATGAGTTTGACCCCGTACCACGCCAAATACTTCGCCCATGACTTGACTCGCCGAGCTACGAATGGCATGGATCGTCTGTCAATGGCACTGTTTGATGCAGCTGTAGATCTCAATCCGCACCAGATCGAGGCTGCGCTCTTCGCCCTGCAGTCGCCACTCTCAAAGGGCGTGATTTTGGCCGACGAGGTCGGTCTCGGGAAGACGATAGAGGCTGGCATTGTGCTATGTCAGTTCTGGGCGGAGCGCAAGCGCCGGTTGCTGGTCATCTGCCCTGCATCACTGCGCAAGCAATGGGCGCTGGAGTTGGAGGAGAAGTTCAATCTACCTACGCTGGTGCTTGATGCCAAGGCTTATCGCGAGGCGCAACGGAGCGGACGCGCGCCCTTGAACGAGAAGGCTGTGCTTATTATTTCCCTGAACTACGCGAATGCGTTGCGCGAAGAAATTAAAAGCCTGGCTTGGGATCTGGTTGTAATCGACGAAGCTCATAAGTTGCGTAACGCCTATCGGCCGAGCAACACGGTCGGTCAGGGCATTCGATGGGCGACCGAGGATTGCCGCAAACTTTTGCTCACGGCCACGCCACTGCAGAACTCGCTGCTCGAACTGTATGGTCTCTCGACCCTCATCGACGAGCACCTGTTTGGGGATCTCAACTCCTTCCGATCCCTCTATACTAGCGCCGGCAGTAGCATTAGCGATTTGCGTCAGCGTCTCTCAGGCTTCTGCAAACGCACGCTGCGCAACCAGGTCACCGAGTACATCCGCTACACCGAGCGGCGGCCGATCACCCGACCGTTTACACCGAGCGATGACGAGCATGCGCTTTACGAGGCGGTGTCCGGGTTCCTGCAGCGCGAAGACAGCTATGCACTCCCTGAGCGCCAGCGCCACCTGATCGCACTTATCCTGCGCAAACTGCTGGCGTCGTCCTCGCAGGCAATCGCTGCCACGCTGGACACTCTAAGAGCGCGGCTTGAAACGCTGCGCGACGAGAAGGTACAGGACGACCCGGAATTTACTGAGGGGATCATCGAGGCGGAGGAAATCGAGGGCGACTTGCTCGACGATATTCTTGCGGAACCCGATGAAGCCGAACCCGATAACGAGCCGCGCGCCATCGACCGCCAGAAACTACACGAGGAGATTGACATCCTGCAACGGCTGGCTACTTGGGCGCGCAGTATCGGTACCGACACCAAGACAAAGACACTACTAACCGCTCTGGATATTGGATTTGAACAGATGGCAGGTACAGGCGCTGCGCGCAAGGCGGTGATTTTCACCGAGTCGCGTCGCACCCAGGAGTACCTGAAGACCTTCCTCGATTCGAACGGCTACGGAGGGCAGGTGGTTCTCTTCAACGGCACGAACGGCGGACCTGAACCTACCGCGATCTATGAGCGCTGGGTTAATAAGAACCGCGACTCCGGCCGTTCATCGGGTTCGCGCGCCGTGGATGTGCGCACCGCGCTCATTGAGCACTTTCGCGATGATGGCTCGATCCTGCTCGCCACCGAAGCTGCGGCCGAAGGCATCAACCTACAGTTCTGCTCGCTGGTCATCAACTACGATCTGCCTTGGAACCCACAGCGCCTCGAGCAACGCATTGGCCGCTGCCACCGATATGGCCAACAGCACGATGTGGTGGTCATCAACTTCCTGAACGAGCGCAACGAGGCCGACCGCCGCGTGCTTGAGCTGCTGGCTGAGAAGTTCAGCCTCTTCAATGGTGTTTTCGGCGCCTCTGACGAGGTACTAGGAACCATCGAGTCGGGCGTGGACTTCGAGAAGCGCATCCTCGCCATTTACCAGGAATGCCGCACGCCCGAGGAGATAGATGCCGCGTTCCGCACCCTGCGTGCGGAAATGGATGAACAAATCCGCTTGCGCATGGATGAAACGCGCAGGACACTGTTCGAGCACTTTGACGAGGACGTGCATCAACGCCTGCGACTACAACTGGACGACGCGAAGGCTCAACTCGATCGCTTCGGACAGCGTTTCTGGTCGCTGACGCGCTTCATGCTTGACGGTCAAGCCCGTTTCGACGATCACGCGCTGGTCTTCGACCTCGAACGTCCGCCGCGAGTAGAAATCGCAACGGGCCGTTATCACCTGATCTCGAAGTTGCACCCCAAGTCAGCACAAGCAACCTACGGTGATGGTGGTGAGGAGCGCAACCGATTTCTCTACCGCCTCTCTCACCCGCTGGGCGAGCACGTAGTGGAGAGCGCGAAGGCACTCTCTACTGTCCCGGCGCAGATCGTCTTCGACGTGTCGCGACATCAGACCCGCATCCACGCGGTTGAAGCACTGCGCGGCAAGAGCGGCTACCTAACGCTCATGCGTCTTGTGGTCGAGTCCTATGAGAGAGAGGAGTATTTGCTCTTCTCCGGCTTTGACGATGCCGGAGCCTCGCTTGACCAGGAGACAATGGAGAAGTTATTCGGCTGTTCGGGAAGGGTGGATAGCGATGGAGCGATCCCGGCTGCTGCACAGCAACGCCTGAACGCCGAGGCGGAGCGGCACGCCAAGGCAACAGTGAGCCGCTCGCTAGAACAGAATAGCGTACACTTCAATCAGGCACGCGAAAAGCTAGAGAAATGGGCCGACGACATGGTACTGTCTGCTGAGAAGGCACTCTCTGATACCAAGGAGCAGATTAAGGTGCTACGGCGCCAAGCGCGCCAGGCAGTCACGCTCGAAGAGCAGCACGAGATTCAGCAGCACATACAGAAACTGGAAAAACAGCAACGCCGTCAGCGGCAAGAAATATTTCAAGTCGAAGACGCGATCGTGGAAAAGCGCGACTCTTTGATCGAATCGTTGGAGCGGCGACTCGCCCAGAAAACCGATTCAGCACAGCTTTTCACCATTAAATGGGCAGTTGTTTAATGAAACTTTCCTGAGGAGATACCCATGAGCAAATACGACGACCTCGTTAATAAACTAAAAGAAATATTCCAAATTGATCGCCCCGAACTGGATTTTGGCGTCTATCGCATTCTTAACGCCCGTGTGGGTGAGATCAACGACTATCTCGAAAATCGCCTCAAAGCCAAGGTAAGCGCAAGCCTGTCAGCTTCCGGCGCGGCCAATGTGGAAGGTTTGCAAAGGGAACTGAAAGAGAAAGAAGCTCAATACCGCGCCGATGGCATTGATCCCCAAACAGTACCCAAGGTGCGTGAGTTAAGGCAAAAACTGGCTGAACATGGTGTGGGAACATTCGAACACGAAAACGCTGTGTACACACATTTGCTCACCTTCTTCTCCCGATATTACGACAACGGCGACTTTATCAGCCAGCGTCGCTACAAGGGCGACACCTACGCTATCCCCTATGCAGGTGAAGAAGTGGTGCTGCACTGGGCAAACAAAGACCAGTATTACACCAAGAGCGGTGAAAACTTTTCCAACTACGCTTTCAAGCTTGATGATGGGCGCAGTGTGCGTTTTCGTTTGGTCACGGCAGATACTGCCAAAGATAACCGCAAGGACAATGATAAAGAGCGCCGTTTTGTCCTTATTGAGAAACACACCCGCATCCTCACCGATGACGAAGGTGAGGAATACGAAGAAGAACTGCTGCCAGTGGCAGAAGAGAACGGAGAGCTTGTCCTCCGCTTTGAATACAATGCCATGCGCAAAGGCAGCAAGCAGGATGCACTGGTACTCGACGCGGTAAACAAGGTGCTGGTCGATACCATCGTCAAAAACCGCTGGCTGGACTTAAGCAAGCGTGAACCCACAGAGAAGAATCCGCAGCGAACCCTGTTGGAAAAATGCCTTACCAGCTACACCACTAAGAATGCAGCGGACTACTTCATCCACAAGGATTTGGGCAGCTTTTTGCGCCGTGAGCTAGACTTCTACATCAAGAACGAAGTCATGCACCTTGATGACGTACAGAATGCCGAAAAATTTGCCGACATCGAAAAAAACCTACACCTGATTCAAACCCTGCGCGCCATTGCGCTGGATTTGATTACCTTCCTCGCGCAACTTGAAGACTTCCAGAAAAAGCTTTGGCTGAAAAAGAAGTTCGTTGTTGCTACACACTACTGCATTACGCTCGACCGTGTGCCGGAAAACCTTTACCCATTGATTGCTGCTAACGCTCAGCAATGGGAACAGTGGGACGAAATGGGGATGCTGGAAGGCAACAAAACCGATTTGATCGACCAAGCCAAAGCGGGCAGTATAGAGTACCTTAAGACGCATCCTTACCTTATGGCAGACACCGCCCTGTTTGGTGCCGCGTTTAAACACGTCCTGTTATCAGCGGTGGACAATCTGGATGAAGGCCTCGATGGTGTACTTATACATGGAGACAATTTTCAAGCACTTAATCTGTTGCAGGAACGGTATCGGGGATCAATAAATGGGATCTACATTGATCCACCATACAACACGGATGCATCGGCAATTATTTATAAGAACGGGTACAAGGACTCATCTTGGCTGAGCTTGATGCATAGCAGACTAGCGCTTGCGCATTTACTGATGCACGATGATGCGTTGATTAGTGTGGCCATTGATGATCAAGAAGTTGCACCGATCAGAGCTGTACTTGATGGAATATTCGCGAAGGAAGTCGGCATCGCAGTAGTCAAATCTAACCCGCAGAGTCGTAAGGCAACGGGTAAGTTTTCTCCTGTTCATGAGTATGCTCTGTTTTACGGTAAATCGGACAAGTCTTTACCGCATTCGATTGGTTACAGCGCAAGCAAGGCAGCAAGATACCCTTTGGTTGATGATCAAGGGCGCTATTCATGGATGAATTTTATTCGGGCCGGCACTGGTGACAGACGTGAAGATCGTCCAAAATCATTTTATCCGATCGCAGTTGATTCAAAAAATAGAATTCGTATTCCAAATATGAAGTGGAATGACGAGGCACAGGATTATCGCCTGCTTGAGGACGTCGGTATTGATGAGACTTTGGTTTATCCAATCAAGAATGAAGATGGGAAGGTGATAGAGAAACGATGGCAGCGAGGACATCAGCGCGTACAAAAGGAATATGAAGAATACCGAGTTAGAAGGGGGGTGAATGGTGAAATCGTTATCGATTTCAAAACCCGCATGGACGAGGAGGCTGCTCCAATTACATGGTGGGACAAGGGTGAATATGCTTCAGCTAATTACGGTGCAGCAGAGCTAAAAGACCTTTTTGGCGAGAAAAATTTCGACTTTCCGAAAGCTCGAAAGCTGGTCGAGGATGCGCTTCGCGCATGTGGTGCTGCTCGAAATAACACTACAGTTATCGACTTTTTTGGAGGTTCTGGCACAACAGCTCACGCTGTAATCGCAATAGCCCGTGACACCAAGGAAAAGCATAAGTATGTGATCGTGGAACAAGGGGAGTATTTCGACACTGTCCTCAAACCTCGCATTCAGAAAGTTGTCTATTCCGCTGACTGGAAAGACGCCAAGGCAACTGCACCGCAAACTGGCATTTCCCACGCCTTCAAAGTCCTCAAACTTGAAAGCTACGAAGACACGCTGAACAATCTGCAGTTGCGCCGCACGGCACAACAACAAAGTCTAATCGACATCTTGCCGCAATCGGCCAAAGATGATTATCTGCTGCGCTATCTGCTGGACATCGAAAGCCGTGGCTCGCTGCTATCGGTGGAACATTTCAACAAGCCGTTTCACTGCAAACTGAAAGTTACAGTGGATTCGGCAGGTGCCTATGAAGAGCGAACTATTGACCTTGTGGAAACTTTCAACTACCTGATCGGTTTGCGTGTTTCGCATATCGACATGCGGATGGAAAAAGGCTTTGTGTGGGTAGCTGGCTGCTTGCCGACAGGAGAAAAAACGCTAGTGTTGTGGCGTGACGTGGAGCAGGTTGATTACGAAACGTTAACCCGCCTGTGTGATAAGCTCAAAATAAATCCGGCGGACAGTGAATTCGAGCTGGTCTATATCAACGGCGATCACAACATCCCTGCCGTCTTCACCAGCACCGAAGCTGAAGGCAGCATTACCAAGACACTGAAAATCCGTCAGATAGAGCCAGAGTTCCTTAGCCGTATGTTCTCAGTTGAGGATGTGTAATGGCTAAGCGTAGCTTCCACCATGAGCTGGTGCTCAACAAATGGATGCTAGGTTTTTTCAAAGGCGGCACCTTGCATGCCATGAAAAACCGCTTGGGTGAAGATCGGCACGAGGGCATAGACGAGGACGGTCAGACCGGTTTTTTCCACGAATTGTACCAGAATCTGTTTGAGGTGGATCGCATTATCGAACAAGACTTGCGTCGTTACGACCTGAACATTGTCCAGCATTGGAATGCCATCACTGAGCAGCGCAATAAGGTCGAAGGCACCGTGTTCAATATGAAGTACTTCCAGTATCTTTCGCTATTGTTTACGGAGATTTATCTGGACTGGTATTTCAATCGGCGACAGCAACTGCTGGACGGCTTGAATGATGGAATGCAGGGCTACAACGCCGATTTGCTGGCTAACAAGGAGGCTGAGCATTGCTTCCAGCCTTTTGATGCAGACGAACTTAACAAGCTGGCGTTCTGGAACGCCACCGGCAGCGGCAAGACGCTGCTATTACACGTCAACATTCTCCAGTATCTGCATTACTTCCAAAATGGTCAAAAAGGTGCTTACCCGGACAAGATCGTTTTGCTCACGCCGAACGAGGGCTTGTCGCGCCAACATTTGGAGGAATTGCAGCTCTCAGGGTTTGGTTTCTGCCACCTGTTCGTTAAAAACCTCAGTGGTGTTTTTAAAGGCACGATTGAGATCATCGACATCAACAAACTTGGCGATGAAATGGGGGACAAGACTGTTGCGGTCGAAGCCTTCGAGGGCAACAATCTGGTGCTAGTGGATGAAGGGCATCGTGGCACAGGCACGGCAGCCGGTGCATGGATGAGCCGGCGTGAAGCTCTTGTACGAGGCGGCTTTGCTTTTGAGTATTCCGCTACCTTTGGGCAGGCTGTAGCGAAGGGGTTGACAGTTTCCAAAGCAGAAGAGGAAACCCGTAAGAACAAAGCTAAAGTGCTATTTGAAACGAAAAACCTAAAAAAACTCAACGATGCTCAAAAACAGCAGTTGACGCTGACCAGCGAAGAAAAACGTAAGGCCCGGACTATGGCGACGCGGGAAATTTATGCCAAAAGCATTCTGTTTGACTACTCCTATAAATATTTCTACGAGGATGGCTATGGCAAGGAATCTCTGATCCTTAACCTGAAGGATGAGGATTACGAACAGGAGGATATTAAACGTTTGTATTTCACCGCCTGTCTGCTGAGTTTTTATCAGCAGCAGTACCTGTGGAGCACAAACCGAGATAAGCTGACCGACTTCAACATTGAAAGACCGTTGTGGGTGTTTGTCGGCAACACCGTCTCTGGTGAAGATTCGGACATTCTGAACGTACTGAAATTCCTAGCCGGATTTTTGAATGACGAGGCACGAACTAAGCAGTGGTTAAAAGACTTACTGGCCAATACCGCTCGTTTGCTGGATGCTAAGGGCCGCAATATTTTTCATGATCGCTTTGCGCCGTTGATGCAATACAGTGCCGATGATGTTTATGCCGACATTCTCAAAAAGCTATTCAATACCGAGGCAAGGCAACGGTTGAAGGTAGTCAATATGAAGAGTAGTAAGGGCGAATTGGCTCTACATGTGGGTGATGCGGAACCGTTTGGGCTTATTAATATCGGTGATGACGCAGGTTTTTTCAAAGAGACCGAGAAGCCCGATAATTTAGAGTTGTTTGACACCGAGGCAGATGACTTTGGCGGCTCGATGTTTGGGACGCTAAACAACAAAGATTGTCAGGTACATGTGTTGATTGGCTCGCGCAAATTTACCGAAGGCTGGAGCAGTTGGCGCGTGTCCACCATGGGTTTGCTCAATATGGGCAAAGGCGAAGGTTCACAAATCATCCAGTTATTCGGGCGCGGCGTGCGATTGAAGGGTAAGGAGTATTCACTCAAACGCAGCACCCCTAGCCAACGGCCAAAAGGTGTGCATCTGGAGCGGTTGGAAACATTGAATATCTTCGGTGTGAATGCAGGCTACATGGCCGCCTTCAAGGAGTATCTGAAAGAAGAAGGCATAATGCCAACAGATGAAATGATCGAGCTGGATTTTGAGACACGTTCCAATCTGCCAAAAAGCAATCTCAAGACACTGGCGCTTAAAGACGGCTACAAGGACAACCAGATTAAGGGGTTCAAGCGCACGTACTTTCCATGGCTATATGAAGTGCCTGACGAGTTTAAAGGCAAGATCAAAGAGGCGCATATAGATCTGGATTTATATCCAAAAATTGAAGCCATGAGTACTCTGAATAAATCCGGCACTAAATCAGACGTAAACATCCGCCATAAGGGCAAGATTGCAAGCGATACCATGGCACTGTTTGATTTCGACCGTATCTACCTGGCGGTGCAGGAATTCAAGCAACTGCGCAGTTGGAGTAATTTACGGCTGGAGAGTTCTGGTTTGATGAGATTCTGTTTGACCCGAAATGACTGGTACACGCTCTATATTCCGCAAGCCGAACTAAATATTCGCAGCATCGCCGACATCGGCAAACAGGAAGACATTCTTATTCGTTTGCTTCAAGACTATACCGACCGTTTTTACAAGGCGATGAAAACGGCTTATGAAGGCCAGTTCTACGACATCGTGAGCGTTAAAGAGGGAGATGATACCTTGCTCAAGGTGTATCACTTTGAGATCGACAACGACGCAAACGGGGAAGCCTATGAGAAGAAAATCAGAACACTACAAGTGCTGGTGAAGGAGGGCAAGCTGGGCGAAGCCAGCCAGTGGAATGCTGGACAGATGGTCGCTATTTGTTTTGACCGCCATCTGTATTATCCCTTGTTCGCCATCGAAGGGGCTGTACCGTTAAAAATGCGCCCGCTGGCATTCGATGCTCCCAGCGAAGTAACATTCGTGCGTGACCTTGAAACGTTCTATAATTCGCCAATCGGTCAGAAACTTATCGGCAAGCGAAGCCTTTACCTGCTGCGCAATGCGGACACAAAAGCCAAAGGGCTGGGGTTTGCATTGGCAGGCAATTTCTACCCGGATTTCTTGCTGTGGTTGGTGGACGATGAAACCGGCGAGCAGTGGTTGAATTTTATTGATCCAAAGGGCTTACGTCAAATGAACCTGAACGACCCCAAGCTTGGCCTTTACAAAGAAGTGAAGGTGCTCCAAGAAAAACTAAGTGATCCGAAGCTGACATTGAATGCCTTTATCGTTTCAGCGACAAAGTTTACAGACCTACTGAATGTCCCATGCAAGCAATCAGACCTTGAAAAACGGAATGTGTTGTTTATGCCTGACGGCGGCCATATCTATTTACAGAAAATGTTTGAGCGGATTGTATAAACCATAATATTCACTCGGTTCAACCGACCGTTCGTTCGCCGCAATAACATAGATTACTTGTCACAAGAATGCTTGTTGTACTCTATTGCTTCGGCGACCGATTCGAACTCGGGGCAGCAAATCCCCGATAAGTCTGCTGTGTAGGCGATATCGAAAAGCGTCCCAAAACTTTTATCGACGGTCATCAGATTAAGAGGGTTACACCGACTACTCCGCACTGCAGACATTTCGCCACAGTAACAGTTGCCGTTTCTAATCCTCGCACCAAGGCCACTATTGAATCTTCGGAGTACATGTCGTAACCATCGAGGCGGCTACATTGAGGCGACTTACTTGGTTGACTTATAATATTGACTGAATAGACCAGGACGTTTACTCAATATTTCTCTCCGAAGTCGATACCGGTACTGGAGGCTGAGAATGCTGGTGCCACCTTATAATTATCGATTTTACCAGTACCTGGAATTTGGTGATTACCGGGAAAAAACTTTCATGGCGGCTTTGTCGATTGTCCAGTTCTAACATGCCTTGATCTGATACTAACCTATGAAGAAGGCTGTCACTTTTATCATATATCTGCGAAATGCATTTCCATAGTGATTGTTCCTAAAGGTAGTAACCTTCAGTGTATTCAAGATGCCATATCGCGATTGTTACTGAACATCTGTTGCCGTGCAGTCATAAGCGGGGTTAAGAGCATTCTCTTTCCAGTTCAGCCACGATCTGTGCTATCTCCCCATCGGGGACATCCTGAATGATAATCCGACCCTTTTCATCATATTCAAGTTGCGTAATCCCCGGAAACTCTTTTTCGATCAATA
>Ga0182021_10010709_pt1 | contig 10874 bp, 8 predicted proteins | sample 612E3MmetaG_FD_120493 | JGI IMG/M metagenome (GOLD analysis project Ga0182021, IMG submission 120493) | Permafrost microbial communities from Stordalen Mire, Sweden - 612E3M metaG (Illumina Assembly) | ecosystem: Environmental > Terrestrial > Soil > Wetlands > Permafrost | place: Sweden...
CGCTCGACATTGATCGAGATCAGCTGGGCCCGCAGCCGGTCGCCGACGTCGAGGCCGGCGAACCCTTGAACCAGCTTGCCCTCCACCGGCAGCGGCAGGAGCCGCACCCAGGTGCCCTTGCCGGAAGCCCCCGTGACGACGGCCTCGAACTGTTCGCCGATTCTCGATTCGAGGAGAAGCGCCGCCGCGGATTTGTCGATCTGCCGCTCGACCTTGTCGGCTGCGTCCTCCTGTTCCGTGCAATGGCGGGCCAGGGCTTCCAGCTCGTCCTGGCCATAGGGCCGGGCGCCATCCGCCATGGCGGCCTTCAGAAGCCGATGGGTGATCAGATCAGGGAAGCGGCGGTTCGGAGCCGTGGAGTGGGCGTAGTCCCGGACGGCCAGTCCGAAGTGCCCCGGGCCTTCGACGCCGGGAAGCTCGGCCACGTATTCGCCCGCGCCCAGGAGCTTGATGACCGCCAGGGAGAGATCGGGAAACCGCAGCGGATCGGCGGATTTCTGGGCCAGGAGAAATTCGTCCAGGGCCTTGGAATCCGGGCGGTCCGGCAGCTTGACCTGGCGCTCCGCGGCAAGGGCCACGATGCGGTCCCAGCGTTTCGGCTCGCGGACCACGCGCCGCAGGGAGGGATATTTTTTGGAGGTCAGAAAACGGGCCGTGATGCCGTTGGCCGCGATCATGAAATCTTCAATGATATCCGTGGCCCGGTTCTTGGTGTCGACCTCGAGGCCCCGGAGCTCGTCGCCGTCGAAGATCGGCCTGGCCTTGATCGTTTCCAGGCTCAGCGCCCCGCGGAGATGGCGGAGGTTTCTCAGGCGCTGGGCGGCCCGGTCCTGCGCGCGCAGGTTCGCGTCCAGGCCCGCTACGGCCGCGACGGCCTCCGGCGTTGCCCCCTGGCCCTCCAGCCAGGCGCCCACGCTTTTATAGGCCAGCTTGGCCTTGTTGCGGACGCGCCCGGGGTAAATGAGAGCGTCCCGTAGGGATCCGTCGGGCGCAACCACCATTTCGATGACCAGGGCCAAGCGGTCGGACTGGAAATTCAACGAGGTCAGTCCGGTGGACAGCTTTTCCGGAAGCATGGGGAAAACCAGGGCCGAGGTATAGACCGAGGTCGTGTTGTGGCGGGCGTGATCGTCGATGGCGGTTCCCTTTTTGACGAGCGCATCCACGTCGGCGATGGCCACCAGGATCCTGATCGCGTCTCCGGGCCGGAGCTCGGCCACGGTCAATTGATCCAGGTCGCGGGAATCGTCGTTGTCGATGGACGCCCAGAGAAGCCCGGTCAGGTCGCGGATGGCGCTGCTCTCAGGCGCGGCGGGGGACTGGATCCCGTCCAGTTGGGCCAGTGCGGCCGGAGAATAGTCGGGGAGAAGACCCCGGTCGATCATGGCCCTCCGGGCCAGTTCCTGCAGGATGACCTTGTGCCGTTTTTGATTTGTCGACGTGATGTTCATCCGGTGTTCCTTTACGCTTTCTTCGCCGGCGCGGCGCCCGGCCTCAATTCACCTGGGCCCTTTTCTCGACATAGAGCCTCAACGCCTTGAAAAAACCGCTGTCTTTATTGATCTGCATCCGGCCCATCTCCCTTTTCCAGAAGTTGATTTCGAAAACTGCCACGATCTCGCCCTTTTCCCCGCCGTTCCAGCCCAGGGCGAAATCGAATCCCTTGAAAACGAAGCCGTCCAGGGATTCCAGCCGATGGACGTCTTCGAATTTGAGCTGATGATTCGCGAAGCTCGCGGCGGTGAAAGCCCGGACGTCTTTCAGCGCGTCGGATTGCCGCACTTTTTCATTCCTCCCGCCGGCGATGGCGGTGAAGATCTTTTGGAAGATGGTCATTGTGAACTCGCTCTCGATGACCGGCCGGGCGGTGTCCAGAACCCCGAGGATCACTGATTCCTGGGCTTGCCGGTTGCCCCGTAGATACCAGATGACTAATTCGTATCTCTTGACCACAGCCAGCGTGATCAGGGCCGCGGCGCCCAACAGCAGAAAGACGATGACTTTTCGGCGAACTTTCACGGCAGCACCTCCTCCGAATCGCAGGAATCCTTTCTTATTATTGCCACTTTCATGCCAGGATCAGTCTTTTTCTTGGGCGGCCGCGCCGCGGCGGCCCGTTCCGGAAAAGCCCGAATTCCTGGCGGATAGCCTCGCCGGGTCCGCGGAAGCCCCCCCCGGGGAATTTTTCCGCTTCGGGAAATGGTCCGGGAAACAGCACATTTCCTATAAAAAAGCATAACTTCCTCCGAGACGTCCCCGTCCGGCGGTGAGGGCCGGGCCGGACTTTTCCGCGCCCTTGACCCTGTTTTCGGAGATGCGAAGCGGATTCTCGGCGGGAAAGAACGGATTTGGGGCGATTGGCACAGGCCTTGCATTAACGGTTCGAAGAAGGGAGAAAAAAATGAAATTTGCGCTTTGGATCGTGGCTTTGATTCTTCTGGTCATGTTGAGCGTTGCGGCATATCCGGCCGCGTCCGAGGCGGGCTTCTCCACCCCCGGCCCGAGCGTCCGGTCGCCCCTCGGCCAGCAGTATTACGGCAGCCCTCAACAGTATGGCCAAAATGAAGACTCCGCCTATTTTTATGACCGCTTGTCTCCCTACGGAGATTGGCTCGAACTCAACCCCTACGGATATGTCTGGGTGCCCCGGCACATGGGCTACCGCTGGCGGCCTTATACCGACGGCCGCTGGGTCTGGACGGAAGTCGGCTGGACCTGGGTCGCCAACGAGGAATGGGGCGACATTCCCTTCCATTACGGCCGCTGGGGCTGGGACGAGGAAATCGGCTGGTTCTGGGTTCCCGGTTCGGTCTGGGGCCCCTCCTGGGTTTCCTGGAGATCGAACGACCAGTATATGGGCTGGGCGCCTCTGCCCCCCGGCTTCCAGTTCAGCATCGGCATGAATTTCAACTCCCAGGCGCTCGACATCCCCTTCAATTTCTGGGTGTTCATCCAAGGTTCTCATTTTCAAGACAACGACATCAATTCCTATGTCCTGCCCTTCGAGCGCAATCAGACGATCGTCGGTTATACGTCCATGCGCAACAACCTGTACACCCGCAACAACCGGGTGTTCAACGAGGGCTTCGGCGTCGATCCCGTCCGCCAATTCACCGGACGGGCGGTCGCCACTTATGCGCTGCAGAACGCGCCGCAGCCGGGACGCACGCGGGTCGTGGGCCAGCAGGTCCAGGTTTTCCAGCCGGCCATCAAGCTGAATGCCGCGGCCAAGCCCAAAACCGTTTTGAACACGACCCAGGCCCGCCAGATCCTGGCCCCGGCCAAGATTTTTGATCCTCGGAACCAGCAGGCCATCGATCTGGAAGCCGCCGCCGTGCAGAAACGGCAGATCCAGGAAAAGACGCTCCTGGCGACGACCCAGGCCCAGGAGATCAAAAACATGCAGGTGAAGCGCGATGCGGAAGCCCTCCATGTCCGCGATGCCGCCGCCAAGGCCAAGATCACCCAAAATTACAATGCCAAGATCACGGACCTGCAGAAGTCCCATGCCGTCGAGACGCAGAAGATCACGGTCCGGCATCAAAACGACGCGGTTCAGGTCAAAAGAGTCGTCCAAACCGCTCCGGTCAAGCAGAACCCGCCGGACAAAAAGAAAAAAATCGACTGAGCATCGATCGGGATGCGGAGACGGAGTTTGACCGGCGGAACGGATCCGCCGGGGAAAAGATCATGAAGGAACGAGTCAATATTAAGGATCGGGGCCTCAAGCTCGTTCTGGCGCTGACGGCCCTGGTCTTTTGCGCGGGGATCGTCTGCGGCGGTTCGCCCGCCTTCGGAACCCCCCTTTCCGAAAACGGCGATTCCCGGGGTTCGGGGTTGAGCCAACCCCCTCCGGCCTTAACGGCCGATTTCACCCTGATCCCTTATCGGACCGGGCGCGCCGACGAAAAGGGCGGCGCGCCCGGATCCCGGATGGGTTCATTCCAGGAGCAGCCCTTTGTCCAGGAGATCGTCCGGCTGCGGGATGACGATCCGGAGTTCAATAAAAGATCTCCTCTTCTGGTGGTGGCGCTTCGCGTCTTTTCGCAGAACCTTCTGACCTGGGCCGTGGACCGGATCGTTTTCAATTATCCCTATTCGCACATCGGCCCTAAAACCTGGAGCCATAACCTGAAAACGGGCTGGGAATGGGACACCGATCGGCTGGGGATGAATTTTTTCTTTCATCCCTATACCGGGGCCGGGTATTTCATGTCCGCCCGGGCCAACGGATACGGTTTTCTGGGATCTCTGCCTTTTTCCTTTTTCGGCAGCCTGATGTGGGAATATTTCGGGGAAAGGACTCTGCCGTCCTATAACGACATCATCAATACGACCATCAGCGGCGCACTTTTCGGGGAAATCCTTTACCGCCTGAGCTCGAACCTCCTGGACGAGCAGGCCACCGGCGCGGAGCGGTTTTTCCGGGAATTGGGAGCTTTTGTCCTGAGCCCCGGACGGACCATCAGCCGGCTTTTACAGGGCAGGCTGTGGCGGACCACGATAAAAGAGATCTATCAAAAAGAACCGCTCAATGTTTCGGTGTACACCGGGCTGCACTGGTTCAACAAGGGATCCAGTTTCGGGACCGGGAGCACGAGCGCGATGTTCAACCTTCAAGCGGACTATGGAGACCCGTTCGAGATCAGGCCGCGGAAGCCTTTCGATTTCTTTAAAATCCGGATCGATTTTAATTACGGAAAAAACGTGGGCGGGAATTATCTGGATAATGTCGTCGGATATGGCCTTCTCTTCGGCAAGACCATCCACTCGGGGAATTGGGATATGCTGATCGGGGCCTTTCAGCATTATAGCTTCTGGGACAGCAAGATCTTTGAAGTCGGAACCCTGGGTTTCGGGGGGGGCCTCATCAGCCGCTGGACGTGGTCCAAGGATTCCAATCTTCAGACGGCTTTCCATCTCGGGGTCGTTCCTCTGGGCGCCAGCAATTCGCCCAATATCGATATTGTCGAGGAAGGTGTCCATCTCCGGAATTATGATTATTCCGGCGGAGGCGAAGCCAAGTTCGAAGTCACCCTCAACCTGGCCGACCGGGGGCAATTCACCGTGATCTATTATTTTTATCGGTTGTTTACGTATCTGGGACCGCCCGGAGACAAAAGCATCCAGATCTTCAGGCCTCGATTCGCCCTCCGGGTTCTCGGCAATCTCTCCTTGGGGTTCGAATATGCCTGGTACCACAAGGACTCTTATTTTAGAAATTTCCCGGATGTCGACATCAGCAACAGCGAGCAAAAAGTCTATTTGATGCTTTATTTCTAATTTTCGAAAAAGGAGGACTGGGCGAAATGAATATTTCATTGATCCAGGACACCGTGGCCGCCAAGCCGCTCAATTCGATGGTTCACAACATCCTGACGTTTCTCTACTTTCTTCCCCATCAGCTCGGCTTGTGGATCGTCAAGATCCTGCAGCAGTTGTTTCCCCGCATCGTCTTTTCGGACAGCCTTGTCGATCCCCTGGGATTCCTGATCGTCCTGACCCTCTTCGTGCTTCTGGCCCGGGTGGCCCAAAGAGTGGCCTGGGCGATTGTCGCCGTGGGCTGGATTCTGCTGTTGGTCAGAATTCTGATGGTCATTTTCAAGCTCGGCTAAGCGGGAATCCCGGGAATTCAAATAAGGGTGATTCTTCGCTTAGAAAGGGTGTTTCCCATGCATCTGTTTCTTTTCGCCAGTCGGGATGACGCGGCCAGGCAAAGGCTCCGGGCGGCGATTCTTGAAGTGATTGCGGATGACGCCATCGAGAGCTTCGTTTCGCTGGACGATTTCCGGGAAAGGCTTCATCGCATCGTCGAACCGGACTCCATCGCCGTCCTCATCGCCCTCAACCGCGAGGAGCTCCTGAAAATGCAGATCCTGCGCAAGCTGCTTCCGGAAATCTACGTCGTTCTGGTCCTGCCCGACCGCACCGAAAGCACCTTGGAGCTCGCGCACCTCCTGCTGCCCCGGTTTCTGGCCCACCGGGACGATCCCTTCACCGATCTGCAGGGGGTTCTCTTGAAGATGGCCGCGCATTCCCGCTAGGCGGATCCTCTATCCGCGGCGGCGCAGGTACTTGTCCATCTCCGCAGCGGCGATCCGCCCGTCGCCCATGGCCAGGATGACCGTGGCTCCCCCGCGGATGATGTCGCCGCCGGCGTAGACGCCCGGGATGTTGGTAGCCATGGTCTCCCCATTGACGTCCACGTTGCCCCATTTGCCCATCTTGAGCTCGGGCATGGCCTGGGAGATGAGCGGATTGGGGCTCTGGCCGATGGCCACGACGACGAGATCGACGTCCATGATGAATTCCGAGCCCTCGATCGGCACGGGACGCCGCCGTCCGGAGGAGTCGGGCTCGCCCAGCCCCATCTTCTGGCATTCCATGGCCTTGACCCGGCCCTGCTCGTCGCCGATGTAGCGGATGGGCGTCGTCAGCAGGTGGAAATCGATGCCCTCCTCCTCGGCGTGGTGGGCCTCCTCGATCCGGGCGGGCATTTCGGCCCGGGAGCGGCGGTAGATGATCGCCGCCCGCTCCGCACCCAGCCGCTTGGCCGTGCGCACGCCGTCCATGGCCACGTTGCCGCCGCCGATCACGGCGGCCCGCTTGCCCATGAAGACGGGCGTGTCGTAGTGGGGGAAATCATAGGCCTTCATCAGGTTGACCCGGGTCAGGTACTCGTTGGCCGAGTACACGCCGACCAGGTTCTCCCCGGGTATCTTCATGAAGTTGGGCAGGCCGGCGCCCGTGCCGATGAAGAAGGCGTCGTAGCCCTCCGCCCGCAGCTCGGCCAGGGCGGCCGTCTTGCCGACCACGAAGTTCATCCTGAATTCGACGCCCAGGCGCTTGAGGTAATCGACTTCGGACTTCAGGATGGCCTTGGGCAGGCGGAACTCGGGGATGCCGTAAGCCAGGACGCCGCCGGCCGTGTGGAGGGCCTCGAAGATCGTCACTTGGTGCCCGCTCTTGGCCAGGTCTCCGGCCACGGTCAGCCCGGCCGGGCCGGCGCCGATGACGGCCGCCTTCCGGCCCGAAGCCGCCGCCGCCGTCGGCAGGGAGACGACGCCGTGGGTCCGCTCCCAATCGGCGGCGAAGCGCTCCAGGTTGCCGATGGCCACGGCCACTCCCGAGGCCTTCTTCATGGCGCAGACTTCCTCGCATTGCGTCTCCTGGGGGCAGACCCGCCCGCAAATGGAGGGCAGGCTGTTGGTCTCTTTCAGCTTGCGCGCGGCCGCCTCGAACTCGCCCCGCTCGATGAGCTTGACGAAGGAGGGGATGTCGATGCCCACGGGACAGCCGCAGACGCAGGTCGGGTTGGCGCAGTCCAGGCAGCGGCGGGCCTCTTCCTGGGCGGCGGCCGGATCCAGCCCCAGGTTGACCTCAAGGAAGACGCGGCTCCGCTCCTTGGCGTCGCGCTCCGGCATCCGGCGCCGGCCGATCTTCATGCGGTCCTTGACCGGCAGGCCCTGGCGGAGCTGTTTTCTCCAGTCCTGGCCGAATTCCGCCTTCAGCCGCTCCTTGAGCTCGGCCGGGATCTTCTTTTCCTCGCTCATCCGAACGTCTTCTCTTCCCAGGCGCAGAGCGACCGGATTTCGTCGTCGAAATAAGATTTGCGGCGGGCGTAGACCTCGGCCCAATCGACGGCATGGCCGTCGAAATCGGGCCCGTCCACGCAGGCGAAGCGGGTCTTGCCGCCCTCGGTGCAGCGGCAGGCGCCGCACATGCCCGTGCCGTCGACCATGATGGGATTCAGGCTGACCATGGTCTTGATGCCGTGCGGCCGGGTGGCCTCGGCGCTGGCCGACATGAGGTACGTGCAGCCGATGGCGATGACGCGGTCGATGCGCGGCTCCGCGGCGATCAGGCTCTCCAGTTCGGCGGCGATGTAATGCGGCGCGTTGGTCCCGCCGGCTTCGCCGTCGCGCGTGGAGACGATGAAACGGTCGCTGACGCGGCGGAGCTTGTCCTCCCAATAGAGAAGGTAGCGGGCCTTGACGTCGACGACCGTGATGATCCGGTTCCCCTGGGCCTTAAGGGCCCGGGCGATGGGATGGATGGCGGCGATGCCGAAACAGCCGCCGGCGCAGACGACCGTCCCATAGGCCTTGATCTCGGAGGGTTTCCCCAGGGGCCCGACGAAGACGGGAACGTCGTCGCCCGATTGGAGCAAAGCCAGCTTGCGGGTGGATGTTCCCACGGTCAGGAAGACGCACGTCACCGTACCCTTCTCGGCGTCCCAGTCGGCGATGGTCAGGGGGATCCTCTCGCCGCGCTCGTCGGCCATGACCATGACGAATTGGCCGGGCGCGCACTTGCGGGCGATCGCGGGCGCTTCGACCTCGAGCAGGTGGACGTTCGGAACGAGGCGTATTCTCTGGATGATCGTGGCCATCAGTTCACCTTGGCGATGCGGGCCGGCTCGACGCCCACGCTCAGGGATTCCCGGGCCGACGCCCGCAGGACGCGCCGGGGGACGGACGGATGGGTGCGGGCTTCGGCCCGGACCTCGGTGACGGCGGTGGCCACCAGGACGGCGTCGCCATCCCGCAGGCCCGCGGCCGCGGCGTCCCGGGGGTTCATCCAGACGGCCGTGGAGCGGCGGACCTTGCGCAGGCCGGGAATCTCCTCGGCCAGGTTGTGGCCGCGGTAAAGGTCGGGCGAAGGCGCCACTTTGAGAAGATAGGGATGGGCGGCGTCGGTGGCCATCGGCGCGCCGAAACGGGGCAGAGGCAGGAATCCTTGGACGGGGCGATCGGCCGGGACCGCGTCTTCAAGGCGCCCGAAACGGGTCCGCACTTCGTCGGCTACATCCGCGGCCGAGTCGAAGCGGAAGCCTTTGAGTTCGAGCTCCCGGGCCAGGGCGGCCGTGATCCACCAGCCGGGCTTGGATTCTCCGGGCGGAGGAAGGGTCTCGTCCCAACTTTGCAGGCGGCCTTCGGCGTTGATGAAGCGGCCGGGCGTCTCCAGCACGGTGCACGAGGGAAAGACGATATCGGCCTGCAGGAGGGCCTCGTTCCAGAGCGGGCCCTGGCCGATGAAGACTTCGGGGCGGGTTCCGGCCAGGTCGAAGGCCCGGCCGGCCAGGTAGAGGGCCCGAATGGACTCCGAGCGGATGCCCTTGACGATCTCGGCCGGCGGCTTCTCCTCGGTCTCGAACGTCCGGCGGATGTTCAACCAACCCCGGCCGTTGCTGCTGATGGCCAGCGGGATGAGGCGGGCCCGGGCGGCCAGGGCCAGATCGAGGAGCGCGGCTGTCGTTTCCGGGCCGGCGGCCGGGACGAAGAAATCGCGGCCGGCCAGGAGGACGATCGGCCCTTCGCCGACTAATTCCCCGGCGAACGCCGCAATTTCCTCCGGCGCGAGGAACGGGTCCGGGCGGTTGGCCGCCCCGGCGAGCGAATGCTCGAAAGCCTCAAAGCCGGGAATGGATCTGACCTCGTCGGACGCCCCCATCGCCAGGAAGGTCCGGATCATTTCGACGAGGACGGAAGCCTCGTATCCGGGTGTCGGAAGAAGCTCCCCGGTGATATGCCGCCCGGCTGTCTGGGGCAGATTGCCCACGGAAAGGAGACGGGCGCCGCCGTTCAGGGCCTTCCAGATCTCCAGCCAGACGAGCGGATGGCTGACCGCCGGGTCGAGGCCCAGGAGGACGATTGTCCGCGCGGCGGCGATTTCCTCCAGCCGGAAATCGAGCCGCGCGCCGGCCCTGTCCAAGGCGGCGGTGGGAGATGACGGCGAGGCCACCGAGCAGGCCCCGGCGCCGACGGCCGCCCCCCATTTGCCCATCAGGTACATTTCCTCGAGCGGGCTCTGGGCCGAGACGATGTAAGCCGTGGACCGTCCCGGAACGGTCTTCAGCCGTTCGGCGGCGTGGTAGAGGGCTTCCTCCCAGGAGGCGGGCAGAAGCTCGCCGTCCTTGCGGATGTGCGGATGGAGGATGCGCTGCCCCCCGGTCAGCGCGGCGCGCAGGGCGAAGCGTCCCTTGACGCAGCCCTGGCCCCGATTGACCGGACCTTGCTCCGAGGGTGTGGTATAGAGCAGGCGGCCGCCGCGGGAATGGACATCGAGGGTGCAGCCCAGGCTGCAGAGCGGGCAGACGGCCCGCGTCCGGTGATCGGGAACAGGCTCGGGCCGGGCCGCCCGCTCGACCAGCGAGCCGGTCGGGCAGACGTCGATGCAGGCGCCGCAGAACTGGCAGCCCGAGTCCTGCATCGTCCGGCCGAGGGCGGTGCCGACGAGGGTCTCGGAGCCGCGGGCCAGGAATGTCAGCACGGACGCGCCCCGTACCTCCCGGCAGACCCGCACGCAGCGGCCGCACAGGATGCACAGGCTGTTGTCCCGGTCGATGAACGGATCGGACCGCAGGACTTCGCCTTCGCGGCGGCGGGCGGGGAAGGGGACGCGCTCGACGCCGACCATCTCCACGACCCGCTGCAGCTCGCAGCGGCCGTTGACCGGGCAATGGACGCAGCCGGTCACTTCGCCGGTCTTGCGGATGGTCGATTTATACTCGTCACATAGCTTCTTTTCGGTACAGATGAGGCAGGCGTTGGGATGCTCGGCCAGGATGAGCTCGAGGACACCCCGCCGCAGCGCGGCCAGGGCCGGCGATTCGGTGATCACGTCCATCCCTTCTTCGGCGTAGGTGCTGCAGGCCGGCGCATAGCCGCGGCGGCCCTTGATCTCCACCAGGCAGATGCGGCAGGCGCCGTAGGGCAGGAGGGCCCGGTGGTCGCAGAGGGAGGGGATCTCGAAGCCGTTTTTCCGGGCCGCCTCCAGGACGGTCGGGCGGCCGGTGAGAAAGAGCGGGCGGCCGTTGACGGTGATGTTCATGGCCGCTCCACCGAAGCTCCGCGCCCGGCCAGGGCGCGCCC
>Ga0182021_10010710_pt1 | contig 10874 bp, 5 predicted proteins | sample 612E3MmetaG_FD_120493 | JGI IMG/M metagenome (GOLD analysis project Ga0182021, IMG submission 120493) | Permafrost microbial communities from Stordalen Mire, Sweden - 612E3M metaG (Illumina Assembly) | ecosystem: Environmental > Terrestrial > Soil > Wetlands > Permafrost | place: Sweden...
GTTGATAACCGGCAAGGCGGCGCGGTCATATTTCTTGAATACTTGAACCGCCTTCTCCTGCGTGTCAGCGGCAGTAAGATGGACGAATGATTCATCCATCAGTTCGGATACCCGACTGTCGAGGGAAGCAACGAGAAAATCCCTCATGCGAATGTCATCAATCAGCTTTCCATTCTGATCGGTAACATAAATAAAATCTAACGATTCGATTTCTTTGGCATGTGAACGGACATGGTCCAAAACCTCTTTGACTGTCCAGTCTCTTGGCACCGAAATATACTCCGGAATCATGAGGCGGCATACAGACTCTGCGGGGTATCCAAGAAGCGTCCGGGCTATAGACCGTTCAGATGGCGAGAGTACATCAATGAGTTGCTTGACGATGGGCCCGGGTAATTCCTGGAGAAATGCAGTTCGATCATCCGGCGACATTTCGTTGAGGATAACACCGACTTCTTCGTGGCCTAATGCTTTGAGAAGCGACTTCTGAATATCGATTTCGAGATATTCGAACGTTTCGGCAGCTTTCTCCTTGGGGAGGAGACGAAAGACGATTGCCCGTTCGTTTTCGTGTAAGTCGGCAACGGCGTCAGCAAGCTCGCTTGGATGCCACTCCTCAAAGATTTCTTTGAGCGTAGCGAAATCCCGCTTCTGGACCAATTCACCTATCTCTGGAAGAATAGCTCGTCCGATCATGTCGTCTCCGTACTCTCATTAACTTCATCGTTTCCATATTTCATTGGAATCTATATATATGAGTATAAAGCTTTGATGGTCCTGCCAGTTTTTGGCATCCCGCTTTTTTTTAATGGGACCGAAGAGCGATGGAACAAATCCCTAATGAAGCAATAAGGATGAGAACCATTTGTGAAAATAGTAATGAGTTTTGGAATGAGAAGCAAACAAGTCTATGAGTAGTTGAGCCTTGGAGTAGATAAGCCGGTGACCAAATGAGCTGGTAAGCAGATGAGCCATAGAATAATTGAGTCTGTGAGCCAATGAGTAGATGAAAAGAGGAGGAGAATCAAGATGTGGAGCAGGTCCTGTATGTTCCTTTGTAGGGACGTATAGCTTTACGTCCTTATAAGACTTTTGGAAAGTCTTCAAGTAGAAACCGCGATAACTTTCCGAAAGTTGCTTGCATGATTTGGAACTGAAGGACGCATCCAATCGTCCGGAAATAAGAGGCGAATGCTGTGTGAGAACACGTTTCTTGCTTGTACATCCATTTCTCTCTATATTCTAAAGGAAATACACATCAAATTTGGAATTTTCATTGGTTCATCTTACTTCAGATAGGTTGACTCAAATTCAAAAAGGCTTTAGTGGCAAGCGAATCGCTGTGGTTGGCGATCTCATGCTTGACAGGTATTTTTGGGGAAAAGTCTCTCGCATTTCCCCCGAAGCGCCCGTTCCTGTAGTTGAGATAGATGAAGAGTCTACACGGCTTGGCGGAGCTGCAAATGTCGCGAACAATATTGCATCGCTTGGCGGTGTTCCGATTATGATCGGCGTTGTCGGCAGGGATGCAGGTGCGGAATCGCTGCGAACGCTGGTAACAGAAAAGGGTTTTCCTACAAATGGAATTGTTGTCGATAGCTTGCGCCCGACAACAATCAAAACACGCGTTTTTGCGCATGGACAGCATGTGGTGCGCATCGATCAGGAGGAAAAGGTTGATCTTAACGCTGACACACAAGGAAAGGTTCTTGCTGCGCTTGAAAATCAAATAAAGTCCCTGGATGGAATCATTCTCGAAGACTACAACAAAGGTGTGCTGACGAAAAGATTGATTCAATCCATCATTCAGTTGGCGAAAGATCATAAAAAACCTGTTACCGTTGATCCAAAGTCCAATAATTTTTTCGAATATCAAGGTGTGTCTGTTTTCAAACCAAACCGCAAAGAAGCCGAAGAAGCGCTGGGCCGCCGGCTTCATACATTTGCTGACATGGAAGGAGCGGCGCGTGATCTTCTCACAAAACTCAATGCCGACAATATATTACTGACACTTGGCGAAATGGGAATGATTCTTCTTGAACGAAACGGTTCGCTGGCGCACGTGGAAACAAAAGCAAGACATGTTGCAGATGTATCAGGTGCAGGCGATACTGTGATTGCAACTCTCACGATGGCGATGGTGGCTGGTGCCTCTGTTCGGGAATCGGCAGCACTCGCGAATTATGCCGGAGGAATTGTGTGCGGTGAAGTTGGGATTGTACCGATTGAAAAAGACGTTCTTATCCAAACAATCTTGAAGGATAACAGTAACGGAGGCAAACGTTAATGGGTGAAGTAGTCACACACACCGACGTGCTGAAGATCAGAGAACGATTGAAACGTGATGGAAAGAAGATCGTCTTCACGAATGGCGTTTTCGATATTGTGCATCGCGGGCATGTGGAATATTTAACAAAGGCAAAAGCTCTTGGCGATGTGCTTTTTGTCGGCATAAATACCGACGCTTCAGTGCAGCGTTTGAAAGGGCCACAGCGGCCCATCGTCTCTCAGGATGACCGCGCGTTTGTGCTTGCCGCTCTTCGCGTAGTGGATTATGTTTGCCTGTTCGATGAAAATACGCCGTACAATCTCATCAAAGTGGTTGTGCCGGATGTGCTGGTGAAAGGATCCGATTGGGCAATTGATTCCATTGTGGGCAAGGATATTGTCGAAGCGGCAGGAGGAAAGGTGCAGACGATTGATTATATACCCAACCGCTCCACGACAAGCATTATTCAAAAGATTGCTGCCAGCGGGACGCAATGAGCAAGCACTCTCCGGTGTATCAAGAAACCAGCGAATGCATCGATACGCGTCGTCACCGTAACGGCTGAGTGAGAAAGAAAACATGCGTAAGTTCTTTCGTATTACATATTATTTGAGCGGTATTTTTTTGTTCGTTCTCATCGCCGTCATCGGGTATACACAGACTCGCTCATTCAAGGCATATCTTCGCAACACGCTCCTCCGCGAATCAAGCACTGCTCTCAACGGTCAGCTTCAGTTCGGGAACATCGGAGGCAACCTTATCACCGGGTTTACGCTGGATAGCGTATCCGTCCGTGGATATACCGATGAAGTATTCTCATCGGAGCGCATCGAATTTAAGTACGATTTATTTGGATTTTTCTTTAAACGGATCGCATTTAACAATATTGTTATTGTGAAACCGCACATCCACATCTATCGCTCAGTCGATGGAACGTGGAACGTCATACGTCTCATCAAACCGGCACAGGCGGATACCACTCCATTTGCCTGGACCATCGACATGAAAAGACTGAAATTGCAGGATGCAGAATTAGTTTTTACAGATTCTCTTCTCCTTTCTCAACGACAGACCGGTACTTTTAAAGTTCCTCCGAATAATGTGATCGATTATGCCCGGGTTCATCTCTCTGCACTGTCGTTGGAAACCGGTGCAAAAATTCAAAACGGCAGATATGAAGTGAAGCTGAGAAATCTCGAATTTACTTCTCAAGAGCCGTCATTTGCACTGAAACACTTCGAAGGAGATTTCTTGCTTACCAAGAACGAAGGGAGCGCACGAAATGTAAATATTGAAACTTCAAAATCCCATATGCGGCTTGACGCGGGAATAAAGGGTGTTGATATTGCATCCATATCGAGTGTGGAAGAGTTGAAGATGAATCCTGTCGATCTTACGGTATCAGCGGAAAATATCGATACAAGGGAGTTGAAGCAATTTCTTTATCATTCAGTGGACTTTCTTGATCGCGAGCTGAAACTTCATTTGAAAGCGAGCGGCACATTTGGAGATTTAAAAATTGAAAAACTTGTCATCCAAATGCCTCACTCATTTGTTCAGCTTCAAGGGCGTCTGCGAAATTTACATTCTGCGAGCAATTTGGAAATGACTGTGCAAGCGGATGATAACGTTATTGCGCCGCGCGATCTCATCGATTGTTTGCCGGGCTTGAAGCTGCCGGATTTTACTTCTCTCGGCCCTGTCAAGTATTCTCTGAGTTATGAAGGGCGGCCGCTGGATTTCAAAGCGCATGTCTCTTGCAGTACTGCTGCAGGAAATATTGATGTTGACGGGAAAATGAAGATTCTTCCGGAAGATATCACGTATTCAGGAACGGCAGCTTTGCATTCGTTGGCATTGGGCACTATTCTCCAAGACGAGAAGATGAGCAGCAACCTCAATGCTCGGATGACAATTGATGGAACGGGTTTTGATCCACGTACCATGACAGGACTTGCAAGAATAGAGATGGATTCCTCATTGTTCAATGGATTATCTGTGCAACGTTCTGTTCTCGTATTCGATATCGCCGATGGAATGCTGCGATCTCACGTTGCGGCTTCCATGGGAAGCGGTTCTTATGAGCTGTCGAGTTCTCTTCAGTTCTTAGGTCAAGATTCGTCGAATTACAACATCATTGCTAAAATCAGATCGCTCGATCTTGCTGAATTGCTCAAGGACAAGCAATATGGGAGCGCTTTATCGTTTGATCTCACAGCGACTGGCGCCACCGGGAAGATCGAACGATCAGACACAGTGGAATTGAATTTCTATCGTTCAGTATTTGGAACAGAGATGTTTGAATCGGGAGAGGCGACGGCAATATTCAATATGAGAGACAACCTTCAGAGTAATTTGCAGGTAACGTCGACTCTCGGTGATCTGGATGTGGCTGGCCGTTTTTCACCCGGCTCATTTATCGCTGCATGGGATAATTCATACCGGCTCGTAACGGAAGCAGTCGCTTATCGGTTCCAAAGCCTGGATTCTCTCCGTTCCTACAATGGTTCAATCGCCGCTGGACAGAAATTTCAACCATCCCGTGTTGGGAAGATTGTTCCCATAGAATCGAAATTTCGATTGAATGTATACGATTTCGGACCAATCGGATTATTTATCCATATTCCGATGAGCGGACAGGGAATCGTGGAGGGCAGTATTGATGGGGATTCAACAGCTCTGCAGCTCAAGGCAAGATGAACCTTGAACAGTTTGGACTTCGTGCAGGGACAGATACGCTCACCGCGGACACGGCAGCAATTCAATACTCCTTCGGTGGAATTAATGCTCAAACAATATTTCAGACCTTTGATGCATCGGTTGAAACGAATCTGAAAAATTTTACAATTAATGCTTTTCTCTTTAATCAGCTGTCCGGTCAGCTCAATGTAAAATCCGATTCGAGTGATTATCAATTTTCGACATTCATCGATTCTACAGCACGCGTGAGAATTGAAGGTGTGTCTCGCGTCAATGCGCGCTTGATGGAATTTGAGATGCCGGAATTACACGTCGAAGTAGGAGAGTATATTGCAGAGAACGCAGGTACTGTTCGGCTGGTTTTAGGGCGTGATGGATTTCGTATTCAATCGCTGACCATGGTCCATGAATCCGAAGAAGCGTTGCTCTCAGGGTATTTTAGTCCAACGGGGATCTCGGATTTGAACATCTCGCTCAGTGGATTTCTTCTCTCCAATTTGAAACAGGTCCTTCACCGTGGACCATACGCAAGATCTTCTGTGCAGTTCGGCGGGAAAGTAGATGCAATCACTTCCTTCCAAGGGAGTTTCGAAAGTCCCAACATCACCGTCGATCTCAAAGGTGATGGAGTTCGTGCGGAAGATGTACTGCAAAATAAAAGTCAGGTGTTCGGTAAAGTTGATTCACACCTTGCATATTCAGAACATGTTCTCACGTTGCTGATGAAATTTATGAGTCATCCTGATAATCCACAAGCAATACCGGATGTACTGCTCTCTGGATCATTACCGTACGAATTTGTACTCGCACGAGAAGCTCCGCACAAGCTTGTAGGTCAAGTGGACCTCACTCTGAAAACTACCGGGATGGATTTAAAGTTTCTTGGTCCATTCATTCCTGAAATATCCAATCTCACCGGAATAATGACGTGTGATATGCAGATGAAGGGTGCTTTCGATGCTCCGCAGTATGAAGGATCGATGTCCATTCAACAAGCGGGCTTAGTTTTCGATCCGCTTGGTCTTCGATACGTCTTGAATGGCGACTTGATTCCAGCAGGGGATCGAATTCAACTGGAACACTTCACTATTCAGAACGACCCGAAAGAACCTCTACACGTCGGAACGATGAAAGTCTCGGGGAGCTTGACTCTTCTTGGGTTGAACCTCAAACATTTTGATATAGTGGCGCAAGGTGACCTGAAGGTAATGAGTGAAGATAAACGATTTGCCGGACAAAAAATATACGGTAATTTGTTTGCGGCCACAGGTCCGAATGGTCTTCACTGGCAGGGAGATCTCTCCGCGTCTATGGTGCGTGGAGATGTATTCATCAAAGATGCGCAACTGGTATTACCGCCGGACCGCGAAGTAGATTTTGCGCATTCGAGTGTAGTAAATGTAACGTTCCATGATGATACTTCGCGAGTAGTCCCCCAAACCTCGGAAGGACTTAAATCGTATAATGGGAAAATAAAATCCCAGCAAACCGACGGAAAAGCAACGGTTAGTGTAGGGTTTCCGTCTCCATTATCCGAAGCTGTACACAACTCGTTCCTTGATGGCATCAGCTATGATGTCGGTATCGAGACGCAAGGACCGACAACGCTCCGATTTGTATTCAACACACAAACGAGTGAAGAACTCTTCGCCGATCTTCAGGGACACCTTTACTTTAACCGAATTCCGGGAATTTCCCGTCTCACAGGACAAGTCGACGTCGGTAATCGATCCTACTATAACTTCATTAAAAGGTTCGAGGCAACTGGAAAACTTCTTTTTACGGGAAATGTGTTGAATCCTGAACTCGATATTTCCGCCACATATGAAGGTAAACATGACACCACCAACCAAGCGCAGACATTTGGAGGATGTGTTGGACCTGATAAACCTCATCAAGTATTGGTGACACTGCGAATCACTGGAACACGGGATGAGCCCAGAACAAAGATTTCTTTACAAACGAGGATTCCTCCTTCAAGGGATTGGACGGATTGGCAGTGTGGAGATGAAGAAGGGAATGCAATGACCTTTATTTTTACGGGTCAATATCGAAATGAGATTACTGACCAACAACGCACAGGGATGATCGGTTCCAATCTGGGTTCTAGCGTTGGCTCTGCAATCGGCTCCGGATTACTGACCGGTCCTGCGAGTGAAGCCATTCGCAAGAATTTCTGGGGAGGATTCCAATCGCTCGACGTCTTATACTACGGCGGACAGTTCGGCCAATCAGCAGATCTTCGAGTGGCAGGCCAAGTAGGAGAAGCCATCATCCGTGCCGGGGGGTATGTCTTTACCGGTGATCTTGGGAATACCAACGTGAGCGTAGAATTGCCCATGAGCTATGTGCTCGGAATGGATAGGTTGCACCATCTTATTCTCACAATCGAACGCCGCGTAGAAGGCATTCAGAATGCAGAAGAGCAGCGCCGGGCCTCAGATGGCGTTCGGTTGGGCTATCGATTTACATTCTAAGGTTTTTTCATGTCCATAGGAGTCACCAGTGTCGGCTAAAAATATCGGCGAGAGTTCTGAATCGCTTCGTGATCGTATTTTGCAATTTCTTGCACGCTTTCCAAACGAATCCTTCAAATCAAAAGAATTATCACGGCGCATTGGTATACGTACTGAAAAGGACGAACAGCTTTTCAAGAACCTACTGCGCTCGCTGCAAGATGACCAAAAGATTTTACGCATCCATGGTAAGAGATACAGCCATCTTCACAAAGCACAACTCTTCTTTGGAGAGTTGGAAATGACGTCTCGCGGCTTTGGAATCGTAACGGTTGAAGAAGGTGGCGAAGAACTCTTTATCGGGCAAGATAATCTTGGAGATGCATCGCATGGAGACACAGTTGAAGTTTCGCTTTTAGCACAAAGTACAAAACAGAAAGAACGCGGTGCACGGCGCGAAGGCGAAGTAGTGCGGATTATCAAGCGCGGTATTCGTACATTTGTCGGGACCCTCGAACGGGTACGCAAACAATTCTTTGTTGTACCGGATGATCGACGACTGGCACGCGAAATCCTGATTGCCAAGGAACATCTCCACGAGGCGAAAGAAGGCGACAAAATTGTTGTAGAAATGGTTGCTTGGGGAAAACGTCATCAAAATCCGGAAGGACGAGTTTTGGAGGTGCTCGGCAAATCCGGTGAGCTATCGGCGGAAATACATTCGGTGGTGCGCGAGTATCATTTACCGACAACTTTTCCCGTTGAAGTATTAGATGAAACAAATGCCATTCCATCAGACATTCCACAGTCTGAAATTGATCGTCGGCTTGATTTCCGCACGTTGCTCTGTTTTACCATCGACCCGGAAGATGCGAAGGATTTCGACGATGCAGTCTCTTTGGAGTTGCTGTCCGATGGCCAATACCGCCTCGGTGTACACATCGCAGATGTATCATATTATGTGCAGGCTGGAAGCGCGCTTGATAAAGAGGCACTGAAGCGCAGTACGAGTGTGTATTTTCCTAACGGTGTCATTCCCATGCTGCCGGAAAAGCTTTCTAACGGCTTGTGCAGCCTTCGTCCGGATGAAGATCGGTTAGCGTTCTCTGTCTTCATAAACATTTCTCCCCGGGGCAGTGTCAAAGAATATGAGATTGTCGAGAGCATTATTCGCAGCAAGCAGAGATTTAGTTACGAGCGTGTACAGGAATTACTTGGAAGATTAGAACGGAATGATGTCATTCCACAAAACGATCGGCCGTTCGCCGAAGCATTACGGAATATGTACCACCTGAGCACGGCACTGACGAAGAAACGGTTGAAGGAAGGCAGCATCGATTTCGATTCTGCCGAAGCGAAATTCGAGTTAGACGAACACGGACAACCGATAAAAATCATAAAAAAGGTACGTCTGGAAAGCCATCGATTGGTGGAAGAGTTTATGCTTTTGGCAAATCGCATTGTCGCGCGTCATATTGGATTTGCGAAAAAAGAAGAAAAACCAAAGCCATTTCTCTATCGCGTGCACGATTCGCCCAATCCGGAACGAATCGGTGAACTTGCGGTGTTCGTAGAGAAGTTCGGATTTAAGTTGAACATTGATGGTGGTGTTACGTCTAAATCCTTGCAGCGGCTTTTAGAACAAATAAAAGGCACGGAAGTTGAAAACGTTATCAACGAAGTTGCATTGCGCTCGATGGCAAAAGCGATATATTCTGACAGGAATATCGGCCACTACGGCTTAGCATTTGATTACTATGCGCACTTTACATCTCCCATTCGCCGGTATCCGGATTTAATAGTTCACCGGATGCTGAAGCAATACAAAGGAGGAATTTCGACCACGGAATTGGACACCCTTCGTCAACGTTTGCCGTACATTGCCAAGCAATCATCCGAAATGGAACGGCTGGCAATGGAAGCCGAGCGTGCCGCTGTGAAAGTAATGCAAGTGGAATATATGAAGCGTCATATCGGCGATGAATTCCATGCGGTAATTTCCGGTGTTACCCACTTCGGCATCTTTGTGGAACTGTCCGATTTACTTGTGCAGGGCATGATACATATTCGCGACTTACGTGACGATTATTATGTGTATGACGAAAAGCATTACACATTGAAAGGACGACGTACTCATAAACAGTATCGACTCGGAGATACGTTAGAAGTCAAAGTTGTGCGCGTGAATCCTGAAGAACGCCAGATCGATTTTGCTCTTATCGAAAGAGAAGAAGTGAAAACATTGCGACGGCATAAACGCTGATACATTGAGCAGGAAAATAAAGGGGCTGTGTACGCATTGCCGCGCAGACTCTGTGTCAGAGATGCATGAGCCCGCTATGCAATCTGGCGGAAGAGGCTCATATGTTCATCACCGGTTTGCTTTTCGATATGTTTTTTTCTACACTATTTTTAAAGAAGTAATGACTTAGAAGAAATGAGGATTGTATGATACAGCGTTGTATTCTCATCGGGTTGATTCTTTGCGAAGTGGCGGTGCAGGGAGTAGCGCAGAATTCTGTCTTTGGCAAGAATAAGGTCCAGTACAAAAATTTTCACTGGCAGTATATCCAGACAGACCACTTTGATGTCTACTTCTCGCAGGATGGGTACGATATAGCACAGTTTACTGCCAATGCATCAGAAGCAGCCTATGCATCGATCAAGAAACTGCTCCGATACGAAATCAACAACCGTATCACTTTTGTCGTCTATAACTCGCATAACGAGTTTCAACAGACAAATGTTATTGCTGAATATATGGAAGAAGGAATCGGTGGCGTGACAGAACTCTTTAAAAACCGTATCGTCATTCCATTTGAAGGAAATTATGGACTGTTCCGGCACGTCATACACCATGAGTTGGTTCATGGAGTTCTGAATGACATGTTTTATGGCGGCACGATCCAATCCCTTGTCTCCAGCAAAGCGCCGCTGCAACTGCCGATGTGGATGAACGAAGGCATCGCGGAATATGCGGCTTTGAAGTGGGATAATAATTCGGATATGTTCCTGCGTGATGCAACCGTACACAATTATCTGCCGCCGATCCCGTACTTAGGTGGATACTTTGCATACCGCGGTGGTCAGTCGGTGTGGTACTATATTGCCAACAAATACGGCGAGCAAAAAATTGCCGAGATTTTCAGCAGTATTAAAAGTGCTCGAAGTATCGATAAAGGATTTAGATCTGCCATCGGACTAACAGTGAAAGAACTTTCCGAGCGCTGGCAGAAGGAGCAGAAGGTGTATTACTGGCCCGATGTTGCCAAACGCGAAGAGCCCGCGGATTTTTCTTATAAGCGGCTGACGAACCACACAAAAGATGATAACTTCTATAATACCAGTCCGGCGATTTCTCCACAGGGAGATAAGATTGCGTTTATATCCGACAGGGATGATTATTTCGATGTCTATATCATGTCGGCATTGGACGGAGAGATTCTTGA
>Ga0182021_10010712_pt1 | contig 10873 bp, 8 predicted proteins | sample 612E3MmetaG_FD_120493 | JGI IMG/M metagenome (GOLD analysis project Ga0182021, IMG submission 120493) | Permafrost microbial communities from Stordalen Mire, Sweden - 612E3M metaG (Illumina Assembly) | ecosystem: Environmental > Terrestrial > Soil > Wetlands > Permafrost | place: Sweden...
CACTGTGCTGGGGTCCCTGGTCCGCAGGGGACGGGCCGCGGCGGTTGCACCCCCTGCTCAGCCCGCGGACGCTACGCTGGCTGTGGCACGAACGACAAGCCGCCCGCGGTCACTCGCGCCAGGAACGGCGCGAGCGGCTGCAGCGTCTGGCCACCTACAGCCAGGCCCGGCTCAGGCACTTGACTGCCGAGCTCACACTGCAGTACGAACGCAGCGACGGACACCTGGTGCTGCTGCGTACGGCCGAGGAGCTGGCCCAGCTCGATCCGGCGCTGGAGGCACTGACCGCCTCCGGGACCCGCTGGGCGCGCCTGGACCCGGCCCAGTGCCTGACGATCGAACCCGCGCTGAACGCGGGAGTCGCGCTGCACGCCGGCATCCATCTGCCCGGTGACGAGGCGACCAACAGCCGGCAGCTGGCACTGCTGCTGCGCAATGCTGCCGAGCAGTGCGGTGCGAGCGTGGCACTGAACACGGAGGTGCTCGCGATCAGCGGCGGCGCAGCGCCGAGCGTCCTGCACCGCGGCGCCACGCCGCAGCAGGCGACACCGGCGCCGCGCAGCGAGCCGTTCGACGCCATCGTGGTGTGTGCCGGCGTCGGCACCGGGGCGCTGCTGCGCCCGATCGGCCTGGCACTGCCGCTGCAGGACGTGCACGACTACTCGATCACCGCGACGATGCGCATGGACGCCGCCGGCAACGCGCTGGGCCCTCGCTCGGCCCTGACCGACCAGCGCCACGGCGTGGTGATCAGCCGCATCGGACAGCGCGTGCGAGTCGCTGGCGGCGCACAGATCGGCGGCGGCGCCACGCGCCTACGTGCCGACGCATTGAGCCTGCTGTACGGGGTGCTGGACGAGTGGTTTCCAGGCGCCAGCCAGAGCGCCCAGGCACAAAGCTGGAAGGGCACGCGGGCCACGCTGCCCGATGGCGTCCCCGTGATCGGCGCCAGCGGCGTGGCCGGCATCTGGCTGCACCTCGGGCACGGCGCCAGCGGCGCGAGCCTGGCCTGCGGCGGCGCCAGGTTGCTGGCAGATGCGATGGCCGGCCGCCGCGACGCGCAGCTGCTCGACGGCCTGGGCATGGCCAGGCTGCGCGCCTGACACCGGCTCAACCCAGTGCGTGGCGGGCCTTGTCGATCTCCAGCGCGCCTTGGGCGTGTCCGCTGTCGGGCACGATCTGGCCCTCTTTACGGGACAGCGCGTCGAATTGCGCCGCCACCCGCTCGGCAGCATCCTCAGGCAGGCCCACGAAGATGCCCGGCGTGAGCGTGATATGGGCGCGCTCGAAGGCCCCCGCGCCAGCGCACAAGATGGCGCGCGTGGGCGCGTCCTCGGCCACCAGCGCCAGTAGCCCCGGGGTGACCGCCTGCGGCTGCAACAGATCCAGCACCGCCTGAGGCATCAGGTCCTGGGTCATGCGGGTGGCGGCCGTGGGCGCCAGGCAGTTCACGCGGATGTTGTGCTTGGCACCCTCCAGCGACAGCGTCTGCATCAGGCCCACCAGCGCCATCTTCGCTGCACCATAGTTGGACTGGCCGAAATTGCCGTACAGCCCCGACGACGACGTCGTCATCACGATGCGGCCATACTGCTGCGTGCGCATGATTTCCCACACCGCCTTGGTGCAGTGCACGGCGCCCATCAGGTGCACGTCCACCACCTGCCGGAAGTCCTCCAGCGTCATCTTGGAAAAGCTCTTGTCGCGCAAAATGCCGGCATTGTTCACCAGCACGTCCACACGCCCCCAGGCCTGCATGGCCTGCGCGATCATCGCCTCGACGGCCTGGGGGTCCGTGACCGACGCTCCGCTGGCGATGGCCTGGCCCCCGGCGGCACGGATTTCCTCCACCACCGCCAGCGCCGCGGTCGGCGTGCCCCCTCCGCCGTTGACGGTTCCTCCCAGATCATTGACCAGCACTTTGGCCCCGCGCGCGCCCAGCGCCAGGGCGTGCTGGCGTCCCAGACCGCCACCCGCCCCGGTCACCACCGCCACGCGGCCGTCAAATCGCATCGTCATCGTGTCTACTCCTGCGTTCAAAAGATGGAAAACCGGCAGCGCGCCCACCCGGTGCGCTAGCGGCGCGCCGCTGCCTTGCCCGCGGTGCGCGCACCGCCCTTGCGGGCGGCGGACTTGGCCGCACGCACCGGGTGGGACGCACTGCCGCCGGCGCCACGCGCCTTCTTCTTCGTGGCGGCCTTGACCGAGCGGTCGGCCTCCTTGATCGACGCCAGTTCGGCGCTGGCGGCGGCGGCCTTGTCGCGCCGCTGGCGCAGTGCCGGCGTATCGTCTTCGCCATCGCGCACCATCCGAAAGTCGATCTTGCGTCCGTCCAGATCCACGCGGCTGACCTGCACACGCACCCGCGAGCCCACCACGTAGCGCACCCCGCTGCGCTCGCCGCGCAGCTCCTGGCGGACTTCGTCGAAGCGGTAGTACTCGCCGCCCAGCTCGGTGATGTGTACCAGTCCCTCGACGTACAGGCCGTCAAGCTGCACGAACAGGCCGAAGCTCGTCACCGCAGAGACCGTGCCCGCGTACTCCTCGCCGAGGTGTTCGCGCATATAGCGGCACTTCAACCAGGCCTCCACGTCGCGCGAGGCCTCGTCGGCACGGCGTTCGTTCACGCTGCAATGGATCCCCGCGTCCTCCCACTTCTGCTCCTCGGCCGTGGCGCTGCGCACGGGTTTGGTGGACTTGCGGTTGGACGGCGCGGGGTTGCTCGCCCCGGTGACGAGGTGATAGCGCTTGCCGCCCAGCAGCGCCTTGATGACACGGTGCACCAGCAAGTCGGGGTAGCGACGGATCGGGCTGGTGAAGTGCGTGTAGGCCTCGTAGGCCAGCCCGAAGTGCCCGGCGTTCGTCCCGGTGTAGATGGCCTGCTGCATCGAGCGCAGCAGCATCGTGTGGATCTGCAGTGCATCGGGCCGGTCCTTGGTCGCCGTGGCGATGGCCTGGAACTCCGCGGGCTTGGGGTCGTCGCTGATCGACAGCCCCAGACCGAGCGAGCGCAGGTAGTTCTGCAGCAGCGTCTTCTTCTCCGGCGTGGGTCCCTCGTGCACGCGGTACAACGACGGATGTTCGGCGCGGGCGATGAAGTCGGCCGAACACACGTTGGCGGCGAGCATCGCCTCTTCGATCAGCCGGTGTGCTTCGGTGCGCGTGCGCGGCACGATCTTCTCGATGCGACCGTTCTCGTCGCACACGATCTGCGTCTCGGTGGACTCGAAGTCGATCGCCCCGCGCTGGCCGCGCTCCTTCAGCAGCGCGCGGTACACGCCGTGCAGGTTCAGCAAGTCGCCCACCCGGTCCTGGCGGCGCGCCGCCTCGGGCCCGCGCGTGTTGGCCAGGATCGCGGCCACTTCGGTGTAGGTGAAGCGCGCATGCGAGCAGATCACGGCCGGAAAGAACTGGTACGCGTGGATTTGCCCGGTGGCGGTGATGAGCATGTCGCACACCATCGCCAGGCGATCTTCGTTCGGGTTGAGTGAGCACAGCCCGTTGGACAGCTTCTCGGGCAGCATCGGGATGACCCGGCGCGGGAAGTACACCGACGTGGCGCGTTCGTAGGCATCGGCATCGATCGGCTCGCCGGGCTTCACATAGTGGCTCACGTCGGCGATCGCCACCACCAGCCGCCAGCCGTTGGGTGCCTTCACACGCCCTATCTTGGCCGGCTCGCAGTACACCGCATCGTCGAAGTCGCGCGCGTCTTCACCGTCGATGGTCACCAGCGCGACATCGGTCAGGTCGATGCGATGCTTGCGGTCGACCGGGCGGATCTTGTCGGGCAGTCCGGCGGCCTGCGCCAGAGTCTCCGGCGAGAACCGGTGCGGCACCTCGTACTTGCGCACCGCGATCTCGATTTCCATGCCCGGATCGTCGATTTCGCCGAGCACCTCCGTCACACGACCGACGGGCTGCGAATACATCGACGGCGACTCGGTGAGCTCGATGGCCACCACCTGCCCCGCGCTGGCGTTGGCAATGGCGTTTTTCGGAATCAGGATGTCCTGTCCGTAGCGCTTGTCCTCCGGGGCGACCAGCCATACGCCGCTCTCGTGCAGCAGCCGCCCGATGATCGGCGCGCGCTTGCGCTCCAGTATCTCGAGCACCCGGCCCTCGGGGCGGCCCTTGCGGTCGTAGCGCACGATGCGCGCCTTGACGCGGTCACGGTGCAGCACCGCGCGCATTTCCTGCTGGGACAGGTACAAGTCGGCCTGGCGGTCGTCGCGAACGACGAAGCCGTGGCCATCGCGATGGCCCTGCACGGTGCCTTCGACTTCGGCCATCAGTTCTGCACCGATGGGCGGATTGGTTTTGAATGTGTTTGTTTTGATGATATAGTCCAAGACTTCCCTGAAATGCCCAGGTGGCGGAATTGGTAGACGCACTAGTTTCAGGTACTAGCGGGTAACTCCGTGGGGGTTCGAGTCCCTTCCTGGGCACCATCTCAGCGCAGTTTGCGTTGAGTCGCAGTGATCGTAGTTGGGGGCACCGCGCACGCAATCCAGTGCGGCGGTTGCTCCAATCCGGTTCGAGGCGCAAAGCCTGACCGGCACAGTGTGTGTGACGTGAATGGGCCGCTTGACGCGGCCATTTTCATGTCGGCCGCGCACCTCAGATGACAAATTTCTTCGCCAGGGCATCGGGGCGCATATCGTCGTATTCCTCGAACGGCTGGTGGATCCACGGACTCGTGGGCAGCAGTTCGACGAAATAGTCGGGCGTATAGGTCGAGACGCCCTTGGTCCAGATGACCGCCGAGCGCAGTTCGCTGATCGACGGGATCCCGCGCAGCCGCTCGACCACCGCGCGCAGCGTCACGCCCGTGTCGGACAGATCGTCCACGAGCAGCACCCGCCCGGCCAGTTCGCCCTTGGGCATCGTGATGTACTTGGCCAGGTCCAGCCGGCCCTGGATCGTGCCGGCCTCGGCGCGATACGAACTGGTGGACATGATCGCCAGCGGCTTGTCGAACACGCGCGACAGGACGTCGCCCGGGCGCATGCCGCCTCGCGCGAGGCACAGGATCTGATCGAACTGCCAGCCGGAGCTGGCAATCTTCAGCGCCAGCCGCTCGGTCAGCATGTGGTACTCATCCCAGCTCACATACAGATGTTTGCCATCGTCGGTCAGCATGCGTGGTCCTCGGGGCTCATGGAAAGGTTTGGGGCGTGGATCCGCGCTCGGCTCGGCGCGCGGCTCACGAGCATAGCGCGGTGCGGGCGCCGCCGTACGGATGGCGCAATACGATCGTGTGAACACGGTCCGGGCCGGTAGACACCATGTCGATCGGTGCACCGATGCATTCCTGCACGCGGCGCAGGTAGCGGTGCGCATTGGCCGGCAGCGCGTCCCAGTCGGTCACGCCGAAGGTACTCTGCGTCCAGCCTGGCAGCGTGTCGTAGATCGGCTGGCACGCGGCGATGTCATCGGCGTCCAGCGGCAAGATGTCCACCCGGTGTCCGTGGAGTTCGTAGCCCACGCACACCTTGAGATCGCTCAGACCGTCCAGCACATCCAGCTTGGTGATGCACAACCCGGAGATGCCGTTGATGATGATGGAGCGCTTGAGCAGCGCCGCGTCGAGCCAGCCGCAGCGACGCGGTCGACCGGTCACCGTCCCGCGCTCCTGACCGACGGTGGACAAGTGGTGCCCGACCGTCCCGGGCACATCCATCGGCAGCTCCGTGGGAAACGGACCACCACCCACACGCGTGGTGTAGGCCTTGGTGATACCCAGCCGGTAGTGCAGCAGGTCCGGGCCGACGCCCGCCCCGGCGGCTGCGTTGCCCGCCACGCAATTGCTGGAGGTCACGTACGGGTAGGTCCCGTGGTCGATGTCCAGCAGCGTGCCCTGCGCACCTTCGAACAGGATCGACGAACCTGCCAGGTGGGCCCGGTGCAGCAGGTAGCCCACGTCGGCCATCATCGGACGGATTTGCGGTGCTAGCCGCATCGCCATCTCGTAGATCGGCTCGAACTCCAGCGGGCGAGCATGCAGGTAGCCCACCAGTGCAAAGTTGTGGATCTCCAGCAATTCGCGCAGTCGCTTGGCAAAGCGCTCGGGATGCTTGAGGTCCTGGATGCGCAGCGCCCGGCGTGCGACCTTGTCCTCATAGGCCGGGCCGATGCCCTTGCCGGTCGTGCCGATCTTTCCCGCGCCGCTGTGCTCGCGCAGCGCCTCACGCGCCTTGTCCACTTCGACGTGAAACGGCAGGATCAACGGGCACGATTCACTGATGAACAGCCGCGAGCGCACTTCCAGACCGATCGCCTCGAGCCGCTCGATCTCGCCCAGCAGGTGCTGCGGGTCCACGACCACGCCGTTGCCGATATAGCAGGCCACGCCGTCGCGCATGATGCCCGAGGGGATCAACTGCAAGGCAGTCTTGACACCTTTGATCACCAGCGTGTGGCCGGCGTTGTGCCCACCCTGGAACCGCACCACCGCCTGGGCGTGGTCGGTCAGCCAGTCCACCATCTTGCCCTTGCCCTCGTCACCCCACTGGGTCCCTACGACGACCACGTGGCGCCCCGGCGCCGGCGCGCTCGCACTTGTGTTGCTCTGTTGCATAGCTGGATCTCGTCGTCCTGAAATTGGCGCGCGCCCGGTCGGGCCTCACGCAGGCGTGCCCGCCAGGGCACGCAACGTCCACTGTCCCTGCGCCAGAACCAGTTCGCGGTCGCACTCGAAGGCTTGGGCCTCGTCCTCGTGTCCGGGCAGCACCCGCACCACCGTGTGGCCCTGTTCACGCAACTCGCGCACGCGCTGGCGCAGCGCCGCGTCCTCCGCCCATGGCGCACGGACGGCCGAACCGGGTGGCTGTGCCGGCGAAAACGCCGCCAGCACCTTCACGTCCAGGCTGAAGCCCACCGCGGCCCGGGCACGACCGAATGCCGCCCCCACCTCGTCGTAGCGGCCACCACGCGCCACCGCGTCGGGCGAGCCCTCCAGATAGGCGGCAAACCGTACGCCACTGTAGTAGCCGTTGCCGCCGATATCGGCCAGATCGAACCCCAGTGTCACCTCGGGGTGCGCCGATTCGACCCGCTGAGCCAACCAGGCCAGGTCATCCAGCGCGGCGCGCAGCAGCGGGCGGCCCGGTAGCGCGCGCCGCGCCGCCTCGATCACGTCGGTGCCACCGTACAGCGTCACCAGCGTGAGCAGGGACTGGCGGACCTCGGGCGCATAGGCGCGCGTGAGCTCACGCAGCGCGGCCGCATCCTTGGCAGCCAGGGCGGCGTACACCTCGCCCAGTTCCTGCGCGTCCACCATCACGCCGGCCAGCAGTGCGCGCACGATGCGCGCGTCGCCCAGATCCAGCACCACTGTGCCCAGCCCGGCATGGCGCAGGCAGTCCAGCAACAGATCCTGGACTTCCAGGTCCGCCTCCAAGCCGCCGTGGCCATAGATCTCAGCACCGAACTGCAGCGGCTCACGCGTGGCGCGCAGGCCCGAGGGCAAGGCGTGCAGCACCGAGCCGCAATAGCACAGACGCGTCACGCCGATGCGGTTGAGCAGATGCGCATCGATGCGCGCGACCTGCGGCGTGCTGTCCGCGCGCACGCCCAGCGTGCGCCCGCTCAGCTGGTCCACCAACTTGAACGTCTTGAGGTCCAGCGTGCGGCTGGCCCCCGACAAGAGCGACTCGACGTGCTCCATCAACGGTGGGATGACCAGCTCGCAGCCGTAACGCCGAGCCACATCGATCAGGCCGCGACGCAACGACTCGATGTGGCGCGCCTGAGCGGGCAGCACGTCGGCGATGTGCTCGGGCAGCAGCCATGCAGAGGACATGGAAGGAATGCCGGGGATTAAAAACCGAATTGTACCGGTGGGGCGCCTGCGCCCGGACGCGCGCTCAGGACAGGAACACGCAGAGCATCACGAGTCCGGCAAGCATGCTGCACAGCCCGATGAATCGGATCTGGCCGTCGTTCATCCGTGTGGCCCGCTCGAACACCGAGCGCCAGGTCGTCGGACTGATGAAGGGCAGCAGTCCCTCGATCACGAGCATCAACGCGAACGCGCCGAACAGCACGTCCCACATACCCGACGATTCGCCCAAGGTCTACTTCTTCGCCGGCACGGCCACCACCGCCGGCGCGCCTCGCATGGCCTGGAAGAACTCGCTGCCCGGGTCCACGATCATCACGTCGGACTTGCTGCGAAAGCTCGAACGGTACGCCTCCAGGCTGCGATAGAACTTGGCGAACTGGGCGTCGCGCCCGAACGCGTCCGCGAAGATCGTCGAGGCCTTCGCGTCGCCCTCGCCCTTGACCTTCTGCGCATCGCGATAGGCCTCGGCCACGATCACCTCGCGCTGACGGTCGGCGTCGGCGCGGACCTTCTCGCCCTCGGCGCCGCCGGTGGAGCGCAACTGGTTGGCCACCTGCTTGCGCTCGGAGGCCATGCGGCTGTAAATCGAATCGGTGATGTTGGCCACGAAGTCCACGCGTTTGATCCGCACGTCCAGGATCTCGATCCCGAAGGACTTGGCCTCGTCGAGCAGTCGCTCGCGCACATCGCGCATGACCTTGTCGCGCCCGCTGGACAGCACCTCACCCACGGTGCGCTTGGTAACCTCCTCGTTGAAGGCGGCGTGCACGATCGGGCTCAACCGCGTCTCGAGGCTGCGCATGTCCGAGCCGTTGTTGCGGATGAACTGGCGCGGGTCCGTGATGCGCCATTTCACCAGCCAGTCGATGACCAGGCTCTTCTTTTCGGCGGTGAAGATCGGCCGTGTCTCCGGGCTGTCCATGGTCTGGATCCGTCGATCCAGGAACACCACGTTCTGGAACGGGGGCGGCAACTTCCATTTCAGCCCGGGCTCTTGGATCACTTCCTTGATTTCTCCCAGCGCATAGACCACCGCCACCTGGCGCTGGTCGACCACGAACAGCGTCGAGGACAGCGCGACCAGCACGGCCAGCGCGACGCCGACGACGAATACGAGACGATTCATTTCTTGTGGCTCCGGGTCGGCTCAGCGGCTCTCGCGGTCTCTGCCGCGCTGGTTTTCGCGAGAACGAACATCCACCGACCCGCTGCTCGGGGCCGATTCGCTCGCAATGGCCGCGGGTGCGCTCGTCGTCGGGGCTGCGGGTGGGGCCGCCGCGGCACTTTGCTGCAGCAGCTTGTCCAGCGGCAGGTACAGCAGATTCGAGCTGTTGCGTGTGTCCACCATCATCTTGGTGACGTTCGAGTAGATCTGCTGCATCGTGTCGATGTACATGCGGTCGCGAGTGACCGTGGGGGCTTTCTGGTACTCGTTGAGCACGCTGTCAAAGCGTTGCGCATCACCTTCGGCCTGGGCGATCACGCGCGACTTGTAACCTTCGGCCTCCTGACGCAGGCGTGCTGCCGTGCCCTGGGCCTTGGGGATCACGTCGCTGGCGTAGGCCAGGCCCTCTTTCTTCAGCCGGTCGCCATCCTGGCCAGCCTTGAGCGTGTCCTCGAACGCGGCTTGCACCTGCTCGGGCGGCTGCACGCTTTGGACGTTGATATTGACCACGACGATGCCGGCCTGCAACCGGTCGAGCTGCCCCTGCACGGACTTGGCCAGGTCCGACGCAATCGCGTCGCGCTGCTCGTACAGCACCGAGTCGATCTTGCTCTTACCCACGATCTCGCGCACTGCCGACTCCGCGGCCAGCGACACCGCTTCCTCGGGATCGCGGTTTTCGAACAGGAACGCACGCGCATCCTTGAGCCGGTACTGCACCGTGAATCGGATGTCCACGATGTTCTCGTCCTGGGTCAACATCGACGAGTCTCGCAGCCCGGTGGCAGCGATCACCGCGTTGCGGCCCACCTCCTTGGAGCGCAACTGGGTGAAGTTGACCGTTTCGTGGGCCTGGAACGGATACGGCATGCGCCACTGGAAGCCGGCGTCGGCGGTATGGCTGTACTTGCCGAACGACGTCACGACCGCCTGCTGGCCTTCCTGGACGATGAAGAATCCGCTGCCCAGCCAGATCAGCACCACCACCCCCACCACCAGCGCCGCGCCAATGCCCGCGCTCTTCATGTCGGGCTGAAAGTTCGGGCCACCACCGCCGTCGCTCGGCCCGCGAGGGGGCTGGCTCTTGCCGCCGAACAGGCCGCCGAGTTTGCGGTTGAAGTCGCGCCACAGCTCGTCCAGGTCGGGCGGGCCGTCGTTGCGCCCGCCGTTGCTCATCAACCAGCCGGCTGCACGCGCGCGCAGCCCGGACAAGCGGCCATCAGGGGTCGTAGGACTCATGGTGATGCGATGAAATGAAGGGTTGCCAAGGGCGTGGAATCGAGGGTCTCGTCCTGTGCAGCCGCAGTTCGCGACTGACCCGACCCCCCCACAGGTGGGGACTCTTCGACCCCGTTCAAGTTCTCGGTGTCGGTGCCGTTGACTCGAGCCACCACCAATTCGCGCAGCCGGGCCAGTCCCTCGCCGGTGCGCGCGCTGACGAACACGCGCGGCACTCGCACGCCGGGACTGATTTCGTACAGGTCGCTCGCCTCGCGCGGGCGTTGCGAGGGCTCCAACAGGTCCACCTTGTTGTACACAAGCAGCTGCGGGATGTGCGCTGCGCCGATTTCGGCGAGCACGCGTTGCACTTCGTGCATCTGTTCGACCTGCGTCGAACTGGCCGCGTCCACCACATGCAGCAGTAGATCCGCGTCGTTGGCCTCTTGCAGCGTGGCCTCGAACGCTTCGATCAGCTTGTGCGGCAACTCCCGGATGAACCCCACGGTGTCCGACAGCGACACCGAGCGTTGGCTGCCGTCGACGAAGAGCTGGCGCGTGGTGGTGTCCAGCGTGGCGAACAACGGGTCGGCGGCATAGGCCTGCGCGTTGACCAGCACGTTGAACAGCGTGGACTTGCCGGC
>Ga0182021_10010713_pt1 | contig 10872 bp, 12 predicted proteins | sample 612E3MmetaG_FD_120493 | JGI IMG/M metagenome (GOLD analysis project Ga0182021, IMG submission 120493) | Permafrost microbial communities from Stordalen Mire, Sweden - 612E3M metaG (Illumina Assembly) | ecosystem: Environmental > Terrestrial > Soil > Wetlands > Permafrost | place: Sweden...
CGCTGCATTTTTAAACCATTTTCTGATCCGTAAATATTTCCTGCCCTCCTGGAAAGCAATAATTCCTGTTGACCACCGGGAAAAGATTTTTAGTGAAATTGAAACCCGTTTGAATGAATTGTCACGGCAGAATGGCTTTCTCGAAATGTCTGTACCGTTTGTTTGCTTTGACTGTTCTAAAGGATGAAAAGATATTCGATATTTGACGCTGGATGCCGGATACCAGATATAAGATATTCGATTAATTTTCAATTTTCAATTTTTAATTTATAATTGTATTCGTAATTAACTATGGTTCTTTCCCGTGAATTTTATACCCGGCCCGATGTTGTCCAAATTGCACGGGAATTGCTTGGTAAACAATTGTGTTCAATTATCCGTGGTAAATTCACATCAGGAATAATTTCCGAAACTGAAGCCTATGCAGGGGTGACCGATCGTGCATCGCATGCTTACGGGAACCGCCGGACAGGACGGACTGAGATCATGTATAAAACCGGTGGCACAGGATATATCTATTTGTGTTACGGAGTTCATTCTCTCTTTAATGTGGTTACGAATATTGAAGGTATTCCACACGCAGTCCTCATCAGGGGGATTATTCCCGGTGAGGGCGTCCCGCTGATGTTACAACGGACACGCAAGAATAATTTAACAAAGAATTTCGGCATTGGCCCGGGGAATGTGACCAAAGTCCTGGGAATTCATTTTTCAATGACAGGCATTGATCTTACAATAAAAAATGCAGGCACTGGGAATGATGCGATTTGGCTTGAAGAAAAGAATTATAAGGTTAATGATTCAGAGATCCTGACCACAACAAGAATTGGGGTGCAATATTCGGGGGAGGCTGCAAAATTTCCTTATCGCTTCGTTTTGAACAAATAAAAAAGTCCCGTCACAGACGGGACTTAAAAAAATCAGACTCTGCCGAGGCAGATAGTTACTTCACTTTTTTAGATAATTCAGCGCCGGCCTTGAATTTTACGACTTTCTTGGCAGCGATTCTGATTTCCTTGCCATTCTGGGGATTTCTTCCTTTCCTGGCAGCTCTCTTAGAAACTGCGAATGAGCCAAAACCAACTAAAGCAACTCTTTCACCTTTCGACAGAGCTTTAGAGGTAGCGGTAAGAACGGCTTCCAAAGCCCTTTTGGCTTCAGCTTTTGTCATTTTTGCGTCCGAAGCAACGGCTTCGATTAACTGAGCTTTGTTCATCTTTATTAAGTTTTAAGTTAATAATTAATTAAAAACCCTGCAAATATAAGCTTTTTAAAAGAATTGTCAAGTGATTTTGATTGAAAAGTGCTGAAAATGTTCAAAATTCAGAGGTTTTGTTAATAACTCACCTTCAAAAACGGTCTGATGACAATGGTTTTAGGAAAATAACCGGCCGTAACCCCTAAGGAATTCCGGTGTTTCCATCGGCTTTTTACCCGATGGCTGAAGCCGGTTCACGGAAATCAGGCCATCCGCGCATGCGATCTTCAAAAAGTCCCTGCCATCGCTGATTACAGAACCGGGTGTTGCATCAGCCGGCAAACGCTCGGGAATTGCTTTTAAAATTTTCATTTGCATTGCAGTGCCGTCCTTTATATTTAATTCCGTGATTGCCCCGGGAGATGGACTTAACCCCCGGATGAAGTTAAATACTTCGGATACCGGCTTTCCCCAGTTTATGCGGCAGTCCTCCGGAAGGATCTTCGGAGCTGTTTTAAGCTCCACACCCGTCACCATCAACTCCTGCTGTGAAATCGTTTCCACTTCACCATGAATAATTGCCCTGGTACTTTTCACAACAAGTTCTGCACCGAGGATCATCAACCGGGCATGGAGCTCACCGGCTGTTTCTTCGGGATAAACAGGCGTCCGTTCCCTGAAAATGACTTTGCCCGTATCGATATTCTCTTCCAGAAAAAATGTTGTTACACCGGTTTCTGTTTCCCCGTTGATAAGGACACGGTTGATGGGAGCAGCCCCACGATATTGCGGTAAAAGGGAAGCATGAAGATTAAAGGTACCCAGTGGTGGCAATGACCAAACCGACTTTGGCATCATCCGGAAAGCGACTACAATCTGCAGATCAGGCTTCAGATCGTGCAACTGTTGCTGAAATAAAGGATCCTTGAGTGAAACGGGCTGCAGGACCGGGAGAGCATGGTTCAATGCATAATCTTTTACCGGGGAACAGCTCATCTTTAGTCCACGCCCGGCCGGCTTATCGGGGGCAGTCACAACGGCTTTTACAGGGAATCCGCCCTGTAGAAGGCTTTCCAGTGAACATACAGCAAATTCAGGGGTTCCGAAAAATACGATCCGTGGAAATTCAGTCAATGATTAATGTTTATCTGCCATGCCTTCGGCCCTGGCAATATATTTATCGATTTCATTGGCCTCGCTGGATCTCGGGTACTCATCTTTCAACCGTTTATAAATGGTAAGCGCTTTGTCATATTTCCCAAGCTCTTCATAGGCCCAACCGGCTTTCATCAGCAGCATCGGGGATGTCAGGTCATTCTTCTTCTCATCCGCAGCCTTTATATAATAATCGACTGCCTTATCAACTTGCTTCAGTTCCATATAGGCATCGCCGAGAGCTCCGGTAGCCATGGTACCGATCACATCATCCGTCACATTGAACTTTTTCAGGTGCTCGATTGCCTTTTCATAATCGCCTTTTTTAAGGAAACAGATCCCGGCATAATAATGAGCAAGCTTTGCACTCTTGGTAATTCCATAATCATCAATGATCCCTAAAAAACCCGGGTAATTTCCATCACCGTTCAGCGCCTTATTGATGGAATCCATTTCAAAATATTTTTCTGCCATGAACATCTGCGATTGTGCTTCTGTTTCCTTTGGGGAGAGATAAAAACGGCGGAACCCGAAATATCCGAGTACGATGACAATGATAGCACCGACGACGATCAGGATGATCTTCTGGTTCTCTTCAATGAATCGTTCTGTTTTACTGAAAGCTTCTTCAACAGCTACAATCCTGTCTTCGGTTTTGTCAATCTTCTTGGCCATGTTTTTTAATTTGGAGTGCAAAATTATAATTTTTTCCCGTAAATACGGCATTTTCTTTCATTTTTTTTACATTTGATGCTGATTTTCAAAGGCCGGCAGATGAAGGATTCAATCGGGATCAACCATGAAGTGAAGCAACAATTACTGACTTTTCTCCTGGGATTTGTGTCAGAAAATAAATCAGAAAAATTTTCCAGGTACATTGAAAACAGGACAAGGCAAGTGACCATCGTCCTGGAGGATATCTTTCAGCCCCATAATGCCAGTGCGGTGCTCAGAAGTTGCGACTGCTTCGGGATCCAGGATGTTCATATCATTGAAAACAAAAATAAATATGAAGTGAATCCCGATGTTGCCCTCGGATCTTCCAAATGGCTCAGTCTTTACAGATACAATAAAAATGAAAATAATACAGTGTCCTGCCTGGAATCCCTGAAAAAAAAGGGTTACCGGATCATTGCCACGACTCCCGACAACAATGATTTTACACCGGATAACCTTCCCCTCGATCCGAAATTTGCCCTGGTGTTCGGTACGGAAATGAAAGGACTTTCCGGTGAAGCCCTTGCTTTAGCTGATGAGTTTATCAGGGTACCCATGGTTGGCTTTACCGAAAGCCTTAATATTTCGGTGTCAGCCGCTATCCTGCTCTTTACATTGACCGAAAGGATCATGAAATCAACGATTGACTGGCAGGTACATGAAGAGGAACGAACAGATATCCTTCTCTCCTGGGCCCGGCATGTCGTAAAAAAATCTTCCCTGCTTGAAAAAGAATTTTTCAAAAAAATGGAAGACCCCGGCCGTTCAATGTGATTTAAAATTACTACATTTGAAGTCCTAATCAATTACAATCAGACAAAATATGGGAAAAGGCGACAAAAAATCAAGAAGAGGAAAAATAAGGATCGGTTCATCGGGAGTCAGACGACCAAGGAAAAAGAAAAGATCACACCAGGTTATGATCAAGGCACCTGTAGTAAAACCAGCAGAAATCCTGGAAGAAAAGCCGGTCGTTGTTGTTCCGGTGCCTGAAATACCAGTTGTGCAGGAACAGAAACCTATACCTGAAAAGCCTAAGCAAAAAAAGGCACCTGCAATAAAACCAACAGAAATCCTGGAAGAAAAGCCGGTCGCTGTTATTCCGGCGGTTGAAATGCCAGTTATACAGGAACAGAAACCTGCCCCTGAAAAGCCTAAGCAAAAAAAGGCTCCGGCAAAGAAACCGGCAGAAAAACCGGAGAAAGAAGAACCTAAGCCAAAAACCCCTAAACCGAAGAAAAAAACAGAATAATCGTTTTCCTCTTGTTATTTGTCTTGTCCGGTCGGGAGTTCTGCCCGGACATTTTTTTTATATGCACTCCATCACCGATTATTTTCCCGGGTTATCAGAAAAGCAAATCGACCAGTTTGCAATGCTTGAACAATTATACCCGGTTTGGAACAGGAAGATCAATATCATTTCCCGGCAGGACATCGGTAATTTATTTGAACATCATATTTTATATTCTGCCGTAATTTCAAAATATTTCAACTTCCTGCCCGGGACAAAGATCATGGATGCAGGAACAGGCGGGGGATTCCCGGGCATTCCCCTTGCAATACTCTTCCCCGATGCCGGATTCTGCCTCGTCGATTCGATTGCAAAAAAAATAAAGGTCGTTGAATTCATTGGAATCGAACTTGGTCTGAAAAATGTCAGAACGATCCGGGACCGGTTTGAAAATATCAATGAGAAATTTGATTTTATAACAGGAAGAGCGGTTATCCCCTTACCTGAATTCTTTAAGATCCTTGGGAAAAAAATAATACCGGAAAATCACAATCCGCAGGTTAACGGCATCATTTATCTCAAGGGTGGAGAGGTTGAAGAGGAACTCAGACAAATCGATGCAGAATATAAAGTTTACCCTCTGTCGGATGTATTTCACCAACCTTTTTTTGAGACAAAAAAAATCATCCATATTTTTAAGCCAGAATGAACCGCCTCGCCGCAGAACAGCGAGGTATCAAAATGGTAAAAAATTCAACAAGCTCGAATCCTATCCCTCTCTCTTGCAAGAGAAGAGGATGGTGGTTGAGTTGATTCGATTAAATAGCTATTAATCAATACCTTGGATTAACAATTTTCCAGGGTTAATAAATAACCTTTGTTGGGTTCACATATTTTTCCTTATTTCGCCATATAATTCACGATCTGTTTCATTAAAAAAATCGTTATGGCTGAAGCTAAGAAGTACATTCCGTTTGTTTCTGCCGAAACAAACATGAGAGAATTTACGATCCGTGCGCTGATCATCGGGCTCTTCTTTGCGGTGATCCTGGGTGCGGCCAATGCCTATCTCGGACTTAAGGCCGGAATGACCATTGCTGCCACCTATCCTGCCGCTGTGCTGGGGATGGCTATTCTCAGAATGGTAAAAGGCTCAATCCTTGAGGAGAACTTTGCCCGTACTGTCGGTTCCATCGGTGAATCGGTCGCTGCAGGCGCTATCTTTACGTTACCGGCTTTTTTCATCTCCGGTATCTGGTCGAAATTCTTCACACCGGGTCATTACATCACCTCATCCCTGATCCTGATTGCCGGTGGTGTGCTTGGAATTATGTTCGTCGCATTGCTCCGCCGGGTGATGGTGGAAGATGCAGAGCTTCCTTTCCCCGAATCCCTTGCAGCTTCGGAGATCCATAAGGCGGGACAAGCCGGGGCAGGTGGCTCCAGGTTTCTTTTCTGGGCTATGGGACTTGGTGGAATGATCAAGCTCCTCGCTGAACTGAGACTGTTTCAATACTTGTGGGAAAAATTTGTTTTTTTTGGTAAACAGACAATAACAGGTACTGTATTTAAAGGACAGGGAGGTATGCTGCTCAGCTCTCCCGGAGTCAGCCCGGCCTATATGGGTGTCGGGTATATCATCGGTCCGAAACTGGGGGCATTGAACTTCAGCGGGGGATTGCTCGCATGGGGTCTTCTTGCCCCTATGATCATGTACTTCCTTCTGCCCAGCATCAACTTCCAGGAATGGGCCGCATTTCTGATGACGAAGGATAGCACATTGACCCTGGATACCGCAATGGCTAAAGTAAATGATCCCGTCTATCAGATAGGACAAATATGGAGATACATCATCCGCCCGATTGCCATCGGGGGTATGCTTGTAAGTGCCGCATTTACTCTGTATAGGATGAGAAAAAGCCTGACTGCCGGTATTTCCCGGTCAGTAAAGGATGTTAAGAAAGCAGCTTCAGGGATTGAAAATTCTGTTCCGAGAAATGAGAAAGATATCAGCTTCGGCTGGATCATGATTGGGATTGCAGCCGTAGCAGTGCTTACATTTGGCATCACTTATTTTATTTTTCAAACCAATATCCTGATCGCGGTTGTCGCGGCAACCGTCATGATCATCCTGGCATTCTTTTTTGCTTCAGTCTCCGGCTACCTTGTCGGGATAATGGGTTCCAGCAATAACCCCATCAGCGGACTCACACTTACAGCCCTGGTGGTCACAGCATTGATCCTTGTTGCACTGGGTGTGCAGGGTGATGCGGGTGTTGCTACGGTTCTCGGTGTAGCAGCCATCGTTTGTGTATCTGCAGCGGTAGCCGGCGAAATGCTTCAGGACCTGAAAGCCGGTCATATCCTCGGCGGTACACCATGGAGAATGCAGGTAGGGGATATCCTTGGAGTCATCCTCGCAGGAGCTGTAATGTTCGTGGTTTTAGCCTACCTGAATGAAGGAGATATTGCAAACGGAAAGAACCTGGCATCACAGGGAATGGGATACCAGGGTGGATTCGGTAGTAAAAACCTTTCTGCTCCGCAGGCCAGCCTGATGGCGATTCTTTCTAGGGGCATTGTTCAGGGTCAGATGGCCTGGCCTCTGATCATCACAGGCATGCTGATGGGAGTTGCCTTCATCCTCATGCAGGTCAGAAGTCCGATGCTCGTCAGCGTTGGGATGTATCTGCCCCTCGAAACAACATTCGCGATTTTTGTTGGCGGCGTTTTCCGTGGCGCGGTGGATTATTTTTCCGAAAAGAGAAACCACAATGCAGCACAAAAAGTCCGTGTGGAAAATACTGGCGTACTCCTGGCGTCGGGCCTGATAGCCGGCGAAGCATTGATGGGATTGCTGATCGCAGTGTTCGCCGTGATGAACATTTTTCTTTATGACTATTTTGTATTCTTTCAAAAACCTGCATTCTATATCAGCTTTGTGATCCTGGCAATCATTGCTTTCGTTCTGATCCAGATCCCATTGAAGAATGCCGGCAAACCCGATGAACCGGCACCGCCATCATCCGGAATGTAATTCTCTTGCCTGCACCCTTCCCCTCTCCTTCAGGAGAGGGGAAGGGGTGAGGTGCTTTATCTCCACCAATTATGAACTTCTTCCAACGACGCCGCATCCTTAAAAAGGTCAATTACCTTCATCTTACGCCGGTACGAATGATGGAGTTCAAGGTTGATGAAGCCGGAAAAGTCACCATTCTGATGCCAAGGTTCAAAAATAAATTCTGGAGTAACGTTTACAGACAATCTAAAAAAGGGGAGTTCATCCATATTCACCTCGATGAGACCGGAACTGCCATATGGCTTTTGATCGACGGGGATGGAAATATTGAAACGATTGTTAATGCACTGATGGAAAAATCACCGGAAAAGTTCTCATCTCCCGGTGATCTTCAGAAAAGGATCATACAATTTTTGTCCCTCCTGTACCAGCAACGGTATATTTCGTTCAGGGAGATCCTGTCCGGGTCCACGCTCACACCTGCACAGTGAGGGAAAATCAAAAGTACTTCTTGAATTTATCGCCAACCTTGAAATAGGTATATTTTCCGGCATGTTCGCCTTCAATATGAACCTTATCGCCCGTAGTGGCATAGGTGGTATGTTCACCTGCGATTTTTGAAAAGTAAACTTCATAATAATCCCCCTGTTCATCCTTCATAACTACCCGGTCGAGATTTTCATGAATGTCTGATTTTAATGAAACATTGCAAAGCGGGCAATAAAAGTCGAGCTGTTCCCCGACGGCAAAAACAAATTCCGGATGCTTGATGCTTGAATAATTGCCGATAAGAGGACTCAACATTAAAATACCTGTTTGTTTCCTGCTGTTTTTAACTTTAAAAATGATATGCTCTCCCACCCTCAGGTGCCCCTGGCATTTGGGACAAAGAAAATCGTTCATAATGACCACCTTTCTATTGAGATCCGTTTTTAATTTTTGGGGTGCAAAGTTCGGAAAAAAAATTCATTGTTGAATTTTGGTTTAAATTTACTCAATATTCCTAATTAAAATAATGCTTTATCTTTGGCGTTTTAAATCAAAACACCTTATTAATAATTAAATCATCATGAGTAAAGACATTTTAAACCTTGAACCAAAAGTTTTGTGGAAGAATTTCTACAGCCTGACACAAATCCCCCGTCCATCCAAAAAGGAAGAGAAGATCCGTGCGTTTGCCATTCAATTCGGTAAGAACCTGGGTCTCGAAACAATCGTCGATGAAACCGGGAATGTTATCATTTATAAACCGGCTACACCCGGAATGGAAAACCGTAAGGGGGTGATCCTCCAGGGTCATCTCGATATGGTCCCACAGAAAAACAGCGATAAAGTTCACGATTTTGAAAAAGATTCCATTGAACCCAGGATCGATGGCGAATGGGTTAGGGCAAACGGAACAACACTGGGCGCTGATAACGGGATGGGTGTTGCAGCTGCATTGTCAATCCTTGAATCGAAGGATATTCCTCATGGCCCGATCGAAGCGTTATTTACTACCGATGAAGAAACCGGGATGACCGGCGCATTCGGCTTAAAGGCAGGGGTCCTGAAAGGCGATATTTTAATGAACCTGGATTCGGAAGATGAAGGGGAATTATACATCGGTTGTGCTGGCGGTACGAACTCCAATGCATCCTTTACTTATAAGGAAGTGCCTGTTGCCGGGAAGGTATCGGCGTTCAAGGTTAGCGTGACTGGTCTTAAAGGCGGACACAGCGGGGTGGATATTCACCTGGGAAGAGGCAATGCCAACAAGATCATGAACCGTTTCCTTTGGCATGCCACTCATAAACACGGACTCCGGCTTGCATCATTCGAAGGAGGTAACCTGAGGAATGCCATCCCGGGCGAATCGTTTGCCGTCGAGACCATTCCTGATGATATGAAGGAGGGATTCCTGAAATGCGCCAGCGAATTCGGCGAAAAAGTAAAGAAAGAATTATCATCGGTGGAACCGGATCTTAAACTCCAGGCCACTGCAACCGAATTACCCGCCACGCTGATCGATGAAAAAACACAAAAGAACCTCCTCAATGCTCTTTATGCATGTCCCAACGGTGTAATACGAATGAGCAATGAAATGCCGGGACTGGTAGAAACATCCAACAATCTTGCTGTAGTGAAATCCGATAACGGTGAGATCAAGGTATTATGCCTGCTCAGGAGTTCAGTGGATTCTGCAAAACAGGATCTTGAACACATGATACAGTCAGTGTTTGAGCTTGCCGGGGCAGTTATCCAGTTCGACGGACAATATCCGGGATGGAAACCCAATCCCGATTCCCCGATCCTGAAATCGATGCTTAAGATCTATGAGAACAAATACGGGAAAGTTCCCGAGATCAAAGCCATTCATGCCGGCCTTGAATGCGGCCTGCTCGGAGGTGTTTATCCCCACTGGGATATGATTTCGTTCGGTCCGACGATCCGGCATCCCCATTCACCGGATGAAAAAGTGAACATCGAAACCGTCAGGAAATTCTGGGACTTCCTGGTGGAATCATTGAAGAACATACCAGTAAAAAAATAGAAATTCTTTGATCCCCGTATCTCGGGTGTTTTAATTTTTTTACGTTATCTCCTTATTGTACTTCGAAAGCACAGAAATAATAATTGTTGGCAGCCCCGATCAGCTCCAGCCTGAGATAAAAGCTTTCCGTAAAATTTGTAAATGCAAGGAACTCATGCCTCGGCACATTGAACTCGTCAAAGAGGATGATATCGCCTTTATTTAAATAAGGGGCAAGGCTTGTGAGGACATAAAGTGTTGATGAATAGAGATCGGCATCCATTAATATGACTTTCTGTTTCGCCCGGTCGAGGGTTAAAAGATATCCCGGTAATGTTTCCTGGAAAAGACCTTTGACAAATTGTGCCCGGAAATCATTGATCCGGGGAACCCGGGCGTCCATATCGCCCTTTTTAAAAACACCCCAGTCTTCAGGTAATCCTTCAAATGTATCAAACCCGACAAACCTGGCACCCGGATGACTGATATTCTTTACCCACCATTCAAACGAAAATCCCCCGAAAACCCCGAATTCAAGATAAATGATCTCCTTCCCGGAAAGATTTTTTTCATCTTTGACAAATTCATACAACGCGTATCTTTTACTGTAATCAAATACCGGTGCATAAAAGTCATTGAATTTTAACTTTTTCTGCTTTGAAACCCACTTTGAAATTTTTGAAAGATAGACCAGGTTCAATAAAATATTACTGAAGGGCTCAACGAGCCTGTTCATCTGTAACCGTATAAACCAGGCTTTTATTTTCCTGATGATGGTTAATTTAAAAGACATGATAGGCCAGGATCTTTAATGATTAAAATTTTTTGCCATTTAAAATCCAAAGATATCTATTTTTAAAAACACATCACACGATGGTGAACTGTTATGCCTGTTGTTGTAATAAAATCTCACATCATTTTGCAGTTCATAAAAAAATCCTTAATTTTGTCGTCCTAAAATTAATTGAGTATGCCAAAAAGAACATTTCAGCCCTCCAATACGAAAAGAAAGAATAAACACGGCTTCAGAGAAAGAATGA
>Ga0182021_10010714_pt1 | contig 10872 bp, 6 predicted proteins | sample 612E3MmetaG_FD_120493 | JGI IMG/M metagenome (GOLD analysis project Ga0182021, IMG submission 120493) | Permafrost microbial communities from Stordalen Mire, Sweden - 612E3M metaG (Illumina Assembly) | ecosystem: Environmental > Terrestrial > Soil > Wetlands > Permafrost | place: Sweden...
ATAATTCCTGTTGGTTCCGGAGCTGTTTTATGCTCAATTTCCGTACTTCTGTTTTCTTTGAAAAAATGGGCAAGTCCCAGATATTTTCCGGTTGGGAAAAGAACGACAATGAAGAGAGCAAAGAATTCAATCATGTTTTTATCAACGAAGAGGTAATTGCCTTCATGGGGTACCCCAAAATCAAGTCCGGTCAGTGGCGGATTAGCCAGCCAGAACAAAGTGATAAATGCCATTCCTGCAATTGTTGCTATCCTCTCAAACAGACCAAGGAACAGAGCCAGCCCAATAAATATCAATCCCCATGTTACGGTGAAATTAGCAACCCCCAGTAAAATAGCGTTATTTGCTATTGAATGGAAAAGACCTGAAAATATCCAGTTTGAAAGCAGAAGAAAATCAGCGGAAGACCAACCTGGCGTAAAAAGTTTTGAAAGTCCTTCATATAGAAAATGCCAGCCTATTGCCACTCGCAACAAGGTGAGGGCATAAAGTCTTATCCCTTTTATGTCAAAATTCGATTTTGCCGTCATGTGGGTAATTATTTAAAAATTTTAATAGAGTATTTATCTTACAAATTCTTTACTTAACAAGATAGTTCTATTATTCGTGCTGCAGTTTCGCATGACATAATTTGTTCCATTCTTCAATAATATTGCTGAGAGACCTTTTGAGACAGGAGCAGGGTTTGCACTGATCCCCTCTAAAAGGACATCATTGAAATTATTTATCTCAAATGCATTGGTAAAGAATGGAGCCAATCCGTCACCCCAGTTAAGTTCAAACCGTGAAACAGTAAGGTGTTTTACAAATTGTGCATAAAAGCCCGGAATGTCATGTTTGAAAAGAGCCTCTTCCAAAGGGGCAGCAGGGCGCAGATCAAAATTTCCTCCATACGATTCTGTGAACTTTCCTTTGTTAATGTTGAGTCTGATATTTTCAAGACTGATATTTTCAATAACGCTATTTTCTGTTCCATAGATCAGGATTCCGGTTTCACTTGTTGCGGTGATATCAGAAAAACGGATATTATTTATAGTACCCGTTGTTCCGTTTTTGGAATCCTTAATGGCAGAAATATGTATCGGTTCTCCCTTGCCCCACCAATGTCCTGAATGGAGCCTGTTGCTTATGATTATATTTGAGAAAAGCACGTTTTCTATCTTGCTGTTATCTCTTGCAAAAATGCCTATACCACGATTTGATTCATACATTACAAGGTTACTGAAAACCAGGTTGCGGATAGGATGCATGCCATATCCGACTCTTACACAGGCTGACCTGGAAGAGAGAACACAATTTGTTACAGTCACATTCTCAGCAATTCCGGTTTTGTTTCCGGTTTTCAGAGGCTCCTTTGTTTTGGAATCGAGTTCAGATGGCAAGGGGCTGTTACCAAACCCTGTGACAATAATGGCATCATCGCCTGCAAAGACATTACAGTCGGAAATGCGAACATTTCTTGAAGTAGTAATATGAATCCCATCATTATTGGGAACGAGCTTATTATTCAATATTGAAATTCCCCTAACATCTGCGTTGTCACAATCGCCAATGCGGATTGTCCACTCAGGTGAATCCCTGAGAACTATATCACTGATTTGAATATGTTCACACCTTTCGATCGTTATGAGTAATCCTGGTCTGAAAGGATAGGTAACGGGCCCGTCAGGTATTACGCTTCCAGGCTTCATGAATTCTTCACCCTGCCGGGTATACTTTCGGTCAAAGTCACTCCCGTTGTATTTAGGTTTGTCGGTTCCGTTCATGAAGTGTGATCCATTTCCATTAATTTCCCCCTGACCGGTAATTGATATGTTTTTAGCATCGACTGCACAGATCATTCCAAACCGGTTGTATCCTTCATTGAAGAGCATTGATTTCATTTTCAGATAATCGGAAGTATCACTGCTGCCAATCAGAACTGCTCCGGGTTCGAGATGCAGATTTACATTTGATAACATGACAACTGTTCCGGTCACAAATGTTCCGGGTGGAATAAGAACTGTACCACCTCCTTTTCGATTACAAATTTCGACAGCCTTATTGATGGCTTTTGTGTTCCTTGTTTCGCCATCACCTCTGGCCCCATAATCAAGAATATTATAGATGTTGTTTTGATTTGAACATGATGCAATAAGCCAAACCAGTTGAAAGCTGAGAATTATTCTAAAAATATTTGTTCTCATTTGTTTGTTGTTAAAGGAGTTAATGGCTTGGGTACCTGGTTATTCTGAATCATCTGGATCATACCAAGCAAAGCGCCCCAATGATAATATGCATCGCTGCTATGATTATCATCTCCTTCCCCGGTTTCTGAATTGTAGTTTTCATGAACATGATGTTTGGATATCCATTCTTTCATAAATAGCTTCATACTTTTTTCAGAAAGGTCTTTACGGGCGTTTGGCAGATTATAATTGCATAGTCCCAGGTACACCAGAAAATTCATCGGTGCCCAGATACGACCACGCCAGTACTCATTATCTTTAAATCCGGAATCCCTCCTGGTTATTGATGGCAAAATCCACTCACCCCAGAATTTATCAGGATTATAGAAATTTTTTTCCATCATAATCTCTGCCTGTGACTGTGTTGCCACTCCGGCTATGAGTGGATAAAAATTGGTTGGAGAGATGCGATGGCTAAGTTCTCCTGTGCCGGAATGTTTATTTAAAAATATGCCTTCATCGTCATTCCAGAGTGTTTGGAGCGATTTTGAATATTTTTTTGCGCGTTGTATCAACTCTTCAGCGACATCTATTTTTCCGAGTTCTTTGGCTATATCGGCCAGGGCTTTGCAATCTCCTATATATAAGGAAGTAAGCCCTACATCGGCAAGTTTCATTCTGTGCGTGATAGTATCGAAAGCGATCCCGTCGTACATAGGGGAATTGTCAAGCCCCGATTCAAATTTGGCAGCCTGTATGTTGTTTATTTCGTAAGTTGTTTTTTGATTCGGGACCAACTTATATGGTTCGCTTCCCCAGCAAAGAAGTCCGTTTTCATCACGATGTCCCGGCCACCATCTGTTCCATGCAAGCAATTTGTCGAATACCTCCGTCAGAAACCATTTTTCAGGATATCTCCTGTAGATTTCTTTTATCATCATTGATCCGACAGGTGGTTGAGATCTGTCGCGGCTCTTAATGTTGCCGGCAGCTGCAAAATTAGGTATGAAGCCGTTTTCAGTTATCTCATTAGTAATCTCAATAGCATTCGCCAGTGCATGACTACGACTGACAGCAGTGTACATATATGAGGCAAAATAATTGTCCCAGCAGAAGAGAACATACCCGCCCCAGCCTGTGTTCCAAAGTCTCGATACAGGTGTAATCATTCTCTCTTTTTCAGGATCATAAATCACGTTCCAGGCCAGGATGGTTTGCATTGCATCAAATGCCTCCTTTGATGATCCATACTTTTCCTTCTCATTTCCCATTACTTCAAGATTGTCATGCAGGATCTTTGTGATCTGTTCTACCGACAAAAGTTTGCCTGTGGAAAAATATACAGGTTTTCTGAGACTTATATTGAAATAGCTTGAATCGTTAACTTCTATCTTACCTCCGGTTGAAATAACGTTTAAAGGAATTATTCCATCCTTCAATCTCACAGAAAGAAGAGAACCGGAACGGAAAATTTCACCGGGTCTTTTCCATAGCATTGTTGGATGTATTATCAGTTTTCCCGCGTTCCTGGCGGTATCAACCGGAATTATTGCTCCGACCAGGTCATTACCTGTTGATGCCGTTTTTACCACAATTGCATTTCCTTTCCACCAGAGCATTAATTCAGTATAGGAACCGTCCATAGCATGGGGGCCAGGCCATATAATTTCTTTGTTCTTTACATCAGCCCAGACGAACGCATTTTTAAGAATTTCGCCGCTCTTTTGGTCCAGGAGATAAAGATTTATCGCCAGGCCATCAGGCAGATAAACATGAGAAATGCAACTATAAGTATTCCATGTATTCCAGCCATGAAGCAGTTCCTTTTTAAGTTTTAAATAATTGTCACTGATGCCTGTAGAGACTCGTAATGGTTTTGGATTTTGACGGCATGTTGAAAATAACACAAGAACCAGAAATAATAAGATTAATAGCCGGCAATTTTTCATGGAGTATAATTTTAATCTGATGTAAAGATAAAAATAGGTAAATTTTTGTTTTCTTCGTGATAGATTAGACATTATTACAATTCCAATAAAAATTAAATAATATGACAACTTTCTTTTCCAGAAACAGACAACTCATTATGGGTTGCCTTTTACTCTTGTGCAGTATTTCAGTATTTGCACAACAGCAGAAATCAACAGTGAAGGAATATGACAAAATTTTTACCACTTATCCATATTCTGATCCAAGCCCAATCCCTGTTCTATCATCACTTTATCCATATTTCCGCTATGAAGGATATACCGATATTCCGGTTCAGAAATCATGGAAAGTAGTAGAACTGGAGAATGATTATATCAAAGTTATGATCCTGCCGGAGGTTGGCGGAAAAATATGGACTGCAATTGAAAAGTCAACAAATCAGCCTTTTATCTATTATAATCATGCCATTAAGTTCCGCGATATTGGCATGCGTGGCCCTTATACAAGCGGTGGATTGGAGCTAAACTATGGTATTATAGGTCATACTCCAAACTGCGCAACACCTGTTGATTATGTTATTCAAAATAATGAAGACGGCAGTGTTAGTTGCATTGTAGGAGTCCTTGATCTTCTGACAAGAAGTAACTGGAGACTTGAGATACGACTTCAGAAAGATAAGGCCTATTTCACTACCCGTACATTCTGGTATAATTCAACACCAATTGAACAGCCATACTACCACTGGCTGAATGGTGGTTATAAATCAGCCGGTAATCTGGAATTTATTTTTCCGGGAAATCGTTATATAGGACATGGTGGTGAATATGCCGATTGGCCAATTAATAAGAGCAACGGAAAGAATATTTCCTTTTATGAGTCCAATAATTTCGGCGGGTATAAATCGTATCATGTTTTTGGAAAGTACACTGATTTTTCAGGTGGTTACTGGCATGACGATGATTTTGGGATGGTCAGATATGGCTCCCATGACGATAAAGCCGGGAAAAAAATCTGGATTTGGGGACTTTCGGGTCAGGGCATGATATGGGAAAAATTCCTTACTGATACAGATGGCCAGTATGTAGAGATGCAGTCAGGCAGATTGTTCAACCAGAATGGTGACAATGCAACACTTACCCCTTTCAAACATCTCAGCTTTGAGCCTTACGCTACCGATATCTGGACAGAATACTTTTATCCGGTATTAAAGACCAAAGGATATGTAAAGGCTAACGAATACGGAGCCCTGAATGTTAAAAGTGAAAAGGGGATGCTGAAAATCTATTTTTCACCGGTGCAGTCTATTGATGATAAGCTTGAAATAACTGAAAATCAGAAGGTTATTTATTCGCAAAAGCTTCATTTATTACCACTGAAGACATTCAGTGATTCTATAAAGTACAATGGTACAGGCCTCTCCCTGATAGTAAAACTGGGCGAAAATAAAATGATCTATAATTCAGATCCAAAGGCCGATGTTTTAAGCAGGCCGGTTGATGCACCCAAAGATTTTGACTGGAGAAGTGCTTATGGTCTTTATTTAAAAGGTAAAGAAGCAATGGATCAGAAGATGTATACTTTTGCTGAGGAGAACTTACAGGCTTCACTTGTGAAAGACCCCAATTATTTACCAGCCATAATAAAAATGGCCGAACTGAAATATCGTAACATTCAATATTCCCAGGCTTTAGAGATGGCAATGAGAGCGATGAGCATTGATACACATGACGGGGGTGTAAATTATTATTATGGATTAATAAATGCAAGACTTGGCAACACTGTTGATGCAAAAGATGGTTTTGATATAGCCACTCTTTCATCTGAGTACCGCAGTGCAGCATATACTGAATTAAGCCGGATATACCTGAAAGAGAAGAATTTTGAAAAAGCCATAGGCTATGCAGAACGGGCTGTTGATTATAACAGATACGATATTGATGCGCTTGAGCTGCAGGCTATAATAAGTCGTTATCAGAAAAATTTATCAAAAGAAGCTGAAGTGCTAAAAACTATTTTATCATTCGATCAGTTGAATCATTTTGCCCGATTTGAAAAATACCTCAATAACCTAACTGATGAGACTAAAAATCAGTTTACTTCACTTATACGGAATGAATTACCACAGGAGACCTATCTGGAACTGGCTATCCTTTATTACAATTCAGGATGCCCTGCCGAAGCAGAAAAAGTATTGACCCTGGCTCCGCAAATACCGGAAACAATTTACTGGCTGAGCTTTTTACAGCATAAAAAAGTAAATTTTACTGACATTAAGCCAATAAACTCCTTCCCATTCAGATCTGAAACAGCTACCATTATTGAACAACTACTTAAACAACAGGATGACTGGATGCTTAAATTTCATCTTGCCCTTATTTACAGAGACAGAAACAGAATAGATGAATCTATTAATCTGCTGATGTCATGCGGTGACAAACCTGACTATGCACCATTCTATGCCTGTCGTGCCGAGATCCTCAGGGGCAAAAATGATCCCCAGCGTGAAGCAGACCTGAAAAGAGGGCTTTCGCTTGATAAACAATGGCGATATAACCTTCTGTTGGCAAACTATTATATTGATCACGAGCAGTATGATAAAGCATTATTGATTACTGACCCATTCTATCATTCACACCCTGCTGACTTTATAATGGGATCTATCGATGCAAAAACGCTTTTGCTAAATAAGAAGTACAAAGAAGCTGATTTATTGCTCTCGAAGATAAATATTATTCCGTTCGAAGGGGCAACAGTTGGTCACGATATGTATCGCGAAGTTAAACTGATGCAGGCAGCTCAACTGATGCAAAAGAAAAATTATAAGGCTGCCCTGAAGTTTATAAGCGAAGCCAGATTATGGCCGGAAAAACTTGGTGCCGGGAAACCATATGACGAGGATATTGACACCCGCATGGAGGATTGGATGAATTATTTATGCTTCAAGCAGTTAAAGAATAATGCAGAAGCTGGCAAAATGCTTAGTAGTATCGTTAAGTTTGAGCCACGTGTTGACAATACAGTGAGAAATTTCTTCCCGTCAAATGCTATTGTAACAGCATTGGCATACGAACAAATGAATAAGAAAGATGATGCAGGTAAATGGCTGAACGTACAGATTAAAGATTTCCCAGATAACAAATTAATACTCTGGAGCAAGGCGAAGTTTGAAAAAGACTCCACTTTTTCAATTTCAGAAAATGATAAAGATACCAATGTGAGGATTATTGAGCAATTGGCGCTTGCAGGATTGTAAATTGTAATATTTGATCAACCCTCTTTGCCCGAATCAGGCATAAGAGGGTTGTTTCATTTCAAAAGATTCTTAAAAAGATGGTAAATCCGTCTTAAAATAGTCATTATCAAATAATTGATCATTAAGAGATATTTCAAGGGTGATAACCTTATTTTCTTTATCAGAAACAGAGATATTCTGAGGACTTCTTTCAGATAAATGTTGCTGTTAAAATAGTTATGTACCGTTGATCCGCTATGGAACCGATAGTTATTGAGCGGTTCAGAAATATAGCCAATGTCGGAAATGAGCAGAATTCGTATATAAAGGAACCAGTCGCCACAGAATTTCATCGACCAGTCTGCCTTACCTGCTTCAATGTATTTAGTCTTTCGAAAGAGCACACTGCTTACGTTGTTTATGGTATTATCCTTGTATAGATAGTCAGCGATCTCATCTTTACCTCTGTTAATGTAACTTTTCTGCCATTTTTCTTTATTCAGGTGAGCTTTTTCTCTAGAGGATATATACTTGATATTTTTCTGTTCATCAATTACTTTGGCATCGCAATACACCAGCCCCAGATTTTCATTTGCATTCATGATTTCCATTGTCTTTTCCAGGAACTGAGGTTCGGCATAATCGTCAGATTCGGCAATCCATATAAATTCTCCTTTTGCCAGGTTAACGCCTAAGTCCCATTGAGCAAAAGGAGAGCCGCTGTTATCTTTATTATAATAACTTCTGATGTTTAGAAAACGGGCAGTAAAATCATCAATAATTTCGCTGCTGTTATCTGTCGAAAAGTCATCGAGCATAATAAGTTCAAAGTCGGTGTATGTCTGATTAAGAATGCTCTCGATCCTTTGTTTCAGGAATTCTGCATGGTTATAATTTGGAACGATTACAGAGACAGTCATAATAATAAAAATTATCGGATGAATATTACTGTGTTATTCTCTTTATAGTTAACTGAAAATCCATGGTTTTTCATTTCATTAATTACCTGTTCCCATCCTTTTTCAAGTATGTGCGAAGAGTGGTCATCTTTCCAATTGATATTTTCATTTGATGAAGGCAATGGCGCTTCAAACAGTACGGTTTTTATGATTATGGGTATCCATCCGGTTAATTCAATAAATTCCTGCCAGTTTATATGTTCAATCATGTGTGTGGCAATAAGGACATTGTATTCATTGTTTAGTGAAAGATGCCATATATAGTCATTTAAAGTTATCAGTGAATATCGTTTATCATTGCATTTCTGATAGTTGTTATGGTTAATCAAATCATAATTATGCCATTTGTTAATGTGTTCAAAAGACGACAGAGCTTCCTCGGCCAGATCACCTCTCCATCCCCCGATTTCCAGAACTGAAGTTGGTCTTACAACAATATTTTCAAACCAGTAATTAATTGGATTAATATCGAAATGAGCCTGTTCGGGGTACTGAACGAGCCATTTATTAGCCAGTTTTACTTTATGGTTAAATGAATAAGAGTCATACCGTTTCCTGTACCTGTTGAATTGCCATGTCTGAAATTTCCATTTGTAGTTATGATACCTTCCTGATAAGCCTCTTTTTATATTTACCATTCAGACTATTATATTAAAATTATTTAAGTCGGAATATCTTAAGTAATTTATTCCTAGCTATTCTAAATATTTCAAACAGGTGAAATGAAGTCTGATCAAAATGATACCATATATCGTTTCTCTTCCACATGAAATTCTCATTATAAATATGAAAATAGGGAGTTATGGTTCCTCCAAATCCCCTGATATGTTCTTCAATACGTTCAATATCTGATCCTCCAAAATTGAAGTATTGCACTTTATTGCTAAAATATCTTATTGCCTCCCACATAACGAGTGTATGACCGCCAAGATTTCTCAGGTCCGGGTCACTGCCACTTAGTAAGGCATAAGCCGATTTATTATTAAATGCAATATAAAGTACAGCATGTACCTTATTCTTCTGGTCAAGAGCTTTGAAAATAATCCTTTTACCCTTTGACTTTATAGAATCATCAAGTGATTTAAGATCAAGGTATGGTATTCTGAATTTCAGACCTTGTCTTTCATATGTTAAAGATTCATACTGGTATACCAGGTCAAAATCATCTGTTATCTCCACCTTTATTCCATTTTCATTTGCCCTGTTGATCATTCTTTTCCTAAGACGGTCAAGATTGTTCCATATTTCATTAATTGTTTTATCAGAGTAGAAAATAATATAGGTATATCGTGTAGTTTGTCTGAATCCGTTCCACCGGAAAGGAAGCCAATCGGTGAAATTGTGATGCATACTCATCTGAACAAAATCTTTCAAAGACAAATGGTTAAGCAATTCTGAAACCCACTTTCTTTCTACTGAGGTTTGTTTCCGTTTTGAGGTATACTCACCATTCTTGTACAGGACACCAAGTGTACGCGTTAATGGAGGTTCATTAACCTTGTTCTGAATATCGAAAGCCATTGGAATACCTGCAACAATTTCTTCGTTTTCAAACAGAGCAAGAATTTTAAAATTCGATTTTGTTATTGACTCCAACCACCATGAATAGCAAAAAACATCTCCCTGTGGCGATTGATCCACGAAGGTGTCCCATTGATTATATTGTTGAGGTTTTATGATAACAACTTTCATTTTTTAATGAAATTTACTAACTTTCTTAATCTGCTGTGATAATAAAAATCAATAGTAGCTCTTCCGGTTAACTCGTAAAAAAGTAAATCGATAAAATTCAAAAATCTAAATGGAGTATATCTAATAATTGAAAACATTGTTTTTCTCCCTTTTTGTTTCAGCTTTAAATTGTAGCAAAAATTTACTATTGCTTTATAATGAATATAATAGAGCATTGGATATCGATATAAAAAATCCAAATTTCTTTCCAGAATTTTCTCACTTAATTCCATCCGAACCAAATAGTTTTTTTTATTGGTCAACTGGGATGTCCCATGTTGGTGAATCTTTACAAGGACTTCAGGAATAGTTTCAAAATCAAAATTTCTGGCTAGTCTGAATAAGAAATCTGTGTCTTCACCTATCATTAATGTTTCATCATACAAACCAATACTATCGATACAACTCCTGCGAACGCAAACACCAAAACCGTTACCAATTGATGTTGCACTAACCAGACCTGTTTCTTTGGAAGAAAAGTGTGATGGCCATGTTTTTGAAAAAATCAGTTTTTCACCATCTTCGGTATCCTGAATTCTTGAAATTCCTGTCCAGATAAATCCTATTTTCTGACTTGCTATGGAAAAACGGGCGAACATCTTTTCCAGAAAAGTGGGAAGATATTCATCATCATCATCAAGGAATAGAATATACTTTCCTTTAGCAATTTTAATTCCGGAATTATAAGCTCCCGCTGCCCCTCTGGGAGTTTCATGTTGAATATATATGATCTTTTTATCGCCAAGGCTATCAATAATATCTGCTGTTTCTTTGTCAGAGGCATCATCAACTATTATATGTTCATAATTGGTAAAAGATTGATTTGTAATACTGTATAAATTTCTTTTCAGTA
>Ga0182021_10010715_pt1 | contig 10871 bp, 10 predicted proteins | sample 612E3MmetaG_FD_120493 | JGI IMG/M metagenome (GOLD analysis project Ga0182021, IMG submission 120493) | Permafrost microbial communities from Stordalen Mire, Sweden - 612E3M metaG (Illumina Assembly) | ecosystem: Environmental > Terrestrial > Soil > Wetlands > Permafrost | place: Sweden...
CAACCTCCCGTTCGACAGCGCATTCTTTGCCGGGGACTATTCGCGCGTGCAGAGCAGCTACCTGGCGAAGTTCAGGCCCGACTATCCGATGGATTCGCTCCTTCGCATCACGCCGGTCGACTATGTGTATGACGACCATGACTACATGAACAATAACTCCTCCGCGCTTACGTCGGACTTCACCGTTCCCAGTAAGCCGAACCAGTTCAGCAGCGATTACGTGATCAGGGAAATCGCAAACCCGCCCGGAGCCCGTGAGAACAGCATGCGGGGCTACCGGGAAAACATGCCCGGCTATCCCCTGGCAAATGAGTCCAGGGGAATATATCACTCGTTCTCATACGGGAGCGCGGATTTCTTCGTTGTCGACCTGAGGTCCGAGCGGAGCCCGAACCTCGAACCCTTCACAAAGAGCTCCGTTGACGGCAAATACCAGTTCACACCGTCCCCCGGACATTCCATACTCGGACGCGATGCCGCGCCGGGGAGCGGGGAGTCGCAGCTTACGTGGCTCCTGAACGGGCTGCAGAATTCGAAAGCGACGTGGAAGTTCCTTGTCAGCTCCGTAGCCTTTAACCAGGGGCTCTCGCAGGTGTTGGCAGTGAGCCTCTCCCTTCAGGATGTCACGGTCAACTTTCCCGAGCTTCCCGCGGCCACTGCGCTCATCGGGGCATCTCTTGAGATTGCGGACAAGTGGATCGGGTTCCCGGCTGACGCCGACACGCTGCTCCACTTCGTTGCCTCACACTCGATCAGGAATGTCGTCGTGCTGAGCGGGGACATGCACACGGCGGGAATCGATGACGGGACCAATGCGGGATTCCCTGAAATCATGGCGGCCGGGCTGGACATTACCAACTCGCATATCGTCAAATACCTTGACGACTTCGGGATCCACATATGGAACAAAGGGGGGCAGGGGCTGACCACGCAGGTGTTTGACAACGCATTTGGCAAAGTGACGGTGTTCGGACGGGATTCTGTCAGGTTGGATCTTGTCGATGAGCTGGGGACGACATTCGCCACGCACACGGTTCTGAACGCGATAACCTCGGTCGGTGCCCCCCCGGCCTCGGGCGCTCCCCGCGCGTACTCGCTCTCCCAGAACTACCCGAACCCGTTCAATCCTGTCACGACGATCGGCTACAGTCTGGCTGCAAGGTCCGGCGTGTCGCTCATCGTCTATAACACACTCGGACAGAGCGTGGCCACGCTCGTGGATGAGATACAGGAACCCGGCACTCATGATGCGAAGTTCGACGGTTCCCGCTTTGCTAGCGGTGTCTACTTCTACAGGATGCACGCAGGAAGCTTCACGGAAAGCAAGAAATTAATTCTGCTCAAGTGACCTCCCCCGAAAACAATCGGCGAACATTCGTCGATGTCCGGCGATTCTGGCACCCTTCAGTCTGCATTGATCCGGTACAATCACAGATTAAAATACAGCTCAAATAAAGTCCGCTTCGTGTGCACTCGCACATTGCGTCTTGGATAACAGTTCTGTAGTTTTCCAAGGGTTCGCGGTACATTCCAGAGGGCCTTCTTCGTCGTTCAGGGGGAAGGCCTTACTGTTTCCAGAAGTATAGCTTCCCCCCGGGAGTGATCCGACAATCGCGAGGAAAGATTGATGGATGTGAATGAGGGAACCGAAGAACGGGGGAACACCGATGCGCGGGACTCCACCAGGGTGATTCGCATTGCCGCGGTCCTCGCCTCATGCGGCTTCATCGGGCTCGCGCTCGCCAGGATCGCGGCAAACGATCTGGGGTTTGCACCGGAAATCGGTGCCGCCGGCGTGCTCTCGCTGCTGACGATATGGATCAATCACAGGGGGCGTCCCATGCTGGCGGGCGTCATCCTGATGGCCCTGCTGGTAGGCACCTCGGTCTTCCTCATGACTTCTTCCGAGGGAATACACGACGCGGCGCTGCTGACGTTTCCCGGTATACTCGTACTGGCTGCACTCATTTTCCCTCGCAGGCTGTATGTCGTGCTGGCGGCTTTGCTCGTCCTGATTCCGGCGATTGTTGGGACACTGGAACTAACGAAGATGATCATCACGCCCTACAGCGCCCGTACGGATCTGCTGAGTCTTGTCGATATCACCGTCATCCTCTTTATGACCGCGGCGGCCGTGGAGCTCATGACCAGGATTGTAACAGAAAGCTCCTCCCGGGCCCGCTCGAGTGAGGCGCGGTTTCGCTTGCTCTTCAACAACAGCAGCGAATCGATATTCGTCTTTGGATCCATCGGCCCGGACGGGGTCCCGGAGAAGATCATCGAGGTGAATGACATTGCCGGCAAACAACTCGGGTACACGCATGCCGAGCTGATGCAGATGCGTCCTGTGGATGTTGTCGGTCCGGAGTGCAAACATGCTCTGGTCGAGGTGCTGTCAACACTCAGGACTGAGAAGTACGCCGTGAGCGAGTGCATGTACCGCACCAAGGACGGGAGCGTCTTCCCGGTGGAACTCAGCATTCAGCTTTTTGACATGGGCGGAAATCGCGCGATCATCAGCAACGCCCGGGATATTACCGAGAGAAGGCGTGCCGATGGTGTGATCAGGTCCGCGCTTCGGGAAAAAGAAGTGCTCCTCCGGGAGATACACCACAGGGTGAAGAACAACATGCAGGTGATCTCGAGCCTTCTCAACCTGCAGGCGTCCCAGACGCCGGACCCGGCGACAAAGACGATTCTGGAGGAAAGCCGCCAGAGGGTCAGATCGATTGCGATCATTCATGAAAGGCTGTACAACTCTGGGGATGTGGCGAATATCGATTTCGGCGTCTACCTCAAGAGCGTGGCAGAGGAGCTGTGCAGGGCGTTCGGCAGGGGTGAGGTCTCGTGTGTTCTGGACCTGGAGGCGATACCCTTCGAAATCGACAAAGCAATCCCCGCCGGTCTGATCGTCAATGAACTGCTGACAAACGCACTCAGGCATGCGTTCCCGGCGGCGACAAAGGGGACGGTGTGTGTGCGGCTCCGTTCGCTCGGTGAGGGAAACGTGGAACTCACCGTCCAGGATAACGGTGTCGGATTCCCCCCGGGGACGAACATTTCTTCGGCCACGACGATGGGGCTGGTGATCATCAGAACGCTTGTCGAGCAAATGCACGGGAGACTCAGCATGGACACAACGCACGGGACCACCTGCACGATCAGGTTTAAACTGCACGGAAAAACTGACACGGTCCCCTTGCCGTCCTGAAACCCACCTCGTTCATGTACCGCTGCTCCGGAGGTTCTCCCGCCGGGATTTGTTCCAAGGATTAGATTATTCTTGACATTACACCACCCACCGCGTATAATCTTCCTTACTTTGGAAGGGAGGGAGTATGCTCGGTACGTGCGATGTGATTGCCTTTGTCCCCACCCTGGAGCCGGATAGGGCCCGTGCTTTTTACGAGACCGTGCTCGGCTTGCGGTTTGTCTCGAGCGACCACTACGCTATGATGTTCGAAGCGAACGGGATCAGGCTCAGGATCGCCCGCGTCCAGGAGTTCACGCCCGATCCCTTCACGATACTCGGATGGATCGTTCCCGATATCGGTACTGCGATAAAGGACCTTGTGAAAAGGGGGGTCAAGTTCGAGCGTTACGGGATCTTCAAGCAGGACGAACTTGGGATCTGCACATTTCTCTCGGGTGAGAAAGTCGCGTGGTTCAAAGACCCGGACGGGAACACGCTTTCATTGACGCAGTCAGACCTGATGTAGTCAACGATGGCGCCAAAGGCGCCAGCAGCGATGGCGCCGAATGCGGCACCAACGATGGCGCCGAAGTGGGCATCAGCGATGGGCCCAAGGCGCCACCAGCGATCACGGCGCTTGTGGCGCCGCAGGCCCCGCTCTGGGGCGTGACTGACAGTCCCTCCTCCTTTTGGCCAGGTTAACAGTCCCGCCGCTCCTGGACGTGACTATGTTTGCCCCAACGGGCTCTCGTAGTTGGCAAGCGCACCCCTCGCGAGCCGGAGGACCATCTCACGGAGATCAGCAGGCTCGAGCACCGTTACGCCGCTTCCCCGGCTCACCACCCAGCTTGCCACTTCCTGCAGTGAGTTTACGGTGGCTTCGAAGACGATCGACCCGTCGTCGTTCTCTGTAATCACCTGCGTCTCCATCATCTGCCTCGGCTTCAGTCTCCCCGCCCAGACACTGGAGAGATGGATCTTGATGTTATGCTTTTCGGCCCCCACCCAGCTCCGGAATGAATACCGGAACATCTCGTCGATCTTCTCCTGCGGCACCTTTTTGAAGTGCCTCGTGGAGGCCCTGATGTCGAGTATCTTGTCGAGCAGGTACTGCTTGATCCGCCCGTCGTTCACCGCCAGGACCCGCCAGTACCCCTCGCTGCTGAATATGATCAGCGGATGCAGTTCCCGCCCCCGCTCCACCTCCTGATCATCCTTCCGGTAGTCGACCACGGCGATCGTGTTGCTGTCGATGCACCTCTGGAGCGTTACGACGACGCTCAGTGCCTGTTGTTTTTGCTTCTTGACGAGGAGCGCCGTGGCCTTGTCGAAACCGCTCGTCGAGTTGCAAATCCCGATGTACTGGAGGAGAAGCTCCCTGATGAGCCTGGTGTCCATTCTGCCGTCAAGACAGAGCCCTCTCTTCTTTTCCGAGTGAATCGGTATACCGAGGCTCCGGAGCTCCTGCATGTCCCGCTTTATCGTCGGGATGTCCCTGCTGAAAAGGACCGCAAAATCGGCATCCTTCAACCCGCCGGTATTGGCAATGGTCAGGCCGAGCATCTCGATCTGACGCTTCACCTTAGTCTGGACCTCAAGCATGGGGTACCTGTCGAAAATTGTATCATCCGATGAGACGCTACGAGCCGCAAGATATGGTAAGTTGGACTCAGAATACAGGCGCAAAGCCTGGGCCGGCAACAAGAAAGGGAGAGACACAATGGAATACAGAACAGGTCCGGAATTCTCTCAAGCGGACATACGCGAAGTGCGGGATTTCCTCGAGGGGCGGCGCCTTACGAGGTACGTTCTCCCTCCTGAGCAGCTCCATCTGGTCAACGACGGGAGGGAGCATTTTCTCCGCATATCCAACGGAAAGACGGGGGAATACCCGGTGAGGGGATCGTTTCTTTTCAAGCTGCTGAAGTGGTATGGTTTCCCGTCAAGACAGATCGACCGCCTGAGCATTGACACCGTGACGTCGGTGCTCAATGACTACCTCCTGGCCATACCGGGAGGAGACGTGAGCGTCACGTTGGAGGACGGGGAAGCCCTTTCTCTTACGAGCAGGAGGTACAATGAACTCTCCGACACCGAAGTGCTCGCCTGCGCCGAACGGGTCGGGGTCGCATGCGTGTCGAGGAACGATTATTTCATGAGAGTGTACAGCAACACCGCGTACGAAGTGCAGCCGGTCCCGGGAGACGTTTGCGGCCTCGGTTACAATGTGTTCAATTCGGAAACGGGGTTCAGATCGCTCTCCGTACGTCTCTTCATCCGGCGGTATGTCTGTTCCAACGGCGCCGTGGTGGGGTTGACATCCGGCGGAGAACGGGTCCACTACGGGCATCCGGACATGGAGCTGAAGAAATTCCTGGAAGAGCAGATGCGGGTTGGGGAAGAAGTGATGGAAGAAGCGGGGAGACTCCTGGCAGAAAGCGCGCACCGCCCCTCCGGGCCGATGGTCGAACAGGTTTCCTCCCGGCTCAGGCCTATTATCGGCAAAAAGAGGACAGAGGGGCTGCTCGATGAGCTCGGGGAGGGAGCTACGGTGTATGATCTCGCCAACTCAATCACAAGCCTGGCGCAGGGGCTTGATTTAAGGCGGAGGCTCCAGGCGGAAGCGATCGGTGGAGAGCTGCTGGTCCCACAGGATGCTCTCGCCGCCCGGGCTGTGGAAAAACCCGAACATCTACCAATAGGAGGATAGTCCATCATGGGAACACTGACAGATTCAGTCGAGCAGTATTTTGCTGCAGAAGGATGGGATGTAACACGCTCCGCGAAGGAATCCGCTCTCCGGATGGGAGTATCCACAAAGAACGCGAGGTGGCAGTGTGTCGTGAACGTTGACGAGGAGGAAGGGGTGGTTTTCTTCCATTCCGTCTGTCCCCTCAAAGGTTCTCCGGAAGGCCGTCCCCGGCTTGCGGAATTCCTGATGAGGCTCAACCGTACGATCTACCTGGGGCATTTCGTCATGGACTTTGAAAGCGGGGAGATCCGGTTCGAAACGTACGTACACGGTGTAGACGGAAATATCGACAATGACGCAATGGAATCGTTCGTGAGCCGTAACATCGCGACTATGGACAGGCATGTGTGCGACATCGCCCGCGTCATATCGACCGAAATTCCGCCCGCCGAGGCGATGACACAGGTACTGACCGGTATGGCTGCCGGCGGGGGTTACAGGTATAATTGACGGAGAGCGGGGGGGGATATTCCCCCCCCCTCCGCAACCTGCGGGAGGTCAGAATGAAATCCCCTCTTCCTCTGCACTGAGTTCCTCTGGTTGCATATATCACTCTCCCCCACTATACTGCTTCAGTGAGTTTCCACCCGACATAAGTAATCCGACAGCCATGACCGACACAAACGACAAACAACACCGCGCCCTACTCCAAAGAATAGCCCACAGGGTGATGCTGGAGCGGGGTCTCGTCCCTGACTTTCCCTCCGGAGCCATTGCCGAGCTTGATGCGATACGCGCGGCCGCTTCATCGGCCGACAGCGCGCACCGCGATCTCAGGAGCCTTCTCTGGTGCTCCATCGACAACGACGATTCGCGCGACCTGGACCAGCTTACCGTGGCCGAATCCCTTCCGGGGGGTGCCACGAAAGTCCTCGTCGCCATTGCCGATGTGGATGCTCTTGTCAAGAAAGGCACAGCGCTTGACGATCACGCGAGACAGAATACCACTTCGGTGTACACGGTGGCCGAGATATTCCCCATGCTTCCGGAGAAACTCTCGACCGACCTCACATCTCTGAATCTTGATTCGGACCGTCTCGCGGTCGTCATAGAGCTTGTCATTGCCGGGGACGGATCTCTCCAATCATCGGATGTCTACCAGGCGACTGTGCGGAACCGCGCGAAGCTCGCCTACAACTCCGTTGCCGCCTGGCTGGAGGGGACGGGACCGGCGCCGGAGGGTATAGGCAAGGTCGCAGGCCTCGATCAGAACATCCGCCTCCAGGATGGCGCGGCGCAAAAACTGAAGGCCCTCCGCCACACCCACGGTGCGCTCAATCTTGAAACGATAGAGGCGCGCCCGGTCTTCGATGGGGACATCCTGAAGGATTTCGAAGCCGAGACGATGAACAGGGCCAAGGACATCATAGCGGATTTCATGATCGCGGCGAACGGCGTCACGGCGCGATTTCTCGCCTCGAAGAACTTCGCGTCAATCCGGCGCATCGTGCGTACGCCGAAGCGGTGGGACGGGATCGTGGATATCGCTTCAAAGCAGGGGTTCAAGCTCCCGGCGGAGCCCGACCCGAAGGCGCTCGAGCAGTTCCTCGTCACGGCAAAGGCGAAGGACCCCCTCCGTTTTCCCGACCTCTCGCTGAGCGTGATAAAGCTGATGGGGCCCGGTGAGTATATCCTGGAGCCTCCGGGAGGGATCTCGCCCGGCCACTTCGGCCTGGCGGTGAAGGACTATTCACACTCCACCGCCCCGAACCGGCGTTTCCCGGATCTCATTACGCAGCGTCTCCTGAAATCAGCGAGCGCGGGGGGAAAAGCACCCTACAGCAACGATGAGCTTAATACGCTTGCAAACCACTGTACCCAGGAGGAGGACGCCGCAAAGAAAGTCGAGCGTCAGTTGGAGAAATCGGCCGCGGCGATGCTCCTTGAATCGAGGATCGGAGAGCAGTTCGACGCGCTTGTCACAGGTGCATCGGAGAAGGGGACATGGGTGCGCATCCTCCAGCCCCCCGTCGAAGGAAGGCTGGTCACCGGTTTCGAAAAGCTGGATGTAGGGCATACCCTCCGGGTCCAGCTTGTGCGTACGGATGTGGAGAAGGGGTACATCGATTTCAAGAAGGTCGGGTAGCGGGCAACATTCATTGATTGTCCCGGCAGGTAGATCTGAACTACGGAGAGATAACCCGCAGGTTACAGGTTCAAGTCCGGTCCCCGCGACTGGTTCTAAAGAAGAATCCCTACTGGTGAAAGCTGGTAGGGATTTTTCTTTGTTGGGTATGACAAATTGTCTGTTCAGAACCCTCAAGGTGGATCCTATTCCAGCGTTCAAACCTTGTAAGATCTGTCGTATTAACTATGCACTCATTTATTTGTCGGAACATAGTAAAGAATTACTGCACCACAACCAAATGTTTTTGTTTTTAAGAGTTTAAGATCAATTCTATCGTTGACGTTTTTAAATAATGGTAAGCCGCTTCCTAAAACAATTGGCTGAACGCTAAGCTGGTATTCATCAATTAAGTCAAGATGCGTTAAGGCTACTATTAAACTCGGGCTGCCAACTAAAATGTCTTTACCCGCTTGTTGCTTGAGTTCTACAACTTCTTCTTTAATGACTTCCTTTTTCAATGTTGCATTTTTCCAATCAACATTTCTCAGCGTGCGGGAAAAGACAATCTTTGAAATATTGTCTATCAGCACTGCAAATTCATCCATTGGTTTATTGCCAGTAGGATTAGTTACCACAGACGGCCAATAACTTTCCATAAGTTGATATGTTGTCCTTCCGAATAGAATGGTGCCTGCATCACGTAGTAGCTCATTATAATGTTGATGCATTTCATCATCTGCAATCACTGCCGTGTGGTCGCAAAACCCGTCAAGTGTCATATTGATTGCTGCAATAAGTTTTCTCATAATGGTGTTTTTGATTGTAATTAGTGTTTTCTGTGAGATGAGCTACATCAAAGTCGCAATTGGTTCATTTGCATTTTGGTCTGTATCCGAACCATTTATTACAGTTTGACGAAGGTCTCCTGGAGTGCGTTTTATCTGTAGACGATATGTCGGGTCCCCGCGACTGGTTCTAAAGAAGAATCCCTACTGGTGAAAGCCGGTAGGGATTTTTCTTGTGGGTATGACATAATGTCGTTTTTGGACTATCGCCGCCTCGCCTCGTACATCCCACGTAAAATACGAAGTGATCGGAGGATCCAGGATATGCCAGGCTTGAGTCCTGCTCGAATCAATTTGGTCACTTGAATCACCATCCCGTCATATGCTCTGGCAAGAGAGATTATGCTCGAACTGTCTCCAAGACGGCCTTTGGATATTTCGCTGCAACACAGAGAAGCACACGGGCGGCGCCTTCGGGCTTCCTTCTGCCTTGTTCCCAATTGCGAAGTGTGGCGGGACTGATTCCGAGTAGCTCGGCAAACTTCTGTTGCGTGAGCCCAAGATGTCGCCGGATTGCGGATACATTCGGGTTGTCAACACGGAATTCCCGGCTTGGGGCCTTCTTGCCTCGCAAAACGGCGCCTCCCTGTTCAATGCTCGTCAGTAGTTCATCAAAAGTTTCTTTCTTCATCGGAGCTCCTTTGCGACAATCGCCTTGAGTATCTTGAGTTGATCCACGCTCAGATCGCTCTGTTCGTTCTTCCTGAACACAAAGAGCATGAGTATCGTGTCCCTTGGTCTCAGCCAGTAGTAGATGATCCTCGTTCCTCCCCGCTTTCCTTTGCCGGACATCGTCCACCTCAGCTTTCGAAGGCCGTGGCTGCCCGGAATGATGCTGCCTGCTTCCGGGTGCTCTGCTATGAACTGCTGAAGTTCCCTGTACTCATCATCGGTCAGGGCATCGAGCACTCGTTTCGTGAATACCGGAGTCTCAATAATGAGCATAGAAGAAGATACGCCATTGGCGTATAAATGTCAAGAACAGGTATCATCCCCCGGACGGAGGCCTGTCTGGTATAGAGCGCCGACGTGATCCACCCGATCAGTCGGCGGTGAGAGAAATCTTCTGTGACGATATGTCGGGTCCCCGCTACTGATTCTAAAGAAGAATCCCTATTACTGGGCGATGCCTCGCGACACTCGTTTCATTCCGCCGATCAAGCCTGCTGCGATGCTTACCACAACCGGTATGACCATGTGTATTCCCGCTCCACTTGGTGTCATTTGAACGACCACCAAGATCGCTGCAGCACTGCCAATGATAGCCCCGTGGAGAATTGATCTCTCGGTGAAGTGTCTGGTGTTGACCCATGATCTCCAGAACACAAGAATCCCCAGTACGACTATGTATCCGATGCGAATATTCAGATTTGAGCCGTACATCTCACTAATGGCGTGACTGATTCGCCTGCTTACTTCAGCATTGTCATTCAGCTTAGGCCCGAGGTCAAACGCCATATTGATGCCAACGACGAAAGCCGGAATTATCAAGATTACGAAAGCGATGATCCAAGCGATGAATCCATTCAAAATGTCCTTCCACCAAGGAGGTTTGAAGTTGGGATTGTTGACGGAGCTCAAGGAATCCTCCAATCTGTTCTTGTACGCGGATGCCTAAAAACGCAAATCGTCACCCCCCTTTTTCATGGAAAGTGCCGATGCAAAAGAACCTTCGTATAAGCGTATAAGTAAGATAGAACGATCCGTCTCTAAGTCAAGAAAAGGACTGCCATCATTATTCACATTGCCCGAGGAAATGAATGCTGTGACCTGGCGCCGCCTCGTCATACGCCGCCTCGTCATACGATTGAACTGCGGCGGAGAAACAGGGGGAGCCCGACCGCGACCAGGACCACGAACGCCGTGAGGATGATTGCCCACAGGTTAACTACGCGCGATTCCACGTTCATCGGATAGTCCATCAGGGCGAGATGTTCGTGAGTGAACCGCCAGACGACTGTCGTACCACGCACCTCCCCGGCATTGGTGGCGATGATGACGCCCGGCATGACG
>Ga0182021_10010716_pt1 | contig 10871 bp, 7 predicted proteins | sample 612E3MmetaG_FD_120493 | JGI IMG/M metagenome (GOLD analysis project Ga0182021, IMG submission 120493) | Permafrost microbial communities from Stordalen Mire, Sweden - 612E3M metaG (Illumina Assembly) | ecosystem: Environmental > Terrestrial > Soil > Wetlands > Permafrost | place: Sweden...
AAGCGCAAGCTGCTCGAGCTCGTGGAGCAGAAGATCGTGTCCGGCTGGGACGACCCGCGGCTGCCCACCATCGCCGGGCTGCGCCGCCGCGGTTACACCCCCGAGGCCATCCGCGCCTTCGCCGAGACCATCGGCGTCGCCAAGCGCGACAGCACCGTGTCCTCCGCGCTGCTCGAATACTGCCTGCGCGAGGACCTCAACCGCCGGGCGCGGCGGGCGATGGCGGTGCTGCGGCCCCTCAAGGTCGTGATCGAGAATTATCCCGAAGGGCGGGTGGAGTGGTTCGACGCGGAGAACAACCCCGAAGACCCCGCCGCCGGCACGCGCAAGCTCCCCTTCTCCCGGGAGATCTGGATCGAGCGCGATGACTTCCGCGAGGACCCGCCCAAGAAGTACTTCCGCCTCTCGCCGGGCCGGGAGATCCGGCTCAAGTTCGCCTACTACGTCACCTGCACGGGAGTGATCAAGGACCCGGCCAGCGGCGAGGTGACCGAGCTGCGCTGCACCTACGATCCCGCCTCGCACGGTGGGACCACCACCGATGGCCGCAAGGTGCTCGGCACGTCGCACTGGGTGTCGGCGTCCCACTGCCTGACTGCCGAGGTGCGGCTCTACGACAGGCTCTTCCTAAACGAGGATCCGGCGGCGGAGCTCCAGTCCAAGCGCTACGCCGACGTGCTCAACCCCGCCTCGCTGGAAGTGCTCACCGGCTGCAAGGTGGAGCCGGCGCTGGCCGAGACGATGCCCGACCAGCCGCTGCAGTTCCTGCGGCGGGGCTACTTCTGCCGCGACCGGGTCGACGGCCGGGGCGATCGGCTGGTGTTCAACCGCGCCGTCACGTTGCGCGACACCTGGGCCAAGATCGAGAAAGCGGGCGCGCCGGGCGCGTCTCCGCCGTGATCCGCGTCCGTTTCGCTCCGTCCCCCACCGGCAGCCTGCACGTCGGGGGAGCGCGCACCGCGCTCTTCAACTGGCTGTTCGTCCAGCACGCCCGGACGCACGGCCCCGACCACGACGCCACCTTCGTCCTCCGTATCGAGGACACCGACAAGCAGCGCTCCACGGACGAGTTCACGAAGGTCATTCTCGACGGGATGACGTGGCTCGGGCTGACCTGGGACGAGGGTCCGCTCTTTCAGGGCGCCGGGCTCGCACGCCACCAGGCCGACGCGCACCGGCTGCTCGACGCGGGGACGGCGTACCTCGACGACGGCGCGATCCGCTTCCGGGTGAGTCACGAGGAAGTGGCGTGGGAGGACGCGGTCCACGGGCCGATCGCCTTCCACGGGAAGGACCTCGAGGACTTCGTCATCCTCCGCGCCGACGGCACGCCGGTGTACAACTTCGCGGTGGTTTCCGACGACATCGCGATGCGGATCACGCATGTCTTCCGCGGCGACGACCACATCTCGAACACGCCGAAGCAGATCCTGCTCTACCGCGCCTTCGGGGTGCCGGTGCCCGTGTTCGGCCATGTGCCGATGATCCACGGCACCGACGGCAAGAAGCTCAGCAAACGCCACGGCGCCACGGCCGTGGCCGACTATCAGCACCTGGGGATCCTGCCCCAGGCGATGGTGAACTTCCTCGCGCTCCTCGGCTGGAGTCCCGGCGGCGACCGGGAGGTGTTCTTCGACGCCGCGGAGCTGGTGGAGGCGTTCACGTTCGCGGGGCTGCAGCGGAGCGCGGCGGTCTTCGATCCGAAGAAGTTGGAGTGGATGAACGCCGAGCATCTGCGGTCGCTTGGCGCGGAGCGGGTTGCCGGCCTCATCGGCGACGCGCTGGCCGGCCTCGACCCGGCGCGGGCCGTCGCGCTGGTGGCGGCGGTGCTGCCGCGCGGCCGGACGACGCTGGACGTGGCACACCGGGCCCGGCTGCGCGCGGGGCTCGACCCGGTGGTCTTCGACGAGAAGGCCGCGGCCGCGGTCGCACAGGACGAGGCCGGCTACCGCACAGCGCTGGCGGCCGTGGCGGAGTCGCTCGCGACGGCCACCGACTGGACCGCGCCGGCGCTCGACATCGCGTTGCGCGCCCTGGCGGAGCGGATGGCGGTCAAGGTCGGCACGATCATGCAGCCCGTGCGCATAGCGCTGACAGGCTCGACGGTATCCGAGCCGGTGAACGAGTTGCTGGCGGTGATCGGACGGGACGACGTCCTGCGGAGACTGCGGACGGCGGCGGGCGCCTAGCTCCGGGCCGGTGCCGCCGCCTTCCACGCCTGCTTCAGGAACGCCTCGCAAAATCCTTCGCGCACGAAGATCTCGACCGCCTCCGCCGTGGCGCCGCGGTCCATCCCCCACAGGCTCGCCCGCTTCTCCTCGCCGTCCCACTGGCCCTGGACGAACGCGCGATCCTCGCGCCTGACGAGCATCGGCAGGTCGTTGACGAGGCTCGCGGCGAGCGCGTTCACGCCCGGCCCCCCGACCGCGACCACCGGACACAGGTGGAAGATCCGGTTCTGCGCGAACCACGCGTCGGACACCACCAGTCCCACGCGGAATGCCTTGCCGTCGCCGCGCCGGTCAATCTCCGCCTTGAGGCGGTACGCCAGGGGGCGATCGTTCATCTCCGCGGGCACGTCAATGCCCGTGACGATGAGGACGGTGTCGTCGGTGTCCACCAGTTTCACGGCTGCACCGGCTGCGGGTTGGCCTGCTGCTGTTGCTGCTGTTGCTGCTGCTCCTGGTGCTCTTTCTCCTTGCGCGCCCGGATCTCGCGCACGGCCTGGCGGAAATCGTCCATCGTCTGCGCCCGGGCGGCCGCGCGCAGCATGTCGGCCCGCATCGCCATGTAGGCCTGGTTCGCCCGCGCCTGATCAATGTTGCCCTGCGGCGTCGAGAGGAACGCCAGGACCGCGGTCGGGATCGTGATGTCACCCAAGTGGATGCCCTTCGAGTCTATCCCGTACGTCTTGCCGCCCACGCGGAAGGTCCAGGGCTTGGAGACGTACGGATCGGCGTTGACGTCGGGGAGCGGGTTCTTCTCTATCGAGTCCGCCATTTGGCGCATCCGAATCGCCACCACGGAGTCAATGCGGATCTCACGCGACGCCGTCACCTGCCCCGTCACCGGGTCCACCCAGGCGCGGCCGTCGCCGAGCTGGGGCGTGTAGTTTTGTACACCCCGCCCCCCCCGCCCCGTCCGCGACCCGCGCATCGCAACCGTGGCGGTGTCCCGGCCCCCCGCGCCGATCCGCAGCGTCGGTGTGCCGCTGTCAATCGCGGGCGTCGGCTCCGGACTGACCGCAGCACTCACTCCGGCGGCGCGGCCAGGCGCATCGCCCTGCCCGCGCCCATGCCCCACCGGCGCCGTAGCCACGTACAGCACGATCGGCCGGGTGGACTGTCCGGGCGGCGACGCCCCGAGCAACAGGAACCCCCCCGGACGCTGGCGGCGCCACGACATGCTCGATTCGACCAGCGCCGTCAGCACCACGAAATGCGCCAGCACGGATGCGACGACCCACCACCGCGGCCAGGCGCGCCCCGCCGGGAGCGTGAACGATCTACGCTCGCGCAAGCACCCGCCCCATCCGCTCCGCGGCCTCCGCGAGCCGTTCCTCGCCGACCGTGAGCGCGACCCGGAAGAACCCCTCACCCGACGCGCCGAACCCGCTGCCCGGCATGACCACCACGCCTTCCTCCTCGATCGCCATCCGCGCGAACTCCGCCGACTTCAGTCCCTCCGGGAGCGGAATCCAGAGGTACAGCGTCGCCTGCGGACTCGCGACGTCGAACCCCGCCCTCGTCAGCGACTCGACCGCGGCGTCGCGCCGCGCGGTAAGCCGCTCCATCGCCGACTTCACCAGGGCCTCGGCCTGGTCGAGGACGACCGCTCCAGCCTTCTGGACCGCGAGGAACGGCCCCGTATCATGATACGACTTGATGGTGGTGAGCGCTGTGATCAGCTCGCGGTTCCCGGCGGCCCAGCCGAGGCGCCACCCCGTCATGGTGAACGACTTGGAACACGAGTGGAACTCGACCGCCACCTCGCGCGCCCCCTCAATCTCGAAGATGCTCGGCGCCCGGTAACCGTCGAAGGTGATCTCCACGTAAGGGTTGTCGTAGGCGAGCGCGATCCCGTACTCCCGGCACACCGCCACGGTGCGCTCGAGGTAGTCGCGCGGCGCCACGGCCGCCGTGGGGTTGTTGGGGTAGTTCAGGTAGACCAGGCTGATGCGGCGGAGCACGTCCCGCGGCAGCTCGCCCAGCTCGACCAGGAAGTCCGCCTCCGGCCGCAGCGGCGCGATCCGCGCCTCGGCGCCCGACGCGATCGCCCCGCCGATATAGCACTGATAGCCCGGCTCCGGCACGATGACGATGTCGCCGGGATTGGTGGTCGCCAGCGCGAAATGCGCCAGCCCCTCCTTCGACCCGATGAGCGGCAGCACCTCCGTCATGGGATCGAATGACGTTCCGAAGCGGCGCTGATGGTAGCGCACCACCGCCTCGCGGAAGGACGGCAGGCCGAGCTGGAAGCCGTACTTGCTCATCGCCGGGTCCTTGAGGGCCTCGGCGAGCGCCTCCAAGGCCAGCGCCGGAGGCGGCTCGACGGGATCGCCAGCCCCGACGTCAATGACGTCCACGCCGGCGGCGATCAGCTCGCGCTTCCGGCGCGAGATGTGGGCCAGCGGATAGCCCGGAAACTCCCCCACACGCTTGGCGATGTGCGCCACTGCTTCTTCTCCGTCCTGGCGAAGGTCGCGCCCAAGGCACCCCGAATTATCGGCGTGCCGACGTGGGCCGGCGGGATGTTTCCCATCATACCCCGGCTCCGAAGAAAATGTACGCGTTTTCCCTATGCCCGCCCAAGCCGGCCGGCAATCGCTTGCGCCGGGGAATGCGATTACCGCATCTTAACAGCGCCAGCCGCCCCCGCGCCCTCTCAACCGAGATGTGATGCCAACTCGGCAAGATGTAGCTCATGCGTCCTCGCGGATCCGCCTGATCGCGGCGATCCTCGCCCTGGTCTTTGGGGCGCAGTTGACCGTGGCACTGGGGATCTTCATGCTGCTGCCTCACGTGCCGCTGGTCCTGCTGGCGGTGGTGGATGCCGCTGCCCTGGCCCTTCTGGTGACGCCGGCGCTCTGGCCGCTCGCTCGGCGAGCGCCGGCCGCCGAGACCGTGCCCCGTGCCCGGGTCGAGGAAGTATGGGAGCGCGCCGGCGACGCGATCATCACCATTGACGAGCAGGGCATCATTCAGTCCGCCAATGCGGCGGCCGAGGCCATCTTCGGATACCCGGCGGCGGGTCTGGTAGGGGCGGACGTGACCACCGTCCTGCTGCAGTCGCCGGACCGGGAGGGGCCGGACGCGCGCGACCCGCGCTCCCTCCGCACGGGCGGGAGGCCTGTTGCTGACCGGCGTCGGGATGTGATCGCGCGCCGGGCCGACGGCGTCATCTTCCCGGCCGAGCTGACGGTCAGTGAAGTGCCTTCGGGAGGGCATCTCTTCCTGACGGCGATCATCCGTGACGTGACCGAACGCCGCAGGGTCGAGGACGCGCTGCGCGCCGCCGAAGAGCGTTACCGCAGGCTGTTCGACGGGCACCCGGCGCCGCTTCTAGTCTACGATCCGGCGTCGCTGCGCTTCCTCGCCGTCAACGAGGCCGCCGTGCGCCAGTACGGCTACACGCGCGAGGAGCTCCTCGCGATGACGCTGTCGGAGCTAAGCCCGCCGGAGGACATCGGCACCCTGGTCGAGCACCTCCGGACGCCCACCGTCAACGGCGTGCGGCGCGGCACCTTCCGCCACCGCAGGAAGGACGGCTCGGTCGTCCACGTGGATGTGACGAGCCAGCCTCTGGATTTCGACGGGCGGCCGGCGCGGCTCGCGCACGCGCTGGACGTGAGCCAGCGAGAGCAGCCGGAGAGCTAAGAGGCGCGGGTGCAACAGCCGACAGCGGCGGGCCGGCTAGCGCACCGACGCGCTGACGGGGTTCCGCAGCACTCCCACGCCGGGGATCTCCACCTCCACCACGTCGCCGTCCACCAGCGGCCCCACGCCAGCCGGCGTGCCCGTGGCCACGAGATCGCCCGGCTCCAGCGTCATCACGTGCGAGATGAAGGCCAGGAGCGCCGGGATGGCGAAGGCCATCTCCGCCGCGCGGCCCCGCTGCCGCTCGACACCGTTGACGCGGCAGCTCACCTCCAGCGCTGCCAGGTCGAAGGCCGGCCCCACCTCGAGCAGTCGCGGCCCCATCGGGCAGAACGTGTCGAAGCCCTTGGCGCGGGTCCATTGCCCGTCGGCCTTCTGGAGATCGCGCGCCGTCACGTCGTTGACGCAGGTGATGCCCGCGATGGCCGCGCGCGCCGCCGCCTCGTCGCCCCGCCGGAGCGGCGAGCCGATCACCACTCCGATCTCGCCCTCGTGCTCGACCTGACGCGACGCCGCGGGCAGCACGATCGCCTCGCCGTCGCCGATCACCGCAGAAGGCGGTTTCAGAAAGAGCAGCGGCCGCTCCGGCACGACGTTGCCGAGCTCGACGGCGTGCTCGCGGTAGTTGCGGCCGACGCAGACGATTTTGCCTGGTCGCTCCACGCTGCCCCTCCCTTACGGTGAGGGGTGAGAAGTGAGAGGTGAGAAGGTCGAGTGAGGGGTGAGAGGCTGAACGGCGTGAGAAGGTGGAGGTTCACCCTCTCACGCATTCACACCTCTCACTTCTCACCCACCCTTCTCACGTCTCAGCCCTCACCTCTCACCTTGAACGCCATGCAACTCGAAGAAGTCCCGAATCTCTCTGATCAGTTCGTGCCACGGCCCGACAATCCTCGTCGCGTCCGGCAGCCCGGCCAGCAGTGCTCCCCCGTACCGCTTGCGCAGCACCCGCGGATCCAGCAGCACCACTACGCCTACGTCGCTGCGGGAGCGGATCAGCCGCCCGAAGCCCTGCTTCAGCTTGAGGCCGGCGAGCGGCACGAGATAGTCGTTGAACGGATCGCCGCCGGCGGCCTGGATCGCCTCGCAGCGCGCCGCCGTCAGCGGCTCGGTGGGGACACGGAAGGGCACTTTCGCCAGGAGCAGGGCCCGTAACGCCAGACCGGGCACGTCCACGCCCTCCCAGAAGGAGTCGGTGCCGAGCAGGATCGCGGAGCCCGCATCGCGAAAGCGGCGCAGCAACTGGTCGCGCGGCGCGTCACCCTGCACCAGCAGCGGCCAGCGCCCGGCCACATCGGCGCGGACCTTGAGCGCGGCCGCCGTCTCCCGCAGCGCCCGGTGGCTGGTGAACAGTGCGAACAGGCCGCCGTCGGAGGCGTGAGCCAGGTCCGCCGTGATCTCGGCCACCCGTGCGCCGTGAGCCTCGGCGTCGTCGCGGGGCTCGGGGACATCGTCGGGGATCGCGAACAGGCACTGGTCCCGGTAGTTGAAGGGCGAGGGCAGGACCTCCCGCGCCCCCGCGCACGCCGGCGCGAGGTCAAGGCCAAGGCGCCCGGCCAGGAAGTCGAACGACCCGCCGGCCGCCAGCGTGGCGCTGGTCAGCACGATGGTCTCCACCCGGTCGAACAGCAGGTCCCGTAGCAGAGGCGCCAGCTCGAGCGGCACCGCGGCGAGCGCGACCTGCGAGGCGCCACGCCGCTCGACCCAGCGAACCATCGGCGCCGCCCCGGCCGACGGCCGCAGCGCCAAGCGGACGGCGTCGCGCGCCCCCTCCAGGCGGCCGGCGATGCCCCGCAACTCGACCAAGAGCGAGTGGATCCGCTCGGAGGGCTCGGCTTCCGCCGTCAGCCGGTCCATCAGCGACAGCAGCGCGTCCTTGAGCAGGCTCAGCGCGTAGCCGAACCCATCCAGCGCGTCGCCCAAGCCGGCCGCCCAGACCGGGTCGTCCGCAAAGCCGTCCGTCAGGCGCACCATGTTGTCCGTCTTGCCGGCGAGGAAAGCATCGAGCAGCCCGAAGAGCAGGCCGGCAGCGCGCCGCGCGCCGGCCAAGGCGGGCGCGACGCGCCCGTCGAGGACCTCCGATGCCGCTTCGCGGAGCACCTCGTCCGCGTCGGCCGCCAGCGCGGCCTTGAGCGCGGACAGCACGCCCCGTTTGCCTCGCTCCAGCCGGGAGAGCAGCCGCTCGACGCCGCGCGACGTGGCCTGCGCGCCGAGATGGTCGGCCGCGGTGTCCTCCAGATGGTGCGCCTCGTCCAGTACCAGGCGGCGGTACGGCGGCAGCACGGCTGCGTCCTGCCAGTTGCCCGCCGCGCCGCGCACCGCGAGGTCGCTGGAGAGCAGATGGTGGTTGACCACGACGACGTCCGCGTCAGCCGCGCGGCGGCGCGCCGCGAACACGAAGCAGCGGTCGAAGTGCGGGCAGCGCAGCCGGGTGCAGAGGTCCGACTCGGCAGCGACCTCGTCCCACAACTCGGAACTGGGCGAGAAGCTGAGATCGGAAAGGCTCCCGTCGGCGGTCCGCGCCGCCCACGATCCGATGGCCTCCAGCTCGTCGCGGCGGTCGGGATCCAGCAGCGTGCCGACGCCACGCGACGCCTGCTCGAGGCGGCTCAGGCACACGTAGTTGCGCCACCCTTTAAGCAGGGCGAACCGCACCGGACGGCCTTCGGTGCCGATGGCGAGCGCCAGCAGCGGCAGGTCCTTGCCGACCAGTTGCTCCTGCAGATTGATCGTGTTGGTCGAGACGACGGTCCGCTCGCCGTTCAGGGCGGCCCAGCAGATGGCGGGCACGAGGTAGGCGAAGCTCTTGCCGACCCCGGTCCCCGCCTCGAGCAGCGCCACCCCGCCCTCGTTGTAGGCGTCGGCAATGTACGCCGCCATGTCACGCTGGCTCTGCCGGTCCTCGTGCACCCCCAGCGCCTGTGCGACGGGGCCGCCCGGCGCGAGCAGCTTCGCGACCGCGATGGGATCCAGCAACTCGGTGGAGCGCGGCTTCGGCACCTCGACCACCACGTAAAGCGAGGTCGCCGCGTTGTCCACGATGCCGAATCCGACGCCGCCGTCATGGAGGCGCACCGCGACGTCGAGATCGGCCTTCGACGGCTCCAGGAGCCCGCTCGGATGGTTGTGCAGCACCATCTGCCCGCGCGCCGCCACGCCCGGCAGCGCCACCACCGCGTCCACCGTGCCGCGCGCCACCGGCTCGGCGCGGATCACCGTCCCGTCGGGCGCGACGTCGGCGACGAACGACACCTCGCGGCCGCCAGCGGCAGCGATCGCCTCCACGATCGCCTCCCGTGCCGCGGCGCCGAGTCGCGCGAGCGTCACGTCTTGAGTTCGCGCTTCCTGGCGGCCGGGAAGAGCACGTTGTTCAGGATGAGCCGGTAGCCGGGTGAGGTGGGATGCAGCGAGAGGTCGGTCGGCGGGGCGCCGATCTGGTGCTGGGGATCCTCGGGGTCGTGGCCGCCGAGATAGGTCCAGGTTCCCTTCCCCAGGTCTCCGTGGATGTACTTGACCCACGGCGCCCCCGGCTCCTCGGCGAGGATCGTGTCGGCGCTCTTCAGCGTGGCGCGCGTGAAGCTGGTCGTGACGCCGTAGAAGTCCGGTATCACCTGGCGGTGGCACTGGACCAGCATCGTGAACACCGGATCAATCTTGGCGCTGAAGTTGAACAGCTCGAACGCCCCGAGCGGCTGACGCAGCACCGGGTTGTTGACCTGGTGGCCGTCAATGTCGGAGAAGACCGGGATGGCCGGGTTCTTCTCGAGATGGGCGTTCTGGCAGGCCATGGCCCGCGACCAGTCGAGCTTGCCGTCGGCGTCGGGGTCCATCGGCGTGCCGTCGGCGAAGGCGGCGGCGATGTCCACGTCGTGCGCCGCCAGCGCGAGCTCCAGGGTCTCCGTGGCGGTGCACATGGCGAACAGGAAGCCGCCGTTCTCGACGTGGCCGCGAATGCGCTCCGCGACCGCCTTCTTCAGCGCCGGCACGGTGGCGTAGCGGAGCGCCCGCGCGGTGGCCTGGTCCGCCTGCACCATGTCGTTCAGCCACCCCGCGCCCGCGTAAGTGAGGTAGAACTTCGAGTCCTGCCCCGTGAAGTCCTCGTGGTGCAGGTGCAGCCAGTCGAAGTCCGCGAGGCGGCCGCCCAGCACCTCGGGGTCCCACACGCGGGTGAAGGGAATGTCGGCGTACTGCAGCGCCATGGTGACCGCGTCGTCCCACGGCGGCGCGAACGGCGGGGCGTAGATCGCCACGCGAGGCGCGCGCTCCAGGATGATCGCGTCCATGTTGTTCTGCTCGATGGTTCCACGGATCGCCAGGAGCTGGGCATCCGTGACCCCCTCGGCCGCGACGCCCGCCAGCGTGGCGGCGCGGCGCGCGGTCGCATCGTCCGGGACGAGGAACGACCCGCCCCGATAGTTCAGCAGCCACTCGGTGTGGCCGGCGCGCTTCACCGCGTCGTAGGCAATGCCGTAGGCCTTGAGATGGTTCGTCTGGGCGTCGTCCATCGGGACGAGGAGCGAAGACGCACCCTGAGGCGCGGCTCCGCCGCCCCCGAGCCGCGCACCGGCACGACCGCCCGCCAGCATATAGGCCGCGGCGCCCCCCAGCGCGCCGAAGAAGCCGCGGCGCTTCACGGCACCAGCCCGCGCACGCGATCGAGCTCGCGCCGCGCTTCGGGAACGAGCGCGCTCTCCGGGTGGGCGAGAATCATCGCCTCCAGCCGAGCCCGGGCCCCTTTGAGGTCGCCCCGCGCGGCCAGCGAGCGTGCCAACGCGAGTTCCGCCGCCGGCGCGGCGCTGGAGGCCGGGAACCCCTCGGCAATCTCGCGCCACAGCGCTTCGGCGCCCGCTCCGTCGCGCCCTGTGGCCGCAAACCGCGCCGCCCACGCCAGCAGGGCCGGCTCCCCCTCCCCGCCGACCCGGCGCGCGATCGGCACGAGGGCGCGGGAGGCCGCCAGCGAGTCGCCGCGCGCGGCCAGCAGCAGCGCCGCCCCCA
>Ga0182021_10010718_pt1 | contig 10871 bp, 15 predicted proteins | sample 612E3MmetaG_FD_120493 | JGI IMG/M metagenome (GOLD analysis project Ga0182021, IMG submission 120493) | Permafrost microbial communities from Stordalen Mire, Sweden - 612E3M metaG (Illumina Assembly) | ecosystem: Environmental > Terrestrial > Soil > Wetlands > Permafrost | place: Sweden...
ATCGACATGTACTTCTTCACCGGCTCCACAGAGGTCGGGAAACAGGTGAATATAAAGGCAGCCGAAAGGCTGGTACCGGCAATCATGGAGCTGGGCGGCAAGGACGCTGCAATCGTAACTAAGAACGCCGACCTCGACAGGGCGGCACACACAATCGCCTGGGGCGCATTCAGCAACTGCGGCCAGACCTGCATCGGTATGGAGATATGCCTGGTGGAACGCCCGGTCTACAACCAGTTCCTGGAAAAGCTGATGGCCATCGTTAAGAACCTGAAATCAGGAACGCAGACAGGGTGCGTAGGCAGCATGACCATGGCATCACAGCGTAAAATCGTGGAAGGACAGATTGCCGACGCCACTGCCAAAGGGGCAAAGCTGCTGCCCGAAGGCGTCATGAACTGCAAGCTGGAAGGCATGTGCCTTCCCCCAGTCGTGCTTACCGACGTAACCATGGACATGAAACTGATGAAAGATGAAACATTCGGTCCGCTGCTGCCGGTGATACCTTACGACAATATAGATGAAGCCATCAAGATTGCGAACAGCACTACTTACGGCCTCTCCGGGGCGGTTTTTACCAGTGACATGGAGGAAGGACGCAAAATCGCTGCCAGGATCAAGACCGGCTCGGTCAATATCAACGATGCGCTGATAACATTCGCTGCGCCGGCATTGCCTTTCGGCGGCGTCAAGGAATCAGGCGTCGGCTGTTATCACAGTGAAGTAGGCTTAAGAGCATTCACAGATATAAAATCCATTACCGAGTACAAGGGCGGTACCAAGAAGGAATTCTTCCATTACCCGGTAATGGAAGGCAGCCTGGAAGGAATGGCGGATGCGATGAACTTCATGTACGCACAAGGCGCTTCCAAGAAAATAAAGGCTTTCTTCAAAGTAATGCCGTTCATGCTGAAAATGCAGAGCGACGGTAAAAAGAACGGCAAGAAGTAATTTTAATTACGGATACCCTCACCCTGCCCTCTCCCTCTAGTAGGGTCGTGCATAATATTATGTCACGACTCAAGGGAGAGAGTTTCCTTTTCTCCGAGGAGGGCCTGCGGCCCTTCTCTCATCCTGCTGTCACCCGTACGATCAGGGAATGTTGATGCACAGCGAGACTGCAAATAAAACGGAAAGCAGTTTGACACATGAGATGCGCAATGATACTGTTTGGAATAGTCGGAGGCGTATGGCCAGCAGAAATGGCCTTCGGCATAATTTGGGATAAAGGAAACCTAATATATATGGCGGCAAGCATAATAGCAGCTATTGTGATCATCAATGCTGCTGAATTCTACTACCTGATATCTGAGATTATAATGACCTCTCGCACCAGGCAGGGAACTGATGATGCGTTCGACAGGGGAACAAACCGGCTGGTGTGGATATTTGTAGCAAGCGCTTTCATCATCGCATGGCTTCCCGTAATATTGGACTTTGGACGCTTGTTGGTGCTGGGTGACTGGTTGACCTGGGCCGGCGTAGCTATCATGATTTCCGGCATTGTATTCCGGCAGTATGCTATTTCCATCCTGGGAAAATTCTTTACAGCAACGGTCCAGATTCAAAAGGACCACGAATTGATAAAGGCCGGCCCGTACCGCTATATACGGCACCCATCATACCTGGGAATACTCATTATATCCCTTGGGTTGGGAATCGCCCTGGCTAACTGGATTTCATTGCTGTTATGCCTAGTGCTTCCTGTCATCGGGGTAATACAGCGGATTAAGGTGGAAGAGAAGGAATTAGAACGGCACTTCGGCAAGCAATACCAGGACTACCGGAAAAGTACCTGGTGTGTTGTCCCATACATATATTAGGTTTGGTCCTGCTGTGCAACGATGATCTGGATATTTGCAGGTTTTTTGATAGCATCGATACTTCACATGGTGGAAGAGTATTTCTTCCCAGGCGGGTTCATGACAGTAATGAAGCGGATGAACCCCATCTTTGCACCTTTCGTCAACGTCCCAGCGGCAATCGTAATAAACGGCCTTCAACTGGTGCTGTGCATTATCGTTATCTTCGTCGGCCGCAGCAACCTGGCTTTCAGCCTGTCAGCGGCAAGCCTGCTATTCATCAACGGACTGGCACATTTGGGCGGTTCAATAAGATTGAAGGGCTATGTCCCGGGTGTCGTTACCGGGAGCGTGTTATATCTGCCGCTATCGGTTTACGCGTTTTATTACTTCACGGCCTCGGGAGAGTTGAAAATGCTCGATGCTATTACAGCGGCGTGGCTCGGCATGCTCTATCAGATCGTCCCGCTGGCTTATTTTCTAGTCATGAAGTTGATATCCCGGCGAAAGCAGGGATAGTGGGTATCAATAGCGGAAGTGGATGAAAATCCTGCCGAAATTCTTATCGTCTTTTTCCAGCCGTTGATAGAGTTTTTTGATATCAGGCTGTGCGAAGAAACGGAGCACACGTTTTTTAAGCTGACCTGATCCCTTTCCGGGAATAATCTCAACCAGAGTTATTTTTTTCGCTATAGCTTCGTTGACGATCCTATTGAGCTCAGCGTCGATGGTCCAGCCTTTATTAAATATGTCGTGGAGGTCGAGGACTAGCTTGGACATGGGGTATATTATATCAGTCTTCCACCCTCACCCTGCCCTCTCCCTCGAGGGTTCTGTTATATCTTAGTTGATTTAGCATCTATCTTGGTATATCCTTATGCGATATGGAAGTGGGAGGCAAAAGATGGCAGACAACATAGAAGAAGATATCAAGTTAATTAAACTAAAGCTTAAAACATTGAGTGAAGCCCATGATGCGGTAGCAGCACAACAAAGTGCTGACCTCCTAGAAACCAAACGGTTCATAGCTAATTTCGTCATAAGTACTGCTGGTCAAATAGCATATGATCTTCTGCGTGGTTCCAGCAACTCCATGGAACAAATAATTTCACAATTGATCGCTGATGAAAGCGCTGCATTTGTTGAAATAAAATCCTCTGAAAATCCTCTTTCTGTAGCAAACGAGTTCCAGAAGAAATGTAACGCACCTTTAGTAAAATTAGGACTCGTACACATAAAATTTTAGCTATCCTTGGCTAGACCATCCATTTTCACTTTCCGTAGCTTCAAAATACGCCATATTTATAGTATAAATCCTAGTTAGCTTGCCACAAATGGTTATAACCGAATTTTTTCACGATTGACTTATACTGATATACTATTATTAGTCGTATAGAGAGGTAGCTTTATGGAAACGAATGTAATCTATTGTGGGGACTGCCTTGTTAAGTTGAAAGACCTCCCTGATAATTCAATCGATCTAATATACATTGACCCACCTTTTAGTTCTAACCGTAACTATGTGGCATTTTGGGAAGAACAAGAGAAAAGGCACTTTGAAGATAGATTTGAAGATGTCCAAGCGTACTTAGACTATATGAGGCCACGTTTGGTAGAGCTTTACCGCGTTCTAAAACCAAAGGGGACGTTCTATTATCATTGTGACTGGCACGCATCACACTACATAAAGGGATTACTGGATACAGAATACTTATTTGGGTATTCTAATTTCCGAAATGAAATTGTTTGGAGATATAGGCGTTGGCCTTCCAAACAGAAGAACTTTCAACGTATGCATGATGTAATACTTCGCTATGCCAAAGGTAATGATGTTACTTGGAACCAATTGTATGATCCCTTAAGTGAAGAAACATTGAAGCGTATCCCTGGCGGAATGAAGATTGATACTACCATAGATGCAGAAGGCAAGAAAAAAATCAGGGCTACCAATGAAGTTTCTAAAGGTGTTCCAATGTGTGATGTGTGGGAAATACGGCAAATAGTTGGTCCTACCGCTGAGAGACTTGGATACCCTACACAGAAGCCCGAAGCATTACTAGACCGTATCATAACTACTAGCAGCAATGAAGGCGATATTGTATTGGACGCATTTTGCGGTTGCGGCACTACGTTAGCAGTGGCACAACGTAAGAAAAGAAAGTGGATAGGTATTGATATTTCTCCTACCGCTTGTAGGGTGATGGATAGACGGATAGAAGATACGTTCTATATCCATGAGGGCAAGGATTTTTCAGTACAGGATATGCCTAAGACGGTTGAGGAATTGAGGCAATATCCCGCTTTTGAATTTCAAAATTGGGCTATTAATGCGCTCGGGGGAATACCAAGCAAAATGAAGTCACGGGATATGGGGATAGACGGAAGGCTATATCCCATCGGTGACTTGCCTAAAACAAAGAAAGAGGGCATGGATTTGTTTGGTGATATTGATAGATACGTTCCTATCCAAGTCAAACGGACTGACCAAGTTGGCCGACCGGATATAGAAAACTTCGGAACCGCCATAAAGCGTGATAAACGAGCCAAAGGTATATTCGTAGGTTTCAGTTTTAGCAGAGATGCAGATAAAGAAATTAGAAGGTTATCAAGAGAAGAAAATGTGGAAATAGAGACTATCACAGTTGATGAAATTGTAGAGAATCAGATGGATAAACAGATGAAATAATAGGAGGGATAAACCATGTTTGACCCAATTGTATATCGTTCAAAGAGTGGTGATATAGTTGAAGTTAGTAATCACGGAGATTCGCTCAGATTTACCATTAAAGGAAGTGCTGATGACGCATCTAATAGGTCTTTTCCTATTACTTGGGAAGATTGGGAAACGTTAGTAAAGATAATAAACGCACAAAAGCCATAGACTACTTGTCTATAAGGGATAATTACGTAAACTATTATCAATGATGTAAATGCTCGCTAATCTCTTTTAAAGTACTCACTAACAATTGATTTTGTTTTTTGTAGGTAGCCTATCTTCTAGTGTTTTTTTAATACCGCCAAGACCCTTCTGCATAACTATATCTGAGTGCCCACGGATGATAGAGTAAGCTATTAAGAACGCAAAGAACATGACTAACTCCAGCAATATTCCTGTGTTTGAAATATTCCAGTAGCTAGAGATATCGTTAGTGATCGTTTCCCAAGAACGAGAAGGGAAAGCCAGTTTGATACCAAATTCCCTAATATGAGCAGAGAGCATGCCAATTGGAATAGCCATCCCGGCGATGGCAATCCCCTCTGCCCAATACCGCCAGTTCTCTTTAATCCACTGCCTGCATGACTTTTTACTACACATCTACTGATCCCCTTATCCTTAATATCAAACAAGAGGATTCTCTCACACGACCACATAAGAAAACAACTAAGATATAGCAGAACCCCCTCGAGGGAGAGGGTAACTTATCTATAAGAGGGGCTAAAGCCCCTCTTCAACGCCTCCATGACGTTCAAACTAATCATATGACCTACTTCGTTAGGTACGATAAGAAGGGATTTATCCCCTCATGTAAAGACCGGACATAGGTAACACTTTAAACTGGGCGCATAGGTTACACTTTCATGCATGTCGGATTCATAATTATACCGGTTATTTTGATGAGAAGGGCCTGCGGCCCTTCTCGCATCCTGCTGTCGTCCGTACGACCAGGAAACGCGTGAGTTTACCGGTTGATTGCTGCGTCCCGATTTCAACAGGACTCGTAATGACATGGTTTTTGTTCAATGCCTGCAGCTTTCTAAGCGCAGGTTTTGTTGCCATGGTTTGGGCGGGTTTAAAAACCCGCCGCTACGAACTCCATGTGATCACACTGCTGGTTAGTGCTTCTTTCTCTGGTGCCAATGAATGCGGTACCGGACTATCCGTGCCATATCGTCGGCATTGGCGGCCTTATCCAGGTCGGCTGCCAACTTACCGTCTTTCAGGACATCCCTTACCCAGTTACTGAAGTCGTTATTAGCCGAGGTAACATGATGACTGAAGGCGTCGGAAGTCATATGCTCCAAGCAATCGGCCATATCAGGCAGGCCACTATATACACAACCGTCGACGGCATAAAAACGCTGTTGGCCGGTCGCCCCTCCCAACACCGCTGCGGCGTCTTGTTTAGCTTTCACAGCCATATAACCACCTCCGAAATCATTATACCTCTGGAGGGAGGAAATAAATAATATTCAAATCTTGTTAACCCTCACCCTTCCCTCTCCCTTCAGGGAGAGGGAGATTCTTTTCCAAGAAGGGCCTGCAGCCCTTCTTGCAGCCTGCTGTCGCCCGTGCGGACAGGAGATGTGGGGTTTTACCGGGAGCTCCCGATGCGATCGGGATGACACGTTTTTGGGCGGGTCTAAAGACCCGCACCCTACGAATTTAACTGCTGCCGCCCGTGCGGCCAGGAAGCAGTGTGATACACCAGTAGATTGCCACGTCCCGATTACATCGGGACTCGCAATTACATGTTTTTGGGCGGGGCTAAAGCCCCTCTTCGACGCCCCCAAGACGTTCAAGCTAATCATTAGAGTCCATGTCCCACTTCGTTAGGTACGAAATGTATCGGTTTTCAATGGGGGGGGTCTAAAAACCCGCACCCTACGAGTTAGCAGGTAGTGACGCAACATTGGTAATAATTGATGGACTTTGTTTAGATATGCTATCCTAACAATATATTAATATTGCCAGTTTACACAGCAGAATTAAGAGGTAATAGGTCAGGCACTAAACCTGTATATACGGGAGGAAAATGAATAAGCTGTTTTTGGTTATGGTCTCAATCCTGGTCTTAACATGCGGATGCATATATTTGCCTGCAAGCCCTACTACTACCACCCCCACACCTGCAGAAAAGCCGGTGGTAAGTTCGTTCAGCGCCAGCCCCTCGTCCATTGCATCCGGCGGCACTTCCACGCTTAGCTGGAGTGTCACAGGAGCAACAAGCGTCAGTCTGGACAATGGGATAGGAAACGTGGCGGTCAACGGAACGAGGGCAATAGCCCCAACTACGAGTACTTTATATACACTTACCGCCTCGAATTCGTCTGGCAGCACAATTGCAACGACGCAGGTAATAATTCCCGGCACAAGCACACCTACGATACCCGCTACTCCATCTGCGACATCGGCACCCACTATCAACTCATTCAGCGCATCTCCCAGCAGCATCTCAGCAGGCGGCTCATCAACTTTGAGCTGGAGCGTAGCCAATGCCACTTCAGTAAACATCCAGCCAGGGATTGGCAACGCACCTGCCAGCGGGTCCACGGCGATAACACCGGGAAGCTCAACAATCTATGCGCTTACAGCCACTAACTCAGGCGGCAGCATTCAAGCAAGCACCCAGGTGATTGTAGCCTCCAGCACGCCCACAACTCCCATCATACCCCTGTCGCCAGGTATACACCTGCTACCCGGTCTCCTCACAACAACTGTATATGATTTTGTAGCCAAAGCTCCAAATGCTTCCTGGGCGAGCGGCGGTGGAAGCCTGACCTTCCCAGGTTCCGACGTGGACAATAAAGGATTTACGCTGTGGCGTAATAACGCTACGCTGGAGGATGACAAAGTCTACACGCAGGTACTGGAGACACATCCGCAGTGGGTAACCGGCGGATGGATCGAGGGGGCCTACGTGGACATGTCCAGCACTTACACCGTGCAGTCCAGCGACCATTTCTATTCAAAAGCCGGATTCATTAAAGGCGCCGCTGCCGGGGATGTAAGATTCAGGGTAATGATACGCACTGATGCCGGCAACACCTGGATTGCAGATGTCTCCAAAGTGTATAACGGTTCACTGACAACAATTGACATCCCTCTTTCAGCTTATGCAGGGCACAAGGCAGACTTCATTTTGAGAGTTGATGCCAATAACACGAGCGGCACCCAGGATTGGGCCACCTGGATAGGCACCTCAATTACACGATAGCATCAGAGCAAATATTACCCGGGGTATCCGAAAAGATGACGCTCCAGCTGCGCTACTATTTCAAGTAGCGCAGCGCCTCATCTTCCTTTAGCTGCTTCTTAAGGCTGGCGGCTTCGCTCCAATCGAGGGCAGACAGATAATATATATACGAGTAGACTTCCACGTGATCGGAAAGGCAATAGGTAATAAGACCATTGCCATCCAGTAACGAAACAATAATGTCTTTTTCAATGAGGCCGATAAGGGCATCCCCAAGAACCGTACCACCGGTACCCATAGCCCTGGCAATTACATAAAGGCTGAATTTAGCTTTCGGGTGCTTCCCTATAAAGCGCAGTATCTCGAATTGCATCCTGTTGCAATCAGTATCCTTAAGAAATGATTGTAAATCATCATTAACAATCGGTTTTACCTTACACATAGTGACCATTAAATTCTTCCTTCTTATTATTCTTTCTATATATAACTGATTTTCACTAAAAACAGTTTAGCAAGGCAATGTTAATTTTTAATTAACGGTATGTAATAAATTTGTGAATTATCGCCAGTAACACAAAATCGTGATAAGCTTTTTTAGAAGCCCCGAACATATATAAGGAGGGACCTGTCCAGTGGAAACCAAAATACTGGTAGCCTATGCCTCAAAACATGGAATGACGGCGGAGATCGCCGGGAAGATAGGCGAGACACTTCGCCAGTCCAGCTTGCAGGTTGATGTGCTGCCCGTAAAACGCGTCAAAGACGCGGCAACATATAAGGCGTTTGTACTGGGAAGCGCGGTTTATATAGCGATGTGGAGAAAGGACATGGTGAAGTTCCTCGAGAAAAACGAAAAGCTGCTAGCCGAACAACCCGTGTGGCTCTTTTCCAGCGGCCCTATGGGTGAAGGCGCCACTGTAGAATTATCGCAGGGCTGGCGATTTCCCGAAGCGCAAAGGTCCCTGATCGAGCGTATCAAGTCTCGCGACGTCACGATCTTCCACGGGGCCATCGACATAAAGAAGATGAATTTCCTGGAGAAATGGGTGCTAAAGAACGTAAAGGCCTCGACCGGGGATTTCCGTGACTGGAACGTAATAACTGCATGGGCTGGATCTATCGCCGATGCATTAAAGAAATAGGGCTATACGCCAGGCATATGCGCTATAATATTTTCTTAGGCGACGTTCCCCTCGATACACGTACGAATCTAAATATTCTGACGTTGATAGTTTAGTATATAATGGCACAAAAAGAGGCTGGTTTCTAGGGGGTAGATTATGTGCCATTGTAAGACACCTATACTTCCGTTATCTGCATGGTTTCCAACAATTCTTATGTTATCAAGCTTGTTTATTGGTGAGTTGTTGGACATTATTGCGAGACAGATGGTTGACCTTGTTAATAGGTCGTGTATTCCGAATAATGGTTTTGATATGGCATACGGATATTGCCGTTTATGTGAATCTGGATTGCGATGGTGGGTTATGCCAGTGGAGTTTATCATGGTAGCAGGGGCAGGAGCATGGTTAGTCTGGTTCATCAATAGTGTACAAAATAACCAGAGGAAACTTGAAGAGAGTAAGCAACCAATAATACAGGTTAAGCCCAAACGCAAATTATTTGTTGAATATGGGAAACTAAAAGTTGGCATAGAAATAGATGATGAAGAAGTACCTACAAGGAATACAAAGCAATGATACGTGCATCTAAGGGAACATCACCTTTTCTTAAATAGCCAGGCATTTGGAGGGTTGTTATGAAAAACGGTGAGTCATTTTCCTTTGACGAGCTCAGGAGCGCTGAAAATCTGGATATCGGGACTCCTTCTTTTATTAAGGCAGCGGATGGAGTAAACCTGGCTTATTACGCGACCAGGGCGGCAAACCCTGTTGCATCGCTGGTCTTCCTGCACGGCGGCGGGGCCTGGAGCGGAGGGGGCTATCAATTCCTGGCAAAGGGGCTGGCGGAAAGATACAACGTGTCGGTTTACCTGATGGACATACGGGGCCACGGAAACTCCGAAGGGCCGCGAGGCGATTCACCGTCAGTTGACCAGGTCTGGAAAGACGTACAGCAATTCTGCGATTTCGTCCATGCCGACAGTCCGAAACTGCCAATGTACCTGGGAGGGCACTCATCGGGAGGCGGTCTGATCCTGAATTATCTTAGCTGGCGGAAGAACCCGGATATAGCGGGGTATATATTTGTGTCGCCTGAGCTCGGCTACAAATCGGGGACGGAAAGACAGGGCAATTCCACCCCATTTGCTAAAGCGGACATAAGCGTATTTGTAAAATATGAAATGTCGTTTCGAAAGATGTTCGGTCATACGATGGCGGTTTTTTTCAATTATTCCGAAGAGGTACTCAAGCAACAGCCGTTATTCATTAATTCGATAACCTGCAATATGGCCATGGCGCTTACGCCGGATAATCCGCAAGAGCAGTTCAAGAAAATAGATAAGCCGTTTGCACTATTCGTAGGGGAGAACGATGAACTATTCGACATAGGAAAAGTCCTCGGCTATGCAGAGTTGCCAAAGAGAGAAATCAGGGATAAATCAGTAGCGAGGGCAATAAAAGGCGTCAAACACCTATCGATCCTGCTGGCAGCAGACGAATTAATCGGAGACGCGATACGTACACTGAGCCGATAGTGAAAACCGGATTTGAGCTAAGGGTTGCGCTCTAAGACTTGAACACCTGATATAGCCGCGCAACATTCATACGCTGTACGACCTGCGCCAGCGACTCGGTGCCGGCTTCCATGGGATAGCGGTCTATCATGGTTACGGTGTCCTGGGCCTCTTCCAAAGACATCCCTTTCTTGACAGCAACATTGACCGCATCGATCCAATCCCTGATAAACCCGCTCATTTCGTCTAAATACTGGCAGCTGCAAATTTCGCCATGACCCGGAACCAGTATCTCTGTGTCAAGCTGCTTGAGACGTCCTAATGATTCCAGCCAATCGTACGGCACCGCCTGCTGCAGCCACGCCTGCACTTTCCCAAACACATTGTCGGATGTGAAAACAACTTTTTCCTGCGGGATATACACCGCAACCTGGTAAGGAGTATGGCCAGGCATGTGAATAACCTGAAAGCTATGCTTGCCAACATAGAGGTTAAGCTGCTGCGTGAGCGTCACGG
>Ga0182021_10010720_pt1 | contig 10869 bp, 8 predicted proteins | sample 612E3MmetaG_FD_120493 | JGI IMG/M metagenome (GOLD analysis project Ga0182021, IMG submission 120493) | Permafrost microbial communities from Stordalen Mire, Sweden - 612E3M metaG (Illumina Assembly) | ecosystem: Environmental > Terrestrial > Soil > Wetlands > Permafrost | place: Sweden...
ACCACGACGGCGTGCCTGACTACTTGGATCGGTGCCCCAACACGGCGGCTGGAACCCAAGTGGACGCTAACGGCTGCCCGGTTGAGAAGGACAGCGACGGCGACGGCGTGGTGGATTCCCGTGCCAAGTGCCCGAACACGCCGCACGGCGTGAGGGTGGACGCAGATGGCTGCCCGTATTTCGAGCTGCCGGCGCCCAACGCCGTGGTGATCTTGAGGAACGTGACCTTCCGTGTGAACCGCGCGATCCTGACGCCTGCGGCGCAGACGGAATTGGACAAGATCGCCATCGCGATGAAGTCTACGCCGCAAGCGCGATGGGAGATCGGCGGTTTCACCAGCAACACCGGCAGCGCTGCGCGGAACGTCCAGCTGTCAGGGCAGCGCGCCGACGCGGTCAAGAACTACCTCGTGAGCAAGGGCGTAGATACCCAGAGCCTCACGGCGATTGGCTACGGCCCGCAGCATCCGGTCGCTTCCAACCGGACGGCAAAGGGTCGCGAGCTGAACAGGCGCGTCGAGGTCAAGCGAGTGCACTAGTCTCGGCCGCTGATGTCGCTTAGCTCCGAGCCCCATCCCGGGTAACCGGGGTGGGGCTCGTGGTTTTCCGCCGTTCGCCCGGAACCGCCGCCATGCGCTGTGCCGCTGTCATGACGTCCCTCGCGCTGCTCGCCGCAGCGCCTCCACTGGCGGCGCAGCGCCGTCCCGTTCCCGCTCCGGCCTCGGTACTTGGCTTCGTCCCCGGCACGGACCGGAAGCTCGTCGAGTGGGAGCGCATCGTGGCGTATTTTCGCTCGCTGGATGCGGCGAGCGACCGGGTCACGGTCCGCGAGGTGGGGCGCACGACCAATGGCGCCCCACTCGTCGTCGCGTTCATCTCGAGCCCGGCGAACCTCGCGCAGTTGGCCGCGCTCGGGGAGATCCAGCGGCAATTGGCCGATCCGCGGCTGGTCCGAGACTCGGCCAGCGCGGAGCGGCTGGTGCGGCGAGGCAAGGCCTTCGTCCTGATCACGTCGAGCGTGCACTCGACCGAGGTGGGAGGCTTCTTTTCGCCGCTCGAAGTCGCGTACCGATTGGCGACCGGAACGTCGCCCGAGATCCGCGCCATCCTCGACCGCACCGTCATCATGCTGGTGCCGTCGTTGAACCCGGACGGCGTCTCGATCGTTGCTCGCTGGTACAATCAGACCCTGGGCACCGGCGCCGAGGGAACCGATCCGCCGGAGCTCTACAACCGCTACACAGGACACGACGACAATCGCGACTGGTATGCGTTCACCCAGGTCGAGACGCGCCTCGTGGTGGACAGCCTCTACGACGTGTGGCATCCCCAGGTCGCCCTCGACCTGCACCAGCAGGGGCAGTACGGATCGCGGATGTTCGTTCCGCCGTATCTCGATCCCGTCGAGCCGAACGTGGACCCGCTCCTTCTCGCTGGCGACAACGCCCTCGGGCTCGCGATCGCGTGGCGCATGACCGCCGATGGGTTCACAGGGGTCGCCGTGAGCTCGCTGTATGACGCCTGGACGCCGGCCAGGGCGTTCCCGCATTACCACGGAGCGGTGCGCATCCTCACCGAGACGGCGAGCGCGAATCTCGCCAGCCCCGTGACCGTCCCGTTCGACAGCCTGCGCCCCGGTGTCGGCCTCGACCCGCGCGCCGCGGCCTGGAACTACGTTGCTCCGTGGACCGGCGGTTCGTGGACAATCGGCGACATCGTGCGCTATCAGACGGCGGGCGTCATGGCCCTGCTGGACCAGGTCGCGACGACCCGGGAACTATGGCTCCGCGACGCGCGCCGAGTCGCGGAACACGCGGTGCGCGGCTGGGACGGGTGGCCCTATGCCTACGTGATTCCTGCCGCCGGACAGAACCCGCTGGCCCTCGGTACGCTGCTCGAGATCTTCCGTCACGCACAGGTCGAGGTCCGCGCTGCGCTGGGGGCGTTCACCATCGGCCGCGAGCGTTTCTACCCGGGCAGCTACGTGGTCGTGCTCCGCCAGCCTTACGCCGCCTTCGCGAAGGCCGTCCTGGAGCGACAGACCTATCCCGACCTCCGCGAGTACCCGGGTGGCCCGCCGCGCCGCCCGTACGATGTGACCGCACACACTTTGCCCCTGCTGCTCGGCGTGCGCGTGGTCGCGCTCGCGGACTCTCTGCCGGTTGCGCTCTCGGCGCCGCTCACGACGGCGCCGCCAGTCTACCGGGCGGCGGGACTGGCGAACGACATCGCGAACCAGCGTCCCGCAGTGCGTGTCGCCGTCTATCGGTCGTACGCTGCGTCTCCCGACGAAGGCTGGACACGCTGGGTTCTCGACACGTGGAAGGTCCCGTACCAATCAGTCGCGGACTCGACCATCCGGGCCGGCAATCTCGCAGCGCAATTCGACGCCGTCATCCTTCCGAGCCAGGATCCCCGCGCCATTCTCAACGGCCTTCCGGCCGAACGCTATCCGGCACGCTTCGCGGGCGGCCTCGGCCCGGAAGGCGTGCGGGCGCTGCGCAACTTCGTGGATGCGGGCGGGACGCTCATTGCCCTCAACGAGACCTGCGACTTCGCTATCGGGGCTCTCGATCTCCCCGTCTCCGACGTGCTCGTGGACGTGCCTCCGCGCGACTTCTATGGCCCGGGCAGCATCCTGCGGCTACAGCTCGACCCGGACGCACCCCTGGCCGCCGGAATGCCGCCCCAGACGATCGCCTGGTTCGAGGCCGGACCCGCGTTCGAAGTGCGCGACCCGACACGGGTGCGCGTCGTGGCCCGTTACCCCGGCGATCCGGGGGAGATTCTCCTGTCGGGTTGGCTGCTGGGAGCTTCCCGCCTGGCGGGGAAAGCGGGCCTGGTCGAGGTGAGACGCGGCCGCGGACGCGTCATCCTGTTCGGCTTCCAGCCGCAGTACCGCGGACAGAGCCTCGCAACCTATCCGCTCCTGTTCAACGCGATCAGGAGCGCCCAGCACTGAGACGGTAGCTAGAGCGCGGCGAGCGCGCGCTTGAGGGACTCGAGCGCCTGCTCGTTGAGGCCGTAGCAGACGCGTGGCGGTTCCACCTCGCCGACGATGAGGCCCGCGTCTTTCAGGATCTTCAGGTGCTGGGAAACCGTGGACTGGGCAAGCGGAAGCTGTTCGACGATATCGCCGCAAGTGCAGCGCCCCCGCCGGCCGGCCAGATAGCGCACAATGGCCAGGCGAGCCGGGTGGCCCAAGGCCTTGCACTGCCTGGCCAGCCGCACGCCGGTGTCGAACGAGGTCTGCGCCACTCCCCCTCCTTGGGTTAGACCACCCTGGCCGTCGCAGGCTCGGGCTCCCACGCCGTGATGTAACCGGCCAGCGCCGACGCGGCGACGGTGTATGGCGAGGCGAGGTAGAGCTGGCCGGGGCCCGACCGCCCGGGAAAATTGCGATTGATGGCGGATATCGTCACCTCGCCCTTCGACCGCGACACTCCCGGCCCCGCGTTGATGCACGCGCCACAGGACGGCTCGATGAACGTCGCTCCCACCTGAGCGAAGACGCGGTCGTAGCCCCGCTCCTGACAGTACCGGAACACGTCCTGCGATCCGCACTGGATGTAGCAGCGTACTCCGGGAGCCACCTGCCGCCCCCGGTTCGTCGCCTCACGGAAGACGCGCGCGTACATGTCCATGTCCTCGCGCTTGCCCGCAGTACAGGAACCGGCGTACGCGATGTCTATGGTCACCCGCTCGCCAAGCTCCCCGATCTCCCTGCCGTTGCCCGGATCACCGGGCAGCGCGACCATCGGCTTGAGGGCGGACGCGTCAATCTCGATCTCCTTCACGTACTCGGCGCCGGGATCCGAGAAGAGCCCTTCGCATAGCCGCACCGCTTCGGCGCGCGCCATGCCGCGCTGCTCGACCAGGAAATCCACCGTCCTGTCGTCGGGGGCGATGATCCCGGTGAACGCCCCCACCTCGGCGGCCATGTTCGTCATCGTGGCGCGCTCGTCCACGCTGAGGGCTTCCACCACCTCGCCACCGTACTCGACCACCTGGCCGATGGCTTCTCCGTTCTTCACGTAGGGATGGCGCAACAGCTGCAGCATGATGTCCTTGGCCGTGATATGGTCGGGCTTGCGGCCGCGGACCACGACTCGGAACGAATGGGGCACCTGCACGCGCACGTCCCGCGTGATCCAGCTGTTGAAGATCGCCGTCGTCCCCACCCCGAACGCGATGCAGCCCACCGCACCCGCGTGCGGTGTATGCGAGTCGCTCCCGATGATGATCTGCCCCGGCAGGGCATGAACCTCCAGGATCTTGGAGTGGCAGATCGCCTCGGAGCCCAGGCGGCCCAAGCCCAGCTCGCCGTAGAGCTTCACGCCCCTGGCCGCGGCGAACTCACGCTGCTTGATCTCCAGCTGGTTCGCGATGTCGAGCAGGCCTTCGGCGATGCGTTCCGGGGTCATGGCCTCCCGCAGGAAGGTCAGGTGGTCCCGGAAGAAGAAGATGGAGGCCGGATCGTTCAGCGCCTCGTCCTTGCCCACGTACTGTTCGAAGAAGATCGCCGCCATCGGCGTGACGTACTCGTGGCTGAACCGGATGTCGGTGACGACGAAACCCTCGTCCGACGGCGCGACCGCCGCGACGCCGGTCCGCCCGGCCGCCGCGTCCACGACCCAGTGGCGGGCGAAGATCTTCTCCGCGATCGTCATCGGCCGCGGCGCGGTGCTCACCTCCGGGACCGTTACCGCGCCCTGCAATCGCGCGACATTGTAGTTGAATAGCCCGCCGTACTCGATGATGTCCCGGGTGATCTGCCCCTCGCCGTCGGTGAAGACCGCCAGGGAGATCGCCTCCCCGCGTTTCACCCGCTCGAGCACGGTGAAATCGGTCGTCGTCAGGATGCCGAGATTCTGGCAGTTCTCGTGGTAGATGCGCTCGATGCTCTCGCCCGCCACCAGCTGAATGCCAGCGCGCATCTCCGCGTACGGAGACTGCTCCCGCGACGACCCCTTCCCGCGCCGCTTTCCGGCCGCGGACGCGACGAATCCGCCCCGCTTCACCGAGCCGCGGCCGATCGGAAACTCGTCCCCTGCCTTGAGGCCAAGGTACGGGAACTCGCCCAGCGTGTCGTCGAAGTAGTAGCAGATGTACGCAGGCGTGATTTCGTCGGTCGAGATGTTGTCCCGCAGCTTGATGGCGGGGCTCCATGCCAGATCCTCGCCCGCGAGCTGACGCGTGATGAGGTCCGGATCTTCGGTGAGATAGAGAACGCGTCCGGAGAGCCGTACGTACTCCGGCAGGCGCGCCACGGGGCGCGCAAGAAGCGATGGGGGCATGGGAGTAAGATCGGCGGCCCGCCGAAGCCAGGCAAGGATTGCCTCCGGGGGCCGCGCCAACGTACACTGCGCCCCGTGCGCATCCCGATCGCGGTCTTGGGGCTCACCGCCGCCATCGCGGCGCCCGGAGCCACGCAATCCTTCGTGCGACTCCAGCTGGTGGACACGGCGGTCTTCCAGGCGCCGCGCCTGGTCGAGAGTTCGGGCGTGACGCCGAGCACGCGCCGCGCGGGCGTGCTGTGGACGCACAACGACAGCGGTGACGAGGCGCGATTGTACGCGACCGACTCGGCAGGCGACGACCTCGGGGCCGTTCGGGTTGCCGGCGCCCGCAACGTCGATTGGGAGGACCTGGGCGCCGGCCCCTGCCCCTCGGTGGCCCGCCGATGCCTCTACGCCGCGGACATCGGCGACAACGGCCGGTCGCGCGACCATATTCTCATCTACCGTCTGGCTGAGCCCGAGCCTCCATCGGCGGCGTCGGACACGCTGCGCGAGGTGCCCTTCGAGTCCGCGACGTCGCTTCGCTATCCCGATCATCCGCACGACGCGGAGGCCATCGTAGTCGACGCCTCGGATCGCATTTTCATCATCACGAAGGAGATTTTCGGCCGGCCACGGATGTTCCAGGTTCCGCCGCGCGCCGCGCCGCAGCGCCCCGGCGAACTCGATACGCTGCGGTTCGTGGGCGTGCTCGACATCGCGCCGAATCTCGCTCGGCTACGGGTGGTGACCGGCGCCGCCGTCTCGCCCGACGGCGATGTCCTGGCCGTGCGCACCTACTCCAGCCTCCACTTCTTCCGATTGCGCGGCGACTCGCTCCCGAGTCCGCTCACCCCGCCCGAGGGCCTCACCATCCCGTTCGTCGAGCCGCAAGGCGAGGGGGTGGCTTTTCTCTCCCCCGATCTGCTCGTGCTCACGTCCGAGCGCGGGGGGGCTGACCATGCGACGATCGCCCGACTGAGGGTCTACGGCCTGCGCCGGCGGGCGCCCTGAGGCAGCTCACGGGGCGCCCGCCGCGGAGGCTGACAGCTTCGCCGCACCGAAGGGGGTTGTGCCCTCCGAATAGCCAAACTGGCCACTAGCTTGCGGCCTGCGAGCTACGTAAGTTTGGCGGCCATTCGGAGCGTTCGTCGTTATGCTCCCTGGAGGAGAGCCTGACCCTTCCCACCTCGCATCGCGTCCCTGTTTCCTGGCTCCTCCAGTATGGCTGCCCCGCCATCAGGTACCGCACTCTTACAGAGATCGTGGGGACCGCCGAGCCGGCCCAACTCGATGGGCTGAAGCTCGAAGTTGAGGCCTACCCGCCCGCGCGGCAGATCGCCAAGAAGCAGAAGGACAGTGGCGTCTGGGGGGGCAATCTCCTCGGCGTCGCACCGAACAAGACCGCCGGGATCAAGGACGTCGGGACCATTCATCAGTATCGGCGCCTCGTCGAGCTGGGGTGGCCCCAGGAGAGCCGGCCGTTGAAGCTCGGGGGTCGGCTGCTCTTCAGACTGCTGTCCCGGGACAGTGACCCGAAGCTGCTTTTCGAGTTCCAGAAGTACGGGGCGTCGGAGCATGGCGTAGAGCCTTGGATCAGGGAAATCGTCCGCGAAGCCGCCGCCACCGCCCTGGCGCACGCCGGCCACGGCGACGACCCAAGAGTGCGCGGTGCCGCCCACCGGATCGCGAACTCCGTGTCGCAGTTCCTGCGCAGCGAGCTGGCCGAGCAGCCCCTCGTCAAGGTCTCCCGCGCCTGGGTCCTGCACCCCAAAGCCTACCCGCCAACCGTCTTCTCGGTTGCGCTCCTGGCGATGCTGCCTGCCGTACAGCGCGAGCGGGCGGGGCTGGTCGAACGCCTCGGGGCGTACCTCGCACAGCCGCCGAGCAAGAAGAGCTTTGGTGTGATCTGCGGAAAGAAGGTCCTGAAGCCCGCGTTCGTCCTTCTGGGCGATCCGCTCAAAGTCTCAGCCTCGGGCCAGCCAGAGGACTTGCCGTTTGCGCTCTACTGGATGGAAACCCTCGCCCGTCTCGGGGTGCTCCAGCATTCGGTGAGTGCGGCCCGTGCCTGGGCACGGCTATCCAAGGACTGCGACGAACGAGGTGTCTGGAGCCCGAAGAACCTGCGCACCTTCCCGAAGCGCACTTTGCCTTGGTCGTACCATGCCTTTCCGCTTCAGGCCGATGCCAAGACGGTCGAGAATCGGCAGGCTGACGTCACCTTCCGCATGGCGCTGATCGCACGGCTCGCGGGCTTGGAAATCGCTGCGACCTAGCTGAGCAACGCAATCAACCATTGACGAAGAAATGAGTAGTAGCTACTGCTACTACTATGAATCTCGAGCGATTCTGGTTCACCGCCACCGAAAGCAAGGTCTACGTTGCACTGCTCCGGCTCTCGCCAGCGACGGGCTACGCCGTGGCACGGGAGGCTGGTCTCGCGAGGGCGAATGCATACAGTGCACTTGAGACCATGACCACCAGAGGCGTTGTCACGCGGCTACCGGGAAGGCCTACGCAGTTCGTTGCTGAGGATCCGGCCACGCTCGTCGGGCGCCTCGGTCAGGAGTCGCAGCGCGACCTGGAACAACTCGCCCGGCAGCTTGCCACCGTCGAACGGAGACGCGAGGGGCCTCTGGCGCCAGCAGTCGAACTCCTCTCGGATCGACCTGCCGTGCTGGAGCGGGTCGGCGCGTGCGCTCGCGCCGCTCGAGAGGAGCTGCTGGCCGTCGTCGGCCCCTGGGTACCAGAGTTGTTTCGGGACCTTGCCGGCCCGCGCCGGTCCCGCACCGTGCTGCGAGTTCTGTCGCTGGGATCACCCGCGCCCGCCGGAGCGCTCGTGCGGCCTGTGTCCGCACCCGACATCGAGTCGTACTGGGGCGGCTTGCCGATCGCTGTCGTAGCCGATAGGCGCCGCGCGGTGTGCGCGGTAGCAAGTGGCAATGGCGCGACCGGTGTGGCGACCGAGCACCCTGCCGTTGTCCCCTTTGTTCGCCATCTGCTCCGCCGCGAACTCGCCTCCGCTGCCGCGCAACATGTCCCCTGAGGCTGGAACCGACCGGGAGCGCCGCAGTGCTACCTGAAGCCGATGATCTCCTCGCGCAGCAACTTCGGCAGTTGCGCCGCGAGTACCTATTCGACTCCGCCAAGCGGCTGGACGAGTTGCGCCAGCTGGGGGCTCTCCTTGCTAATGGCGAGCGCGCCGCGCTCGCCGACCTGCACCAGGCGTTTCACCGCTTGGCTGGATCGGGAGGCTCCTACGGGTTCCCGGCCGTCAGCTCGACAAGTCGGGATGGAGAGCGATTGGCACAGCGTCTCAAGACTTCTGGCGCTCCGCTGGCATCGGACGACATCAAAGCGCTAGACCAGTGCATCGAGGGAGTCGCCAACGCGTTCGCTGAGGCGCAAAGCGCGGATGGCGGCGATGCGGCAAGCGAGCATGGTTGACCGATTGAATGCTGCAGACTAGAATCAGCGGTCAACCAACTGGTTGAGATGGATGATGGACGCCAAACACATGCCGTCGCGGCGGGAGCGAATCCTGGCCTCCGCAGAGACCGAGTTCGCTGTCCACGGCTTTTCCGGTGCCAGAGTCGAGCGGATAGCGGCAGCCGCATCAGTCAACAAGCAATTGCTGTTCCATTACTTCAAGTCCAAGGCCGGCCTCTACCAGGCGGTATCAGACTCCTTCTTCAAGCGCTTCGATCTCGACACGCGTCTGGGCAGGACCCCGGCCGAGCAGCTACGCTCGCTCGTCGATCAACTCGCCAAAGCTGCGTACGGACACCGTGCGCTACTGCACGACCAATGGCGATCGAAGGCAGTCGGCTCAGCAATGAAGCTCATCGAGAACGGACAGCGCTCAGGGCATTTCAGGGACGACGCAGATGCCGAGTCTGTAGCGGAAGTCATTGTAGCGGCAACGCTTGGAATTTCATCCGGCGAAGCGGAAACCGGGAATCCAAGTAGCGCTGTCGCCAGGTTCGCAGACTCGCTGGTCCAGATGGTAGTCGAGCACTGTAGCTGGCACTAGAGTTGGTCAACCGCGCGGTTGATCAACTCTGTATCTTATTGCCTATCCCCAATGACAGCAGTTCATCAACAACCTTCGCGTCCCGGCTTCGGAGCGCGATGGCAAGAACCTCCTCGAGTGTCTCAACCGGATGGAAGATGAGGCTCTTCCGGATTTCCTCCGGCAGGTCCTCCAGTTCAGGCTCGTTCTCCTTGGGCAGGACAATCTCCATGATGCCCGCACGGGCCGCACCAAGCACCTTCTCCTTCAGCCCGCCGATGGGCAGCACCCGCCCGCTCAGCGTCACCTCGCCAGTCATGGCTATGTCGTGCCGGGCCGCCCGCTGCGTCATGGCGCTCACCAGGGCGGTCGCCATCGTAACTCCCGCCGACGGTCCGTCCTTGGGAATGGCCCCGGCCGGGACGTGCACGTGCACGTCGCGATCCTTTAAGGCTTCCTCCGGAACGCCCAGCGCGGTGGCGTGTGTCTTCGCGTAGGTGAGGGCCGCGCGAGCCGACTCCTTCATCACGTCGCCGAGGTGCCCGGTAAGCACGAGATCTCCCTTCCCCGGCATCAGCGACGCCTCGACGAACATGATGTCCCCGCCCGTCGGCGTGTAGTACATCCCTGTCGCCGTCCCGACGGCGTCACTCGGTGCCGCCCGCTCGGGGCGGACCTTCGGCCGACCGAGCTGCGACCGCACCTCGGCTCCGGTGAGGACAATGCGCTCCCCACCATCCACGGCCACCCGCCGTGCGATCTTGCGGGAGAGCCGCCCCAGCTCGCGCTCCAGCTGCCTGACGCCGGCTTCGCGTGTGTACCCCCCGGTGATCTCCCGCACCGCCGAATCCTCGATCAGCAGCCGCTCGGGCGAGAGGCCGTTCTCCTTGATCTGGCGTGGCACCAGGTATTGCCGGGCGATCGCCAGTTTCTCCAGTTCGGTGTAGCCCGTGAACTCCACCGTCTCCAGGCGGTCGAGGAGCGGACCCGGGATGTTCTGGAGGAAGTTCGCGGTGGCGATGAAGAGCACCTCCGAGAGATCGAACGGCACACCCAGATAATGATCGGTGAACGAGTCGTTCTGCGCCGGGTCCAGCACCTCGAGCAACGCGGCGGCGGGATCGCCCTGGAACGAAACGCCCAGCTTGTCCACCTCATCCAGGAGGAAGACCGGGTTCTTCGTGCCCGCCTGCTTCATGCCCTGGATGATCCGGCCCGGCATTGCCCCCACATATGTGCGCCGGTGTCCGCGGATGTCGGCCTCGTCGCGCGCCCCGCCCAGTGAGATCCGGACGTACTTTCGTCCCATCGCGCGCGCGATGGACTTCGCGATGGACGTCTTGCCGGTGCCGGGCGGCCCCACGAACAGCAGGATGGGCCCCTTGGAGAGGACCCGGTCATCGGCCTGACCCGGGGTATCGGGCTCGGACGTCGCCCGCTCTTCCTTCTCCTCGCGGTCCCGCAGCTGCCGCACAGCGAGGAATTCCAGGACGCGCTCCTTGACGTCGCGCAGCCCGTAGTGATCCTCCTCCAGCACCTGCTCCGCGCGCGTCAAGTCGAGCGAGTCGTCGGAGCGCG
>Ga0182021_10010721_pt1 | contig 10869 bp, 9 predicted proteins | sample 612E3MmetaG_FD_120493 | JGI IMG/M metagenome (GOLD analysis project Ga0182021, IMG submission 120493) | Permafrost microbial communities from Stordalen Mire, Sweden - 612E3M metaG (Illumina Assembly) | ecosystem: Environmental > Terrestrial > Soil > Wetlands > Permafrost | place: Sweden...
AACAACGCAATCCGTCTTTGACCAAATCCCAAGCTTAATAATAAGTGGTGGAGATGTTTTTTGTCGTGCCAAAATGGAGATTTGCCGGATAAAATTCTTCGGGCGATGGTAACTAAACCATCGGTCATTGGCACTCCCATCACCAAAATTGCCGTTGCCAATTTTGCGCCTGAAAGAATTGAAGCCACAGCCAATATTAAATAAATAGCCGTTGCTCCATAACCAGGGAAAATTTTTGCCGGATAAAAATTAAAAATTAGAAAACCTAAAGACGAGCCAGCAATGATAAAAGATAATGTTGCCGCCGTGGCACTGGTTTGGTCAAGATGGGAAAAGCGAAGGCTCAAAACACCGATCACAATCGCCGAGATAGCCACAATTCCCGGCATTTGGCCATCAACGCCCTTGCTCCAATTTAACATGTTCATAACCCAAACAATCCAAAGGATAGCAATCAAATCGCCCAAGAAGCTAATAGCAGCCCCAGCCAGAAAAGGAATCTGCAAATGGCTAAAGTTCAAAATCCCTCCTAAGGGGTTGGTGATAAAAGGAATGTTTGCGCCCATAAAAACGACAAAGACGGCGCATAAAATATTGATGATAAATCTTAAATAAGGAGAGAGGTCATATTTGTCATCAATAACACCAATTAGGAGCGAAAAGAAAGCGGCAATTAACGTTGCCACGATCACTTTTGTCATTGGTAAGAAAAAAACGCTTGCTACCAGTACTCCAATAAAAAGCGGAATTCCGCCGCCTCTGGGAATTGGTATCTTGTGAATTATAGCGGGGTGCTGATGTTTCTTAGGGTCATCAACGATGTTCAATTTCTTAATCACAATAAGGCTTAGAGGCGTGGCGATAGTCGTTACGATAAAGGCAACGATTAAAGGAAAAATTGTAATATTCAAATTAAGCATTTAGGTTATTTGCATTATAATCTTAATCACAAAAAGAAAATTCATAAACGCTAAAATTAGCGTAACAGCGGCCACAATTCTGGCAATTAAAGGATTTTTGTTATATACAATTGAGGTAAAAATAATATTGAAGAGAAAAACAAAGCCAAAGATAATCGTTGGAATAAAAATTCCTACAGTTGAGGTAAGCCGATCGTTTCCCCAGGGAAGCTGATTAAAAATAGGGATAAATGGAGGAAGGTTTAGGTAATTAACTAAGATAAACAAAGCTGTAAAAAGCATGAGTAAAAAACTAATAAAGAAGCCGCGCAGAGCAAGCTTATCGGAAACGATATTATTAATAAAATCTTTCATAAATATCTACTCCTCCGATGTTTATCTTGCGGTCATATCCGGCAAGAGAAAAAGGAAAGATAGAAACATTTGGCATTATAACAATAAATTTGGGTTTATTAATCACTAAACCTGCTTTGGTATTACTTAAACCGTCTTTATAGCTGGTAATATGGTACGCTGCCGCGTATTTTCCCGGCGGAAGCTTATTGGTCATTTTATAAACTTGGGCATTATTCCCCCAAAGAAATAGGTTGTCGGAAGTTTTGGCGTAAAGATTGATAAAGTTAGCGATTTCATAATCTCGTGGTGTACTTTGGTCAAAGAATCTTTCATAGGCCGTAACACTTTGTTTGTTTAGCATAAATGCAGCAAAATTTTGATAGTAGAAAATAGTTTTAGTATAGAAATTAAAACTCAAAAGAACCGCAATAAAAACCGAAAGCATTAAGACACCGGCCAGTTTGGAGAAGTTTCTATTCAGGATAAAAAGTCCAACGGTTAAACAAAGAGCCGGGAGCAAAACCAAAACATAATGGGTGTAAGGTCTTTGCGAAAAATAAGCATTAAAAAGCGAAAAGCCAAGCCACAAGGAAACAAAGGCAAAAGATAGTCCGTAAGTTTTTCTTTTCCAGAAAACAAATAAAGAAAAACTTCCCAAAAGAATTAATTTAAAAATCAAAAAACCTTGAGGAATAATCAGCTGATTACCGTAGCCGACATAGCCGACGTTAGAGAATAAGGTGGCGGCCAAAAAATCCTTAGAAGCGTGGTTAAAAATAAAATAAATGGCTGTTAGAGTGATTGGCATCAAGAACCCAATCAAAAATGGCGCCAAGTTTTTAATCTCTTTTAGTAAATGCTCAACCTTAAAAATATCAAGAAGTTTTTTTGAATAATTGGCAAAGAACAAAAAGCCGGCGAACGCGGCAAAATCAAAAATGGCCACAATCTTCAGAAGAAAAGACAATCCCAAAACTAGGCCGGCAAAAAACAGTATCTTGTATTTTATATCTTGTATTTTAGTGTCCAAAGATTTCAGGATTAAATAGCCGGCGGAAATGTTTAATAACAACATAAAGTTTTCTGCGTTGGCGATATTACCTTCAATTAAAGGCAAACCAAAAAGAACGGCAAATATGAGTGTCGCAATAAAACTGGTTTTAGCATTTTGGAATAATCTTTTACAAAGATAGAAAAATACAATAACCGATAATAGCCCAAAGATTAAAGAGAGCAGTCTTATCATAAATTGGTCCGAATCAACAAAACTATACAAAAGATAGAGAAGCGGCGGTTTGTTGTCAAAAATGTCGCGGTACAAAAGTCTGCCTGCTCTGATGCCGATTCCCAGCGTTTGGTAAATCCCCTCATCGCCGTACCAGTCCGGTTCAAAAAGCGATGGAAACCGAAGGAAAAAGAAGATTAAAGAAGCCGTGATTAAAAACCATATCTCTCGGCTCTTTTCCAGTTTCGCTAAAATCTTCATAATTAGAGTTTTTCTGTCACTTTATATTCTAATCTTTTACCAAGCATTAATTGAGTGTGCGAAATTAAAGCCGGTAGGGCGGAAAGAAAAAAGCCAACCAGCGGAAGAAGCAGAAATTCCAAGGGAAATAAAAGTTGTCGGGTTTTTGCATGTTTCATAGTATGCTTTGGTCGTTGCCGGTAGTCAATAATAAACATCATTACAGTTGCGACTAGGCAAAGCGTTAGAATAAAACCCGCCAGTCTTGGCAAATTATAGCCGAGTGCGGTCCTGGAAAAAACTGGATTGACAAAAGGCATAATGTTGGCGGCGATAGTAATAATAAACCAGTTAACCGGCCAGAGAAAATGGTCAACTAAAACGTTAAAAAGCATTAGGGTTTTTCTGACAAAGGGAACGCCCGGAACCGTAAACCACCATTTAATAAATAGTGCGTCATCGGAGGCTCCCCAACTCCAACGTCTTTCCTGTTGATATTTATTTTTCAAAGATTTTATATAAGAAGAAGACAAGGGAGCATCCATGGATGTTTTTAAGAATATCGGTTCCATAAAGACTTGCCCTTTTTTAGCAAAAAACGCTTTAAAAAAAATCCGGTAGTCTTCCGGAATAACATCCGTATCCCAATAACCGATTTCATGCAAAAGCCTGAAAGATAAAGAATAGGTTGAATTGGAGACTAGTCTGTCTTTTTGCACTAAGAGGCCGGTTCGCCAGAGACTGCCGAAGAATGCGATAATTCTGACGGCGGCCGGAACATTCCAGAAATTATTATAATTGACATTAGCAGATTGCCAGAATTTAGTATATTTTTTGTCATCTTTCAAAAAGCTGGTAGCAAGGTAGGCAAAATATTGAGGGTCAAAGATGGAGTCGGCATCAACAGAAGAAATAGTAGTATAATCCAAATCAACAATCCCCATTTTCACCAGTTTTCTGTAAGCTAGTTTTCCGCCAAATGCTTCGTTGGAGGATTTGCCTTTTACTTCGCCTTCAATATCCGGATGGAAGCTGACCAGCACTGTTCCGAATTTTTGTCCAAACTCCGCGATTAATTTCTCCGCTCTGTCTTTAGCTTCCGTTTCTCTTTTTTCCATCGCTAAAACGACATAGATTCTTTTACTGGGGAAAGTTTGATTGCTTAAACTTTCCAGTGTTTTTCTTAATTTCTCGAGGCTTTCCTTGTAATTGGGGATGATGACAACGTGGGATATCTTTTCGAAATTCTCCAACGGTTTGGCCAACTTTAACCAATCTTGTTTCTCCGCTTCTTTAATTTTTCTGGAGGCGATAAGGGCAGTAATCGCCAAGGAAAAAGATTTGTAGAACCAATAAACGTCAAAAAATAAAATAAAGTAGGCAACAGCTAAGGGAATTAAAAATGATCCCCAGACGGGAAATAAAATTAAGAACCAAGAGACAAAACCCGGCATTATCTCAAGAGCTCTTCTGGTTTTTACCGGATAACGGGTAAAAATGGTGTTAAAAAAATTTGTCATAGTTTAAAAACTTTTTTGGCATTGTCGGATGTGGTTTTATTGACCACATCAAAAGCAGTGTTTTTAATTTTTGCTATGGAATTACCCACAATTATAACATAGCTGGGTTCGTTTCGGCTACCGCGGTGGGGAATTGGAGGTAAATATGGAGCATCGGTTTCGGTAATAATCCTTTCCAATGGCGCTTTTGCGACTAAGTCAGACAGAGCAGTATCTTCTCCTGGCGCCAACCCTTTATAAGTGATGTTACCGTCAAAACCAACAGAAAAACCCATTGCCAAAACTTTTTCCAGATAATCAAAACTTCCGGCAAAACAATGAAACATACCCGGAATTTGCAAAAGTTCACTTTCATAACTTTTAATAATCTCCAAAATATCTTTTCCGGCGTGACGTCCGTGGATTTGCAAAGGTAGTTTATTGGCGATTGAAATTTCAATTTGTCTGGCAAAAATCTGCCGCTGCAGTTTTGGGTCGGTAATGCCGTTAGATTTATAACTGTAATAATCCATTCCGACTTCACCAATACCAACCACTTTTGGCATTTTTGCCAAAGCATCAATTTCCTTGTCCCAGTTTTTAGTTACCTTATCGGCGTGGTGCGGATGAATTCCGACAATCGCGTAAAGGTTCTCGTATTTTTGCGCCAGCTCGACCGCTTTCTGACTAGACTCAATACTTGTTCCTGCATTGATGATAATTTCAACGCCCGCGTCAAACGCCCTTTTTATCGCGGCGTCATAATCTTTGTCAAAAGCCTTAAAATTTAAATGGCAATGCGCGTCAATCATAATGTATTCTATAAAGAAAAGCATTATTGATATTTTCCACCTTAATTATTTTTCCTGCTTTTTCCATATTTTTAACGCCACTTTGAAAGTTTTCATTGCTTTCTAAGAGCTGAGTCAGCCACTGGTTTGGATGAAGATCAACCACCAAATATTGCGGTTTACCGGCAAACTGCAACCACCAACAATTCTGGCAAACATTGTTAATAGTCATAATTTTAGGATAAATAATATAAATTTCTTTGCGGTGCGAAAGATGCGGAACAAGATTTTGAGAAGCCGCCAGGCTGGCATTTTTTGGAATTTCTTTGAAAAGATTTTCGTCGTCTTTCATCCAAGCTTCTTCTTGCCAGTAACTTAATTTTGACAGTTTATTTAAGGGAAAATGAAAAATATATTGTTGAGATAAAGCGCTGACGATTAATAAACAGACGATTAGACCTAGTCTAAGATATTTTTTATTCAGTTTTTTTATAAAGCCCAATGTATCTAATGTTCCTAAGAATAAAAATATCGCCAGAATTGCCCGATGGTGCATAAACGGGCTCCACATTCTGGAAAACGCAGGACCGGTAACAAAGAATTGAGCAAGATTAGAAGTGACTGCGGCAATTGAGCCCAAAGAAAAAATAGGCAGAAAAGAAAACCATCCCAAAGAATAAATCCAGGTTTGTACTTTTTGCGGATCATCAAATAACTGTTTTACTATCTGAAAAGGATTTAAGGGAATCTGGGGTGTGTAGCTATACCCAACCGGCGATAAAAGTCCGACAATTTTCATTTCAATTAAGCTTGCAGAAATACCCAAAACAATAAAAAGAATTCCTAGCTTTCGATAGTCTTTTTTAAAAAAGTAGATAAAGCCCAATCCCGCCAGAGCAAATCCCATATCCTCTTGAGTTAGAAGAACCAAAATAAGGGCAATCAAAAACAATCTGCGTTTTTTTGCTTCCAAAAAATAAATAAACCAAGCAAATAGGCCTACCCCTAAAATAATTGGGTGAAAATCAGAATAGATGGCAAATTGGATTCCGTAAAATAAGCTATACAAAAAGGCAATTGCCAGACAAACGAAGGGAGAAAATTTTCTTATTCTGGCAACAAAATATACCGCTACTGCCGAAAGACAAATCCATACTGACTGGAAAATTAATAAGCTATTGACGCTGTCCCAAATCCAATATAAAGGCGTAAGCAAAGGAAGAGTCAGCGTTAAATGATCGCCTAGGATAAATCTTTCCTTAATAGTGTTGTAAGGAAAAAGAAAATGGGCGTATTGCCAAACTGCCTGGTCATAGATCCCAAGGTCAAAGCCTCCGGATTGGAAATGGAGATGCCTTAAAACCGAAAGTGAGGAATAAAGTGCTGATAAAATGATCAGCCAAAGAATAAGCAACCGGAAAGAGAACTTGTCGTTTGTTGTCAATTTCAATATTTTCCTAAGTAAAGACATCAGGATTATTATACGTCAAAAAGTAGCATTATTCTTTCGAAATGAAAGCCAGGAGATTATTGACCGGAAGATTGCAGGGCGTTAAGACACGCGGTTTTTGCCGGCCCCGCCGGAACTTGGTCGCAAGGAGAAGTGCCGGTTTGAGCTCCTGTTCCGGTTGAAGGAGTAACAGTTGTTGGTTGCCACTGCGGAAAGAACTTGCTCATGTCTGTGAATTTAATAGTAGCCGGAACTGTAAATTTGGAATTATCCACTGTCCATTGCCCGCATTTCATATCAACGTTTTGATTTATGTTAACGCTTTGATTATTCTGGGCATTAGTAGCCGCACTTTTGGCAGCCTCCAAGCTCATTTTTATTCCGCCGGTTGGCATCGCCGAAGACCAGATATAGATATAAGTTCCGTCAGAAATTATATGCGCAGTTGTTTCTTTGCCCTGAGCGTCTTTCATATTGAAATCTCCAGCAAATTTTTTATCGGCCACAAACACTGTGCCTGTTCCTTTATTGTCGGGATAAGCAATTGCGCAACTGACGGTTTTCCCGCCGGCAATCAGTCCTAAAATAGTTCCGGTTACCGAATTAGTCTTGGAGGTTTGAGTAGAAGTCGGAGTTGTAATTTGTTTTGGCATTGTTGACGTTTTGGAGTATTTCAGAAAGAAAACTCCGCCAACAGCAACAATTAAAATTATAATAATTGCGGCAATTGCTATTCCAACGTTTTTCATCAAAATGAGTATAGGTCTATTTTCTTGAGCTGTCAACTGTTATTTTTCCCAGGAAAATTCGGGGCGGCCGAAGTGTCCGTAAGTGGAAGTTTGAAGATAAATCGGTTTTTGCAAATCAAGCGCTTCAATAATTCCGGAAACGGAAGTATCTAAGATTTCCGCCATAAATTTTTTAATTAATTCAACCGGTGCCTTTTCCGTCCCAAAAGTTTCGATGTCAAGCATGACCGGTTTTTTACAGCCGATAAAATAAGCGAGTCTGACTTCTGCTTTGTCGGCTAATTTTTCTTTAACAACATGCTTTGCAAGATATCTGGCGGCATAAGCGCCGCTTCTGTCTACTTTAGTTGGGTCTTTGCCGGAAAACGCCCCGCCGCCGACCCTGGCATATCCGCCATAAGTATCAACAATAATTTTCCTTCCCGTTAATCCGGCATCGCTGGCGGGTCCGGGCATATGCCAAACTCCGGTGCCATTAACAATTAAGTTTTTTTCAGAAACCTTAAAACCAAACTCATCTAAAACTTTCTGAACTACTTCTTTGTAAAGCGCTTTTTTAACCTCCGGTAATTTCTTTTTTTCGTCGTGGGGAACGGCGATTACAACCTGCAAAACTTTATAGGGAAGTCCTTTTCGGTATTCAATGGTGACTTGGGTTTTTCCGTCGGGGCGAAGAAAAGGTAAAATCTTTTTCTTTACCTCATCCAGTCTCTGCGCGAGCTGGTGAGCGATGGTAATTGGTAAAGGCATCAAATTTTTTGTTTCCCTGCAGGCAAAACCAAACATCATTCCTTGGTCGCCGGCGCCTTTAACTTTTACGCCTTTGGAAATTTCGGGTGATTGTTCATGAATATCCAAAACAATTGGCGATTGGTCAGTAAAATTAAAAAGAGGATTGGTGTAACCTAAGTTTTTAATCCTTTTGCGGGCAACTTTTTCATAATTAACTTTGGTAGTAGTTGTGACCTCGCCGACGATAGCAACTTTGTTAAAAGCAACCATTGTCTCAATAGCCACTCTGCCTGTCGGGTCCTGCGTTAGCACTTCATCCAAAATTGCGTCGCTGATTGAGTCACAGATTTTATCCGGGTGGCCGGCGCAGACCGATTCGGATGTAAAAATAAAATCGTTCATAAAAAAACCTCTCAAGTTCGAGAGGTTCTGATTTTGTCCGATGTTCTTCGGACCTCATCTTCCTCTCGGAGTTGGCACCGTTATCTTTCGGTTGCCGGGTCCGATGTTCTTCGGACCACTCTTGATGATTAGAACTATTAAACAGGAAACAAATTACTTTGTCAAGCGATGCGCGGGAAAAGGGGAGTAGATACTCTAATTTCGGATTTTGTGAATTGCGCTTTTATTTTTGCAGCAGTTTCGGGCAGAAATGGTTCTAGTAAAATAGCAATTTCTTCGATTTCATCAACAGCGTGCTCCAGAATTGCGTTAATCGGGCGCTTTAAGTTTCCGGCCGGAGTTTTTAAGAGCTCCCACGGTTTTTCTTCGTTAATATATTTGTCAACTTTGGTAATTTTTTCCCAAATCAGACTCAGTGCTTCATTAAAGCGGTATTCATTCAATAATTTTTTGTAGTCATTATAAATTCCAATCACGTGGTGATTATTTTTAGAAGGGCTTTGTTTAAAATTGGCAGTTTCGCAAAGTTTGGCAACCCTGGCAATTAAGTTTCCTAAGCCGTTAGCAAGGTCAGAGTTATAAACCTCGACTAATTTTTTCTCGGAGAAATCTCCGTCGTGAAAAGGAGAAATTTGCGACAAGAAATAATATCTTAAAGCGTCTGCTCCATATTTTTCGACATATTCCAGCGGATCGGCAACATTGCCCAAACTTTTGGACATTTTTTGTCCGCCAACCGTAAAATATCCATGGACAAAAACCGCTTTCGGTAAGGGAAGCCCCGCGGAAAGTAAAAAGGCCGGCCAGTAAACGGCATGAAATCTGATAATTCCTTTGCCGATAACGTGTAGGTCTGCGGGCCACCATTTTTTGTATTCTTTTTCATCACTATTGAATCCGATACCTGATTGATAAATATTCAAGGCGTCAAACCAAACATACATTTTTTGCTCGCTATCATCCGGTACCGCAACGCCCCAATTTTTTGCCCGTTTATTACTTCTACTAATACTGATGTCTTGTAAGCCTTCTTTTAAAAATCCCAAAACTTCATTTTTTCGAAACTCAGGGAAAATCTTTAACTCATCGCTTTCAATCAATTTCTTAATTTGCGTTTGGTATTTAGAAAGTTTAAAGAAATAATTTTCTTCAGAAACTTCTTCAAGCGGTTTGCCCGGATGCTCGAAACATTCGCCTTTTTCATTCAATTCATTTTTTTCATAGAAAAGTTCACAACCAACGCAATAAAGTCCGGTATAAATTTTTTGATAAATATCGCCTTTTTTAAAACAAAGTTCCCACAATTTTTGGGATGATTGATGATGCTCAATACTACTGCCTCGTTGAAAAACATCAAATTGAATGTTTAATTTTTCCGCCAAGTCTTCAAACAACTTAGAATTTTTATCGACTAATTGTTGGACAGTAATGCCTTCGGCCTCTGCGGCTTGAACATTTTTTAGCGAATTCTCATCAGCTCCTGACAAGAGTAGAGTTTGGTCGCCTAAAATCTTGTGAAAGCGTTTGATAACATCGGCTTGGACAAATTCTAAAGCATGACCAACATGTGGCTTGGCATTTACGTAAGGAATAGCGGTGGTTAAATAAAATTTATTCATAAATTTGATTGAGCGCTGAGGTCGATACTAAAATTTTCTTATTTGCAGCTCGCAACAGTTCTATTCTTGTCCAACCTTTCTCTTTTAAGCTCGAATGCAAACTGCGAAAATTTTATATCTCCCCGCGCTCTGATTATAGCAAAATTACTTCCGCTTGACGAAAAATAATTCGATTCCGCCAAAAAATATTAATAATAAAATCGCGAAAAATGGAGAAGTCAAACCATTCAGCCTCAACAACAAATAAGAAATTGCTAAAAGTCCCAGTAAAAACCCGCGGCGAGAATTATTCAACAAAAATGTCACAAGCGAAAATATCACCAGAAATAAAAGCGCTAATCCGGGTATTAAAATTGAAAATTGAAAATTAAGAATTGAAAATTGTGACGTTGGTGAAAACGTCATTATCAAATATCCAAATCCAACTAAACTTAAAATGAAAACAATTAGCAGCCAAAATGGTCGTCTTTTCTTATGCATAACTAAAGTCTAGCACACTATTGACATTCTCCTAAAATTTCATTCATAATAATCTTATGACTAATTCATTCGGTGGTAATGAACAACAACCAACAGGAACTCCAGCAGAGCCATTAAATCCTCAAGGTCAAGGAGAAACGCCATTAGGAGTGCAACAAGTCCCTGAACCAAGATATAATCATCCTGTTCCTGAACCAGCAGCGGGTGGTCCAATACCAGAACCTGATGCTCGAGTAGAAGAACCCAGCACTGGACTTTTGAATGAATGGAGTCAAGCCCAAAGAGCACTAGCAGAAGTTGAAGAGAAAATGGGTAGAAAAATGCTTATATTAAGAACTGGTATTTCCAAAGCTAGTGATAGATTAGACGATTTACTGCCTGATGTTTCAGGAAAAGCGAGAGGACGGGTTTTAATAAAATCAGGTA
>Ga0182021_10010722_pt1 | contig 10869 bp, 12 predicted proteins | sample 612E3MmetaG_FD_120493 | JGI IMG/M metagenome (GOLD analysis project Ga0182021, IMG submission 120493) | Permafrost microbial communities from Stordalen Mire, Sweden - 612E3M metaG (Illumina Assembly) | ecosystem: Environmental > Terrestrial > Soil > Wetlands > Permafrost | place: Sweden...
AATTAAGGGGGTATCTATAGCAACCAAATGTCACCACATCTACCAAGAAACCAACATCAAACTCAAACGTTCGCTATTCGCAAGGGTTTGAGCCCTCATATTATATAGCTACAATTGGAAAAAACAGCCTTCATAGAATGATATTTTCACACTCCAGCCAACGCCAAATAAATCGTAGCACATAGTATACCACTGGCCAATAGACATGCAAAATTATTAGAAATTACTGCACTGAGGAAAAGTTATCAAATATTATAACTAGGCTTAGGTTACTTCAATTCTAAAATTATTAAAGATTAAACAGTTTAATATAAAGACCCTATAATATATAAATAGTAGATTTTTATAGATTAAAACAGGATTTAACCCTTTTCAAAAATCTAAAAACTGCTAAACTTAAAAAAAATTATAAAAAAATTTCAATTATTGATATGGACATATATTGATGATCTTAAGACTTAAAGACTTAATCATCAATATTTTCCAGTTTATTTAGTCTTTCTTCAATTTTTTTAATTCTTTTATTTGTTGATCCTCTGTATTCATTGAATTTCTCATCAAGTTCGCTTAGATCCTGTGATACTTTTGCATATCGCTTTTCAAAATCGATAATATCATTTTTGGTTGCAAGTTCCCAATCTTTTATTAGTTGGTCACTTTTACGGTTTAAAAAAACGTCAATTTTTTTTGATAAGTCCTCTGTTGACTTTGATGTACTCTTTGGAACACCTTTAACAGTTCCTTTTATCTTTTCACTTACTCCTGTTACTTTCTCACTAACACTATCCATCATGCTTCCTTCATTTGAAACCTTTTCATCAACACCAGTAACTACTGTACGTGCCTTTTCTCCCATTCCAGACATTTTTTCACCTACTTCACCCGTATTCAAATCTTCAACATTACCATGAACTGTTTAAGTGGCTTTTCACTGCTTTCAAATATATATGAACGTGCTCTTGAAAATGATATATTATTATCTCCCAAATAGAAATAAAAAAGAACCACCATAGAGCACCTGCAATAACCAGAATTGCAAATAACTCTAGTGAGGTCATAATTTATTTTCACCTAAAAACTTGGTTTTCTTATTAAGTTCCTTTTCCTTATTCTCTATGTCTTTGAGAAGTTTTTGGAGTTTCATATATTCTGTAGTTGATTCAATATGGTTTACCCTTTCATTTATTTCATTGTTAATGTATCCTGCTTTTAACATTATATCCGAAGTATTTTCCTTTATTTGGGATAGTTTTTCCGGCTTATGTAGAATTATGTCATTCATCATTCTTTTGGATTCCAGGTCTCTTTCTACAAGTTCTATCTTCCTGAGTTCTGCTTGTTTTGCGAGGAATGCAACGTTATTCTGTGATACTTTGACCCGTCTCCATTGAAGAATTAAAAATATCAGCCCTATAATTACAATAACTGCTATTATTATATAAAAAATATTTTGGGGAATTTGAGGAATAACTACCATATTATTACCTTATATATATTTAGTGCAATTTTTTCTATTCTTTAATGAATTTTTGATTTTTTATCAACTTAAATGTTATTAAATGATTTTAAAACATTTAATATAAATAAATTCTTAAATTATTTTTGTTAGAATTCTTTATGCTTCGTGAATTTCGGTTGTAAGAAGTATCTTATCCCCAATTATCTTAACAATATCATAAGGAACAATAACTTCATTACTAGACCTTCCAAGGCCCCCGAACATTCCTCCTTTTCCAATTATAAAAGCTTCTAAAGTTTGAGTTTCAAAGTCTACTTCCACATCAGATACTTTACCAATTAAGATTCCAGAAGTGTCAACAACTTCTTTTCCGATAATTTCATCCTTTATTCTCATTTGTATCACCGTTTAATTCAAACCAAAATCATCATAATTACTATATTATTATGTTTAATTTCATACAAGTAATTATTTGAAAAAAAATTATTATCTACCCAAAAATTTGTATTTAAATTTCCATATCTTATTCAAATATGATGATTCCATTTTGTAGTATTAGAAGAAATAGGGTCTTATAATTAAATATCGTTATTATTATTAATCGAATTCAATAAGAAATAAAATATTTAGGATTAATCCATTTTTAAATAAATATTTTATTTGAGAATGGTATCTATCTAGGATTAAGCTTCAGATAATTAAACATGAATCCAATCAATTTAGGTAATTGGGTAAATAATAATATAAAATTTGAAAAAAAATAGAAAATTAGAAGTTGTGGCTTATACTTACTACTTGTTGATTAAACGATGTTGTCTGGGTTTGAATAATGTTATTGCCCTGGAGTAAGTTCACAGTTGTATTTCCTGTACCATTATCATTTTTAACATAAATCGTGACAGTACCTGTAACATTACCTAAATTATAATTTGTGTTATTTGAACCTGTAATATTATTATCTTGACCACTATATGTTAAAGTTCCATTCCATGTAGAGTTTGAAATAATTTGTACGCTTACATTATTGTTACTTTGATTGGATGTTGTATTGTTGCTGCTACTTGTACATCCCGATACAACTAAAACTAAAACTAAAAGACCAATTATACTAAAAATTTTTTTCAAATAATACCCCCAAATATTCAAAACAACCTTTTTGAATTCAATATTTCTAATTAACTTTTAATTATAATCTATTGTTAAAAACATTTAAATTTATTACAATAAACTTCTGCAAATTTTATAATTATTTCTTCTACTAAAATTATTTTTTATCCTAATTATAATATTAAAAGCAATCTAGATTTAAATTAACCTCAAATATCTAAATAAAATTTGCTAAAACATGATTTTTTAATTTTTATAATTTAAGTAAAATATAAATTGATTGTAATCTTTCAAGTTCAGGCATGCTTATGTACACATCTTCTGGGAAGCTCACAAATTAATTATAATTGAATCAATTAAAGAAAATTAGAGGGAAATATTGAAACGATTGAATACTTAATATTAAATAGATAATATGCAGTTACTAAAAAAATTATCAATTGAACCCATTAATAGTCATCTTTATGAGCTGGCATTCATTCACGAATCCTATTCCAATGAAAATAACCTCAGTGATTGTTATGAACGATTGGAATTTTTAGGTGATGCAGTACTAGATCTGTTTGTATCAGAATTTTTATATAACATGGACTCTAACTTATCTGAAGGCCAATTAACACGTAAACGTTCAAACTATGTGTGTAAAAAAGCACTTTATACCTATTCAATGGAATTAGGATTAGATCAATGTATTAAATTGGGTAAGAGTCTTGAATTAACAAGAAGGGAAATAGATTCTGTGATCAGTGATGTATTTGAATCATTTATAGGTGCTTTATATCTGGATTTAGGATTGGATACTGTAAAAGAATTTTTCACAAATTCAGTTGTGCCACATATTGAAAATGAAGACATCTTTTTTTATGATTATAAATCAGAATTAAAAGAGATGTGTGATCAAGAGGGTACAGAAATAACTTATGAGTTAATTAAAGAAGAAGGGAAGCCACATAATAAAACATTTACCATAACAGCTATTATCAATGATAAAAAGTATGGAACAGGTATTGGTGGAAGTAAAAAAGAAGCAGAACAAAATGCTGCTAATGAGGCCATGAGAAAGATCTAAAAATTCATAATGAATGACTTAGCATTACGTTAATAATGTATAATTTTTTTAAGATGAGACTATGACTAACGAAAAAAAGAATTTGCAGAAGCAGGGATGCTTATTCTTAGACATTAATAACATCCAAATGGGTTTTTTATGAAGAGAATGTAAATATAATTTATTTCGTTATATGAAACTATGACGAAGTCATCTTAAAAAAGATTCTTAGCCTTTGTTTGGTATATTGAATAGAATATTGTTACTTTTCCTAGTTCTGATTCGACACATATATTTCCACTATGTTGATTTACTATTTTTTTGTTATTTGGAAGCCCAATTCCAGTTCATTCATACTCCATTTGGTTTTTAATTGTTGAAGATTATAAATATTCTTTCCAAGAGTAGGGGACATCCGAATACTATTTTACTAATATATTGATTTTTTCTTAGATATAAGAATTATATATATCAAAAAATTTATTACCATTTACTTATAAATTATATACTGTGATAAGGTGAATTAGGTGTAATCACAAAAAATTATGGAGATGATTTAATGGAAAATGCACAATTGAGTGGTGGAGCGATGTTAGTACTTGGTATTATTATCGCAATCGTTATTGTATTAATTCCAGCGTTTATATATATTTACGCTTGGATAGCAGCAATACTACTGATAATAGGCGGACTTGTTAGTTTAATGACAGGAGGATAATCTAGAATTCCAATCATTCTTTACTTTTTTTTAAATTTTAAGGAAAAAATTAGAAATTTGTTAAAATTTGATTCGTTATATTTTTCAGCATAAATCCCAAAAAGTATGTGCTTTCAACTGTACCTTAAATCATCACTGAATCCAGATACTTTTTCAATGAAACATATTCCATAACAGGAGACTTTTTCATCGTTACATCATACCATTTTAACAAACACCAGAAACTACTGTACGTGCATTTTCTCCAATTCAAGACATCTATCACTCCCTCCCCAGGTACTATAACCTCTGCTCTTTTTAATTGTACCTGAAACTGTTGAACTTGTTTTTATACCATTTACAATTATTTTTTATGGTAGATACTACAAAATATTAATAAAAAAATAAAAAAAATCATGTGGGGCATCAAATGATTGAACTTCTTGTCTTTTTCATCATACTTCTGATTGTAGCAATCTTTTCTGGTCTAATTGGGAAGTTGCCAATTAGTTTCCAGATGATATTTATTATTGCGGGAATGTTAATAGGATGGTTGGTCACCGGATATGTGGATGTAACCAAACCTCCATACTCTACCCTAATTTTTTTGATAGCAGAGATAGCTCTGGTTCTAGTTCTTTTCAGTGACGCTTCCCGTGTAGGTTTAAAAGCCCTTAAGAATAATCTAAGCACTAGATTACTAACGATAGGTTTGCCCATTACCATCATTTTAGGAATTATTATAGCCACTTTACTATTTCCAGGTATACCTTGGTGGGTAGCAGGAATTATAGGTGCTGCTCTGGCACCCACTGACGCAGCATTAGGACAGATAGTAATTCAAAATAAAAACGTACCAGAAAGAATACGTAGTACCATAGAAATAGAAAGCGGATTAAACGATGGAGGTTCAGTTCCTTTCCTTCTTGTTTTTATAGCAATTGGTCTAGCCGCAGAAGCCTTTAAACCTTCAGAATACTTTATCCAAGTTGCATTCCAACAAATTGGTTTTGGAATATTAGTAGGGTTAGGTGTAGGACTTGCAGGGGGTTGGCTTGTTTTAAAAGCCCGAGACAAACAATGGATCACTCCAGAGTTCCAGAGAATAGCATTTTTGGCAATGGCAATACTTACATTTCTAATAGCAGATGAAATAGGAGGAAGCGGATTTATAGCAGCATTTATCGGTGGTTTAGCATTAGGATACATTGTTAAAGATGCTGGCAAAATTCTAATAGATTTCTCCGAGGCTGAAGGACAATTATTAAACTTAGGAGTGTTTTTCCTCTTAGGAATTGTAGTGCTTCCACTACTCTTTAATATAACCTGGCAGATACTCCTCTACTCAATTTTAAGTTTAACAATAATCCGAATGCTACCAGTAGCCATATCATTGATAGGCACTAAACTAGGCAAAGATACTGTATTATTTATTGGCTGGTTTGGTCCCAGAGGATTAGCCTCCATAGTACTGGCACTTTTAGCTTTAGAAGAATTAAAAGTATTCCCTGGTGACACTACCTTCATAACAGTTGTTTTCGTCACTGTGCTTTTAAGTGTGTTTGCCCATGGATTAACAGCATCTCCTTTATCTAACCTTTATGCAAAAAGAATGAGCAGAATAATTAAAGGAAATGATTCAAAAAAATCGGAGTTATAAAAAAAATGATGATTTTAACTTCCACAAACCTCGAAGGAAAAATTATAAGCGAATATCATGGTTTAGTAACCGGAGATGCTCTTTTGGGAATTAATATGTTACAGGATTTTTTTTCAGGGAATTTGTAACCATAAATCAAATAACATTTGAGGGAGACAAAATGAAGAAAAATAGAAGTATTATAGGTTTTATTGGTCTTTTGATTTTATTAGTGTTTGTATCAGGTTGTACTACTAATATCAATACTACATCCAATCAAAGTAGCCAAGATATTATGGTTCAAATTACTTCTAACTCCGAATGGAATGGTACTCTTACATATAATGGTATTAATTATAAAATAAATGGGACAAAAAATACAAATTATAATTTAGGTAAAACTCCGGGTGCCGTTAAAATTATTTTACAGAAAAATAATGATGTTGGAGGGAATTTAACTGTAGTATTACTCCAAGGTAGAAAGATTATTGAAAATCAGAGTACAAATGCAAATCAGGAAATTGTAACTATAAATCACAATTTTTGATTTAAAACTAAAACAGAATAAATCCATCAAAAAAATTTTAGTAAAATTAGAAAATATTTGAAGGAATAAAAATATTAAAGATAAATAATTTGAGGAGAATATCCACACTCAAGTTGTGATGATATTACCTGTACCTATCCAAATATTGCAATATTATATTCCATTGATTCGAAATTTTCAATTTTTGTTATTATTTCTCTTAAATAAATTCAAAATTAATACATCAACTCGAATTTTAGGTTTATTATCCTTTTTGGTTCATAATATCTGAATTTAATTGACTGATCTTAAATATTTCGGATTTAAATGCTTGATGAACCTTTTCTGCACCTACCAAATTATCTTCAATATCCCATTCTGAAGGGTGAAGTATGAATGGGAATGATTGTTCCCCACCTATACCTCCGTGACTTCCCACAAGTTCTTCAAATGCCGCTACTTCATTTTTTTGAGGATCATATAAACTTATAACTAGTATATCAGGAGTATATTTGAAACTGTTAGTCCTCCGGATATGATCAGCTGCATTTGGGCCAAAGTTAGCCAAAGGATCTTCTCCTTCAATACTATCATCGTCTAAATAATAAGTTCCTTTGTTACCAATTGCAACAGCTCCGTGTAAATCAGAGTTTACTAGAATAAATCCTATTCCTTCGTGTTTTGCTAGTCCAGGAACTAAATCAGGATATAACAAGTTCATTCCCTCAAAACTAAGCCTATTTACATGATCAGTCAGGTATATCATTCCTAAATTTCCTGAAGCCAATACTACCACATTGGCATCCTTTCTTTCGACTTTCTTAGGCTTTTTAGTTATTTTGTATTTCTGAATATAATTATTAATTCCCATAGTTTTATCGTTGAAATATCCTTTAACTATATCACCTGGAGCTGTAAATGCAGAAACAAAATGATCCCCTGTACTTGGAGATATATCCGCAAAAACTTGAGCCTCAGCGGGTAATAAATCCTTTACAAGGTCTTCTAGTGTTTGATTGAAACGCTGCTTAAATGTTGCTCCATTAGTCTGACCATGATCAGAATGTACTATGAGTTTATAATCCCTAGATGTTAAGTTAGATGCCATTTCAACTCTATGAAATTGTTTGTCAAGATTTCTAAGGGCATAAAAAGCATCATCGTCTCTTACTCCAGAGTGATGTGCAATTTCATCGTACCCTAAATATGTAACATAAACAACATCTACATGACCCTTTAAAACATCTCCAATTAAAGCTAGTGTAGTGATTTCTCTTAAAAACACATTTGCACCACCCCTAATAAAAGGATATGTAATTCCCCGGTATATTCTAGGATTAATATTTCTTACATTGTGCATGATCTGTGATTTGTAATCTAAAAGTGCGTCCCACAAAAATAAACTTACTATACGACTGAAATTAGAAGAACTTGAAAAAACATAATGCCAAGCCCGACTATAAAATCTTCCACGATTTTTAAGTCGACTAAAAGTGAATATAACATCTTCAGCATCTCCGGAAAATAGGTTAGATCTACTAGCACCATTAATTGAAAGTAGACCATTTCCATCAGATATACGTTTTTCAACTATTGGTGCGTCATTTAATCCTGTTGATACCATGAATTTATTATTATTTTCTTTTTCAACCCATCTAAATGCTACAATATCATTGTTATTACCATGTAAAAGTCCAGCTTGGCTTGCACCAGTTTGGCTTGATAGATCAGTTTCCCAACCTGCGACTTTATGGCTACCCTCCTCAATCCATCTTTTAACTGTTGGCATATCTCCTCTTTCAACTGCTTCAAGTAAAATATTCTTTGCTAGCCCATCAATTTCCAAGAAAATTACACCGGGAGTATTTTTTATATTTTTATTCTTGATTTTCTTTGCGGCACTGCTTATATCTCTGTACCAGGATGCATCGTCATCAATTGTTGCAATAGCATTAAGCAGGGTTGAGATCGCGGCCATTGCTATCGGAGTTAAGATAAATGCTGCTCCTTCTATGGTTATTCCTGGTACAAAATTACTTGCTAACCATATCAACGCCCCATTAATTAATAATGCACCTATTCCAACTGTAAAAACCATGAATGGAAGTAAAATACGTGACAAAAATGGCCATAACAAAGCATTTAAAATTCCTACTACTGCTGCAGCTATAAATGCTGTTTCCCAAGTATCTATTGTTAATCCTACATGAATATCTGCAATTAATAAAAATCCTAAAGAAGATCCTACCCATAGGACTATTGTTCTCCATAACCAGTAGAATCTTGATTTATGGTATATTTCATCATATCTATCCATTAAACCGCCCAACAGAGGTAATTTTTTTCTTAAGTTTTAAGTTTATTTGAAGTTTTCCTTACTTGAGTTCTAATCTTTAATAATAAATAAATTTTAATTTTAATAACATTATATAAAAAAATGTTAATAATAAAACTGATTAAATTAAATTGTAATTCAGTATTTGATAATCCGAACAAATTTTAGAATAAGGAGAAACTATGGAATCCTTAAATAAATTTTCTCTTATAGCACCATGTGGAATGAATTGTGCGATTTGCATGCATTATCTAAGAGAAAAGAACAAATGTCCTGGCTGTAGGGGTTCGGACTTAAATAAACCTGTTACCAGGGTAAAATGTAAAATAAAAACTTGTGAAGTTTTTAGAGATGAGAATAATAAATTTTGTTCTGATTGTGTAGATTTCCCCTGTGAAAAATTGGAACATTTAAACAAAAGATATAAAAAAAAATATAATATGAGCATGATTGAAAATCTTAATTATATTAAGAATTTTGGCATGAACAACTTCTCAAAACATGAAAAAAAGAAGTGGACCTGTTCTGAGTGCGGTGGCACAATTTGCGTTCATAAAGGTTGTTGTTTTAGTTGTGGGAAAAAATATTAAATCTAGACTGAAAATCAAAAAAAATTCAACTAATTTTTTTTATTTTTAATAATGATCATACTGTTTTATATTTTACTTATTTTAAAAATAAAACAGAATACAACTTATTTTATAAATAAATAAAAGAATATAGTGATTAGATTGTGGGCAATGATAATATGGAAATAAATAAGTTTGTAATTGATCTTAAAGAAGAGGAAATTCCAATAGAAAAAATTGGAGGCAAAGCACTTAATTTAGCCAAAATGTCACATGCAGGTTTTAATATTCCTCCAGCATTTACTGTATCAGTAGATGCATATGATTTTTTTATTAAAAAAGAATTAGAAGATAAAATATCTAAATTACTAAATTCTATTGATTTTAACAATGAAAATTCCATATCTGAAGGTAGTTCTTTAATTAGAAACATAATAAAATCAGAGGATATGCCTCAAAATCTATTTTTAGAAATTAAAAATCTTCCTGATGGATATTATGCAGTAAGATCATCTGCTGTAGCTGAAGATCTTCCAGATTCCAGTTTTGCAGGGCAGCTGGATAGTTTTTTAAATATAAAGAAGGAAGATATTTTAGAAAAAATTGTTGATTGTTGGGCATCTTATTGGAATGACCGCGCATTAAAATACAGGCATGATTCTTCAATAGGACATTTAGACACCGAAATAGTTGTTGCAGGAATAGCTGTATTAGTACAAAAGATGGTTAACGCCAACATCAGTGGAGTAACTTTTACAGCTAATCCCGTTGATGGAAGCAATAAAATTGTTATTGAATCCACATGGGGTCTTGGCGAAGCTATTGCTTCCGGAATAGTTACCCCTGATATTTTTGTTTTAAACAGGGATGGAAATATAATTGATAAAAATATTAAAACTAAAAAGAAAGGATATTTCCTAATAAATGGTGAAAATTCTTTAGTTACTATAGATACGGAAAATCAGGTAAACCCCAGCCTCGATGAAAATATCCTTAAAAAATTATTAAAGAACGGAGTAGAACTTGAAAATTTTTTTGGTGTAGCTCAAGATATTGAATGGGCCATAGAATGTAAAAATAAATATTTAAATAATGACAAAATAGACACCCATAACATTTACATTCTCCAATCACGACCAGTAACAACTCTAACAGATAGTTCAGATAAAGATGACATCTTATGGACTAGAGCTTATGGAGATGAGTATTGGGCTGATGCAACAACACCACTGTTTTATGATGTCATGGGTAAAATGCTCACCGATTATGTGAATCATGAAGGCGCCAGGATAATGGGATATAAGGAAATAACTGACTCTAAACTTCTGAAATTACATAAATCAAGGGTTTATTTCAATAGTTGGGTTTTAGAAAAAGCTTTTTCATATTATCCAAAATTTGCAAGGTCTAAAGAATTATTAAACTATTTCCCACTTAAAGATCAGGAAAGAATATCACAATATCCTACCCTACTCTATAAAACATTAGT
>Ga0182021_10010723_pt1 | contig 10869 bp, 10 predicted proteins | sample 612E3MmetaG_FD_120493 | JGI IMG/M metagenome (GOLD analysis project Ga0182021, IMG submission 120493) | Permafrost microbial communities from Stordalen Mire, Sweden - 612E3M metaG (Illumina Assembly) | ecosystem: Environmental > Terrestrial > Soil > Wetlands > Permafrost | place: Sweden...
AAATCGCGCATTTGCGTCGCGTCCCTTCGTTGCTCGTCAGTCAAATACGTCGAGTATTCTCCTTCCTCGCGCCTCGGGCCGCTCGCAACTGCGCAATTTCACTCGGTCCGTCAAACCGTTCGGCGCTCTAGGCACCTGTCGCGCGCGGCGCAGACCTTCAAGGTACACGAGTTGGGCGTATATCCACAGCGCCGCGCCGGACATCTCCAACGTCTCCTCGGCGATGACTTCAAGGCGCATGGGCCACGCGGCATGGCTCACGCCAGCCTCAATCAGCGCCGATCCAATCATCTCGCATCCGATCGCCCCGACTACATAGAACGCCGCCGCAAGGAAGGTCAGAGTGCGAACCTGGCTTGGGAGCCGGAGCACGAAGCGCAGGTAGCAGGCACCGACCAGCGCGACCGCTGCCAATCCCGGCACCACCCAGGCATAGTGCAGCACCCCGCGCGCAGCGATCCCAAGCGCTTGCGCCACGTATGGCCCAAAGGTCTCATGAATCGAAGCAGTTTCGTCGATCGACATGAGCAGGAGCATCAGCACCAGTCCGCTCCAGTAGCGAGCTTCACGCGGCCGGAGCGCGCGCTCCTGGCGAGCAATCACATAGGAAATGAACGCTGCGGCGAGAAGCAGGGCACTGGAGAACCACGTGGGTATGTTGGCTTCCTGATCTAGATTGAACAATTGGGCCGGGTCGCCGGGGACGCCGCCCTGCTGCTTAATCCAGGAGGTAGCGATATGCGCCGCCACCAGGGCAACAATGCAAAGAGCGAGAAGGCGACCCACCCTTGCGGGAGAGAACGCGTCGAGCTGAGGTTCAGGAACTGTCCTTCGCATTGGTCACCCATGTTCGCGAAACGGTAGGATGGGAATGATATAGCCAAAGCGCGGGATGCAGATCGGAACGGACGCGGACATCTGTCAGGCCAAGACGGGCGTCTATCCCGGGAATCTGTGGGGTGAGATCGCGTTCACCACGGCTGTCCGATACACGTAGAAGGCCGGATCCACGCGGCCCACCCCAAGAGCAGGGATCCGAGACATCGCACAAACGTAGCAGCGAGGATGCGCCAGCGGTAGCGTCTTCCTCAGCCGTAGCGAAGGCGGCTTTCCCTATCGGCGCAAGTTTTGCTAGATCCATCAGGCATGGCAGCCATCGACGCTCTGCTCGCGCTGATCGAGGCACAGAAGGCGACCGGGATCGTGCTGCGGGCACGCGAGCCGCCGGTGCTCATCGGTGCCCAGGGCCGTGGTCTGACCATGCCCCCGCTCGATGCTGAAATGCTTGAGACTTTCGCAGCCGAGGCCCTTGCGCCGGGCGAGCTCGAACGCCTGCACGCCTCGGGGGCGTGCGACGCCGTGTACCGCTCCGAGCGCCACGGGGCCTTTGCCGTGGAAGCGCGCCGGGACGCTGACAAGCTGTCACTGAAGCTGCTCCGCACAGGTGCTGTTCTGGCAAAGCCTGCACTGCCAGCGCCCGCAAGCCCGCGACTCGCCGACGCCCGTGTCCCTGCATTTGATGCCGGGGCCATGGCCAGCCCAACCAGCGTTCCCGCCACCGCTGCGTCTTCCCGCCTGGCTGGCCTGATCGCGCGTACGGTGGATGGGACCGTCTCTGACATCATGGTGTCTGCTGGCCAACCCCTGTGGATCCGCACGGTCAATGGCCTGGCGGCGTCCGGCGAAACCATCGACCAGCAGGAGATCGCGGGATTCGTCGATGCGCTGCTCGATCCGCCGCGGCGCCGCTGTCTCGACGGAAGCGGCAGCGTGGATCTGGCCTGGGAGGCCCCCGCGGTCGACGCTGAGGGATCGCAGCGACTGAGGGTCAACGTCTTCAGGCAGGCGCGCGGTCTGGCCCTGGCCCTGCGGCCGGTGAACCGCCGCGCGCGCACGCTGGCCGAGCTGAACCTGCCCGACAGCGTGGGCGCTCTCGGGGATCTGGCCGGCGGGATGGTGCTGGTCGTGGGCACCGCGGGTTCGGGCAAGTCGACTACGCTCGGCGCCATCGTCGAGTTGGTGAACCGAACCCGCGCCCGCCACGTCATCACCCTGGAAGATCCCATCGAGTTCGTGTACCAGCCACGACGCTGCCTGATTCATCAGCGCGAGGTCGGCACCCACGTGGAGAGCTTCGCCACCGGTCTGCGTGCGGCCCTGCGCGAATGTCCTGACATCATCCTGGTGGGCGAGATGCGCGATCGCGAGACCGTCGCGCTGGCGTTGACCGCGGCCGAGACCGGGCACCTGGTGCTTTCCACTTTGCACAGCGGCAGCGCGCCCATGGCCATCGACCGAATCGTGGACATCTTTCCCGAACACCAGCAGGCACAGATAAGGCTGCAAGTTTCCGGCTCGCTGCGCGCCGTGGTCACCCAGCGGCTGGTCGAAGGCGTTCTGGCCGCCACCCGCTATCCCGCGATCGAGATCCTCGTGGTCAACTACGCGGTGGGGGCGCTCATCCGCGAGGGCAAGACCCACCAGTTGGCCACCCAAATCCAGACCGGCCGGGACGACGGCATGGTCGCCCTGGACGCGTCGCTGCTCGACCTGGTGCGCGCGGGACGCATCAGCCGCGAAGTCGCGGTGGCCACTGCCCGCGATCCGGTCGAGCTACAGCGCCGGGTGCGCGGCTAGCCAGGACGAGCTAGCTTCTTCAACACAGAGAACACGTGATGTCCGTGGCTCTTGCGTGTCCCGCACACAACCGCCATGCTTGGCCAGCGACTGAATCGCAGAGCAATCCCAACCTCCAGCCAAAAGGAGTTCCCCTTGCCCTCGACAATCGAAAACCTCAAGACCGCATTTGCCGGCGAGAGCCAGGCCAATCGAAAGTACCTCGCCTTCGCGCGCCGGGCAGAGAGGGATGGCTATCCACAGGTCGCAAGGCTCTTCCGCGCCGCTGCTGAGGCCGAGACTATTCATGCCCTCGCCCATCTCCAGAACATGGGCGCCGTCGGCACGACGGTCGAGAATGTCCAAACCGCCATCGCCGGCGAGACCTACGAGTATTCCGAGATGTATCCACCCATGGTGGAACAGGCCAAGAGCGAGAACCACAAGGGCAAGACCATGCTGGAATACGCCAACCAGGTCGAACGCGTGCACGCGGACTTGTACCGGCAAGCCCTGGCCGCTCTGCAGGCAGGCAAGGATTTGGACGCGATGGACGTTTACCTCTGTCCGCTCTGCGGCCACCTGGAATTCGGTAAGCCGCCGGAGAAGTGCCCCATTTGCGGGTTGCCGGCGGCCCGGTATCAGAAGATGAGCTAGCTGGGCGAACAGCTTCTTGGCGAATTTACACAAGACCCGCCGCGCTGCCTTTCTGGACACTACGAGGTAGACTGCGCCTCGTTCTCCCGTGGACTCGCCATGGCCCATTCAGATGTCTCCGCCGGCACCCAAATCCGCTTCGCCCGCCCGGGGCGGCCACGCCGACGGGGATTGCGGCACACCAACGGAAGGTTCTCCGACGCAAGACAAACCTGCTAGAACCGCCGACGCCTCGGATCGGCGCGTGCTCATCATTGGCGGCGGACCGGCGGGGCTGACTGCCGCTTGGGAACTCTGCAAGCAGGGTGTTCCTGCCATCGTGTTCGAGAGAGACGGCGTGGTGGGTGGCATTGCGCGCACCGGGAACTACAAGGGCTACCGCTACGACATCGGCGGTCACCGATTTTTCACCAAGGTGCCCTTTGTTCAGCAGATCTGGGATGAGATTCTGGGCCCCGACCTGATCGAACGCCCGCGCCTCTCGCGCATCCACTACCGCGGAAAGTTCTTCGCCTACCCGCTGCGCCCGGCCAACGCGCTATTGGGCCTGGGGCCCATCGAATCGGTGCGCATCGTATTGTCCTTCCTGAACGCGCGCCTGCGCCCTTCGGTGGAAGAGGGCAACCTGGAGCAGTGGGTGTCGAACCGCTTCGGCCGGCGCTTGTTTCAGATCTTCTTCAAGACCTACACCGAGAAGGTCTGGGGCATCCCGTGCAACCAGATCGGGGCTGACTGGGCTGCCCAACGAATCAAGAACCTGGACCTCATGAAGGCGGTGCGGAACGCGCTGCTCGGCTCGTACGGCAGCAAACGCAACCGCATCACCACCCTGATCGATTCGTTCCTGTACCCGCGCCTGGGGCCAGGCATGATGTGGGAACGCTGTCGCGACCTGCTGGCCGACAGGGGGTTCCCGACGCGTCTGCACACGCCTGTGCTGCGCATCCACCACCGCGACGGCCGCGTGACCGGGGTGGACGTACGCGGACCAAATGGGCAGCCGACCTTCGAGCCGGGGACACATGTGGTTTCGTCCATGCCCATGCGCGATCTGGTGGCCGTGCTGGATCCGCCGCCGCCGTCCGAGGTGCGCGCCGCCGCCGCCCGGTTGCGCTACCGCGACTTCCTGACCGTGGTTCTGATCATCGACCAGGCCGAGTTGTTTCCCGACAACTGGATCTACGTTCACTCGCCGGAAGTGAAGCTGGGCCGCATCCAGAACTTCAAGAACTGGAGCCCCGACATGGTCCCCGATCCGACGCGCAGTGCCCTGGGCCTGGAATACTTCGTCGATGAAGGCGACGCCCTGTGGAGCATGGCGGACGCCGACCTTGTCAAGCTGGGTCGCGACGAGTGCGCCCAGCTTGGGCTGGTCGAGCCGGCGAAGGTGCGCGACGGCTGCGTGGTCCGGATGCCCAAGGCCTATCCCGTCTACGATGGCGGCTACCAAGAGGCCATTGCCACCATTCGCACGTGGCTGGGCGGCCTGTCCAACCTGCAGCTCGTCGGGCGCAATGGCCAGCACCGCTACAACAACCAGGATCACTCCATGGCCACGGCGGTGTTCGCTGCCCGCAACATCGTGGATGAAACCCACGACATCTGGAACGTGAGCGTTGAGGACGAGCACCACGAGGAGACGGGCTCCATGCCCGCGGCAGCCGCCCTGGTGCCCCCGCCGGCAGCGCAGGACAAGGAATACGCCACGATGGTCGCGGATGCCTTTGCCCGCTACGACTCGGTGGCGCTGGGCGTGGCGGTGGGCAGCGTGGCGGGTCTGGGCCTGCTCCTGGCCACGCTGGCACTCTTGCTGCGTGGGGGCAGCGTGGTTGGCCCCATGTTGTCGCTGGTGGGCAACTACCTCGTCGGCTACCACGTCACCTGGCTGGGCGCGGTGCTGGGCTTTGCAGAAGGCTGCGGCGGGGGGTTCCTCTTCGGCTATCTTGTCGCCCGGGCCATCAATGCCGTCACCGGCGTGGAAGAGGCAGCGTTCCGTCGCCAGGCCGAGATGGCGCAGATATTGGAACCGTCATGAGCAACCGCCGCGACCTTGAGCTGACAAACCTGCATCGGGTGGTTGCGCGCCTGCGCGCCTCCGTCATGGCCATCGTGTTCGGCGGCGCGGGCGGCACCCTGGTATTCATCGCGACGGCCTGGTTGCTGCTGCGGGGTGGCCGCGTGGTGGGCCCGCACCTCGCCTTGCTCAGCAACTATTTCCCCGGCTACGACGTAACCTGGCCAGGCGCATTCGTGGGCTTCTTCTACGGCGGGCTCTGCGGCGCGCTGGCCGGCTGGTCCGTGGCCTGGGTCTACAATCTGGTTGTGGCGATCCGGCGAGGGAAATAGGACTGACGTCCGCCCGCGACCCGCGCGACGCTGCTCGCGTCCAGGCGAACCGCTTCCGCGTGCCAGGCATCTTATGGAGTGAAGGCCCCGCAAGAAAAGCCGGGCGGGAGGTGTCCCATGCTAGCTCAAGTGTTCCTGATGACGTTGGCACAAGGCGAGATGCCGTCAATGTTGGAAGCCTGGGAGGTTCCCAGCTTCGAGGTTGTAGACGATACCCCGCAGGTCTTCCTGGTCTCTCACGACCAGAAACTTGATTGTGCCCATCTGGGCGAGGTTTGCGTGTACCCGGGCGGCAGCGCCACCATCGTCGGGGTTGAGATATCGGAGGATCGGCCGGACGTGACGGTTCTGGCGCGAGGCACCCAGGTTGCGGCCAAGGGAGGCCTGGGCACGGCTGGAGCTGACCAACCATGGCAAGTCGAGATGGTGGCCCGGTTCAGGGCGCGATCTGAAGAGGGGCCGATCATTGTGGCGGTTTTCGATCGTGACGATCCAGAGAGCATGGCGCGCAAAGAAGTTAAGGTGCTTTGGACCGTCAGTATGAGTCCGGGCCGCGATCTAGGCATCCGCTTTTTACTTTCACCCGAAGACGGGTTCCAGACTTCGCACACCTATGTGGTGCGCGTGGTGCAGGTGCATGGCACGCGCGATCGGGTGCTGGCCGAGGGAGACGTTCACCTTGAGTGACTGAACCCAAGGAGGATCAATCTGGAGAGCGTGCTTTCCAAGTTGGTCTGACGAGGCGCGACCCGCCAGTCGGTCGAGTTGGCGGTCTGGCTTCGCACCTGGTAGTACCTGACCCCATGACCACGGGGCGCGGCTCTATTCGCTTGCTTGGTATTGCTGCCATCCTGCTTGGGTGCGGGTGCATGCGTGAAACAACGGCGCCGGCTGGACCGATCTCGATTCCCGCACACGCCCCGCGACGGGGACCGGATTCCGCCCGGGTGACTGTGGTGGAGTTTGGGGATTTTCAGTGCCCCGCCTGCGGCTATTCCGAACCCACGGTGCAGCAGGTCCTGGCCACCTACCCCAATGACGTTGCCCTGGTCTTCGTGAACATGCCGCTCAGGATGCACGAGAATGCGCTGCGCGCGGCCCAGGCCTTTCTGGCCGCGGCCCGCCAGTCGAAGGCCTGGGAGATGCACGACCAGATGTTCGCCCATCAGCAAGCCCTGTCTGATGCCGACCTCGACCTCTACGCCCAAGGAATCGGTCTTGACCTCGTGCAGTTCGATATCGACCGCGCCAGCCCCGAGGTGGCCGACCAGGTCGCGCAAGACAGGGCACTGGCGGATTCGCTGGGCGTGAATACCACGCCAACCTTCTACATCGGCGGGTATTGGCTCGTGGGGAGCCAGCCCTTCTCGGCCTTCAAGGAAGTGATCGACCAAGAGCTCCTCTGATCCCACGCCCAGGCGCGGGATTGCGGGCCCGGGCTACCACTGTTCAATGGCCGCGCAAGGCGCTACATTGTTGGCGTTTTGCAGATCGCGTTGGGAGGAAACCAGTCCATGCATGCTTCAGCCTTCTTCTCCGTCGTACGCTTGGCTCGCGTCGCTTCGGTCTTTCTCGCCGGTGCCACGATCGTCGGCTCGCTCGGGCAGGCGCCCATGGCACTGGCTGCGCCCAAGAAATCCGACAAGCGCGAGATCCAGGCCCGTCAGGCTTTTGCGGCCGGCCGCTACCAGGAAGCGCTCGATCTCTTCGCGGCTCTCTACGCAGAGAAACTGCATCCGACCTATCTGCGCAACGTCGGGCGCTGCTACCAGGGACTGCAGCATCCCGACAAGGCCATCAACGCCTTCCGTGACTATCTTCGCCAGGCCAAGGACTTGCCATCTGCCGAAAAGGCCGAGATTGATGGCTACATCGTCGAGATGGAGGCGTTGAAGAAGAAGCAAGACGAGGAAAGGGCGCCGCCCCCAAGTCCGCCGCCGCTTATCCCACCCGCGGGCGTGGTCGCGCCTGGGGCCAACGAGGTCGCATCGGCCCATCCCAATCTCGTGCAGACATCGACGGTTCCGAGTGAACCGCTGTCCCAGCCGGCGCCCTTCTATTCCCGGGGCTGGTTCTGGGGCGTGGTCGGGGGCGTGGTCGTGCTGGGTGTGGTCGGGGGATTGTGGGCAGGGGGGGTATTCTCGAAAACGACGAACCACTGTCCGGTGGGCGCTACTTGTCCTGCCAACTAGTCGCGGGAGTGACAACCATGACGTCCAGGTCTTCAACGCTTGCCTGTGTCGCGCTGACCTTCGGGATCGCCGCTTTGCTGCCGGCTTGTACCAAAGAAGGAGACTACTTTCTGCTGGTTGATGTCTCGTTGAAACCTGGTGTTCCCACGCCAGACCATGTGCGGCTGACCGCCACCCACAGCGGGACGACCCTCAAGCAGATCACGGTGGCATGGCCCTCGGCCAACCCGGCCACCTTGGAAGTGGGGTTGGCACTGCCCAGCGACGCCACCGGTCCAGTCGAGGTGACCGGCATTGCCCTTCTCGATGACAAGCCCGTGGGCGAGGGCAATGCCACGCAGGAATACATCGCGAAAGGCCAGAACAACGGTCCCCTTCCTCTCGATCTCCGCCCCAGTCCCGCCACCCCAGTTGATGGTGGCGCGGCTGACACGGCTACGGATGGCACAGGCGGCCCCGACGGATCGGTCCTAGACTCCTCACCGACGGGCGGCACGGACGGTCCAGACAAGGACGCCTCGGCGACAGGTGGTACGGACGGTGTTCTGGTTGTGGACGCCGCACCCGATGTGCAGGGTGCCGAGAGCGCCCCGGACGCGGTTTCTGCGGATGCGACTCTGGACGCCGCGCCTGACGGCCCGATCGATGGTTCGTTGGACGCAGCAGCGGTTGCCGATGTGCTACCCGATGCCGACACGGAACCGGACGGCGGGGGTCGCCAGTGGTCGGCCCCGCGCAACGTGCAGAACAATCCCGGCAGTGTCTCCTCTCCCATCCCCTCGGTGGCAGTGTCGCCCGTGACAGGCGACGCGGTAGTGGCCTGGTATGACAGCGTTGGTGGCGTGCAGGCGATTCACTATGCCGCCGCGGTCGACAAATGGGACACGTCGCCAGCCACGCTTGAAACGCGCGGCGCCGCGGTGAGCGTCCAGGCCGGGGTGGATGGCAACGGTCACTACGTCGTCGTCTGGGCACAGAATGACCAGACGCAAACCGCTGCCTCGCTTGGCCTTTGGGCCAGCTATTCGTCCGATGGCGTGACCTGGTCGAATCCGCCCGTGCTCCTGGCGGCGGGCCCGTCCAACGCATCCTATTGGGACATCCGGTTGGCGGTGAACCGCGCGGGCCAGGCGTGGGTGGTTTGGGACCAGGCGATCGACCCGGTCACGTCCAGCACCGATCCCGAGTCGGTGTACGCCCTCTACCTCAATGGAATAGCAGCCAAACCCGCGGTGCTCCTGAAGGTGGGGATAAGCGGTTCTTTTAGCGTCGGGTCCCGAGCGCCGCGCGTCGCGATTGATGGCAAGGGGAACGGCCTGTGCGTCTGGACCGAACTCGATACCGATCCCGCGGTCGGCGAGTTCAGCACGTGGGCGGCCGCGTTGGCTGACGGCACGACCCCGGCGCCGCAGCTTGTCGAGAGCTACGACGCCGATTCCACCTTCGGGGCCGATGTGGCCATGAATGCCGCCGGCCAGGGCGTGGCCGTCTGGGTCGAAAGCCGCAGCAGCGGCGGCTACACGGTTGCGGACATTTTTGCTCGACGCTACAGCGTAGCTACTGGGTGGGATCCCGAGCCGCCGCGCCTCTACGCCGCCAACTACTCAGGCAATCTTTCGGTGGACGAGGATCGCTACGGGACGGTCAGCATCGGCTGGTCGCAGCCAGCGACAGGGAGATACCAGGCCATGTTTTCCACCCAGGCGGTGGGCGGAGCCTGGAGTTCGTCGAACTTGGAAATCGACGACCTCGCCCCGGGCTACACCAGCACGGACATTGAACCCCAAGTACGAACCGCGCTCGATTCTGGTGACGTGCTCATGGCTTGGCGCAAGCGGGTGGATGGCAGCACCTTTGCGCCTCATTTCCGTTGGCGCAGTAACGGCACCTGGGGTGTCGAAAGCGAGGTGGGCAAGATCGCCGATCTCTACGCCTCCGACATTCACGTCGGGGTGGCTGACGATGGGCGGGCGGTCGCGGCCTGGACCTACTACCATTGCTACTACCTCAGCAGCCATCCCGACAAGTGCGCGGATGTTCCCCTGTCCTCGCTGCCGGCGAGCGCCCAGGCCGCCATCGGAAACCTGTTCGTGGCGGTGTACAAGTAGTCAAGCCGCTACGAACTCACCAACGGCGGTCCTAGGTCTTCCGTTCCATGACCCTGACGCTCGTGCCGTCAGAACAGCCAACCAAGACCTTGGCTGCAAGATCGAAGAACAACCCCGTCTCAAGGACACCGGGAGTGTTGTGCAGGCAGGCATCGACCGCGCGCAGGTCGACCTCGGGGCCAAACTTGGCGTCGATGACAAGCTGACCATTGTCCGTCACCACCGGGCCATCCTTGTTGGTGCCCATCCGGAGTCGCGGCTCGCCGCCCAGACGTGTCACCACCTCGGTGACGTAGCCAAGCGCAGGCGGGATGACCTCGACAGGAATCTCCAGGGTGGTCCCCAGCCTGGGGACCAACTTGCTCTCGTCCACGATGACCACGAACTGGCTGGCCATGGCGGCCACCAGTTTCTCCATCGTATGGGCCGCCCCGCCCCCTTTGGTGACGTTGAGGTCCGGGTCGACCTCGTCCGCGCCATCGACCGCCAAGTCAATCCGCCGGCAGTCTTGAGCATCGCGCAAGGGGATTCCGTTTTGCTGACAAAGAAGGCGCGACTGGAAAGACGTGGGGACTCCGGTGATCCGAATGCCCTCCTCCCTCATCCTTCGGCCCACCTCTGCTATGAAGAAACGAGCCGTCGAACCCGTACCCATCCCGCACACCATTCCGTCGACGACAAGCTTTGCGGCAGCGATGCCCGCCAACTGTTTGGAAGCTTCGTTGCTTCTGCTGCTCTTCATGGGTGAGCGGGCTTATAGCGCCCGGCCGATCAAAGAGGAAGGACGAACCGGCTTCAGTACATGGGAACACTGAAAGGGTTCGCTTCGCCCTTCGGCCCCCCACCCGCCGCCTCCTCCCCGCTCGCTTCCCCCTTCGGGGACTTCGGGACCTGCACCTTCCCCACCACACCCGCTCGCTACGCTCGCGCCCTCGCGCTCGGCCTCGCCA
>Ga0182021_10010724_pt1 | contig 10869 bp, 13 predicted proteins | sample 612E3MmetaG_FD_120493 | JGI IMG/M metagenome (GOLD analysis project Ga0182021, IMG submission 120493) | Permafrost microbial communities from Stordalen Mire, Sweden - 612E3M metaG (Illumina Assembly) | ecosystem: Environmental > Terrestrial > Soil > Wetlands > Permafrost | place: Sweden...
CGGGAATCTATTTTTTGCGCCGGATCTATTATTCTCGCGCCTGTTAATAATAGTTTCATTCGCTACCTCCGGTGAGCAGGTAAAGAAGAGCCATTCTTACGGCAACGCCTTTGTTCACCTGATCAAGAATTACAGAGAATGAAGGATCATCGGCGATGTCGGGTGATATTTCTACGCCGCGGTTAATCGGTCCCGGATGCATGACGATGACATCTTTTTTAGCCAATTTGATATTGTTGCGGTTAAGGCAGTAGTGCTGGGAATATTCGCGAAGCGACGGAAATATATTATGCTTCTGCCTCTCCAGCTGAATGCGCAGCATCATAACTACGTCGGCATTGGTGATGGCATCTTCCACGCTGTAGAAAACCTTGACGCCCATTTGTTCAATATCGCGTGGCAGCATGGTGGCCGGTCCGGCCAAGACAACATTGGCGCCCATTTTGGAAAGGCCATAAATGTTAGAGCGTGCAACACGGCTGTGTTCGATGTCTCCGATTATTGCCACTTTCAATCCGGAAATTTTACCCTTGTGTTCCTTGATCGTCATCATGTCCAAGAGAGCCTGTGTAGGGTGCTCATGCGCACCATCGCCGGCGTTGATGATAGATTGCTTGACCAGCTTGGCCAACAGGTGCGGAGCACCGGCGGCGCTGTGGCGGATGACAATGACATCGGGATTCATGGCTTCCAGATTGCGGGCTGTATCAATAAGAGTTTCCCCCTTAACGACGGAACTGGTTGAAGCTGAAATGTTGATTGTATCGGCGCTTAATCTTTTACCGGCTATTTCAAAGGATGTTCTGGTGCGGGTACTGGCTTCGTAAAATAGATTGATGATCGTTTTTCCGCGCAGTGTCGGCACTTTTTTGATTTTACGGGTGGAAATTTCCAGAAAAGACTCGGCAGTTTCCAGAATGAGATTTATCTCATCAACCGAAAGATCCTTAATTCCCAGAATGTCTTTTCTTTCAAATATCATGACAAGCCTTAAAGGTTTTAATTGTGAGACTCAAATTTTAAAAGTAAAACGCATTAAAATTTGTAAGTCGAACAATCCCGCCAAAGGCGGAGGGTTGAAATACCCCGCAGCTTGGTGCGGGAAAAAGTTTCCAAAGCATACTTTGGGTTTTCATTCCCGTGATTTAAGTTCCTTCTTCTATCACGACCTCATCCACGCCGTTTTTTTCCACCAGATCAACCCGGACAGCTTCCCAGAGGGAGGAGGGCAGGTTCTTTCCGACAAAGTCGGCCCTGATGGGCAATTCGCGATGACCGCGGTCAATCAAAACAGCGAGCTGAATCATCTTGGGGCGTCCGAAATCAATTAGGGCATCCATTGCCGCACGGATGGTCCGTCCAGTAAAGAGAACATCATCCACGAGAATGACTATTTTATCATCCAGAGAGAAATTTATTTTTGTTTCCCCCAGACGATGTTTTTTGTTTGATGCGGAAATATCATCGCGGTATAGAGTTATATCGAGGATCCCCAGGGGAATCTTGCCGCGTTCGATATCGGACATTTTCTTTTGAAGTCTTTGGGCCAGAAATACTCCGCCTGTCCTGATTCCCACAAGGACTATGTTTTCCATTCCTTTATTTTTTTCCAGAATTTCATAAGCTATTCGGGTAAGGCACCGTTCAATTCCGTCTTTATCCATTACTGTTTTTATATTTTTATTGTTAGACATGTGCAACAACCTTAAGCAAGGTTACAAAAAAAGCCTTTTCCGGGAGGGGAAAGGCTTGATAATATTTAAATAAATATTTCAGTACAGCTTCCTTTTTCAATCTCTCCGGATTAAATTAAAAGGTATAATTTCTCTTTTTTATACAACCATAAAGTTAATGTGTCAAGATTAAAAAAATAGTTTATTAAAAGCTTATAATATTAATGATTTTATAACACAATAACTTGTCTTTTTTTACATTTAATTTCTATATTTATATGAAATGACCATTTAGTGCAACAGGTGTCCTAAACGTTCCCACCGAAGATTCTTTTCGTCACGGTTCCATGACCAGTAAATTATTATAGCTTTTCCTTCAACATCCTTAAGATCTACGAATCCCCAAAAACGGCTGTCTAAACTTTCATCGCGGTTGTCGCCCATTACGAAAATAGATTTTTCTGGAACAATGACAGGACCGAAATTATCACGCGGCTGCATGGATTTCGGTAAAATCAAACTATCACTGTAAATTCCGTATGAATCTTTAAATTCCAGATCATTGATGAATATTTTTTTATTCTTAATTTCAATTTTATCGCCGCCAACACCGATAACCCGCTTAATAAAATCTTTGGACCGGTCGTTGGGGAAAATAAAAACCACAATCTCTCCTCTTTTTGGCTCTCGGACTGGAATAATCGTTCTTCTTAGCAAGGGGATTTTTACTCCATAAATGAATTTGTTGACTAAAATGTGATCACCGACGAGCAGTGTCGGCACCATAGAGCGGGAAGGTATTTTATAAGCGCATATTATAAATGTGCGTATAAAAAGGGCGATTAAAATCGCGATAATAATTGATTCAATGTATTCCTTTAACTTTGATTTCGGTTTTTCATCTTTTGTCATTTATATACAGGCTCCTAAGAATAAATATTAGATAGAGAAAAAGCAATCATGCCCAGTGAAATAAATCCTTTAACTGCGTTTTTCCCGATTATAGAAAAAATAACGCTATTAAGCGTTCGATAGGGAGCTTTTAATCTCGCTTGTTTTATAATTTCCATAATTAAAATTCCCGCAAGACCTCCCGAGAAAAATCCTATCCATATTCCCGGTCCACCCAAAAAAGGTATTAATAAAAATGCTCCCATAAAAGCTCCTAATGTAGCGGCTTTAATTGATTTTTTGGGGCTTACTGATTGTTGAGGAATTTCGCTTATTATCCAAGAAAATTCAATCGTTTCAGCAATTACAGTGGATGCAAAAAGAAGTGCAATAATTTTCATCCCGACATGTTCAAAGCCGGTAAAAATTGAATAAAGTAAAACATCAAAAAAAATAACGACCGTTCCAGGTAAACCAAATAAGTTTAAGAATATACCCAAGAACAGTATCAAAATAAAAACAGTAAATCCTGCGGCAGTAAAGAATAACAAATTATTTCCCTTTTTTCATTTTAGAAATTTGTAAATTTTCAAAAAGCAATACAATCGGACATGAAATAAAAACTGAAGAATAAGTACCGAAAACAACGCCAACCATAAGTGAAAAAGCAAGATCATGGATAACCGCACCGCCGAATATATACAGAGCCAGAACAGTTAGGAAAACGGTTAAAGAAGTCAGAATAGTTCTGCTTAGTGTTTGATTAACGCTCATATTGATGATATCGCTCAACTTTTGTCTTGGATTCAGCTTTACATTTTCCCGCACACGATCGAGCACAACAATTGTATCGTTGATAGAAAAACCGATGATGAAGAATATTGCCGCAAGAATTGATATCGTAAATTCCATATTTAAAATGGAAACAGTGCCGATAATGATGAGAACGTCATGAACCAGAGCAATAATGCCACCTAGCGCATAACGAAATTCGAAACGCCATGTAATATAGATCAGCATGGCAATCCACGAAAAGATAACGGCAAAAATTGCCTTACGTTGGAAATCAGAACCAACTTTGGAACCAACAACTTCTATGCGCCTGATTTCATAATCTTTTTTAAAAGCAGATGTCAGAGGTTGCTCCAGATTAACCACCAGTATATTATGATCGCTGAAGGATTCATGCGTACGGATCAAAAATTCGTTTACACCAAACTGCTGAATAATGCTGCTTTCCAGTTTTGTCGCTTTCAATGCCGTCCTGATTTGATCGGCGGAAACCTCCTTCTGAAATTTTACCTGAATGATAGAACCACCGGCGAAATCTATACCAAGATTTAAACCGCGGTGAAAAATTACAGAACCAATAGCTATAACTGCCAAGATAACCGAGAAAATGATTGCATACTTCATTTTCCCGACGAAATCTAAGTGGATTCCCGGTTTTATCAACTCCATGCTCATTTTATATCTCCTGCCTGCGCTTGAATTTTAAATACTCAGTTTTTTAATGTTAAAGTTCCATGTTACGTAATCGAAGATTACCCTCGTGACAAAAACAGCGGTGAAAAGACTGGCCAGAAGACCGATAATCGTGGTCACCGCAAATCCTTTTATCGGACCAGTCCCGAACATGATTAAAAAAACAGCAGCAACTATACCGGTTATATGCGTATCAATGATCGTCATGAAAGCCCTATGGTAGCCTGTCTCCAGAGATATCCGGATTGTTTTTCCCGTTCGCAGCTCTTCCCTTATTCTTTCAAAAATTAGAATATTGGCATCCACTGCCACGCCTACTGTCAAAAGCAATCCGGCAATTCCGGGCAATGTCAATGTGGCCCTGAATGCCGCCAGTATGCCCAGCACCAGAACGATGTTGATTATTAAAGCCAGGTCGGCAACGGCGCCGGAAAAACGGTAATAGATGACCATGAACAAGATAACCAGTATGGAGCCGATCATTGTGGCCATAATGCCTTGCCGAATCGAGTCATTGCCCAGTGATGGACCGACTGTTCTTTCTTCCAGAATATTTACAGGCGCGGGAAGAGCACCGGCGCGCAGGACAATTGCCAAATCATGTGCCTCATCCATAGTGAAATTGCCGCTAATCTGGGCATGGCCGCCTGATATTCTTTCCTGAATTACAGGAGCGGAGTGTACTACACCATCCAAGACAATAGCCAATTTCTTGCGGACATTTTCTCCGGTAATTCTCTCAAAATCATCCGCACCCTGAGAGTTAAATGTTAAACTGACAGTGGGATTACCGAAACGGTCGGCAATTTGCACTTTTGCTGTTTCCAGAGAAGCGCCGGTGAGCAATGCCTTGTCTTTCAGTAAATATGGAGATGAAACTCTTTCTGTAGTTGCTTTATTAGAACGCAATCCATAAGCGATAATATCTCCCTCCGGTAGATTACCGCGAAGGGCTTCTTCCATAGAATTCTCTTCATCAACAATCTTAAATTCCAGCAGAGCTGTTTTTCCGATGAGGTTTTTGGCTCTTTCCGGATCTTTAATGCCTGGAAGTTGAATAAGAATTCTATTTTCTCCTTCCGGCACTATTTCCGGTTCCGCGATCCCGAACTGGTCAACTCTGTTTCTGATTGTTTCCAAACTGTGTTCAACGGTCAACCTTTTCAACTCACTCGCTCTTTTGTCATTGATTTTCAAAGTGACAAACTGTCCGCCTTCGCGCGGGCTTGTTGAGCCTATTTCCAGATCAGGATACTTATCGTGTAATACTTTTTCCAGAGCGGTTTTGCCTTCAGATTCGGTTAATTCCATGGCAATCTTGGCACCACTGGCTTTTTCCAGATTACGAAAACGTACTTTGTTGTCCATCAATGATTCTTTTAAATCATTAGATGTTCTTTCCATCATTGTTTCCAAGGCCTTATCCGTGTCAATTTCCAGAACAAGGTGCATGCCTCCCTGTAGATCCAGACCCAAGTGAATTTTCTCTTTGGACATATATTTATCCCAGGGTGATGGAATATTGGAAATAAATGTCGGTATCAGGAAATACAAAGCACCAAGACAAACAACTAAAGTAATAGCCCCTCTGAGCTTTAAAGATTTGAACATGAAATGCCCCTTTCTGTATTATGGCTTTGTTGAAGTTGTTGGAGCCGCCGAACCGGATTTCTGAAGAACAGCCCCAATAGCACTGCGAGCTACTTTGATTCTGACTTTATCGGCAATCTCCAGCGTGATAACCGCGTCGGCCAAGCCGGTAATTTTGCCGTGAATGCCCCCAGTGGTCATTACCATGTCACCATAGGCAAGATTATCCAACTGAGTCTTGAGTTCCTTTTGCTTCTTTTGCTGAGGACGAATCATTAAAAAGTAAAAAATCCCGAAAATTATTATCATTGGAAAAATAATACTCAAACCATTATCGCTACCAGCCTGTTTGCCAGCTGAAGCTCCGCCCATTGCATATGCTAATGATATCAATTTAACTTCCTCCTTGTGTTTGCTCTTTATCAGAGTTTTTTATAAATTCATCTTTATTTATTTAGGAAATCTTCTTTAAATTTTCCAAAACGGTTTTCCTTTATTGCCAGCCGTATATTGTCCATGAGACGCATATAGTGGCGAATATTATGAATTGTATTTAATACCATAGCCAGTATCTCACCGGCAACATAAAGATGCCTCAAGTATGCCCGGGAATAGTTTTTACAAGTGTAACAATCGCAAGTTTCATCAATCGGATTATTATCTTCCCGCCAGTGGGCGTTTTTTATAACAACATTTTCTGAATTTGTAAACAATAATCCATGACGGGCGCATCTGGTAGGAATAACGCAATCAAACAGGTCTCCACCGCAGGATACTGCAAAAACGATGTCTCGGGGTGTGCCCACTCCCATTAGATAGCGAGGTTTATCCTCAGGCAGCAAAGGAGTAATTGAATCTGTTATGTTGTACATTACTTCTTTCGGTTCTCCCACACTGACTCCACCTATGGCATAGCCTTCAAAATTGAGGGACGTAATTTTTTCCACTGCCTGTCTGCGTAAATCCAGATAAGAACCTCCCTGAATAATGCCAAAAAGAGCCTGATTATTGGTCTTTTTAGAGGCCTTACACAACTGTGCCCATTTTACTGTGAGGTTCAGAGATTTTTCCGATTGGGATAATGTGGCAGGATATGGAGTGCACTCATCGAGACACATCATAATATCAGCGCCTAGCGCTTCCTGAATTTCAATCGCCTTCTGAGGGCTGAGAAAATGTCTGGATCCATCAATATGTGAACGAAACATAACACCATCGGGTGTAATTTTGCGCAGAGCGCCAAGGCTATATACTTGAAAACCGCCGCTGTCAGTCAGGATCGGATGTGGCCAGTTCATGAACCTGTGCAGCCCCCCGAGTTTTTTGATTGTTTCATGGCCGGGTCGCAAATAAAGATGATAGGTGTTGCTCAAAATAATTTCCGCGCCGCAATTTTTGATTTCTTCAGGCAACATTGATTTAACGGTCCCCTGCGTGCCGACCGGCATAAAAGCAGGAGTATGCACAACTCCATGGGGAGTAACCATTTTACCCCTTCTAGCGGATGTGCCGGTATCTTTATTTTCTAAATAAAATTGGAACATATTTTATTTATCCTAACCCCGATGAACGAGATAAGTCCCGCCATGCGGGATAAGTGCGTTAATGAATTTGCTTTCTACCAGGAAGCAAATTCTAACTTACTAAATAATCAGCATGCAGTCGCCGTAACTGTAAAACTTGTACCGATTTTCCACTGCGTATGAATAAGTTTTTTTTATCATATCTGTTCCGGCGAAGGCGCAAACAAGTAAAAATAAAGATGATTGAGGCAAATGAAAATTAGTCAAAAGACCGTTAACTCTTTTAAATTTATAACCTGGATAAATAAAAAGATTAGTAAAACCGGATTGAGCACTTACATACCCATTATTGTCAGCAGCGCTTTCCAGTGTGCGTATAGAAGTAGTACCAACTGCGATAAGACGTCTTGCGTTGTTAATTATCCGGACGCTTTCAGAACATATTTCATAATACTCGGGTTCCATGACATGCTTTTCAACTTGATTTGATTCGATAGGAAGAAAAGTTCCATAGCCCACATGCAAAGTTATCGGAGCAATTTGAATTCCTTTAGAATGCAATGAATTCATAACATTTTCGGAAAAATGTAATCCAGCGGTGGGAGCCGCAATTGATCCCGGGTTCTTTGCATAGATGGTCTGATAACGTTTCAGATCATTTATGTCAGGTGAGGCATTTTTCTTACGTTTTATATAAGGCGGAAGAGGCGCTCTGCCGAACTTGTCTAAATAATCTTCAAACCCATCCGGGGCAAAAAATTTTAACAGCCATTTTTTATCGGACAAACGGGCTAGAACTATCGCTTCACAATTATTGTCAAGATAAATAACATCGTTTTCGCGCAGTCTCTTAGCCGGTCTCACCAGAGCTTCCCATGTTTGAGAAGCCTGTTCGTTTTCTTTTCTTGCCAGAAGCAGTATTTCCAGAATGCCGCTGGTAGGCTTTTTGCCGAATAGCCGGGCGGGAATAACACGGGAATCGTTGATGACAAGAACATCGTCGCTCTGTAATAAATCGGGCAATTGAAAAAAAAGCATATCCGCCGGTTCTTTTTTACCTTTATCCAGAAAAAGCAGTCGTGAATTATCGCGCTTTTCACAGGGATGCTGAGCAATAAGCTCATCAGGAAGAAAATATGAAAAGTCTTTTAAATCCATATGGCTATTTATAATGAAGAAGTTTGAGCAAATAATCAGATAATGGTTTTAATGTCAACGCAATTGTTTTTAGTTCCGTCCAAAATATAGCAAAATCAGCCCGATAATCATTGCAGATATTCCTAAAAACCTTAAAGTGGAATCCGGCATTGCTGTTATCTTGGTAAGATAAATTTTTAATTTTTCAGGGAATAGGAAATATGGAAGGCCTTCAATAATAAAAACAATTCCCAATACACAAAGAAAATCTTTCATTTTAAATCCTTTGTTTGTGAAACTCCAGTTCCGAAGGCGAAATGCGTCGGAACTGGTAAGTTGAATCCCGACGCTGTCGGGACTAAGCTGAGGGGATAATAACCAGCAGCTTGCTGCGGGGTTTATACCCTTGATTTTGCTTCGTTCCAGAGAATATCCATTTGGTTCAGAGTAGCTTCATCGGGATTTATACCTCGTGAAGAAAGTTGTTTGGTTACATAAGAAAAACGTTGTAAAAATTTTTCAGTTGTTTTCGATAGCGCGTTTTCCGCGTCAACGGAAAGAAAACGGCTTAAATTGACAATTGTGAATAATATATCGCCCAATTCCTCTTCGACATGATAAATATTTCCCGATTTTGCGGCATTATCAAATTCTTTTAATTCTTCTCTGAGTTTTTCCAGAACGCCTTGAGTATCTTTCCAGTCGAAACCATAGCTTGATGCTATTGATGTGATTTTTTGAGCTCGCTTTAATGCGGGAAGTGAACGGGGGATGCTGTTAAATAAAGTTTCTGCATCGTTATTGTTTTTACGTTCTTGCTTCTTGATTTGCTGCCAGTTGTCTTTTACCTCCTGAACGGAGTTCACTTTTATGTCACCGAAAACATGCGGATGCCTGCGAATCATTTTTTCTTTAATTCCTTCCATAACATCATCCAGGGAAAACAAACCTGATTCAGCGCTTATTTCAGTGATAAATAATATCTGAAAAAGCAAATCTCCCAGTTCTTCTTTTAAAGCTTGCGAGTCCGCTTTGCCGAGAGAATCAATTACTTCATAAGCTTCTTCCAGAATATATTTGCCAATGTCTTCTTTTTTCTGTTGCTGGTCCCATGGACATCCGTTAGGTGCACGCAGTTTCCTGATTAGTTGAATTAAATTATTCAGTTTTTCTATATTTTTATTATAATCTTTCTTCATCTGCATAGATATATTCGAAATACCGCAAAATTTTATCGATAGGTTTTACTGGCGATAAGTAGCATATAAAAAAAATACTGACAATACATACAAAGAGGCTATTCCCTGAAATGATGCTAATGACGATTTGCGTGTTATTTGTCTGTTTGTTAAGGTAAAATTTTCATGGGAAGACTTTTTATAAAATATAATCAATAGAATCAGCAAGTTATTATTTTTAACTACTGATTGATTTTTTGTTAATGATAAACATTCATAATTTTTGCAGGCGTAAAGATAAAAATTAACTTTATTCGAAAACTTTCATGATAATTTATACAAAAAATTACCTAAAAATTGTTAAAATTGTTCTTGACAAGACTAAAAAAAAGCGTATTCTTCCGCATCAATATAAAGAGTTGAAATATTTTACCAAGAATTATGAAATCTTTGAAAGGAGGTTAGCCGTTAATGAAAAAAATATTTGCCATTTTTGTCGCTATGATTTTTGTTGCTTCTTTATCTTTAGCAGTCGTTGGTTGCAAGAAAAAGGAAGAAGCACCCGCAGAAGCTCCTAAAGTTGAAGCACCAGCACCAGCACCTGCACCCACAGAAGCTCCTGCACCTGGCGCAGCTGGCGCACCTGGCGCACCTGGGGCACCTGGGGCACCTGGCGCACCTGGCGCACCTGCAAAATAATTGCTTTAGAATAAAACAGCAGGATAAATTAATCGGATATTCCTTTTTAGGAATGTCCGATTTTTTTATTACTAATAGGGTTAAAATTCTAAAAGTATGTTATACTACTGATAAGCATAACTTTAATTTTTTAAGGAGGTTCTTTTATGACTGATAAAAACGGTGATTTATTAAAAGGTTTATTTATTGGCGGGTTGATTGGCATGTCTCTAGGTATATTATTTGCTCCCAAGAGCGGTAAAGAGACACGTGAAGAGATTACAAGAAAAGCGAATGAACTACTGGCCAAAGCAAAAGAAGAATATGAAAAAGCCGCGGAAAAAAGTAAACTTGCTTATGAAGCTTCATTGAAATATTTGAAAGACCTGAATGTATCAGCAAAGGAAAAGGCGGAGGAGATAGAAAATAAAGTCAATCAATTAGCTCATCAGGGCGCTGAATCTATTCAGAATAATAAAAATAAATTTAAAAAAGCGATTGATGCAGGGCTGGAAGTATACAAGAAAGAAAGCAATAAAGAAAAAATTTGATTATCGGAGAAGATAATAAATTAAAGCACAATTTATAGAAATAAAAATTATTAAAGGAGATTGTTAATATATATGGAAACTGCCTTATTAATTTTAGTCATTATACTTATAGTGTTGGTGATTTTTTTCATTCCAATTGTTTTACAAATATTGCGTATATCAA
>Ga0182021_10010725_pt1 | contig 10868 bp, 8 predicted proteins | sample 612E3MmetaG_FD_120493 | JGI IMG/M metagenome (GOLD analysis project Ga0182021, IMG submission 120493) | Permafrost microbial communities from Stordalen Mire, Sweden - 612E3M metaG (Illumina Assembly) | ecosystem: Environmental > Terrestrial > Soil > Wetlands > Permafrost | place: Sweden...
AGCGCGAGCACCCACAGGCCAAACGACACGTTGCGCAGGCGCTGCGGCCACTCCACAGCCCGCGCATGTACCGTCCGCAGCAGCCACGCCGCGCCCATGGGGACGAACACCACCAGCCCCACGCTGCCGAGCACCTGGACAAACGCCGCCGGCGTGGCGCGCCCCAGCACGAGCGGAAGCAGTCCGGGCAGCAGCGCCGCGATCACGAGGTTGGTGAGGAGAAACGCCGCGATCACGTACTCCACACGCCCCCGCAGAAAACTGACCACGACCGGAGCGGCCGTCGCCGTCGGCGCGATGCCGGCAAAGAACGCCGCCAGCGCCACCTCGCGTCCGCCCACGAGCCAGCCCAGCCCGCATGCCGCGAAGCCCATCGCCAGATTCGCGACCAGCAGGACCATATGGCTGCGATGGATGGCCTGGCGCGACAGGCTTGTCTGCAGAAACACGAGAAACAACATGCCCATGATCAGCCAGCGGATGGCCCCCGCCGCGAGGTACGCTTGCGGCAGCAGCGCGCCAAGAAGCATGCCCGCGACGAGGGCAACAGTGCGGAGGAGGCCGGGTTGCATGTGCGAAAGGTCCCGAGCAAAACCTTCCCCGTTCCCCAAGGCAATGGCACATCACAGTCCGGTCGGGCGGCACCCTTTGTGGCCCCCGTTGACTCTGTCACAAGCTTGTGGATGGATGATCAAATAATGATGACGCAGCGGCGGAAGATCTGCCAGATCGGTGCGGCACTCGCGCTCTGCTCCGCGGGGAGGTGGCTGTACGCGGAAGCGCCGACGCCGAAAACCAGCTTGCCAGGCCTCGTCATCTGGTCGCTCGAAAGTGTGACGTCGGTCGGCGGGTGGGCGACAACCGTGCTGGGTGCGCCGCGGGTGACGCCCGGCGAGCCCGCCGTGCATTTCAACGGGGTGGACGACGGACTGATCCTCCCGGTGAATCCGCTGGCGGGGCTCAGGGCATTCACGATCGAAATTCTGTTCAAGCCCGATGCCGGCGGACCACCTGAGCAGCGGTTTCTGCACATCGAGGATGAACGCGGCAGCCGCGCGTTGATCGAAATCCGTCTGCTGGAAGGCGACCGCTGGTGCCTCGACACATTCCTGTTTTCAGGAACCAGCCGGCTTCCCCTGATTGACCGGACGAAGCTGCATCCCGCCGGGCGGTGGACATGGGCCGCCCTCGTTTACGATGGCAGGAAGATGGCACACTTTATCAACGGGGTTCGGGAGGTGGAAGGGGAGATGACGTTCGACCCCATGACGGCGGGGCGGACGTCGCTTGGGGTGCGCCTGAATCAGACGTTCTGGTTCATGGGCGCCATTCGCGAAGTGCGGTTTCATGTGTCCGCCCTTCCGACGGACCGCCTGCAACGGTTACCCTGACAGAGGCGCGCCAGGCGCCTTGGGCGCGGTCCTCACTGCGCATTCCACGCAGTCGCCGGCAACAGGACGCGGTTGTTCTGGCGTGTGATCTCCTGCAGCCGGTTCTCCGGATCGATCTCCACGGAGCCACCGGCAATCTGCGTGCCATGCGGGAGAGAGAGAACCACTTCGGCCGTCTTGGGCAGCAGGTCGCCGGGTGCCGGCAATGGAGGAATCCCCATCGACGCGACAGCCGAGCCGTCGCTGGTTTTGAAAATCAGCATCGCGGCCGGCGTCGCTACTGCGCCGAGGCTGTGCACGACCACATGAAGAGAGCCGTCGCGGAAGGTCACGTCCTCGCGGCTGATGCCGAGGTCGGGTCGCGACCAGTAGGGCGTGCCCGGAGTTATCAATTTCAGGGTGAGCACGGTGACGGCACGCGGGGCGAAGGTGAACGCCAGTGAGCGGCTGCGTTCATACTCGGCGCGCCGCGTTGAGAGCGACTGGTCGGCGATGTCGTCATTGTCGGTGTCGACACCCTGCGTGATCTCCCAAACCCCCGGCGCGATGTTCCAGCCGGTCATGGTCGCCTGCACGGACGCGGGCTCGAGGTTGTATGCAATGACTTTGAAGGAGGTCGGTGTGGCATCGGGAATGAGAATCGCCACGCTCTGGTCGTCGGCCGGCGCCGCGAACCGCCAGCTCACCGTGTGGCCCGGGTAAAGCGCATTGCGCACGAGCGCGACGCCGCCGAGCCGCGCGCGCTGCAACTCGGCGGTGGGTACGCCGACCCGGTCGATCCACAGGCTGCCCTCGGTGTTGATGTACTCGAGCAGGTCGCACTCCTCGATCTGCCGGGCGTAGAGCTGCTCGAGCTGGGTCTTGTCGCCGGTGAGCTGCCAGAGGAAATGGCTGTCCGCGGAATAACGGTAGGCATTGGAGCGCGCACTGCCGCGGCCGTCGTTGGGGCGGGCGTCAAGTGACCGCCCGCGTTCGCCGGCAAGGATGCGCTGGCCGATGTCGGCGCGCAACTCCAGCCAGTCGAGGGCGTTGGCATTGACCGCCATCACGGCGGAAGTGCCGGCATCGAGAATCGGCGCGAGATATTTGCGGTCACCGGTCCATTTCCAGGCACCCCAGAAGACGTGCCACGGAAAATAGCTTCGCGTGGCGCTGGCATCCCGATCGTCCGCGAAATAAATCGCACCGGGCAGGCTGTAGCGGCCATCCGCGTCCTGCCGGCGGTGGGCCAGCAGTCCGTCGGCGAGTTCGAGCAGTACTTTTTTCGCGGCCGGACTGCCATTGAAGTCGACCAGCAGCTGGCCGGGCTGCAGCACGAGGTAGGAGTAGGCCTTCGCGCAGCCCCACGGATCATCCGTGGCCATCTTGACGCCGTTGTAGTAGGAGGTGCGGATGTGGCGGTGGCCCGCGGCGTTGATCCCCGTGATGCCCTCGACCCCGCGTTCGGTGACCATGGCGCGCTCGAGCTGCTGCGGATTTCCGTAATCGAGGATCAAGTTCGCGCTGAGGCAGTCGATGCCTTCCTCGTAGCTGTGCAGTTCGTCGGCCTGGATGGTCGGCAGGCCGTTCGTGACCATGCCGTTTTTGAACGCAGCCTCGAGGAGTCGGTGCAGGGAGTCGGTCAGCTTGTCCGGGTCGCAGCCCATGAGCGCGACGCCGGGCCAGGTGTTGAGCAGATCCACGTCGTCCGAGATGCCGCCGCCGAAATCGCCATAGCCCGCCTGACGATGGTCGATGTACCAGTTGACGAAACGCTTTACGCGGCCGAGCAGCTCGACCTGGCGGAACGCCCACAACGGCATGCGGCCGGATGGCAGCACGGGGAGTTCGGGCTGCTGGAACGGCGGACGCGGCCAGCCCAGACCGACCGCGGCGTAATTGCGGCCGGGAATGTGGTCCGGGTTGACGCGCATCAGGTCGGTGAGGTCGGCCTCGAAGCGGTTCCAGAGGTTGAACTCCGGGCTGTGCGCGTGCTCTTCGACGAGCATCGCGTAACTGTCGCGCGCCTGAGTGAAGCGATCGAGCTCGTGTTCGGCGCGCGCGGCTTCGCGGGGTTTGAAAACGAGGCGCACCTCGGCGCCGCAAAGGGACCGCCGTTGAAAATCAGGGCCGGCGGCCGCGACCGTGAGCCAGAGGCCTTTGCCGGCGGGGAGAATCCGGTCGCGCAGATCAAGCCAGAGCGTCTTCGCCTCGCCGGGCTTCACGCTGAAGGTGAAGTCGAGCAGGTTGCGCATCGGCCAGAGCGGATCCTTCACCTGGATGTTGAGCGGGAAGAGCGCGCCGTGCGTGGGTTTGACGTTGAGCGCCGGGAGGTCGATCGCGATGCCGTCGAGACCGCCGTCAATCTTGTCCCAAGTGTCGGGAATGAGAAGGTGGATGAGAGGCAACGAAGGCGCGCAATCGGCGCCCGGATTATTCCCCCGTGGAGAGTTCACCGGCCGCGCGACCAGCGTGGTGCGTTCGTCGGGCGTGAAACGGCCGGCGATGAATTGTTGCAAGGGCGCGACCGCGACAGGATCGATGGGGCGAGGCTCAAGGCGAAACGCCAGCTTCATGCTGCCGGCGGGCTCGGTCCCGGGGGTGACGTTGTAAGCGGCGAGTTCGCCGATGGGCTGCTCCTGCTCGATGTTGGTGAAACGGATCTTTCGGCCGGCGAGAGGCTGGGTGACCGTGTGCACGGTCTTCTCCTGGTTCTTCGGGCGCTCAAAGAGCACGGACTCGGCGGCCGCCTGGTAGGCGGTTTCGTTGGCGACACCCGGCGGCAGCAGTTCCATCCGGCCCCAGGCGGCGCCGGAAATCTCAAGGTGATTCCACGGCTCGTCAGGCATGACGAAGGTGATGGCTTTGCCGGACTCGACGTAACAATCCCAGTCGGGCAGCTGGAAGTAGTCATTGCGGCCGGGGAGGCGCGAGCGGTTGTACACGCCGGGCCAGGTGGTCTCCCGGATGCCGTCGCACGCCTTCCACCACCAGCGTTTGAGGTCGTAGGCGTCATGGATTTCGACCTTGCGCACGGTGAGCGCGGCGCCGGCGTAGTAGGGCGGAGGATCGTCCGGGCGGTTCCAGCCGTAGCGCAGCCACCATTCGTCGCGCCAGCAGGCGTCGGCGAGGTCGCGAGGAGGCAGTGGCGGGAGATCCGTGGGTGCCTCGCCGCGGGCGAGCGTGGCAACGTTGTCGTCCGCAACCATGCGGTCGTAGATGCGGATTTCATCAACGTCGCCCCCGCGCACGAAGTTGTAATCGCTCTGCACGTTGTGGGGGCTGATGATGCGCGAGTGCGGCCCGAACTGGTCGAGGGCGGTGTTGTAGACGGCCGTCGTCTCGTTTTTCGCGGCCAGCCGGCCGTTCACATAGAACCGGATGCCGCGCGTCTCATCCCATGACAGGGCGACGTGCGTCCATTCGTCGGGCCGCGGGAAGGGCTGCACCGTGACCGATACGCGAGTGCGGGCGAGACTGGCGTCGGTCACGAAGGCGTCGAAACCATGGCCGTTGTAGTCGATACGCAGCCAGACCATGTCCCAGCTCGAATGGTCGCCAAAGCCCACGCGGAAGATCGGGAACTCCGTTGGGCCTACCGGATAGCGCGAGCGCCAGTAGAACGAGAGCGTGCCCCGCTGTGCGTAGATGTTGCCTGGTGCCCGCCAGGCGAGCCGCTGCAGGTCGCCGCAGCGCAAGGCCGCGCCTTTCGCGCCATCAGCGATGCGCGTGACCTCGGCATCGAAGGTGGGGGCGGGCGTGCCTCCCGCGGAATAGTCGGCCGTCGTCCCCAGTTCCCCGGATAGGTAGAATAAAAGCCCTGGGGCCGGCGCAGGGGAGTCAGCGGCGGTGCCACCGCCCGCCAGTGCAGAGCCCAGCAGGCATATCAGCCAGCAGGCCGGTCGTAACGGGAGATTGCGGGGCGGCATCGGAGCGGCGGGAAACGCGGGAATGACGGCCGGGCGCCTAAAACGGTTTCGCGCGCTGGCAGAGCTGGACCGGCACACCCCACGGATCGCGCATCATGATGAGCATCGAGCCATCGGGTTGCGGCTCCTCGAGGAAGAGCCTGGCGCCGGCCTTTTCCAGCCGGAGGCATTCAGCGCGTGCATCCGCGGCCACCACGGCGAAATGAAACACCAGCGGGTGCCGTGCCGCGTAGTCGGGGACGGCCGCCAGGGGGTTGGAGTAGAGCTCGACGATCACGCGACCGGTCTCGTCAGCGAGGAAATGCGTGTAGGGGGCATCCTCGCGGTGGCGTGCGACCTTGAAGCCGAGGTGCTCGACATACCAGCGGCTCATAGCACGCGCATCGGGGACATTAAGGGCGAAGTGTTCAAACTTCATGACGGGAAAAGCGACGGACGTTCGCAGGAAACGATAAGGGTAATCGCAGTCGCGGGATCCTGCAGGCATCGGACCCGGCGGGCGAGCCTGCAATGCGCGGACCGTGCCGAAGCAGCGGGCGCGTCGCGGTGCGGCTGTTCCGGGGACGCGCTCCCGAGAGTCGGCCGTCAGGACCGGCGGCTTCCGTGTCTTTCCGATTCTTCCTCCGGAGGACTGAGCGCGGGCTGCGAACTCGTCTTGGCGTTGGGTTGGAAGAGCCCCTCAAGGACAGTTTGCACCATGAACCGGGGTGATTTCAGAAAGGCGGTCGGCCGGAAATAAAAGGCGTTGGCCAGCGGGCGGTCAGAGCTGGTTTCGCGCAGCGTGATGCTGAGGCCGATCAGATAATCCTTGAAGTCCCAGTCCCAGTGATCGTCGTAGACAAGGTATGTCTTTGTACCGGGTGGGATCAGGGTGAGCGGACCGCTTTCGGCCTGGATGCCGCGCGCCTGCAATTCCTGCACGATCAGGCGATGCAGGTTGTGGTTGTCGTTCAGGTTCTCAACGACGAAAATGTGCTTCAACTGGCCAAGGTTGGTCTTCGGCTCGACATGGGTGCTCAGGGATGAACACCCTGCGAGCAGCAGGGCCACGGGCAGCAGCAGGACGGGAAATTTCATCAGGGAAAGGGCGTGGAGGACTGCGGGAATGGTTGGGCCTTCCCGATCATCCGGCGAGCCTGATTTCTTCAACCACAAGACGCGCCGCAACCGGCGGTGGTTTCCCTGAGGCGGGATGGCGCAACGGCGCATTCATGGGGTCACATCGGGGAAACAAGATGCGCGGGCCTCAGCGGAAGGACAGGGGAGCGGCTTTCCGGGCGACATAGAGCGGATGCTTGGGCTGGCCGCTCGCGTTGCGTTCGAGGCAGAAGATCTTTTCCGGGTTGAGGGCGGCCAGCACCTGACGGTCGCGGCCCAGATGGGCGCCGTGCTCGCCCCAGCCGAGCATGGTGCGGTCGCAACGGGCGGTCCAATGCGCGATCCAGCGATCGTTGTCGGGTCCGATCGGATCTGCGGCCGCCTTCATGGCGGCGGGATCGGTGGCGCGCCATGCAAAGAGATTGAGCATGACGAAAAATGCGTAGCCCCAGGCGGCCGAGAAGTCGCGAATGCGGCGCAGGGTGGGGTCGAGCTGGTGCTCATCGGCGGTGCTGGGGTTGAGGCAGATCCATGCAATGCCGTGGCCGGGGTCCAGCAATTCGTCCCATCGGTGGATGAGCGTGTAGCGGTAGCGGCGATCAACGGAGAAGACGCACTCATTGGGCATGGGGGCGTGCCTGGGCAGCGGATTGCGCCCGACGGAGGCAAACATTGGGCCCGGCGGCCTTACCACGGGATCTCCTTCCCGTCTTTCCAAAATTTGCCGGTTACGCCAAAGGGCAGGAGAGCCAGGGCCTGCGCGCTACGGGCGGATTCCTGCGGCGTGCCCGGCGCGTTGGGACCACCCAGGTCGGTCTTGACCCAGCCGGGATCAAAGGCGTTCACGGCCACCTTGCCGGTCAGGGCTCCGGCCCAGCTCAGGGTCAGGCCGTTGAGCGCAAACTTGCTGACGCGGTAGCTGGCAAGGCTGTTCTCCCCTACGGCGCCGAAGTTTCCGGCCCCGCTACTGGTGTTCATGATGCGCGGCTCGTGGCCCTTGAGCAGGGCCGGCAGCAGCGCCCGCGTCAAATTGTGCACCGCGATCAGATTGACCTGCAGCGTTTTTTCCAGACTGCCCGCCGGCTCGCCGGTGATGCCCTGATGGGCGGGCATGATGCCCGCGTTGTTGAAGAGGATGTCGAGCACGCCCCCGAAGTGACGGGCCACGGCCGCGATCGCGTCCTGTTCAAAGCCGGGGTGTGACAGGTCCAGAGTCACGGTGTGAAATTCACCCAGGGATTCAAGCTGCTCCGCGGCCTCGGCGAGGCGGCGGGAGTCCCGGGCTGCGCCGATCACCCGCGCGCCGGCCTGCAGGAAAAGCCGCGCGGATTCAAGGCCGACGCCGCGGGAGGTTCCGGTGATGAACACCCGGCGGCCCTTGAGTGTCTGGGGCGCGAAGCCCGGAGAAGCAGAGGATGGAGTCATGGTGAAGGCTGGTAGAATTGATGCCGGTTTATGCCAATGTCGAGCGGGCTTGCCTCTGGCTGCGACCTTCGCGTCTCCGTGGAAAATTTCCGGACTGATCGTCAGGCGGAGGGGATGGGCGCAGCCCGGACCGCCGCGGCGTCCGCCTGGAATGCGCGCACCGCCAGCCCCAGCGCCAGCAGGAAGATCGCGGCGGACTCGAAGAAGGCCACCCCGGGCAGGTGCAGGAAAGTGTCGGGCGCAACGCACAGGCCGAAGCTCCACGCCGCGACCGGCGGGCCAAAGATGCCCGCGAGGCTGCCGAGGCTCGCCAGCACGCCCTGCACGGCGCCTTGTTCGTCGGCCGGCACATGGCGCGAGATGAGCGACTGCGCCGCCGGACCGGCGATGCCGCCCAGGGCGCCGAACAGGATCAGCACGTAGATCATCCAGCCCTGCGTCGCGAGGCCGTAGCCGGTCATCACGAAGGCCGAGATCATCAGGCCGGCCGCCAGACCGCGTTTTTCGCCCAGGCCGCCAAGGATCGGCCGGACGAGCCGGGCCTGCACGATGGCGGTGGCAACGCCCACAAACGTGAGCGACAGGCCCACTTCGCGCGTGCCCCACCCGTAACGGTAGCCGGTGTAGAGCACCCAGGTGCTCTGCAGCATGATCGAACCGAGAAAGTACAGGAAATACATGCCCGCGAGTCCCAGGATGCCGGGGAAACGCCGCAGCAGGAGGAGGGCCCCGACCGGATTCGCGCGTTTCCACTCGAAGGCGCGCCGCCGTTCCGGTGGCAGCGATTCCGGCAGCACAAAGGCACCGTAAAGCCAGTTGAGCATGAGGCAGCCCGCGGAGACGAAGAAGGGCAGGCGCAGGTGGATGTGACCCAGCAGGCCGCCGACCGCCGGCCCGACGATGAAACCGAGGCCGAACGCCGCACCGACGAGCCCGAAACTTTGCGCGCGCTTTTCCGGCGGCGTGACGTCGGCGATGTAGGCGTTGGCGGTGGCGATCACGCCCGCCGTGAGGCCGGCGATCACCCGGCCGACGAACAGCCACCCGAGGCTCGGCGCCAGCCCCATCACCAGGTTGTCAACCATGGAGCCGGCCAGGGCGATGAGAAGGACCTTCCTCCGCCCGAACCGGTCGGACAGCGCGCCGAGCACCGGCGACGCGATGAATTGCATCAGCGCAAACACCCCGATCAGCCAGCCATACGCGTGCGAACCCTCCGATACGCTGCCGCCCTTGAACTGGGTGACGAGCCCCGGCAGGACCGGGATGATGATGCCGAAACCCAGCACGAGCAGCACGAGCGTGATGAAAATAAAACCCAACGCCGGCGCGCGTGGAGAGGAAGGGCTCATGGTTTTACGGCGGCTACCATGCGCAGCCGTGCGGTTCTCTCAACTCGCCGTTGCATATCGCACGCGGCCTGGGGGAATAATCGATGCAGGCACATTTGTATATCGGCGTTTACGGGAGGAAGCGAGAGCAACCGCGGAAGAGGCGATATAGTAGGTGCGCTCCTATACCGCGGAAACGGCACATCGTCACTGCAACCGCGTCAGAGCAGGTGCAGGGTGAATGATTGCACAGCAAACAAGGCAAACCATGACTGATTTAAAAACCTATCAGGCGTACGCAGAGTCCCTGTACGCCGACATCCATGCAGTGGTCAAAGACAGCCTCCCCCGGCGGGAAGTCCTCCTCGGTTGGCTCGATGACTTTCTCCTGCGCGCGAAAAAACGGGGATTTCAGATGGAACAGGCGGACGTGAATGACCTGACCGCACTGGATCAATTCGTACGCATCAACAAGGTTCCGGCCACCGTCCGCGCCGCGCTCGAATAGCATCGCGCTGCAAGCTGCTCGCTTCGGCGATCGCCGCCTCGCTCAGCGGGCGGCCATGAACTTGTAGAGCCTGACGCCGTGCGGTTCCACCGTGACGGCCAGCTCATTGAGCGCTTCGGGCAGATCCTGCTGGCGCCAGAGATCGCGCACCCGCTGCGGTCCGCCCAAGCCGAGGCGATCGAGTTTGGCGGTGATGGTGTGCACCGTATCGCCACGGTTGAAAAAGCCGACCGCGAAGCCGCCATCCTCAAGCTCCTTCCGGAACACGTCGATGGGTCCGGAGGTGGCGACGCGCCGGGCGGACCGGCCGAGCGCATCCTGGTCGACGGCCAGCACCTCGTCGTTGGTGAGCAGATTGAGCGTGAAGGGATCGAGTCGCTCCAGGTCGCAACCGATCAGGAGCGGCGCGGAGAGGAGGCACCACAGGCTGAGGTGTGAATATTGTTCGGCGGGCGTCAGCCGGGTGACATGCAATTGCGGTCCCCACCCGACATAGCCGATCACCAGCATGTCGGGATCATTCCAGTGGCCGGGCCCGCCAAAGGCTGCCCAGGGATCCTGGTTGAAACCGATTTCCGAGACGCCGTTCTGCCAGGGCCCCGGGAGATCCCAGGTGTCCCAGATGTCGCCTGTGGTCCGCCAGCAGTTCGCCCAGCGGGAGAACTCGATGACCTGGTCCATGGGAGTCGAACACGACAGACTGAACACGATGTCGCGGCCGGTGGCGCGCAAGGCCAGGGACATCTCCTTCACATGCTCCACGTCGTTGGGAGCCCAGTCGTATTTGAGAAAGTCCATGCCCCACTCGCCCCATTGCGCGGCGTCCTGCCGGGCAAAGGAGTATCTGCCCAGGCGTTTGTTGGGTTCGTAATTGGACAAGCGCTCCCAGACGCCCTTGGCATCATCGCTGGAACCGCCGGGGTAGCCGGCGAAGGTGGTGATCCAGGGACTTGAATAGATGCCCACTCTGAGCCCCAGTGCATGGATGTCGGCGCACAGTTTCTTCATGTCCGGGAATCTCTCGTTGGGCTGCAGTGCGAGGTTGGGGCCTTCGCGCCTGCCCTGCCACGTGTCGTCGATGTTGACGTAGGCCCAGCCGTGCTGGCTGAGCCCCGAGGCGACAAGGCTGTGCGCGGAGCGGAGCACCTTTTCCTGGTCGACGGCCTGGGCCCAGCAGTTCCAGCTGTTCCAGCCCATCGGTGGCGTG
>Ga0182021_10010726_pt1 | contig 10867 bp, 12 predicted proteins | sample 612E3MmetaG_FD_120493 | JGI IMG/M metagenome (GOLD analysis project Ga0182021, IMG submission 120493) | Permafrost microbial communities from Stordalen Mire, Sweden - 612E3M metaG (Illumina Assembly) | ecosystem: Environmental > Terrestrial > Soil > Wetlands > Permafrost | place: Sweden...
ATGGTTCTCATGAGGCTCTTCGACGGCATTGTCTTATCTTAGCCACGGGAGGTATCTAAATATTGCGCATTATGTTGAGTAATAACTGGGATTATTGCTCATTATGATGATTGATCGAACCACTAAAATTGTGGACTTGAGTTAAAGCTCCAGCACCCGCTGGCAGGCCACAATCGGCTGATTGACACCAGCCCTCCAACGAACATGCGCGCGCAGCGCGCGCCAGATTAGTTGTTACTCTTTGCTTTCTTATGGCAGCTTTTAGCTAGGTTGTAGAGAACGGGTATCAGGAGCACGACGGTGAGGAGTAGTCCTTCCTCGGTGAATAATGGGTAGTCGAGGCGGGGCATCCTTGAGTGCAGCGTTTCCGTGATGATGGTTTCTAGTATCCGGTTTTTCACGACGTCGTGAAAAATGTTTTGCGGCGAGCGCACTCTGTATAGTGGCTCATCGTGTTTGTGGGAGCGGTCGGATGGCGTTTCTGAGTGGTCGCAGTGCTTACCTCAGCGTCAGCGGCATCGTCAGCGACCAAATTTCCTTCTCGACCACCGGTAGCTGGATAGGTTCTGGGGGGAGTTGATCCGGGTACCTGACCTAACTGGCTGGTGACCTGAGCAGCCTGGTTGCCTGCCTGAGCAGGCTGGCTGGCAGCCTGACCTAGCTGCTGCCTCGTTTTTCTAGCCTCCTGTACCACTGGGGTTCGCTTTGGCGCGGCGCGCGCGCATAATATGCTTGTGGACATGTGTAGGGTGGGCTGGTTGGGCGGGATAGAGAAGAGTGAGCATCAACCGCTACAAGTTAATCCACAGAGCATGAAAAACATGTTAAAGACGAATCATGGGCTCGCGTTTTTCCGATTAAAACTTGTGGGAAACCCAGCTTCTAATAATTTATTGGAGAGATTCCCTAGGAAGGTTTGGCGAATCCAAGCTAGGGTCAAAGGATCAAGGCTTTGGCGTACTTCTACAAAGGACTTTATCTGACCTAAAAAGTCATAACCTGACATGTAAAGTGGTGACGGCATCAAGAACCCTTGCTATGGGGTCAACCTACATCCCCTCTCTAATGCGTCTGGGACCCAACTCCTTACCCGGCTCCCACTTCCACTTCTCATGCAGGAAACCCATGTTAGTTTCGCAGCTGGCACATGAACCATTTTTAATTGTCAAGCCAGTCACCGCTTTTCTACAGTACCCATTTTCGTTATGTTTACAGTCAGCCACGTCACAGGATACATTCAATTTCATTCAGCCCCACTCGACCTTTTTGCTCGTTATGACCCCGACAGCCTCAGCGAGCTCCTGGCATATGGGCCGCGTGAGGTGAGGATAAGATATTCGTCTACTAAAATACTTCATGTAAGATGAGGCTTAATCCAAAGTAAATTTGGGATAAGATTATCTTAATGAGAAGGTGGAAGTGAGGCGCGCGCGCAGCTCAGCCTCCTAGTTTTGGAACATATATGAGAAGATACGCGATGATGCGCGCGTCTAAATCTGGCTTGTTTTAACCCCGAGCTCCTCAGACGACCTGAAGAGGCGCATATCCTCTGTTACCAGGGTCAACCCCATCCTTCTCGCAACTTGGATGTAGGCCGCATCGTAGAAGCTCAGGTTCTTCTCGTGGGCAATTATCATAGTTTGCGCAAGGTCCTCAGCGCCTTCGAGTCGCTGCACATCCATCAATGAAAGTATGGAGTACGCCTCCTCTATGGCTTGAAGTGCTTTAGATTCGCCGGTTTTATCCAGAAGCTTGCTGATCTTCCAGAAGGCGTTTCCTACCTCATAGATTGTGAGGTCGAGTATGCGTTCTCCGTCTAGCTCAACGGATGCCTCGTCGTGGTGCCTCTTGATGAGAAGCATGATGGCGGAGGCGTCGAAGAGTCGGGTCTTCATCGCTCATCCCTGCTTTCTCTCACCGCTCGCTTAATCTCGTCGTCGGTTATAGCGGAGAGGAGGTTGCTTAGGCTTGATGCGGCTTCCTTTGCCCTCTCCCTTTTTACTCTTTTGACCTCGTTTTCCAGGGCGGTGCGTGTAACCTCGCTGACCTCTATTTTAAGTAGCTCTATGTCCCTCTTCATCTCGTCGGGGATTCTCACAGTTATCGAGGTCAACAGACGATCACTGTATATACATTTGTTGTAAGACATTTTAAAGCTTGCTGATTTAGCTCGCAGATATTTTTCTGGGCATGCTTGCTCGCACCAACTGCGGCAGACACGGTAATCTGTGTAGTCTCGGAATAAAATAAGGGGCACTCGTCAGGATGTTATACTGAAGTTTGCGTTACTTGAGTCGGTTATGGCGGTATTCGCGCGCGCGCACCGTCAGCGATCTCCCTTTTTCTGTCCCTCCTTCTCTATACGGCGTGTACGGGGGGCCTTACGTGAACCCGGCGCTTCAACGCTGATGCCGGTCACTGCTGCGTCAGCCGCTGCTGCTTTACCAGCACACACCCGCGCTAGTTTCTGGTCCTCGCTGTAATCGAAGGCGGTCTTAGCAGCGTCCCAGATCCGGATGTCGTCGCGGATCACACCAATCAATGAAGCTACTTGCTGCGGGCTGACCTGCGCGTGCGGCGCGCGCGCTCGACCTAAGAGGTAGGAAACGCATTCTAGAAGATTAGTAAGCTTCTTGACAAATCCGCGCGCACTCCCTGGCCGGTCCGCCGAGTGAACCTGTGCTTACGCTGAAGTCGCAGGCCCTTGAATAGTACTAGAAGAAGACCGGGGGGTGAACTCTGGCCAGATCCTGCGCACGCGGGAAATTAAATAAATGGGTTCTAACAAAGATTAATAAATCAAAGATTATATGTTGACTATAAGGCGCTATAGTATGACTGATGAAGCCACCACGATACAACTCAAGAAATCAGTCGTAGATGAACTGAAAAGCATCAGAAAATATCCAAGAGAAACATACAACGAAACAATCTCTGACTTAATAAAAATCGCGAAAGAATCCAAAAAGAGAAGGCAATACGACGAGTTCCTCCACAGGATCCAGCAGGCCAAGATGAAGGAGCTATGGGACAACGAGGAAGATGAGGCCTGGGAAGATGCTTAAGCCCGGAGACGTCATAGTCGCGAGCGTTCAATTCACCGACACAGACGAGGTGAAGACCAGGCCAGCGGTCGTCCTGTTTGAGGAGCATGGAAACGTCGTGATAGCGGGTATAACGAGCAACCTCAAGATGAAGGGCATACGGTTACCCAGGAGCGAGGGCGTGTTAAAGGACAGCGTCATAAAGCTGAATTATATCTTTACTATCTCGGATGAGATGGTTTCCAGAGTAGTTACCCATCTGAGCAAAGAGAAAAAAGTGCAGATATTCGATGAGCTAACCAGGAGGCTTGGTGGGCTTAAATCGTAGCATCGTTGAAGGCGATGCGCGCGCGCATGCGAGAGTTCCTATTCCAGCCATATTGACCGATTTAATACCTGAGGGGGAGGCTAACAAGATATGCACGAATAAAAAGAAGGTGTGTGTGCCTCAAGACGTAAAGTATCGCTTTTAGTGCGCTCTGCGGAGATTATTCGAGTGCACCTTTTTCGATGTTTATCGCTTTTTGCAGTGACGCCTTCCCGTTGGGTGCTTGAGCTTGCAGTGCGCTCACAGCACCACGGTCAGAGACACACGCCTTTGCGCGCTTGTAGGAGAATAGCTGAGGGGGATTGTTCGGGTACTTCGCTGTGGTTCGACTCTGTCCGCGTACACTATGTCTACAATAAAATTGTATCCTGGGGAAGCATGTTTCAATTCTACACTAAAAGTGTAACCATTAAATACCTCTCGAAGGCTACAACAAAAGTGTAGGTGACTGAGCGTGGCTTGGCGGGACCCAATTATGTTCCTTCGAAAACATGAGGGGGAGTGGTGGACCCCCAACGAGGTAGCGAAGGCATTGAAGTCTGACATCAGGACAACGAAAAGCAGAATCCACGCCAACCGACTTCGCCCATATTATACGAGTTACGAGGGGTGGAGGCTGGATGTGGCTGAAAGAGGGAAGCGTATCTACGCAGTTCGGCTGATGCGGGACTTGGAAGGCTCCAGGGCCAGGATTAAAGCCGATATATCTGAGGTACAGGGTTTACCGGAGGAGAACCTGGACGACATAGTCAGCAACCAAAACCTTATCCTAAAACACGCTGGGGCCAAATTTGAAATGGACCTATTCCAGAGATACTTGAGTAAGACTCTTCTCGACCCCAACAGCGATATTGGGCGTAACAATCACGAAAAACTGACACATATGATTCGAGAAATTAAAAAAGATAGAATTGATGACCTGGAAAAGTATCTAGAGAAGCTGGGTTCTTGAGCGCGCGCTTGCATTGTGTGCAATTATACTGCTAATCATTGTGAGCACATACGGGTGTCAGCTATTTTTCCTTTAGCCTTTCCATTAAGCGGAAGCGAATCTCGTCTTTAACCCAGGGTGAGCTGGCGTGTTTTTCAGATTTTTCTCTGGCTTTTGCACCCACAATATCCCTCCACCCTTTCCAAGGATACTCAGCTAAGGCCTCATCTAGAAGGCCTTCATAGTCATAGTACGCGTGTTCCGCGATTTCACAGAGTTTAAACTCTAAGAAGTTAACCAAGTCTTCTCCCGCGAAGCGGAGTATCTCCATCGTTACGAGCTTGTGTACCGCATTTTTTGTAACCTCTCTGACTTCAGCGTTCACGATATGCTCCGGTGGGTGAACCTTCTCAAGTATGCCTAGGGTGGCAAGCTTCTTCTTCAACCAAAGTAGGAACTGCTCTGGAGTCAACGCGTTAAGCTCCACCCTATAAGTCGTTTCCACCTTGGTATCCACGAGTTCTTTTGGCCGCAATCTAGTCAGCAGCCAAAGTTCATTCTCAGGCAAATTCCGCAACAACTTGTTAGATATTCTATGGGTTTTCTCCTCCTTCGCCTCCTCGGGTTTAAGCCCAAGTGTAGTAATGGCCTCCATCATCGACAAGCCCAAGTCAACTACGTCGACGGTCTCGTCACCACCATCTTTCAGCGTGAGGTAAATATCGTGCCCCATAAGGTCAGCGTCGTGGACACATAGAATTGTGATCTTTTCACCCCTTCTTCTAGACGCCTCCTGGATTCGGGCTAGAAGCCTTCTAAGCCTCACTCGACTCCCCCTAACTGCCAATCACAGCTAAATCATATCTATCCTGAAAAACGTTGGCTACGATGAGGTCCTTGTAGCCCCTCTTCTCGACGTAGAGGATCTTGTTGTAGCTATATTCGGGGATAACGTAGTTTTCCTCCTCCTCCGTGCTTAGCATAACTTTGTCTTCGCTTCGGGGTTCATGAAGCTCGGAGTTGGCCTCCTTGAGCATTCCACTCAAGTTAACTCCTTTGGCCTTGGCGGCAGGGATCAATTCGCTGGTGAAATAATCGTATTTTGGGTGCATCTCTCCAAGTAACTCACGTACAACGTACCAGAGCTGCCTCTGCTTGTACCTGAATTTTCCGCCGCTTGAGACCTTTTCAATTGCTTCGGGGAGTACTCTAAGCGTCTCCCCCTTTTGGCTGATGCCCTTATAGGAAGGGGATAACCCGAGGCCTTTTCTCGACTTCTTGATGTAGCCGGCGGCTTTGAGGACAGTTTTTTTAACCTCCTCGATAAAGGGTTGTACTTCTATCTTTGTCTTCCCAGGGTCCTCGTAGGGTATGTTAGAGCATATCAGGTTGACAACGATGACGACGTTGTCTACCCCTATTATTCCCTTGCTTTCAAGTAAACCCGTGAGGCCTACTATGTTTCTGCCCCTGTATCGACCCAATAAACGGTTGCTAAAAGGCTCATCGAGTTTTACACTTCCATTCAAGCTAAAGTAGAGTCTACGGAATCCACTGTTGGTTATCGCAGCCACGACCTCGACGCTATAGGGGATTACGACGCCGTTTGATGCATCCGTGGGCTCGCCTCCGCCACGATAGTATCCAGGTACTGTGCCTTCCAAAACTCCTGATACTTGGATCAGCCTCTGAATCAACGCCTTCCTACCTATTAGTGGGAGATGTTCATGACTTGGAGGCTTAGTCTTCTCCTTAAGCTGCTCGTATATGCTTCGCACCTCCGTGCCGTTGTTATGTAGATCGTTCATAACTTTGGAACTTGCCTCGATGCGCGTTTTAGCAATGAACTGAAAACCGCCTAGAAATCCTTGTATGGACAAAGATGGTTTCTCTCTAATCTGAGCCTCCACCCTATGCTCGAAATCCTGCGGGGTGTAACAGTGGATGTTCTCTCTGAAGCCCTTCCTGCTCCTTGTAGCCACCGCTGGGAAGCTGTGCTCTACCCCTGCTTCGGTATACCAGAAGCCTGCGTAGGGATTTTGATGAGCGTAGCTCTCAACCATCTCTAAGTATAAATTGGTCAAGGATAACCTAGAAATAAGATCGATTTCGACTTCGACCATCGACCCCTCGGGTATTGACGTGTCAGGAATACAACTCAAACTCACGACGGGGCCCGTGTCGTAACTCCATGATGGGGATAACTCGTACCTAAAACCCATGCTTACAACCCTGACAGAGGACTTAGGATCAAGTCCCTTAATCTCCCTTAGAGCGCTGACTGCTCCGAGGACGATCTTCCAACCGTAACCGAGTACGCCGCGTGAGGGCTCTTTAAGATAATGGTGACTGCTAGCGAGTCGGTCGAAGTTGATCAGCTTCTCGATGTCTTCTCTGGATAACCCTGTGCCGTTGTCTCTGACGCTAAGCACGGTAACCTCGCGCCTCCTCTCAATGCTTACACGTATCTCAGGCTTGACGCCGGCTGCCTCGCACGCGTCGAGAGCGTTGTCTATGAGTTCCCTCATGATTACCCTATCAAAATCCTTTGAAGAGGACGCGGTTAGCCTCTGTAAGCCGTTAACCCGGAAGTAGTCCTCGTCTAGTCTACGTGAGAGAATGTCTCTCCCTAATGGTTGAGTCTTCTCGTCGCTTAGCCCATTGATTGACCCAATAGTCGCCCAAAAAATTTGGTTTTTAAGCTTATGCTTTGGAGCCACCACTAGAAAAAAGGGAGGGAACCAACATCTCTCATCTAGGTGACTAGGCCCACTTTTTGAGCAGATTTTCCAAGATCCCATGTGGCTACAAATAATAAACGGCATCCCACGTATCTGATTGCAATTATGATTCGGGAAAATATTGGCAGATTGCCAGATAACCCGTCTCAACTCTTAGACATCTATTCGATGCAGCCCTCGCAGGGATTAGGACCGATCTGACGTTTGGCTAATCGGGGTATAAGCCGGCAGAGGCTGGTTGAATAGGCTACCCTATTGTGGGCTTCTCCGGTGGTGCATAGGGTGTGGTAGCAGCGCGCGCCTCATAGGGTAACGCAGTTATACTGAACGCGCGCGTCGAGGCATCAGCTTCGTGAGCACCACATTCAACTATCACACACGTATGTTACTTTTCCACCAACTCGCGCAGAAGGTGCCGTATAGACGTCAGCTTATATGAGGCGACTCGAAGCGCGCGCGAAGATACCATCCATCTGAGTAAAAAAAAGAGCGCTGCGATTGTCAAGAACCTCTCCAGCAACCCCAAAATATACACGATGCCCAGAGAGTCGGGGTTCAAGGAGGAGCGCATACCCTGGTGGGTGGCTTGGCCTCCGCAGGGAGCAGAGCAGGAGGACAAGCAGGAATCAGATGAAGATACCCGCCTGCACTGCCTGCACAGGGTCTGCACGAGTCTGCACCTTCTGCACAGGCCCTGCACAGTCTGCACCGCCTGAGCAGGATCTGCACGAGTATGCACCCTCTGCACAAGGTCAGCACGAGTCTACACCTCCAGCACCCGCTGAGCGTGCTTCAGTGCAGCTAGTGGTTTCCCGGCGGGGACCACCAGTGCAGACCGGTGCAGGGGTCCCAGAAAATGCAGGGAGTGCACGGGATGCAGAGGTGCATACATACGAGAAGAATGCACGTGGACGCACATACGGAGCGCGCGCGCTCAGGCTGATCAACGACTATGCATAGGTAGAACTTTCCCCTAATGAGGATTAGATCAGCCTGTCCTCTGAGTATGCGCTTACGCGCGCGCATGTGAAAAAGGCTAGAGGACTATTCAATAAGGGTGCAACTCTGCTTTGGAAGCTAAGAACCATACGCTTAGTAGACGATGCTCAGAAGAGGACTGCCTACTCGGTAACAGCCGCTTTCCTTGACATGAATGGCGGTGAAATCTTTGTGAAGGATGTGGAAGAGGCAAATGCTTTTATGCAACAGGAAATCCTCAAAAGCGACCATGAGGGCATAGTTAGGTGGTTAAGGGATGGATAGACAAAGGAAAACCTTCAAGGAGTCTCTAGAGTTCATAATTAGGCGTGACTATGCATTACTCCAAGTTATGAATGAGGGATCACGTCGCATCTGCAAAGGTCAGCCTAGAATAGGTGTTCGTAGTTATACCCCAGCCTTAACTAGAAAAAACGCTTCTCCAAACCGATACATCTAGTCGAATCTGCGCAAATCTGAGCCAGAACCGAAATTTGATTCAATAGTCTCATAATCGCGCGCGCATGTTGTTCCTGATCTCGGCGTGTTGTACCTCGGTGTTGTAGGAGGGAGTGTGTCTAATAGCTGAGCACGCTATTTGCGCCTACGTCGCCTCCAGAGACAATTCTCGGACTCGGGGTCCCATCTGCCGCCGGGGACGGGGGTTCCATCATGCCTCAGGCCGCCCCTCTTCTCCAGGCCCTCATTAAAGATCCTCAGCCTCTCCCGGGACTTCTCATCCTTCTCCCTCCTATGCTCCAGCACCGCCTTCAAGAGCGTATGCTTCACCTCCTTCTCATCCGCCTTAATTTCAACTAATACCTTCTTGAACTCGTCCAGTGGGGGGATGAATATGGTTGGTGACGAGATAGTCACCTTATCAGCGGGTTTGGGCTGAGGCGGTGGCGACGGCGGTGGATATAGCCTCTTCACTATGTTCGGCATGTCCTTGGCGATCTCGATAAGGTCCCTAGCGTTGTGCCTGTTGCGTTCAGCTTGTTCCCGTTCCCTCCTGATATTGCCGCTAATGAAGTTCTGGGCAAAGAGGACGTTGAATTTTCTCCGGGCCTCATCCTCCACATTTTTGTTTTCCTCTGCGGTGGATCTTTCCTCTTTGCGCTTCTGCTCCTCAAGCGAATGCTCACGCTCCTCCGGGTCAATTCTCTTCTGCACGCATTGTAGTACTTGATTGTCTAGAAAGTAATCTAGATCGTCCCCCTCAAGCCTCTGGTAGGTCTCATTCCCATTTGACCAGGTCATTAGGAAATACGGGTCATCATCGATGAGAACCATGCATCGATCAGTAATATGCGCGCGCAGGAAGATGAGGATCAGCTACCATATACCCGACATCGCCCAACTGGTCTCACAGTATCTGCATGAAATGGGAATCAGGGTCTGGAGATAACACGCGCGCGAGAGTCGAGTACCTGGATTGCATCTGTCAATATACGCTCCTGTTGAGTCTCTTGGGGGTAGGCTGGGCAGGTTGATGTATTTTTCCTGGCCCTCACTACACGTACAGGGGCCCCGGCGGGTTTAGGCTTCTGCAGCGCACCATCGACCGACCCTCTCGACTCGACCGACCCCTTCGACTCATCAGTCGACTTGGCGAGTGACTCGACTTCAGCGGCGACCTAGTTGGGTATCTTCTCGTCACTGTAGCCATTCTTCAAATCGGCCGCGCGCGCAATTTGGTATGAGAATACTTTTTTAATTAAAAATTATATTGCAATTGGGTTAAATTAATGTCTGCAGAAAAAGAAAAAATGAAGAAAAAGGCTAAGAAGGGAGTAATTGAAGGGTTTATGGAAGTAGATGTCATCGATGATACAACGGGTAAGCCGATGCATTTTGATATAGATCTCGGGAAGGTGGGGCTTCCCCATCAGGATAAGGACCTCGAGGTTAAGCCGAATTATTATCGAGTGGTATTCACTAACAAGGCCATAAATGGTGATAAGTCAATAGGCGGTATGAATTATTTTGCTGCCAGTGCATACAACTATAAGTTTCCATATCCAGATAATTTTGTTCAGATAGCCGAGCAGACGACGCTTCATAAGGAAGACGGGTATAAGAATCGTAGAGAAAAGTTGAGGGGAACCATAGCTCATGAGGTGATTGAGGCCGAGCTTATGAGGACCGACAAAAAACTTCCCTACCATATTGCCCACATGTATGCCATGGAGTATGAGAAGGGAGTTTATCACCACTCCGATAAGATAAGGGTTAAAGATAATTCAAGCAAAGAGAGTGGTATCCACACAGTATTCAGGATGTACGAAAATAAGGCCGTGATAGAGAACACCGATAAGCTTAAGGTAACAACGTATGCCGGCGCGGTTAAGAATTCAAGGGGATGGGTACTGTCTACAGATTACATGAAAGATCCTGAGGCTCTGGATGAATGGTGGGACGCTAGCGTACCAGTACGCGTGAATAAAACTTGAAAATAATAGTAAAAAATGTTTATAACTAGGTAATCAGCGTGTGCAGGACAAGCTGATAGTCGTCGCGAGTATATTCATGAAAAATGAGCCTCAATAGTCTTATCCTCACTTCTACCTGACTCTAATCTGTGATGACTAATGGTTGACTTAGCGTTGCTTCAATCGGTGAGCTACATCGCTGGAGCTCTAGAAGTATGTGTAGCCGCGCGCGCCAGAAAGCCCACGACTTCAGTCGTGGGATGAATGGGGAACCGATCGTAATCTTCGCAGCCGTTGTAGCCATCTGCATGATCCTCTTCGCATTAATCAAAGAGGTTAAACCCGAACACCAACCAGTTGGATCCACTCCCCAAACAGAGCAGGACATCACCGAGAGAAAGTTCCTACTGAGG
>Ga0182021_10010727_pt1 | contig 10867 bp, 7 predicted proteins | sample 612E3MmetaG_FD_120493 | JGI IMG/M metagenome (GOLD analysis project Ga0182021, IMG submission 120493) | Permafrost microbial communities from Stordalen Mire, Sweden - 612E3M metaG (Illumina Assembly) | ecosystem: Environmental > Terrestrial > Soil > Wetlands > Permafrost | place: Sweden...
AAGGGGTCCCCATGTCTCAGGAAGTACAGCATTAAAACCACCGAAGAAAAATTTAGCTGCTGCCCTGAAATTAACTATTCTTTCAGTAAGGTATATTGTTATCGGGTTCATTCCGATTACCACGAAGAAAAAGGCCCATTTTTTGTACTTCCATACATCTATTATCAGGTAAAAGATTGAAAAAAGCAGAAGGCTCAGGCCACCCACAAAACATACAAATGAGCTTGTCCAGAGGTTTTTGTTGATAGGGAAAAAAAGATTCCATATTTGTCCAATAACCATTAAGACTATCGCAGCGAGTACAAGGTAAAGCGTTTTTTTCAAAGGCTTGTTTTGCAGGTATTCAGAATGCATAAACTCTCCGGTGAACATTCCCAGCAATGCAGTACCGATAGCAGGGATGGTACTGAACAAACCTTCCGGATCGTGATTGCCCAGGTACAGTTTACCCGGCATCAGCAGACGGTCGATATGGCTGGTAAGATTTCCTTCCCTTGAAAAAATATCTGTCGATCCCAGGTCATGTGCGGGGAAAAGAAGCAGCAGAAGCCAGTAGCCGATCAGAAGTGAGCATAACCAGACTATGCGCCATGATAATTTTGTGTTCATGAAGATAAGAGCGGCAAACATCCAGGCCAGACCAATTCGTCCAAGAACGCTTCCGTATCTTAAACCCTCAAGATTGAACTTGACACCATTATTGTATAAAATACCTAAAAGAACAAGTATCATTCCCCTGGTGATAACATGCCTGTAAATTGACATCCTGGTATCATTATTTGCCGTGCGTTTGGCTAATGAAAACGGGAATGATATTCCGGCAATAAACAGAAACAGGGGGAATATCATATCGTAGAAATGGAATCCGTGCCATGGAACATGTTCCAGCTGGCCTGCCCACCATTGAAATACCGGCCAGCCTGTTAGTGTTGCCAGACCCACAAATATTCCTTCTCCTCCCATAATCCAGAACATATCAAATCCTCGAAGAGCGTCAAGAGACTGCAGCCGCATGGCTACCGGTTTGTTTGAGTTTTCCATTGATGAAGTATTAATTAGTAAACTGGAATCTTTCTGGCAATATTATTACTTGATAATAAAGCTATTGGTTGTTGTGTTATCGTATTAAGCACAGATTAGCCACAGTTTCAAAGATATAAAAATTGTGAATAGAAAATAAAACTGCTGATCAATCTGCCAATATATTAATTTTTATATTTAATTTTCTACCATACTAGAGTTTCAGGCTATTTTCCATAATAATTATTATCTCTTTATCATGAGGAAAACAACATTAGCGCTTTGTACTTTTCTGTCAGCCATGATTTTCTGGAATTGCGGAACGTCCGGCAGTGATAACAGATCAGTTTCCATAGTTGAAAGTATTGACAGCTTGCCTGATGTTCTGCCAGGGAATCGTTCAGATCAGGTTAGAATTAACCTGAGACAGGAAGCAGCTTTAAGATTTTCTGAACTTCAATTGCCATGTAGCGTTAAAGAATGGGAATCATACAGGATCCAGCTGAAAAACATGGTCCTGAAGTCAGCTGGAGTTGTAATAGACCATCAACTTCCGTTAAACATCAGGGAGAAAGGATCAATAAAGATGAAAGGTTATGTCATTAAAAAGATAACATTTCAGACTCGTCCGCAGGTTTATGCTACGGCTAATCTTTATATCCCGGATGGTAAAGGGCCATTCCCTGCAGTTATTAATATGCTTGGTCACTGGGTAAAAGGTAAAATAGATACTACCGGTCCGCAGGCTGTCGGTCACAGCCTTGCATTAAACGGATATGTTTGTCTGACTATTGATCCCTGGGGAGCGGGTGAGAGAGGAACAAAACATGGTATTTACGAATACCATGGGGCAAATCTCGGAGCATCGCTTATGAACATTGGTGAACCCCTGATTGGAATTCAGATTTCGGATAATATGCGGGGTATGGATCTTTTGTGTTCATTACCGTATGTAATAGCCGCCAATATCGGAGCTACCGGCGCCAGTGGCGGTGGAAATCAGACTATGTGGCTTGCAGCTACTGATGAACGGGTTAAGGCTTCCGTACCTGTTGTTAGCGTTGGCTCATTCGAATCCTATATTATGGAATCGAACTGTATTTGTGAGCTTCTGATCGATGGACTGACCTTTACCGAAGAGGCGGGTATTCTTGCCCTATCCAGGGCTCCCCTGATTATAAATCATAATAAAGATTCAAATCCTACCTTTTTCCCGGGTGAAATGCTGAGAAGTTTCAGCAATGCCAGGCAGCTTTTTAAATTAGCAGGTAAGGAAAACGACATCTCATACCGGTTGTTTGATCTTCCACACGGGTATATGGCCGAAGACCGGGAAGCCATGCTGGGATGGTTTGACCTGCACCTCAAGGGGATCGGGTCGGGCGCTCCGAAAAAGGAGATACCTTTCGAACAGCTCCCGGAGGAAAAACTACTGGTTTTTCCAGAAGGAGAAAGGGATGCTGATGTCGTAAGTACTGATGAGTATTGTCGGCAAAAAGGGAATGAATTGAGAAGTAACTATCTCAATAAAAAATCTTTCGATACCGAACAGAAAAAGAAGGAATTGAAAAATATTCTGAGGATAAATGAAAAGCTGGCGCTGAATAAAGAGTATAAATATACTTCAGCTGGTGGCTGGGACCGGATCGCGCTGGAAACCTCTGATAAGCTGCTGTTGCCGTTATTATTTCTTGCCCCTGCGGATGAGTCTCTTGGATATGTGATCGTTTGCAACGCCGGCGGTAAAAAGAATATTTCTCTTTCACTGATAAATGACCTTAAGAAAAAAGGATCAGGAATAGTAGTTGTTGACCTGTCAGGTACAGGAGAACTGACTTCAACCTCATCTGTTTCCTACGATAACGCTACCGGAAAGCTCCATACTCAGTCCCGGGCGGAATTATGGTTAGGCAGAACTGTACTCGGTGAATGGGTAAAAGAACTTGATCTGGTGTCTCAATTTCTCTATACCAGGTATAAAGCGCAGAAAGTCAGTATTGATGGCAGCAAAGAGGCCGGGCTGGCAGGTTTATTCCTTGGTGCTTTAGACGGGAAAATTGATAAAATATTTTTGCGTGATTCTCCTGTGAGCTACCTTTTTGACAACAGGGAATCTGTCAATTTTTTTAGTATGGGTATCTTTCTTCCGGATTTTCTTAAATGGGGTGATGTATCGCTGGCAGCTGCACTCAGCGGGAAAAATATTACATTTATCAATCCTGTGACCATGTCGGGCAGAGGTTTGGATGGGGACAGGCTAAGAGAATTCCAGACTGAATTTGATAACGTCAGCAGACTATGCGGAAACATAGGAAAAACATCACTCCAATGATATTTTCTGACCTCTTGCTTTGATGAGTTGGTTCAGCAGGGTTATTTCACTAAATAAGTTGCATAGGTGAGCCGGTTCATGTTGATGATTAATAAAGATGAATTTAATGATAAAGTTATGAATAGATATGCATGTGGTTCAGCACATACCTGTATGACAGGGTTGCTGAGAATTATAAAAACAGCCAGTAGCCATTTAAGGACCCTGAGGTTAATTATCCTGCTGGTGGCAGGTTACCTTTATATCACTCCCGGATTGGTATATTCGCAAGTCAGCCCTGCAGATAATAAACCCTCGGGATTAAGTATTGCTACCTTTGATGTGGATGCAACACCTCCTGTCGGTTCTTATCTGGCTTATAACCGTGAAATAAATACCTGGGATCTTGGTCTTCGGGCCCGCGGAATAGTCATACTTGGTTCCGGGAAGCCCATCGTGTTATGCTCCATCGACTGGATAGGTCTGGCAAATGATTCTCAGGATGAATTCAAAGGTGTTATGGCTGAGGCAGCAGGAACAGTTCCTGAACGGGTGGCTGTTCATACTGTTCATCAGCACGATGCTCCGATTTGCGATTTTGGTGCTGAAAAATTTCTCATGAATGCCGGCATTGATCCTTTGGCTTTTGAAGGCACCTTTGAGCGAAAGGTAATGAACCGTATCGGGGATGCAATCCGCACTTCCATTAACAATGCACAGCCATTCAATCAGATAGGATTAGGAGAAGCTCCGGTTTACAGGGTGGCTTCCACCAGGCGAATTCTGGGCGCTGATGGTCGTATCCGTGCTACCAGGTATACGACATGTGCTGATTCTTCATTGCGGGCTGAACCTGAAGGACTGATCGATCCGATTGTCTCTGTGGTAAGCTTCTGGAATAATAATAAACCGATAGCTGTACTTAGCTATTATGCTTGCCATCCCCAGAGTTATTACCGGACAGGAATTCCTAATCCTGATTTTCCCGGCATTGCCCGTTTCTACCGCCAGCTGGCTGTCCCACAAGCGCTTCATATTCATTTTAATGGTGCTGGTGCAAACCTTGGTGCAGGCAAATACAATGATGGCTCCCATGAAAACCGCGGTATTCTCGCCCAGCGCCTGGCCGATGGTATGAAGAGAGCATGGGATGCCACAAAGCGTGAGACTATATCAGCCAGTGAAGTTTCATGGAATACAGAACCGGTAGCACTGCCTCCTGCAAAATTTATTGAAAAGATGGCTTCAGGAATTAAAGAGAAGGCTAATGATACAGTTTTTATAACAAATAATATTTCCAAAATTATATGGTATGACAGAATCAGGGAAGGCAGGAAGATAGATATTGGCTGCCTTACGCTTGGACGTGCCCGTATCCTTCATATGCCCGGTGAATTATTCGTTGAATATCAGTTAGCGGCTAAGGCAGAGAGGCCTGACTTGTTTGTTGCGATGGCTGCCTATGGTGATTATGGACCCGGATATATCTGTACCGATAAAGCTTACGATGAGGGCGGTTATGAAGCCGGCGAGGCATCCGGAGTTTCTGCCGGATCAGAAAAAATCATCATTTCAGCTATTAAGAAACTCCTCTCATCACAAAATACTTCAGCAGTTCTTTACAAAAAATGAAAATCTTAAATAACTAACTTTAGTCAAGATGAAAAAGAAAAGCATTTCAAGGCGGAAATTCATATCAACAGTCTCAGCCGGTTCAGTTGCGGCAGTTGTATCAAACTCTGTTCCATTATTCGGTAGTATTGAGACAGTTAACAATAACACCGGAAAGCTGGCCATTTTGGGAGGAACTCCTGTTGCAAAAGACAAAGTATGGCCCGCCTGGCCTTATGTTGACGATCATGTTGTTGACGAGATCGTAAAGACTACCCGGAGCGGGATCTGGTGCAGGATACAGTCTCCCAATGGAACTGTTCCGACTTTTGAGAAGGAGTTTGCTAAATTATACGGGATAAAAACCAGTGTTAGCACGGGTTCAGGAACGCAGTCTTTAAATACAGCTGTGGAGGCTCTGGGTTTCGGGCCGGGCGATGAGATCATCACTTCACCTTATACAGATCCTGGAACTATTCAGAGTATTCTTGTCAGCAGGGCACTTCCAGTCATGGCAGATATTGATACTGAATCATTTCAGATAGATCCGGCGGATGTTGAAAGAAAGATAACAGAAAGAACCAAAGCTATTATGCCTGTGCATATTATGGGTCAGCCATGCGATATGCAAAGCATAATGGCAATTGCAAAGAAACATGACCTGAAAGTTATTGAAGACTCCTGCCAGGCTTTTCTGGCAGAATACCAGGGTAAAATGGTCGGGTTGATAGGTGATGTGGGGTGTTTCAGCTTTCAGACCAGCAAAGTCTTTTGCTGCGGCGAAGGAGGAGCAATTATCAGCAATAACGATGAACTCATGGATAAATGTTATACCGTTATGAACCATGGGACAGCCAAAAACGGACGAACACTTACGATAGGTTCAAAATACAGAATGAATGAATTTGAAGGAGCCGTTCTTATGGGCCAGTTACCCGGAGTAAGGGAACGTCATACAACCCGTAACCGGAATGCTAAATATCTGACCGAGAATCTTAAAGGGTGCCCCGGCCTTGTACCTCAAAAATTATATGAAGGCACAACCGCCGGTTCATTCTACCTTTATACCTGGTCTTATAAAAAGGAGCATTTTAATAATGCCCCGCGTGAGAAATTCCTGAAAGCAATCGCTGCCGAAGGAATCAGCCTGAGCCCCTATATTGCCAACGGACTGCATAGGGAGCCATGGACAGACCATATCCAGACACTTGCTGAATATAAGACGATGTTCGGTCCTGCCCGCCTTAAGAAATTCAGGGATGAACTGAATCTTCCAAAGTGCGACCAGGTATGTCAGGATATGATTATGCTATGGGCATCAGGTCCTCTGTTGGGAACAACTGCCGATATGGATGACCTGATCAATGCTGTGATGAAGGTATATAATAACAGGGATAAGCTGAATTCAATATAGCTAATGATCAAAACCAGGCGATATGTCAAAGAAAAGATATTCCAGACGTGAATTTATAAAACAAAATTCCATGGCTGGTCTTGGAGCAGCTGTCGCATTAGGTGTTGTTCCTGAACTTCTTGCCAATTACAGTACAGGTGACAATTTGCCTGCTATAATGGGGGGCAGGAAGATAAGGACCAAGGGTTGGCCGGGCTGGCCAATATGGGACACTGCAACTGATGAAGATCTTGTTTTAAAGGTACTTCGCAGCGGTGTATGGTCAAGAGCCGGAGTTGTATCTGAATTTGAAAAGAAATGGGCGGAGGTTATAGGATCCAAACGATGTCTGGCTGTCGTGAATGGAACAAACGCCTTAATTACTGCCCTGGTTCAGCTTGGCATTGGCGGCGGTGACGAAGTAATCGTTCCGCCCTACACATTTATCGCAACTGTGGCAGCCATACTGCAAACCGGCGCAATGCCTGTTTTTGCGGATATTGATCCTGAGACTTTCCAGATTGATCATAAGAAAATTGAAGAAAAGATAACACCCAGGACAAAGCTGATTTTACCTGTTCACATACTCGGACTGCCCGCCGATATGATAAAGATTATGTCAATCGCAAGGAAACACAATCTTTTAGTGGTGGAGGATGCATGTCAGGCCTGGCTGGCGGAAATAGACCGGAAGAAAGTCGGAACATTCGGCAATGCCGGTTGCTTCAGCTTCCAGAATTCAAAAAATATACCGATGGGAGAAGGGGGAGCAATTGTAAGCGATGATAACGAATTCATGGACAGGTGTTACTCTTATCATAATTACGGCAATCCTTACGGGACCGTGGTGGGTGAAGTGGCTTCCGAAACTGTTATTCCGGGCACAAAGCTCAGATTGGCAGAATATCAGGCAGCAATCGGGCTGGTACAGATGAAGCGGCTCGAAGAACAAACGACAAAAAGAAATGAAAATGCAGCTTACCTGAGATCACAGATCAAGAGTATTCCCGGAATATTGCCGTATAAGCTGAATGAAAAGGTAACACGGGCCGCATTCCATCTCTTCCCTTTCCGTTACAAAAAAGAAGAGTTTGCGGGATTGACAAGAACTAAATTCCTGGAAGCTCTTAATGCTGAAGGAATTCCATGCTCAGGTGGATATACACCACTTAATAAAATGGTATACCTTAAAAATGTTCTCGGAACCAAGAATTTCCGGCTTATGTATCCGTCTGAAATGCTGGACTATAAAAAATTCATGGAGAGGAATCAATGTCCGGCAAATGACCAGCTTTGTGGAGAAGCAGTATGGTTTGCTCAAAATATGCTCCTTGCCGAAAGGGGAGATATGGATAATATAACCCAGGCAATTGACAGGATCCGGAAGAATGCTGATAAAATCAAAAGACAGATATGATTTTCAGATAATTGACATTTAAATCTGTATTTTCCGGAATCAGCCTGTAGTACCTTTAATTTTAACAGATTAAGGGGTTTCCCTTACCTCTTACATTATAATTATAAACATGAAATCAATAAAACTTTTGTACGTTATGCCGCTTCTCGGGGTTTTGCTCCATGATTGTAAACAACCTGTAATTAAGGAGACAGGAACTCCTGTTGTGTCAACTCCTGATGCCAGAATTATTGCCACTGTCTTTAACTCTGGTTTTGAGCACGCACATGATACTTATAATGGTATCTCTTCTGCAAGCGACGGGAAGATCTATTATGTTCTTTGCTCCCAGTTAATGGATGTTGCCGGGCAGATGTATTCATTCGATCCGAAATCAGGTCTCATAGAACATCTTGGAGATCTGACAGAAATATGCGGTGAGAAAGATATGAAAGTAGTGGCCCAGGGGAAGAGCCATGTAAACTTTGTGGAGTCAGGGGGCAAGCTTTATTTTGCGACACATCTCGGGTATTACAGCATAATTGACGGCATGGAGAAACCCGGAGTTCCCACGGGGGAATATAAAGCATACCGGGGTGGACACCTGCTTGCCTACGATATGAAAACAAAAAAATTTGATGATCTTGCTTTGGAACCTCACAATGAAGGAATAATTACAATGAATATGGACACCGATCGCGGGCTCATATATGGTCTGTCCTGGCCAACAGGTTACCTGTTCCGGTATGATATTTCCAGAAGGGAAATGAAAGATATGGGACCGGTTAGTGGTAAAGGTGAGAATGGAACAGGTGTAGATTTCAGGGTTATCTGCCGGTCGATAGCTGTTGATAGTGATGATGGCGCAGTCTACATGACTGATGCGGAGGGAAAGATTAAATGCCTTAAACCCGGGCGTGATGTTCTGGAAATGGTTGAAGGTGAAGATATGAGGAAGGATTATTTCGGAACCTACGAGATATTTACGTCGGGAAGCATGGCGTATAACTGGCGGCAGGTATTCTGGTACCCGCCTGAAAAGAAAATTTATGGTGTTCACGGCAACTCCGGTTATCTTTTCAGGTTTGATCCTTCCCTGCCAAGGTTGGATGTTCTTGAAAGACTAACTTCTGTTCCTTCCAGGCTGACAGGCATGGGTGATCAATTCAGCTATGGCTACCTGGGTTTCAAGTTAGGTCCTGACAAAAGGACCATTTATTACCTTACCGGAGGTCCGATCTATACTGATGGTAAACGTGTTTTGGGAGCCAGTTCCACTGCTAAGGGTGAAGCAAAAGGGCTTGAGGATCTTCATCTTATCACTTATGATATTCCGGCAGGAAAATATCTTGATCACGGTGCTGTATTTTATCCCGACGGCCAGCGCCCACTTTATGTCAACTCAATTGCAATAGGTGATGATGGTACCGTTTATACCTTAGCCAGGATCACTGAAAACGGAAGGACCAGAACCGATCTGATAAGCTTTCCGGGGCCATTTAAGAAATAAGGTACCATGGGTTTCATTTGTACAACAATTCACTATTAATAACAGGACAAATGATGAAATCAACCAATGAAATAATAGACACCCCTGCTAACATTCAGGCCTGCGAGTATTTCATTGGATTATTCCTGACGCACTTCACCTTTTCGATAAATAACCACCTTCCATCATATTTTCTAACTTGCAATTGTTTACTTAATAACAGAAGTTATATTTAGTTGATTCTAATTCTTAAATAACCCGGATATGAAAAAGATCTTTCTGATAATTACCGTTTTTGCAATTTTAACAAATTTGTCATCAGGACAACAGCCAGATAAGAAACCCGTCAGGATTGGTATAGCCGGGCTTACACATTCACATGTCATTCCTCTCCTCAGGAACCTTAAGAGTCGGGAGTTTCAGATTGTCGGAATTTCAGAAACAAATCAGGAACTCGCGCAACGGTATGCAAAACAGTTCAATATAGATCCGGGTATAATATATAGTTCGCTTGATGAAATGCTGGATAAAACCAAACCCGAGGGAGTTATAACCTTCACTTCAATATTCGATCATCTCAAGGTTGTTGAAGCATGTGCCCCCCGGGGAATACATGTTATGGTTGAGAAACCGCTGGCTGTAAGTACGAAGCATGCTGAAGCCATCTCAGCGCTGGCTGGTAAATATCATACTATGGTACTCACAAATTATGAAACCTCATGGTATTCCTCAAATCAGCGGAGTTTTGAAATGATCTCTGGGAACGAGATAGGAACCTTAAGAAAAATTATAGTATATGATGGCCACAAAGGACCAAAAGAGATCAATGTAAATAAGGAATTTCTGGAATGGCTTACTGATCCTGTTCTGAACGGAGGAGGCGCCGTGATAGATTTCGGTTGTTACGGAGCGGATCTTATAACCTGGATTCTGAAAGGTCAGAAGCCCGAGTATGTATATGCCGTATTAAAACAATATAAACCGGAGGTCTATCCTAAAGTTGATGATGACGCAACAATCATTCTTTCATATCCTACGATGGTGGGAATTATAAATGGATCATGGAACTGGCCGTTTAACAGAAAGGATATGAATGTTTATGGAACAACAGGTTATGTTTTCGCCGATGATCCACAGACGATACGCTACAGGTTATCTGAGAAATCAGCAGAAAAAACAGAAAAACTGCCTCTAAGGGAAGCGCCCTACAACAATCCGTTCGTATTTTTTTCATCAGCAATCAGAGGAGATATTAAGGTTGCCGATACAGATCTGTCTTCACTAAAGATTAATATGGTAGTAGTGGAAATCCTTGAGGCTGCGCGGATCAGTAACAAAACAGGGAAACGGGTAAAACTATAAATTCACTTTTACAGGCATAATTGATTAAATATTAAGTCAATACAAACAGAAAATTATGTTTAGTCTTATGCGCAGAATAATTTTCCTTTTACTGGTCCTGATTCTTATAACTCCTACACAGGCACAGAAGATAAGCTTTCTGGTTCTTGGTGATCTGCATTATGATTTATTGAAGGATCACGATATGGATTGGCTCGGAAAGAAACCTGATGATCTCCGTCAGGTTACTCGGGAATATGCGGTTTATACTAAGAATAACTGGGATGATTTTATGATGCTTTTGCG
>Ga0182021_10010728_pt1 | contig 10867 bp, 13 predicted proteins | sample 612E3MmetaG_FD_120493 | JGI IMG/M metagenome (GOLD analysis project Ga0182021, IMG submission 120493) | Permafrost microbial communities from Stordalen Mire, Sweden - 612E3M metaG (Illumina Assembly) | ecosystem: Environmental > Terrestrial > Soil > Wetlands > Permafrost | place: Sweden...
ATCATCGGGCCCGTGGAACGCCTCGGATAGCTTGCGCGCCTTTGCTCTCGCGCTTAGGACGCGGTCGACCAGCACGTTCCTGTCCTCGTCATAGATCTGGTACAAGTTCCGACTGTCCGGCCAGCGCGCATTGTCAGAAAGCAGATGTTCGACCAGCATGTCGACGACCGCCGTCCCGTAAAGGACGTCGGAAATGAGCCCCTCCAGTTGGGTCATGTCGAGTTCGTGAGCGGCTGCGGGTTGCGCGGTCATGACGACACCCCGTGCGTCCCGCGGATAATAACCGCCTTGCCATCCACGTACCGAGCCAGATCCGCGAAGGCCGTGGATAACAGAACTTTCTGGACTTCCGCGTCGCGCTCGTCCCGCATCTCCTTGGTCGCGCCGAGTTCCTTCCAGAGATCGAGGTCGTTCGGCGGGCTACCCCCTTCGCCGTCATTGGAGGGAAACATCGTGTGGACACCCTCGACGTGACCGGCTTCGTTCTCCATCACCGTGTAGCGATAGCCGATCGCTGCCATCCGGGTGAGCCAGTCGAGCGGGTCAAAGGCCCCCGCCTCCTGCGATCTTGTGGTATTAGATAAGTCAGCCATTGCCATGATCCTCCTGTGATCTGGTGAAGGTTAGGCCGGGCTTGGTGCTCGACACACCTTGCTCGGCCGCACCGGTCAATTCGACCGATGATTGAAATATGATCACGATAAGGTGCTTGCGTCAATGGCTTCGTGATTGTATTTTGATCACATGATTTCACCCGCACAATGTCGCATGGCGCGCGCCGCTTTGAATTGGAACGCGCACCAGCTCGCCGCCGCCGCGAATATCGGGGTTGCAACCGTCAACAGATTCGAGCGCGGCGATGTCGCGCCGACGGCGAACACGCTTGCGGCCCTGGTCACTGCCCTTGAGGCCGCCGGCGTTGGTTTCATCGCGGAAAACGGCGGCGGGGCCGGTGTGAGGCTGAGGAAAGAACGGCCAGAATGATTATTCGCGCCAGTCTCGCGCTCTTTCTGGCCGCCGCTACCTTCGCCTCAGCGCCAGCAGATGCAAGGCAGCATCGCAGCCGTGAAGTTACCCGCGAGTTCGAGCGCGAGAATCCTTGCCCATCTACTGGACGTCACTACGGCGCCTGCCCCGGCTACATCAAGGATCACGGCGTCGCCCTGTGCGATGGCGGGGCAGACGCTGTATCGAACATGGAATGGCAAACGGTCGCGGCGGCCAAAGCCAAGGACCGCACCGAGTGCAAAAGCGAGTTCGCTCGGTCGAATCGACATATGCGGGAGACCACTCAATAGCGGTGATCGCCCGTGCCCGATCCTTCCAGCTATCGGCTTCTTTTCGGCGTGATCGGATGCACGTAGGAGCCGTTTGGATGCTTTTTGAAGCACGAACTGCTCTTGCAATGGCTCGCCCGGAGGCTGGAAGCGTGGCCGCTTCTGCTGCCGGAATGCGAAGAGTATGAATGCTCTCTGGCAAGGGCTGGCGTTGCCAGGGACGCTACGCACAACGCGACGATCAGCGACTTATCCATGATGCCGGCCCTCCCTTAGGTTGATTGGGGCGACGCTATCAGCCGAAGAGCCGGGGAGTCGATATGCGCGGTGCCGATCACCATCCTCATGTCGTTGGGCGGCGTGGATTGGCCGGCGGCATACCCTACCAAGACACCCGCAGGCAACCACCGCCACCGTGCCCACCTGCGCCGCCCGCGCTCGCGCCGCGCCCACCACCTGCACCGCCTGCGCCGCACAAGCCACCTGCACCGCCAGCGCCACCTACCAGTGCTCCTGTCAGGTTAGCGCCGCCGCCACCAGGGCCGCCGCCCGCACCGAGCGTTAATGCATCGAGATCAATTCCAGCCGCGCCAGCACCACCTACGCCCGCCGTCGCGAGCGTCGAGCCCGCGCCCGCGCCGCCGCCCGCACCCGCAGCCGCACCATTACCACCCGCCCGTGCATCGGCTGTGCCGCCCGCGCCGGCGCCGGTTCCGCCGGGACCATTGCCGCCTGCGCCGCCCGTCAGCGTAGCGCTGGAATTGACGCCAGCCGTCGCGCTGCCGGCATTAGCGCCACCGCCGCCAGAACCACCAATGCCGGTTGCCGCCGTGCCAGGCGATAAGCCCTCTCCGGTCGATCCTGTGCCGCCAGGACCGCCCTGCCCGCCCGCCGTGCCGCCTGCGCGCCCACTGCGACCGACTGTTCTTGTTCCCCCAGAACTGCTCGCGGTTTTCCCACCCACACCGGCTGTCGTGCCGCTGGCGTTGGTTCCGAAATCGGCGATCACCCGCCCAGTAAATGAGGTCTGCGTGCCGGTTCCGCCAGAACCGATTGTGATCGGAACCGCCATGTTGGCGGAGATAACAACTCTGGGAGACGCAGCATAAGCTCCCGCGCCGCCGGATGCGCCGCCGTTGCTCGTAGTGCCAGCCGAACCGTTGCCACCTTCGCCAATCGCAAATGCGGCCGATCGTGTGCATCCGTTAGGCGCGATCCAAAACCCCGACGCCGTGAAATTCCGCGCGCCATGCGTACACTGCAAGGATATCGCGGCGTTGATGAGCGCCATTTTGGTGTGAGACTGTATGGCCCACGCTGGCGTTGCGACCAGCAATAGGACAGAAAAGAGAGCTTTCCACATCAGTCTTGCGCCCCCGATAGCGTGACGCGAATCTGTGCATTCTCGTCGGCGGTATCAGTTGCCACCGTCACCACGCAGACATAGAGATTCTTGCTCGGCGATGTGTCAGTGTTGGTATAGCTCCAGGCCACTGAGGATATTTGAGCAAAAGTCGCCGTTGTGTAGCCCGCGACGGCGACCGGCGCGATGCTGACTGGAGCGGTAATCAGATCGGCGTCGTCAACGTCGCTTGGTGCAAACGCCACATTATCGGTGCAAGTCGTGTTGGCAGGCAGCTTCCGCCAAATCACCGCAGTGAGGTTGCCAGTAGAACCGCCGGTCGATTTATAGATCAGATTGTTGACCAATCCCGAGCCGCCAGTTGTCCGCGCGATGGCGATGGTATAGAGGCCACCGACCGACGTTCCCGCCGCATGAGACGAGTTTGCCGGGGTTGCAACGGCGGATACCGGACCGCTGTCATAGCCGCCGACTGTCCCGCTGATCGTCGCATTGCTGCATCCCCAACTCGGCGGAACACCGCCGGCCGTGGTGACGATGGCCGAACCGCCAACGGTCACATTGACTTTGACCTGCTGGTAGCCCGAGACCGGCACGATATACGATGCATTCGTCGTACCCGACGTCACCGAAGCGCCACACGTCGCCGGATACATCGGCAGGGTCGTGCTGGCATTGATGGAATTGACGCCGACCACGGCATAGGTCGCGCCGCCCGTGATGCCGGAAATCTGGACAGACACGACACCGAAATTGCCCACGGAAACATCGATCGGCGTCGAACTGTTACCGGACGAAACCGTCTGGCTCGATGCCTGTTGCGCGACGGCCGACAGCGAAACGGCAAAAGCGAAGATAATCCCCGCCAGAATTTTCTTGATCATCATTCGGCTACTGTGACGACAAATGGGTAATAGGCTGAGGACGAAATCGGCCATGATTATGGCGCGCCCGAGAACAGCGGCGATTGCCGCGTATCGAACATGCTGGTGGACGATGGCGGCCGGGACAGGTCATTGCCCATGTGATCGGCCACGATCTTGCCAACCTCCCGTCCGTCCATCTCGACTTTCAGGCCACTCATCGCCTGCTTGAAGATGTCGCCGTATTTGGCGTCGAACTGGGCGTCACTCATGGCCGGAGCCGGAGCCCGAGAGGCGGACGGAGCTGGCGGCAGATCATAAGCGTTGCGCAGCGAACCACGCAGATCCGCGATGTTGGATTGAAAGGCTGGCGAATCGTGTAGCCTCTGCGAAATGCTCCCGGCCGGCCCCACCGTTTCCGGCTTCCAGCCTGACGGCATTTCGGAGGGGCTACCGCTCGCGAACGGGTGCTTGATCCATTTCCAGACGTCGCCGGCGAGACCGATAATGAAATCCCGGACGGCCGACACCACGCGACCAAGGGATTCGCCGATCATGGTCCCGAAGGCTTTGATCTGATCCCAATCAGCGGCGACGGCGATGCCCAGCGCGATGATGGCAGCTCCCACCGCGCCGATGGCCAGCGGGATCCAGCCGATCGCGGCAAATGCGGCTGCGGCGATGGCGACGGTCCCGGCCACGACCAGCACAGCGCCCAGCCCCGCCGCGACACCGAGCAGCCATTTCGTGGCCGTCGGATGGTCATTGACGATCTTCGCTACCTTGACGATGGCGGCCGCCAGGCCGTCCATCATTGCAACCGTGGTCGGAGTGATCAATTTCCCGATCGCCACCTGCAGGTTGTCCCATGAATCGCCGAGCGCCAAACGCGCCGCACGCGGACTGTGTGCCCTGGCCTCGTCGTAGGCCTTGTCGTACGGCATGGCGCCTCGCGTCGGATCGAGGCCAAGCTTGGTCGCGATGTCCCGGAGCGCTGGCGGCAACAATTTGAGATCGGGGAGCACCCCCACGTTCTGCGCATCGCGAAGAACGTTTCCGGGTTTCGTCACCCACTCCATAACCTGCGACATTGCCATTTGCGTCATGCCGCTGCCGGCGATGATCGCGCGCATCTTGCTGGGATCGTCGACAATGCCGGCCCCGTACTTTTTCTGCATGGCCGGCACGAGGTCTTTCCATGTGGCGATGAACGCGTTGGATGACCAAGCCTTCTGATCGTCAAGCCCCGCCGTCTGGACGCCGGTCGTCGTGGTCTTCACCTGAGGGCCATGCAAGAGCCCGAGACTGGAGAACCATTCGGCCGACTTTTTGGTCATCGTCCCGACAACGGCCATTCGGTTCACAGCGGCCAGAGACGGTCCAATGCCTTTACTGCCGCCGGAGCCGGCGCGCTCCAGCATCATTGAGGGAACGACGCCCCAGCGCATGAAATCGTCCATGTCGTATCGCGCCTGGCGCGCATAGAACGTCGTGGCGGCGATCGCGTCCGGGCTCACCCGGTTCTGAAAGGCGCTTATGACCTGGGACATCCTCGCAGCGCCGTGTTCCATCTGGTCGGCGGTATTATACCCCATGATGTCCATGCCCTTGGCGACAGCGAAAGCGATGTCGTCGGCGCTGCCGCTCAATTTCTTGTCGCTGGATGCCGCCATAACGGTGGCGATCTTCGCGGTGATGGGAAGCATCTTGATCGCCTCGGGGAGCCCGCCCACGAGGTTGTTCCGCATATCCAACAGCGCCTTCAGATTGCCGGTCGCCGTGGTTGTCGGGATCGTTCCGGCGATCTTCCAGGCCTCGCTGACAGACTGCGCCAGCTCCATCCCGTTGATGCCAGCCATGCGCATAGTGTTGAGCTGCTCGGTGTAGCGCTCCGCGGCGCCGGAAAGCTTGTAGAGACCGGCGAGCATCCCGGCGCCGAACGTGACGCCAGCGAGGCCGCCAATTGCGACCTTCATCTTGCTGAAGCCGCCGTTCGTCAGATCAACAGCCGCTCTCAGGCCCAGCACGTCCTTTTGGATCACGGCGAGAACGGACGAAACGCCATTCGACATCGCGATCGAAACGCCGATCTTGTACGCGTCTATCATGGTCTAAATCTCCTTCATCCTTGCCGGACCCCGGCCTTTCAGGCCGACCTCATCCACGCCGCTGGGCCAGCCGAAACCCGTTCGAACCGGCGCGGCCGGAGTGCCTACGGGAAAATTCCGCTGCACCGTCACGCGGTCGCCGCCGGCCTTGGACCAATCGGCGGTATTGCGCTTTACCTCACGTTCGATTTGCGATGACATCACTACCTCCATCCAAAGTTTTTGCGGCGGCCAGTCCATCATTAAAACTGCCGCCGCTGCCGGGGTTTTCTGCGACACTCGCCGGCTTGTCGCGCATCCGGAGAAGACTTAGCCGGACGCTCCGATTGTCATGTGACGTCGCGTACGGTCGATATCGCTGAAGACCACTTCGTTGACCGTGGGGCCTTCCGGTGGCCGTTTGCGGTGCTGAATGGTGATCTCGCGGCGATCCCCGTCGCGGGGGCTGGCCGCTACCGCCGCCGATACCGATTTATCGGTGAACAAGTCGGCGAAGTTGGCGGAGGGATTTTCGACCAACCGATTTGCAGCCAGTCGAAAGGCGCTGGCGAATATGTTGATTCGGCACTGGTCGGGGATGTGCCGCAGGTATGGGCTGTACGTCGTTGCCGCCGGCATCGATGGCAAGCCGAACCGCGGCACTTCCAGAGGCTCCGTGGTCAGGATGATTGACTGCGATCCACCGGCCGCATCCATCCCGCCCGCGACGCCACATAGCATGTCGTGCAACTCGGCGAGCCGTTCAAAGGCGCGAACATATTCCGCCGCGATTGCATCGGCGTGTCCGACAAGCACCTTGCCCGCCCGCTGACGCTTCTCGCTTTCCAGAGTTCGCACTCGAGCCCGCGCTGCCTCAAGTTCCTTCTCCGCCGCCGGGAGCGCCGCCCGTGCGACCCTCGCCGCTTTGGCAGCATCATCGGCCGCGGCAACCAGGTCGGCAATCGGCGCCGGACCGCCCTTCGCGAACTGCTCCAACTCCGCCCCACCGTCGGCGTTGACGGCATCGGCCAGCGCCGCATCGGTCAGCGTCTCGGCGCCAGCTATCCGCGTCAGCCGGTCAACCTTCGCCTGCGATCGAGCGACGTCGAAAATGGATTGCTGATGGTCTCGGTAGGCTTTGGCCAACTCCTCGCGGGGAACGGTGGCCCCGGCACGAGCGAGCGCTTTCCGCGCCCAGCTGATCACGGACATCATGCCGCCCTCGCGATCAGGCCGTTTTGGACCATCGCCGTCTTGACCGTGAGCCTGTCGGAAATGGATAGCCTCGTCTTGCTGAGCGCATCGTCGACCTGGGGGACGGTGAAGCGCTTGCCCTGTGCCTGCAGGGGAACACCACCCGCCAGCATTTCGGCCGAGTTGGCGGCCAACCGCAGGCCGATCTTGTCGAGTACGCCGACAAGTGCCGCTGCATCGAAGCGATGCGGTAGCCGGGTAACTGATTCAGCTGTCATTGCGTTTTCTCCTTTGTGGTCATGATGATCAGCCCCTCAACATCGCGCGGTATCGCGACTCGGCATCGCGGCCATGGAAGCCGTGGGCAAGTGCTTCCGATGGTTCTCCGAGCGGTGCGAAGGCCAGCGTCTTCGGACGGATGGCGGAAACGATCGCGCCGCACGCCGCATTGGCAACGTCATCATGCGAGCCGGGCCCATGGTCTATGCTGTCCCGCCCGCCGCGCGCTGTGCGCCGCTCAAGCCCTGCCAGCTGCGTCGTAAGCCTCGGAAGATCGAGCAACTCCAGCGCGTCGGAATTGATGATGGGAAGCGTCGCCTGATAGATTTGGCTCTTGGTCTTTTCCGACGGTTCGTAGCGAATCCCGTGGAAGGCGAACCGCTCCGCCGGCCAGTCGCCCGCATACCGGTCGCCGATCACCTTGGATATTCCGTACATACGCAGCGTCGCCGCGAACTCCTCGACCACGGCATCGGGTGAGAAGGGCGGCCGGTTCTCCCGCACCAGGTCGAGGATGATCCGGTCGCGCCGGTCGCCGTGCGCAATCGCCATCGTCATGGAATCGCCACCGGACCCGCCGGCAGCGTCGACAAACGCCGTGTAGGTAAATCCTCCGAACGGTAGCAACTCATGACGGTCCCTGACGGTGACGGCCTCGATGACCTCGCGGGACAGGAAGGTTTCAATGTCGGTTCGGAATTCGGCGCCATACTCTGCGGCGGCCGATGCCGGGTCGAGATCGTATTGCTCGTCCAGGAAGGACTGCGGAACCGTCGGGTTCATCGTCCGGGTATCGGCCTTCCACACCAGGATCCGGCCGGGCTTCCCGAAATGCTTCCTGTAAGCCCCGTAGAGCGCACCCCGACGGCTGTAGGGGCTGGACGCCACGAAGAGCAGCGCAAAGGGGATGGTGGCCATCCCGGGGCGCAGCGCGGCGATGATCTCGGTGTCGGGGTTCTGGCTTTCGTCATTCGGCCAGAACGCTACTTCATCGAGGAGGCCGGCGACGATCGTTCTGCCGCGGCTCGTCTTGTAACTGGCCGTGGTGACCTCGATCGAGATTCCGTTGCTCAGGTCGATCGTCTCGCTGATCTCGCGACTCGCAAGGGCGGCCAGGGCCGGGACGCCCTGCAACAATGCCGAGATGTAACGCAGGATGATCTTAGCTTGCGTGCGATCGGCGGCCACGATCGGAATCACGCCGCGCTCGCCCGGGGTAAGGTAGGGCGTCCAATCGACGAAGCACGCCAGAAACACGCCATTGACCGCCAGGACGCGGCTCTTGCCGGCCCGCCGGCCGCAGATCAGCCAAACCTCGGAACACTGCTCAGTGGGCCCGAATTCGCGCCCCGTGCAGTCCCGAAAGACCTCCTCCTCGGCCGGGTCCATCGGCAATCCGTATGTTGCCTTGAGCAGCGTGAACCAGTTGGCCCAGGTCGCGCGATCGCGGAACCATGGCCCGAACAAGTCGGGGTTCTCGCAAGCCTCGATGATGCTGGCGCGGATCATGCGGCCTTGCGTCCTCTGGCCAGAATGTCATCGAGCGACGGCGGAGCAGCGGCGGCGGCCTTGAGCCCGAGAAGCTTGAGGGTGCGGCTCAGGGCGTTGGACCAACCAAGGTAACTCTTGGCGTCGACATCAAGCGACTGACCGGCTGCTGTTCGAGCATCCATCAGGGCGATCGACAGGCTCAGGCTACACGCCCGTTCGATCAGCATTTTTTGCGTGGCGGAGGGGATGCTGCCGACATGGGCGATCAGATCGGCGCGAATGGCTTCTATCAGCCTGGATTCGCGCCGGCGTCTGTCCATTTTCCGAAGGATATGCGGGGCGGAGTGGGGGCATATTGACCGCATTTTAGCGCTTGCAACCTGCTGTTGTTACCTGTCCGCGCGCATTAGGTAACATATCCCGGCGCGACACCTCCAGAGAATGGCACAAAACCAAGGTTTGTCAACTAAGGAGCAGATGATTGTATATCATGTGCTCTGACGAAATGCCCCGCTTGCAGCCCCGGCGCGATCGAACCGCCGGGCATCGGGCGGCCGACCGCCGGGCACAGCCGAAAGGCACCGCCGGGCAGCTGAAAGGCATGGAAGTATCAAAATAGGGGGTGGGTGTGCCGGGAACAGCGCCTTTTTGCCCTGTTCCGAACGCCCCTCTGGCCGGTTGATCCGGATGTCGGCAAAACCTCAGGCCGCCGTCGTTCGCTTCGGCTGAAAGCCTCTTGCGGCGAGCATGATCAATACTTGCTCTGAGGCCGTAGGAATGTGTCACACAGCACCATTCCATCCGGCCCACGGAAGCCGTCCGGGACAGCCAGCGGGACAGCGGGACACCCCTATAGGGTGTTGTCCCGTCCCGTCCCGCTTTGCCGGTTCTGTCGGCGCGGGACATTTCGGGACTTGTCCCGCTTTGTCCCGGTGTCCCGTTTGGCCACAACTCATTGCAACCAAACATAATCTGTCCACTTTCCCACCTGTCCCGCATCGATAAGTGCGCGGGCTGCGCGACCGTAGGCTTTGCGGACCGCTTCGGGGTTGTCGGACTCTGCGATTTGTCCCGCATAACAGGCCTTCCGCCATAGCTCCTCGGTGGTGACGCTGGCGTGTTGCGGGATATGGTTCAATGCCGGCGCGGGCGTTCCGTGCTCGGCGATCAGGTTCCGCAGCAGCTGGAGCGCACGGGTCGCGCCTGCTGGCAATCGCCGCGATTCCTTCCTGCTGCGGGCCGGTCCTGGGCAATCGATCGGCTCGACAGCGCAGGCTATCACGGGGTCGCCGTCTGTGTCCCTGCCGAGTTCGACCGAGACTAAACGAAATGCATAATCCCCCTCGGTGGACAGATCCCGCTGTTTTTTCACGGAAGCCCGGCGGGTGCCGCTTTCGTCCGCGGTGATCTCAATCTCGGTATCTGTCGCGGCGCGCAACAGGCTATGCCCTCGAGCCCCGCGCGTTTGATCCTTGCCACTATGATGGACGATCAGGACGTGAGCCCCGGTCTCCGCTCGGATGCGATCGGCGTTACGGACGAACAGGCCCATATCTTCCGAGCTGTTTTCTTCCCCGCCGGCCATGGCGCGTGACAAGGTGTCGATCACGACGAGGGCAACAGGCATGTCAATTTCGCGCGCGGCCTGCCCGATCTTATCGATCAGGGGTTCGGTGTCCGCCCCCGGGTCCAGTAAATTGACCTGGGCAGTGATCGCGGCGAACGGAACCCTCCCCTCGTTTTCCATGCCGTCATGGTGGATGGAAAACGCGGCAACGCGATTGAGCACGGCCCGGCCACCTTCAGCAGCAACGTAGATAACCCCTCCCCGGGTAGTGCGCAGCCCGAAACAAGGCGCGCCGTAGGCGATATGGAGCGCGATATGGAGCGCGAAATATGTCTTGCCGCACCCCGATTCCCCATACAGGACGGACATTGCTGCTGTCGCCAACAAGCCCTTCACCAGGGCCGCAATATCAAGTTGCGGCCGGCAATCCTCGAACCATGTCAGCTGCAATCTGTCGGTGACAGGCTCGGCGAATTCGACGGGGAGAACATTCATGCTGCCACCGCCCGCGCCATGACGACGTCGTTCCAATCACCTTCCCTGGGCGCCTTGATCGCCACGTCGCGGCCTGGAGCGCGGTAATGCGCTGCGGCCCGCTCGGCGGCCTCAATACCCGTCGGGTCGGCGTCACCGAAGATCACCAAGCGCTTCACACGATCAGGAATTGAAACCTTGTCGAGACGCGCGGCCCCCAGCGTCGACCAGCAGGGAACACCGAAGAGCGCCATCGCGGAAAGCGCGGTCTC
>Ga0182021_10010729_pt1 | contig 10866 bp, 8 predicted proteins | sample 612E3MmetaG_FD_120493 | JGI IMG/M metagenome (GOLD analysis project Ga0182021, IMG submission 120493) | Permafrost microbial communities from Stordalen Mire, Sweden - 612E3M metaG (Illumina Assembly) | ecosystem: Environmental > Terrestrial > Soil > Wetlands > Permafrost | place: Sweden...
CGTTCAGGAACGTCAGCATCATCCTCGGGTCCTTGACGACGTCAAAATTGAAGCGGGAGTCACCGACGAGGTCGCGCCGCTTGACGTCGAACACGACCTTCATCATCTCCGGGATTTTCCCCAACTCGCCGGCAACGGCGCTGGCCTGGTCCACGGTGATGGAGCCGACGGGGCGAAGCACGGACCCGAGCTTGAAGGACATCTCCTCGGTGGGAACCACGATGTGAATGTAGCCGGTGGCCAGGGGGTATTCGACGACCCCGTTGCCGAAGAGGGGATGGCCGAAGCCGTAGACGCGGTTGCCGGCGATCTCGGTCACGGTGCCCAGGGCGGAGGCCTCGAAGTCTCCGCGAACCAGCGGGATGCACAGGGTGCCGCCCGGTTCGAGCTTGAAGTCGGCCGGGACGTCGGCGCGCGGCGCCCCGGCGCCGCCCTCGACGACCGCCACGTCGAACGCCCTCAGGTGCTCCGAGAGGAGCGAGGCGGACGTCTTCGAGAGTCCGGAGACGGAAATGGGGGTCTGGAGGGTGGTCATGTTCGCCGGACCGATGAACGTGAAGGCCGGCGTCGGATTGAGCATCCGCTCGATAAACCGCTGGGAGGGGATGGTCTCGCCCGGCCGCCACGTCACGGCGCTTGCGACTTTTTCCTTCGCGGGCTCATTCGTTCGGACCTTCATCATGGAGTCGATGGGGGTGACGCCGGCGATGGGCTCACGGACGAACCGCCAGGCAGAGGAGAGCGCCCCGACAAGTTTTCCGTCGACGTAGACGGGGCTGCCGCTCATTCCGCGGGCGACGCCGAGTTCCTTGATGCGATCCCCGAGGAGCCGGACGATGACGACGTCCTTGTCGGGTCCCACCCTGCGCATCACGTCCACCACTTCGAGGGGGATGTCTTCGACTTTGACGCCGGTGAGGACGGTGCGCACGACGCCTTTCATGCCGGCGTGCAGATCGTCGAGTTTCATGTAGGGACCATCGCCCCAGGCGCGACCAGCGGCCAGGACAAGGAACACCGTCCACAGGAAAGATGCCCGCCTCATCGGCGTCCTCCGCTCAGGTAAGCTGTGTCCGGAGCCTGCCGGGTCGCGACCTCCCGGCCGGTTGCGGCCGGGGGGATGCTCGGACAGGCTCTTAACCCTCGAAAAGGCAACAGATTATGAAATCATAAGTGCAGGCGGGGCCCTTTTCAAGGCCAAAATGGCGAACATGCGCGGACGCCGGGGAAATTCGCGCAAGGGGCTTGTCTTTCGACCGTGCGTGTTGCATACTGTGCGCGGGTGAAGTTCGACAACGAGACTCGTGATGGAGCCGTGGAACAGTCGAGCAGCGGCGCGGGCCGTGCTCCACTCTTCCATCGCTCCATGTGGCCCGGTGTGCGAAGGGTCCGTGCATGGAGGGTGCCGTGGAGCCAAAGGACGAAGATGCCGTCCGCATCGAGGAATGCGAGAAGCGTCTCGAGTATCGCTTTCGGAACCCCGATCTGCTGCGGTTGGCGCTGACGCACGCGTCGGACAAACCCCCCCGACCCGAAACCCCGCCGGAAGGCACGACCGAAGCGGTCTCCCCCGCTCCATTTCGAGAGTACCTGGACAATGAGCGGCTGGAATTCCTCGGCGATTCCGTCCTCGGGATGATCGTCTGCGAGGAACTCTTCCACACTTATCCGCAGTCGAACGAAGGGGATCTGACCAACGTGAAGAGCGTCGTGGTCAGCCGTCCGGTGCTGGCACGCCTCAGCGACGAACTGGGGATTCCGGAGTTCCTGTCGCTGGGGAAAGGGATGGCAAGCTACGGGCGGCTTCCGGAGTCGATGCGGGCGAACGTGTTCGAGGCGGTGGTCGCGGCGATCTATCTGGACGGGGGGATCGAGGAGGCGCGTCGGTTTGTGCTGGCGCACATCCGCGGAGAGATCGATCTGGTGGAGAACGGCCAGCATTCCAAGAACTACAAGTCCAACCTCCAGCAGTACTCGCAGCGGGAATTCGGCATTACGCCGAGGTACCGCGTGGCGAGCGAGGCGGGCCCCGACCACGTCAAAGAATTCAAGGTGGTGACGATCATCGGGGACCGGACGTACGCCACGGGTCGCGGCAAGAGCAAGAAGGACGCCGAGCAGGAATCGGCCCGACGAACGCTGGAAATGCTGACGGGAGAAGACGTGTGAACCGGAGGAGCCGTCAGGTGCGGGCGGCGTCGGCGCGCTCTTTTTCGGCGACGCCTCGCCCCACGTTGACGAAGAGAAGAAGCAAAGCGCCGGCCGCGAAAAAGACGAGTAGTGACGAGATCGCCGCGCGCATGGAGCCGGTGCGTTGCGCCACGACTCCGCAGACAAGCGGACCGACGGCGGCCGCGGCCCTGCCCCCGAGTTGGTAGAAGCCGAAGAACTCGGCTTTGCGGGCCGCGGGCGTCATCACGGCCATGAGCGAGCGGCTGGCGGCCTGTGTTCCCCCCATCACCACCCCCACGACGGCGCCCATCATCCAGAACTCGGCCTGGGAACGGATGAAATAGGCCCACGCGAGGACAGCAATCCACACAACCAGCGAGCCGAGCACCGCCGGCCGGTCGCCCACGACGTCGGCCAGCCACCCGAACGCAAGCGAACCCACCAGTGCCACTCCCTGAATCATGAGGATGCAGAGGACGATATCCTCGGGCGCCATCTTGAGTTCCTTGCCGGCGAAGAGCGCCCCGGCCGAGAGCACCGCTTCCACCCCGTTGCTGTAGAGGAGAAACGCGACCACGAAGAGGAAAAGCGTCCCGTGCCTTCGAAGGTGTGCCAGCGTGCCGAGAACCGACCGGACGCCGCCGAGGATCGTGATGCTCCGCGGCGGGCGGTCGCGCCGAGGCTCCTTCACCCACCGGAACATCGGGATGGAAAAGAGGAGCCACCAAACGCCGGCAACGCACGTGCACACGCGAACCGGGAGGTAGTTCTCCCGGGGAATCCCGAACCATTCCGGACGGTTCAAGAGAACGACGTCGAGCAAGAGACACAGTCCGCTGCCGAGATACCCCAGTCCCCACCCGAGTCCGCTGATGCGGCCCACGCGGCCGGGCGAGGCCACGTCCGGAAGAAAGGAATTGTAGAAGATATTGCCGGCCGCGAAGGCGTAGGCGGCGGCCACAACGAGGACCGTCGCCAACATCACGCGACCGGGCGTCACGAAGACCAGCAGACATGTCGTCGTCGAGCCGGCCAGGCAGAACACGACGAGGAAGAGCTTGCGTCGGGACGAGGCGTCCGCGATCGCCCCGAGCACCGGTCCCGTCAGAACGACCAGGCCCATCGCAAGCGAGGTGATGTAGAGCCAGAGCGATTCCCCGGGGATGCCGTGAATCTGCCCGCCCTCGACCACCGACCCGGCGAAGTAGGTGAGAAAGACCGCCGCCAGGACCGTCGCGGCGAAGGCCGAATTCGCGAAGTCGTACATCGCCCAGCCGAAAACCGCGCGTCCTCGCCCCATGCAATCCTCCGCAAGCCGCCGCAACCATCCGATGGGCGCTCAGTATAAACAAAAACGGACCAACTCGGCAAGATTGGTCCGTTTCCGTACAGGCTTCCTTGGGAGGAGGGCCTGAACTCTTTCGCCCTCCCGGTGCGATGCCGGGAAGGCGTCTTTCACACGGTCACTTCGTCCGGCGTCGTTTCATGTATCTCAGGCACGCACTTCCGGCCAGTCCCAGGCCGAACAACATCAGCGTCGCCGGCTCCGGGGTACTCACGGGATCATACGCAATGAAGAACACGTGGAAGTCGTCCGGATTCGGGTAGCCGGGGTCTCCCGGAAGACGATGCAGCCAGTTATCACTCGTCGAATTCAGATCCACCGTGTTGATGTGCGGACTGGGGATGCTACTGTTATTGTCCGAGTTCCAGAGTGTTGACAGCGTTACTGTATTGGGTCCGGGTCCTAGACCCGACAACACGAAATACCACCATCCCTGCTCCCATGTGTCGAGGTTGATTAGCGGGACGCCATTGACAGCGATATTGACATACCCGTCGTTCTTATCGTCCGAGAAGAACTGCACGAGCATGGAGTCCTTGACGTCCGTAAACCGGATGCCGCTGGGTCCCGGGGTGCCTTGGAAGTCGAAGGGCGTCCCGGCCGTTGCGGACGGGAAGACATAGTCTGTTGCCGCCGTCATGTCCAGGACATCACCCTTGTAGTAGTTGCCGAAAAGATTGGCATAGGGCATGGGTGTCGTTATGAAGGAGTTGATGTCGGCGGAGGTAAGGTCCCGCGTGTAAGTACTCACCAACGAGGGAGACGCCACGGTGGTGGTGAATTGCGGCGCGTCCTGGTTCTTGAAATCAATCTCCTGGTAACCCGCCCCCGCCGGCCCGCTGTTCCACCACGTGCTCTGCGAACCGATATAGTCCACGTACCCGGGGTCGGTCGGCAAATAATAGCCGTAGGTATTCAGCGTATAACCACCGGGCAGGGCAAAGCTGTGGTCGATGTCAACCGCAGCATTGCGGTGTGCATAGGCCCCGGTGGAAAAGAGAAGACACGCCGCCACTGCTACAAGAAGCCGTATGTACCTTGTCATCTTGCCGATCCTCCCAATCCGCCCGAGGCCGGTGGCGGTTGTCCATGTGGCCGACGTGTGAACACGCCCTTTCCCGCAGACACACGCTGCGCCCGCGACTCCCATGCGTTCCACAGTCCGGCACCTGAAAGCACTCCGACCGGCGGTCTCATTAGACCGCCGAGTGCTCCCCCTCAGTTCATGCTCCCTTCACCTGTGCTGCTACGTCTTGCCTTACTTAACAGCAATTCCCGTGCCAAACTCGGTTCCCAGGTTGGATTTTATTTTGTCTTGGTCATAACACCTTGCTGGACCTTGGGTTAGATAGCACAAACTCTTGCTGGCAAAATTTGTCACTTGCACTCAGTGTTCATCAAACCCCACACGATTAGGACTCTCAGCAGAGAAAGAGGGAAGCGAAAGAGTGCTTAACCTCTTACCTTACCAAGGGTTAAGGAACGGGAAATGCGTGTTCAATTTATTCAACATGCCGTGTTGAGTTTATTAAACAAAAGGGCGTTTTTGGGGCCATCCAGGGAAGTGGTGCTGCAAAATGGTGCTATCCGCGTCTTTCTGTAGAGCCAAATTGCGCGTTTGCGCTCAATCAGAGGGGCTTGCGAGACGGCGGGGCGACTACTTGTTCTCTTTGCGGATCTCAAACCGGCGGGTCTCATCATCCCAATAGAGTTGGTCTTTGTGTTTCTCGTACCAATCTCTCCAGGCCTTGACGGATGCGGCACGGGCCTCGGCTTCGCCCGTGGCTTCGAAATGAAAGTCCTGATTCGCTCCCTTGCGCAGGAGCTTCGCCGCAAACTCCCGCACATCTGCGCTCGGGTCCTCAAGCCCGTCGATCAGCACCGCCAGGATCACGGGAGGTTTGCGCTTGAGGACGGTGAGCGAGCTCAGTGCGCCTTTGCGAACCGTCTCCTGGTCGTCCGTCTTGAGAATCGACCGCAGGAGCTCGATTGCCTCGTCGTCCACCAGGGTCACGACGGCGACCATGGCATCGTAGCGGGTCGTGTAATCCGGGTGCTTCGTGAGGGTCTTGAGCTTCGGCACGGCCTCCTTGCGGTCCTTGGCGGAAAGCAGCTTGATGGCCCAGCCGCGCAGGCCAGCGTCCGCGTCCTCGAGGGTCGCCATGGCAAGGTCCCACACTTCCTTCCTCGGATAGTGCTGCAGATACCACAACGCGGTCGAACGCACCGTCTTGTCCGGGTCGGTTTTCACCAGACTCACAAGCGGTTGAAAGGCGCGTTCGTCGCCAATGCGGGCCACGGCCGCCGCGGACCAATACCGCACGCGCGGCGTCGGGTGCTTGAGCGCCGCGAGAAGCCGCTCGACCGCGGGTTTGCCGATCTCGACGAGTTTGTCCGTCGCGGCCTTTCCGGCATAGTCGTTTTTCTCCATCGAGGTGATCAGGTCGGCGACCTGCTGGTCGATGGTTTTCGCAGTCCCGTCCTGTGCAAGGGCGAGCGCCCCCAAGGAAAGACCGAGCCACCCAGCCAGCCAGACGCACTTGACAGACACCCTGACCCCTCCTCACTGCGGATATCCGAGAACCGGTGAAGCCGTGCACCTTCGGTGGAATGTACCGTGGGAGCAGGCGTCTTGCAAGAAACTTTGACGAACCGTCCAAGAGGCCTGGTGACCCATGCGGTTTGGCGGAAGCCGACAATTGACAAAACCCCGTCGGTGGGCTATAAAGGGATGCTGTGACAACCTAAGGGTCTTTTCAGGGGCTATGAATGGAAGTCAACCAGGCGTGCTATATGATTATCGAGGAGCTTAGCCGGACCATCGACTCGGCGGAGATGACGAGGACGCCCGAGGTGGTGTCGGCCATCACCCAGGCGGCCCGCGTGTTCGTCGCCGGGGCGGGACGCTCGGGGCTGATGATGCGAAGCTTTGCGATGCGACTGATGCAGATCGGGGTGGAGGCGTATGTCGTGGGCGAGACCACGACCCCCGATATCCACAAGGGGGACCTGTTGATGATCGGAAGCGGGAGCGGCTCGACCGGGGGGCCGGTAAGTTACGCCAACATTGCCAGGCACGCGGGCATCCGGGTGGTGGCGATTACGGCCGCCCGGGAGTCCCCGCTCACGGAACTCGCCGACCTCATCATCCGTCTTCCGGCGCCCACGCCCAAGGTACACGAGGCCAACGCCCCGCCGCCTTCGGTGCAGCCGCTCGGGACGCTCTTCGAGCAGACGCTGCTTATCTACCTCGACGCCCTCATCATCCTGCTGATGAAGGAGATGAACGTGGCGGTGGAAACCCTGCTCCGAAGACACACCACGCTCGAATAACGCACAAAAGTTCCCACGCAAAAGACTGCCCCGAGCGCGGTCCAGCGGGTAGAAAGTATATAGTAGACAGTGGGGCTGTTGAAAAACTTCCGATGACTTGCGTAGTGTGTGGCAGGGGCAGTTCGTCTGCCCCTGTTTTTGAGCCCTATCGCAACTTTGCAGGGGCAGGCAAGCTGCCCCTGGCACACATGAGGGTTTTTCAACAACCCCACCATCCCGATTCATCGGAACTCAGCCAACAAAAAGAGGACCGCGCCGAGCGCGGTCCTCTTTTTGTTGGCTGAGGAGCCTGGATTCGAACCAGGATTAACCGGTCCAGAGCCGGTTGTGCTACCATTGCACTACTCCTCAACATCGGTCCCGTCGGGTTTTGGCCGAAAGGACCAAGCCAATATAGGAATTCCGACCGACGCTGTCAAGCGATTTTTGGCACACCCACCTGGCCGGGATTGCCGGAGAAGAACTCTTGAAATGCCCGCGGGCCCGGGATAAGCTAAGAGTCTATCCGAATAACCCCGCTGCCGCGCCGGGCAACCCCGGAATTCTTTCGAGGAGACCGCATGAGGCTTTCTGTCAGCAGTCCAGCGGTGAAACGGCTGATCCGTCTCGCCATCGAAGAGGACGTGGGAAGCGGTGACATCACGACGGAGGCGGTGGTGGAGAAAGACGCGCGGGCTCGGGCGCGGGTGGTCGCGCGAGCCGCGGGCGTCCCGGCGGGACTCTCCCTCATCGCCGCGGTGCTCCGTGAATTCTCCGAGGACGTCGACGTCCGCCTCAAAGCCCGCGACGGCGAGGAAGTCGCCGCCGGACAGGTCCTCGCAGGTCTAAGCGGCCCGGCCCGGGCGCTGCTCTCGGCGGAGCGGACGGCGCTTAATTTCGTGCAGCGGACGTCGGGCGTCGCCACGCTCACGCGGAAATTCGTCGATGCGGTCGCCGGAACGTCCGCACGCATCTACGACACGCGGAAGACCACGCCCGGTTGGCGCTTGATCGAGAAATATGCGGTGAAGGCGGGCGGGGGCGAGAACCACCGCATGGGACTTTACGACCAGGCGCTCATCAAGGACAATCACCTCGCGATGATGCGCAAGAGCGGGGAGTCGCTGGCGAAGGCGGTCGACTCCATCCGCGCCGAACACCCGGGCGTCGTGGTCGAAGTCGAGGCCGAAACCGACGCCGACGTGACCGCAGGAGTTTATGCGGGCGCGGACGTCATTCTCCTCGACAACATGACGATCGAGCGGTTGACGGCGGCGGTGAAACTCGCCCGCCAGTTTTCCGGTTCGCGCCGCGTGATCCTCGAAGCGTCCGGAGGCATAGACCTCGACACGGTCCGCGCCGTCGCCGAGACCGGGGTGGACCGCATCTCGGTCGGAGCGCTCACCCACTCGGCAAGCGTCCTGGACATGGCCATCGAATTCGACACGGAAGCCGGAGGACCATGAAACGCACCACGCTGGGGCTTTTGGCGCTGCTTCGGCTTCACGGGGAAGAAGGCTGCTCCGCGGCGCGGATCGCGCGTGAGCTCGGGATCTCCCCGGAGAAGGTATCCGAAGAGATCCTCCATCTTGCGGCGGCGGGTTTCCCCGTGAAGGAGCAGCGGACGCGGCGCTGGTCGCTCGGGCCCGGCGGACCGCTGGTCGCCGAGGAGGTGCGTGCCGGGCTCGGCACCACCCTCATCGGTCGACGCGTCATCACGCTCGACGAGACCGTCTCCACCCAGGACGTCGCGCGTCGCGAGGCCGCCGGGAGTTCCCGCGCAGGAACGGTCGTCTTCGCCGAGAAGCAGTCGAGGGGCCGCGGGCGGTTCCACCGCGAGTGGCAGTCGGAGCATAGAAAGGACCTCACCTTCTCCGTGGTGCTGCGCGCACCTCATCGCGACTCCAACCCGTCGCTCCTCACCGTCACCGCGTCGGTCGCCGTGTGCGAGACCCTCGTCGAGGCGCTGAACCTCCCCGCGCGCATCCGCTGGCCCAACGACATCCTCCTGGCCGGGCGAAAGGTCGCCGGGATATTGGTCGAGCGCACCGCTCCCGCCCACCAGCCGCCGGCGTTCCTGCTCGGCGTGGGCGTCAATGTGAACTCACGTCCGGTGCTCGAGTCCGCGACCTCGCTGAGCGCGGTCCGAGGACGTGACGTCGACCGCCAGGAACTGGCACGGGCGCTTCTCAGGTCCCTCGACGCATGGTTCGAGGAGGTGCGACAGGGACACACGCAGTTGGTGGCCAACCACTGGAGGCGGTTCTCCGCGACGCTGGGCACGCGCATCACCGTCCGGAGCGGAAGGCACCGTTTCACGGGGCGCGTCGTCGACCTGAGCGACGCGTTCGGACTGACGCTCCAGCTCGACGACGGACTCACTCAGGACTTCCGCGGGGAGCACGTCACCGTGGAGCGTCAGGGGGGATAGAGGAAAAGGGGCCGGACGGCCGACCCCCGGGTGAAAAAAACAAACGGGCGACGCGGTTCGTCCGCGTCGCCCGTCTTTCATCCAAGTCGTAAGCCCAAGGAAGCTCGGCGGCTCCCCAGGGAAACTTTACCCTGTCTCACCGGTTTCAGTTGGCCGGTTTCTCCGGTGGAGCGTCGCCGCCTTCCGGGGGAGGAGGCGGATTGTCCGGGCCAGCTCCGCCCGCGCGAGGACCGCGCTGTCCTCGTGCACCCATGCCCGCCCGGTTTCCCGGACGATTCTTCATCTCCGCCACGATCTTCTCGAACTTGTCCTGCTGCTCGGGGGTGAGCATGTCCTTGATCAGGCCGATGTACTTGTCCAGGAGCTGACGCTGCTCTTCCGCGTAGGCCTGCTGCAGTCCCTTCATCTTGTCTTTCTGCTGGTCGGTGAGCTCCAGGTCCTGCTGGCTCTTCGGGTCGAGGCCCGGGAGTCCCATTCCACCCTGCATTCCCATTCGTCCGCCCATCCCCTGGCCCCCGGCGGCCATGCCCATCGCCCCGCCACGGTCCGCCAGGATCTGGTCGAACTTCCTGACCTGGTCCTCGTTCAACTGGGCCTTCACCTGCTCCAGGAAGCCCTGGATGGCGTCGCGCATCGGGGCCATCTGCTGCATCATCTCCTGGCGCTTCTTCTGCATTCCTTCCTGGTCGTTCGGGTTTTCTTCGCGGAACTTCTGGAGATCCTGCTGTGCCGTGCGCATTTTATCCGCCATGTCCTTGATGCGCGTCTCGAAATCGGCGCGCAACTTGTCGATCTTCTGCTTCTGGTCGTCCGTAAGTTCGAGCTGATCGAGAAGCTGGGTGAGTTGGCCCAACCCGGCGCCCATGCCGCCCCCGCCGCCCATGCCGCCGGCCCGAGCCCCTGGACCACGACCTCCGCCCGCCGGACCTCCGCCCGCCGCAGGGCCGGCGCCCTGTGCCAGGGCAAACCCCACGGCAATCAGCGCCACCGCCGAGACCAGCAACAGCATTCGCAATTTGCTCATCGTCGTCCTCTTCCAAAAACCAACGGTCTTTCCGGTTAGACTTGCTGAGTGTTGAACACGGGGAGAAAAGCGTGGTATCGGAGAAAAAGCACATTGAGGGAACGGATGCTCCACTATGCCGCCTTGGCCCGTAACCCCTTCCACGCTCATCACTTATGGACGTTCCAGCTTCAACTCGGAGGTCGTCTTGAACTCCTTGCCGTCCGCCTGGCGGAACGTTACTTTCAGAACCACCTTCGTCGCGCGGACCTCCGCAGCGAGCGGCAGTTTGAACTGGTAGCACGCCGGGAAACGCTGCCAGTGCAGTGCGGCGGCTTCCGGCTCAAAGCTCCAGGATTGGACGACGTAGTCCTTGGACCGGGCAAGGTCGAACAGGTCGAACTGGAAATGCCCGGCGGCCTTCATCGAGGTGTCAAACTGGTCGTAAAGGTCCACGTAGGCCGCGATGGCGTCGTCAGCGCCCCCCTTCTTATTCGCCAGGTTGATGCCGCAGGTCAGGAAGCTGAACTCCACCTTGGTCACCTCGAAGGCGAAGGGCTTCCGGCCGCCGACCGTGGTGTTGTCGGCAGAGGGCTTGGCGGC
>Ga0182021_10010730_pt1 | contig 10866 bp, 9 predicted proteins | sample 612E3MmetaG_FD_120493 | JGI IMG/M metagenome (GOLD analysis project Ga0182021, IMG submission 120493) | Permafrost microbial communities from Stordalen Mire, Sweden - 612E3M metaG (Illumina Assembly) | ecosystem: Environmental > Terrestrial > Soil > Wetlands > Permafrost | place: Sweden...
AAATCCGGTGCAAAAAAACGGTTCACTCTGACCGGTACCGGAAAAATCAAGAGGAAGCATGCTTTCAAAAGCCACATCCTGACTAAAAAGTCAACCAAGCGGAAGCGCAACCTTACTTACGCAACCCTTGTTGATAAGGCCGATGCTGCTAATGTAAAGGAAATGCTCCAGAATTAAATCATGTCAAACTTGCACCCAGCTTAAAAGATCCCGCTGAAAACGGGGCGCTGATGCAAAAAAAATGAAAAAAAATGCCAAGATCAGTAAATGCAGTTGCCTCCAGGACCCGAAGGAAAAAAGTCCTGAAACAGGCCAAAGGGCAGTTCGGACGAAGAAAGAACGTCCTGACTGTAGCTAAAAATTCAGTCGAAAAAGGACTCACTTATGCTTATCGCGACCGTCGTACAAAAAAGAGGAATTTCCGCGGACTGTGGATCACCCGTATTAATGCCGGTGTCCGTCAGTTCGGAATGTCATATTCAGTTTTCATGGGAAAACTTGCCGAACACAATATCACACTGAACCGCAAGACCCTTGCCGACCTGGCCATGAACCATCCGGATGCTTTTAAAGCAATAGTTGAGGAAATCAATAAATAGGCAGGCCAATCCTGCAGGAGAAGGGTGACCGCTGATGGCCACCTTTTTTTTTAAGGCTTCTTTCCCTTCCGCTTCAGGTAATTTTCCAGGAATTTTTCTATCTGCTCAACCGTCAGCCGTTTGGCAATAATTTCTTTCTGGTCATTCAATATATAAATCACGGGTGTCTGGGTGATATCATATAATCCATGATACTCCGGTGTCAGGCTGCGCGGACCGTTTACATTGATCCAATTCATTTTTTTCTTACGGATATAACTTTTCATCCTGGCAAGGGTGGAATCGGAACATACTGCATAAATCTCAAGCCCGTAGGTTGTTTTATAATTGTTATAAAAATCCACGAGCTTGGGGATTTCCTGTTCGCAATGTCCGCATTCAGGGTCCCAGAATAGTATCATCATGATTTTTGCATTGACATTATACATGGAAACCAGTTTCAGGCTTGTGTCCTGCATGATCAGATTCGGCGGGCGTTTACCGATAAGCAGGGGCTCCATCCTTGCAGCCTTTTTGATGATCTCCTTCTTCACGGTTTCATTCACCCAGGGCGTCTGGCCGGTCACATAGTACTTGTTCACCACATGTACAAAGATTTTATCAAAACCCATAATGTCAGAGTTCTCATATTGTCTTGTCACAAACCATACCAAGTATTTGAACATCTCCGGATTCATCCTTGATTTCTCAATCAGGAAATCGGCTTCATATATAATGGTATCGGGAGAGGACTGGGGTAAAACCTTATCAAAATATTTAAGCAGTTTTGAATGGAAAACAGGGGTTCTCAGTGCCCTGTCATCGGTGAATTCCATATCATCCCAGAAATGATTTCGGTAATAACGGTATGCAGAAGCTGAATCGATCCGGCCATCCGGAAGGGTCATGTTCTTGGGGATCTCAGGTTCCTTCATTACATTGATCATAAACGCAAGGAAAGAATCCGGATGCTCCCTGACAATATTCAGTTTGTAACGGATCAGTTCATCGTTGAGCCTGGCGATGGTGTCATTGAAAAATTTTACCGAATCCGAATTCTTTGGAAGTTTATTGAGCCCGGTCTGGAACTTCTCCACGATATCATATTTTGCTTTATTGTAAACAAGATATTCATAGAACAGTTTATTCTCGGGCGAGCCTTTTACCTTCATGGCCGGGAGGGCGTTTGTCCGCTCGGTCTCCATAGTGAAATCTTTATCGTTATTCATGATAAAATCAAAATAGTTCTTATCATTTATGATAAAAATATAGATCCCCCTTGGGAGATCATCACTGGCCTGAAATGTACACCTGCCCGATTTATCGACTTTAAGGGTATCTTTTATGTAAGTGCCGTTCCCGTAGTAATTTGCGATCAGGCAGTTTGTGTCTTTCAACCCTTTGATATGAAAATGAACTTTATAACCTTTCTGGGCTATGACAGCAGGCGGGATGCACAGGATTATCAAAGTGAGAATAAGGTTTCTGATCAGCGCCATTTTTCCGGATTATTTAATGTATGAATTTACCTGTCTCTTTGTTATTATCGATTCCCCTGAGGATCCTGGTTCCCGTGAAGTCCTTTTTCATAAGGCCTGAAAAAGCACCTGGCATAAAAATACCCGATCGCTTCGTTCATGGTTTCCCTGAACCCTTTGCTTGAATGCCACCAGTCATATGGTCCGTAGAACATATTTGGTACGGAGATTATGCCGACTTTTACGGAATCACCCAGAGCCGACTGGAACATTAATCTTGAACGTGCCCCATGAACGCTCCCGGTCATCAGGTTAACCGCTTTGGCACCCGGACTGTGTGTTTTAAGCCAGTTCCTGAAAGCAAGGCCTGAATTATAGGTCCTGTCGTGCATTATTTCCCCGGCCTCAACAATGACCAGCCTTGTTGAATCAAAACCCATTTTTTTCAGCGATTCGGCAGCCAGCCTGGCAGTATTCTTATATTGAACCAGCAATGCTCCCTGTTCAATCGGAGTCCCTGTGGTCACAAGCAGGGAGTAGTGACCTGATTTAAACTCTCTTGCAGCATCCTCAAGAACATAGTCGCTTACAAATCCTTCCAGCACCAGGATGTCGGTCCTTTCACGATGGACAGGAGATAAGATCCCGTAGAGGTTCCTCAGGAAAAGGGTAGAAAAAATCAGAATTAACAGAATAATGATCAGCCAACCCCAAACGGTGAGCCCCCATCTCTCTTTCCGGCTGATAACCAGGTAACTCCTGACTTTCTTGTTCATGAATGCAAATAAAACGAATTACTTATTCCTTCAGATGTTCCTTCCTCAAAAGATCGTTCATGGTTTTAACAGGATTAAACGTAGTGATGGGGACTTCCATAAATACCGTAATCCACCCGGCCATAGCGCCGTTCCATAATCCGGGTCTTTCGAGTGCCTTAAGATTTCTGCCTCCGCTCGACTTCATGGCAATAAATCCGGTTTCTTCATCCACATAACGATTGAGATCAAATTTATTGCCCTGGAAATCGCGGATCCCACATACCAGATCGACAGGATTGAAATGAGTTGCCCCGCTGAAGATCTTTTTCTGGGTGGAGTTTTTCATATCAACCTGCGATGATTCCACAATCTGGAGGGATATTTCACCCTGTTTACCCCTTACCCAGAACGGCCCCCCACCTGGCTCTCCTTCATTCTTGACCATACCGCAAACCCTTACCGGCCGGTTAAGCATTTTGAAAAGCAGGGATGTTTTTTCTGATACAGTCATCGCATCGAACATTGCCGGAATCTTCATCGACAGCTTACTCCCGGCAAAATCTGCCATCGATGCGATATCATCTGCAGTGCAGTTGTTTTGCCGGACTTTGTCCAGAAAGCCAAAGATATTGCGCCTGATCCAGGCAAGGTAACCGCCAATCAGTTTTTTATGGAGGACAGTCGGTGGTTTCAACCTGTCCGGGACGATGTTATCAATATTCTTTATAAAGATCATATCGGCATCGATCTCATTCAGGTTTTCCAGCAAGGCACCATGTCCGCCCGGCCTGAATAACAGATGTCCGTCAGCATTCCGAAAGGGATTATTTTCTTCATCCACTGCAATGGTGTCAGTCGATGGTTTTTGGACGGAGTAACCAATTTGATAGCTGACGTTAAACCTGGATTCATATAATGGCCTTACCGTGTTTACAAGGTCTTCAAAGCGTGCCCTGTGCCCGGCTGATATTGTGAAATGTAATCTTGCAATTCCTTCCAGGTTGCTTGCATATAATGCTGCTTCCACCATATGCTCCTCGGCTGATGTCCTTGCACCTTCAGGGTAGTCGTGAAACCTGACGAGGCCTTTGGGCAGGTTGGCATAATCCAGTCCCTTTTCAGTAAGAATATAATCAATAATGGTTGCAAAATCCTTTGCATTAAGCAGATTCTCAATAATAAGGCCATCACGTTCAAGCCGCAGGGAAAGCTCATCGTAAAATGCAATCTCTTTCAGATGGTTAAAATAATAATTTACAGAATCAGGACCTGTATCCTTCTTCAGGAGGTTTTCGCCCACTGAGCCCGGTTTATATTTCTCCCTGAATTCAAAAAGATGTTTGAACATCCTGCTTGCGGCGCCGGAGGCAGGAACAAACTTAATTATCCCGGAGTTCCTTCCCGCATCATCATAATAGCTGATGAACCTTTTCTTTTCTTCATCTGTGAGGCAAATGATCCCGTCACTGGGGGTAGCCGGTTTGGCAAGATCAATGAACGGGAACCCTTTCCTGAAATGATCAATCTGGTTTTCAATATCTTCAGTGGTCATTCCCTTTTCATGAAACTGCCGGAGATCGCTGTCATTAAACATTGAAAAATCTTTTTGCGAATATACGATTAGGTTATTAAACCATAACATCCTGAAATAATCAACCAATATTTATAAAAATTTTATCAATTTTGCATACCAGGGATAAATTTAAAAAGTCCACAACTATAAACATTTACCTATAATTTTCAACCAATACCATCATTTATGAAAAAACTTATTATTCTGATCCTGCTTATATCCGGAATAGCTGCATTCGCCCAGATCGCACCGCATAAATATTATGTGCAGTTCACGGATAAAAACCAGAATCCGTATTCATTGAATCATCCCGAGGATTTTCTGACGCAGAGATCAATCCAGCGACGTTTGAACCAGGGAATAGGATATGATGATAAAGACCTTCCTGTGACTCCATCCTATATTGAGGCTGTCCGGAATATCGGGGCGGTGATTCTCAATCCTACGAAATGGCTCAATGGAACAACCATATACCTGGCCGATACAAACCTTCTGGGAGCTATCAGGAACCTTCCTTTTGTGGCCTCTGTGACCCACTTTACCCCCCACCCGGTAAGAAACATTGAACCGGTGGATAAATCCGGTCAGGAAAAAATCGGTGCCTCTTTGAAACCCTCTGATTTACAGCTGAAAAGTACAAAATCATATAATTATGGAGAGTCCTATACCCAAATTCACCAGGTCAATGGAGATGCCATGCATGATTCGGGATTTACAGGGCAGGGGATTGTAATTGCACAACTGGATGACGGATTTTATCATGTGAACCAGCACCCGGCTTTTGATAGCCTGTATGCTCATAACCAGATCCTTGGGAACAAAGATTTTCTCCACGACGGCATGCCTTTTTTTGATGATCCCAATGCCGACCATGGAATGTGCGTACTTTCCATCATGGGTGGAAACCTCCCCGGACACCTTATCGGGGCTGCACCCAAGGCAAGCTTTTGGCTTTTAAGAACCGAGGAATACTATTCTGAATATCAAATTGAGGAATATAATTGGGTTTCAGGATCTGAATTTGCCGACAGCGTGGGAGCCGATATCATCACATCCTCACTGGGTTACACGACTTTCGATTCTCTTTTCCCATCCCATACCTGTGCCGATATGAACGGGCACAGTACCGTGGCCGCTATTGGGGCGAATACGGCTTTCAGCAGGGGGATAGTAGTTGTCGTCAGCGCAGGTAACGAAGGAAATAATATGTCATGGCGCTGCGTCAGTACACCTGCTGACGCGGATTATGCCATGGCCATTGCTGCTGTCGATAGAAACGGGATAAGGGCCAGTTTCAGCTCGGTAGGAGTGGATACTGCCGGAAGGGTCAAACCGAACCTGGCAGCGATGGGGTCGGGGACAGTTATCGCGGACCCCTTTGGTTCATATACCTATGGAAGCGGAACATCATTCGCAGCACCTATCATCGCAGGAATGGCAGCCTGCCTTCTTCAGGCCACACCGAATGCAACAAATTATATGATCAAAAACGCGCTTGAACAGGCAGGAAGCCAGTATTCTACTCCCGACAGCCTGTTGGGATATGGAATCCCGAATACCTACAGGGCAATGATCCACATGGGAATATCCAATCTTACCGGAAGCTCCTATTTAAATATTTATCCTAACCCTTTTGACCAGGGTTTTTCCATCCAGTTTACATCTCCGGTCCGTGAATCCCTTCAATTCACTTTTTATAATGCAATCGGTAAAACAATCCTGCAAAGAACAATCTCCGCTTCAGCAGGGGAGAACAAGGTCAGCTTCAATGCGTTCAATGATATTCCCGCCGGAATATACTTCATCAGGCTTAATGGAAATTCTTTTAACAGAACATCACAGCTTATCAAATTACCTAATTAACTATAATTTTAAGTGCTGAGGAATTGATATCAGCAGAAGAAAAATAATTTCCGTTTTCCCGGTTAATTTTACGACTGAGTTTACAAATGTAATTACATTTGTAAACTTTTTAGGCTAAGCAAAATTATTGATGGGTAGGAATTTGTTAACATGATTTCATAAATTTAATCACTCCCGGTAAATTCCCCGCGGCTTGACGCGGAACCAGGGGCGGGAGCTTGCCCCGGGTTCATACCATTGATTTAAACATGTTTTAGTTCCTATTATTGCTCTGCTGTTTCCCTTCATTTCCGTCCCGGAACTAATCCGTTCAGTATATAATAAATGACTTATTATCTTATGAATAGCCTGAATACAATTCCGATAATAAGATGTCCATCTGCTTATTTATGTTAATAAGTTATAAATGGCAATTTTGTAAAACATGTTATTAAATCGAGTATATTTACATTAGTAATTCAGTAAAGTTACATAAGTAATTTCAGTAAAAGCTTAAATTACAAATGTAAATTATATTATTAATGATCAATAAAATATTATATAATATACTGATATTCAGTAATTATATATGAACATATTAAATAATTAATTTAAGTAATATGATTGAAAGGATACTGGAGTTAATACAGTTAAAAAAAATGAGCCCATCTCAGCTTGCTGATGCTATCGGAGTCCAGCGATCAAACATATCCCATTTTGTTTCCGGAAGAAATAAACCAAGTCTTGAGTTTATTATTAAAGTTCTGAATTTTTTCCAGGATGTAAACCCGGACTGGTTACTTTTTGGAAAAAGCCCTGTTTTCAGGGATATTTTTGAAATCAGGAAGAATGTTTCCTTAACACCTCAAGGGGAGAAAACAGAAGAACTAAGTCCCGAGAAAATCATTGAACAGGCACAATCGTCAATTATGGAGGATCTGTTCAGTAACGACCAGGATAAGATGGCAACAAGGTCTTTCAATGATATTCAACGTGCTAATAATAAAGCTGTTAATCAAGTTGACAAATCAATTCCTGCAGTTGAAAGCCCGAAAAAAGGAAAAGAAAAAACCTCGCTCCCGCAAGGAAAAAACCGGGAGGAAAGGAAAACGGATAAGATTGTAATATTTTATAATGACCGGACCTTTAGTGAGTTCTTTCCTGAATAGCAAAGGCTTATGCTTTTTCAGGGATATCCTGATCCTGAAGACAGTTAGAATAAAGGTTTACAGATATATCCGTAAATTATTTCAGCATCTTTCCATAGCTGAAAAGAAAAAGCTGCTTTCCCTTTCAGCGGTAGCATCCGCATCTGATCCATGAACAGCATTTTCAGTAACACTCCTGCCGTAAAGGTTTCTGACGGTGCCTGCCTCTGATCTGGAAGGGTCTGTTGCTCCGATGAGTTTTCTGAAATCAGCAACCGCGTTGTCTTTCTCAAGGATTGCTGTGATTATCGGTCCGGATGACATGAATGTAATAAGGTCTTCAAAAAACCCTTTTTCTTTATGTTCAGCGTAAAATAACCCGGCCTGATGCTTGCTCAGATGAACCAGTTTCATGGCAATGATCTTAAATCCTGCCCTTTCAATCACCGAGAGAATATTCCCTGCGTAACCTGAAGCCAGGGCTGAGGGTTTGATCATTGTAAAAGTGTGAATTCCTGACATATGAACTTCTTTACATTTAGAAACTGCCCAAAAGTAAGACTAAATTTTAAAAATATGTACTTTTGTTCCCTTGTTTTATGGAAAACTATCTGAAGAATACGGATTTTGAAAAAATCAGGGATATCCTGGGCAAATCCGAAAAAATTGTAATTACAACCCATACCAATCCCGACGGGGATGCCATCGGCGCAAGCCTGGCCATGTTTTTATACCTGAAGAAAAAGGGGATTCAGGTTTCGGTCATCATACCTGATACCTATCCCGAGTTTCTTGCGTGGCTGCCTGAAGCAAATGAAATCGAAGTATACGAATACTATCAGGATCAATGTATTGACCTTGTTAAATCGGCCGATACTATAATCTGTATTGATTTCAACAGCCTGAGCCGCCTGAATGAACTGGGAGATTTGGTAAGGAATTCGCCTGCCATGAAAATATTGATGGACCATCATTTAAATCCATCCGTGGATTTCGACCTGAAGATATCATTTGATAAAACCTCTTCGACTTCCGAACTTATTTATGATTTTATCACTGAATCAGGGGAAACTGTACTTATTGACAGGCAAATTGCTGAATGTCTGTATACAGGTATCATTACAGATACGGGATCCTTCAGTTATTCATGCAATTACGTGAAAACCTATCAGATCATAGCGGAATTGTTCAGGTTGGGCATAGACGGGGAGCATATTCACAGGCTGATTTATGATACGTATTCTGAGAGCAGGCTCAGGCTGCTCGGTTACGCTGTCAGTGATGCAATGACTGTCGTACAGGAATATCATACCGCATATATTGTTCTCAGAAAAGAAGATCTCAACCGGTTTAATTATCAGGTGGGTGATACAGAAGGAGTTGTCAATTACGCCCTTTCAATCAAAGATATCAACCTTGCCGCTTTGTTCATGGAGCGCGATGATCATGTAAAAGTTTCATTCAGGTCCAAGGGTAATTTTTCGGTTGACCGGCTTGCAAGGGAATATTTCGGCGGGGGAGGACATACCAATGCATCAGGTGCGAATTGCCGCATGTCTGTCGATGAGACAATTAACAAGTTTCTTTCCCTGCTTCCTGATTTCCAGGTAAAATTAAGTAAGGTTTATAACGATAAGGATGAATAACACAGGCACCCTTTCCGGGTCAGGCAATATCCTGTTGCCTGTTGCCTTCTTTCTTACAGGGATGTTATTCCTGTTCGTTTCATGTGAACATGAAACCAGGCCTTCCCGGTCGACCGCTCATATAAGGATGATGGATGATACGGTTGTGAATTATAACCGCCAGGTTGTCAGGGCAGAAGACGAGGAGATCAATGACTTTATTGCCAGGCATGGCTGGAAAATGTCAAAAACCCAGACGGGTCTGAGGTATGTGATTTATAAACACGGAAAGGGAGCGAAAGTGATGAAGGGAGACGAAGTAAAATTGAAATTTGTCTTGTCATTGCTGAACGGTCAGAAAATATACTCATCCGATTCACTGGGTTTAAAGATTATTTTTCCGGGAACCACTGAAGGTGAGACAGGTCTTCAGGAAGCCTTACAATTGATGCGGGAAGGAGACAATGCCAGGTTGCTGGTACCTTCCCACCTGGCTTACGGATTGCTTGGTGACCTGAAAAGAATCCCGGCAAGTGCCACCCTGGTTTATGATGTGGAAATTGTCAGTGTTGGTAAGGAAAACCGTTAATAACCTTTTCAAATGTGTTGATAAGTCAGTCTTTAAAACAGAATCAGGCTGGGCGGACTTTCTTATCTTGTTCAGGTATATTGAGATAGGACATCGCAGGTTGTCTCTGTTTTTATCTAATTGAGTATTAGAATTTTAATTAAATAAGACAAAAAAACTTAATCAGTATAAACTTTAAATCGGATCACATGAAAAACAATTTCATTAAACCCTTAGGATTTCTTTTGCTTCTGGCATTGACGACCTTCGCCTGTTCGTCGAAATATTCCGGGTATGATAAGACAGCAAATGGCCTGTATTATAAACTAATTAAAAACTCGAAAGACACTGTCAAACCGCACATCGGTGACTGGGTTTCATTGACCATGAAATGGCAGTACAAGGATTCTGTGATGTTCGACAGCCGCAAAGGACAGGGGGCTCCTGTCAGGTTTCAATTGCCTGGCTCTGATTTCAAGGGAGATATCTATGAAGGTATTAGGATGATGTGCGCCGGCGACAGCGCCGTTTTCCTGATTAATGCCGATTCCCTCTTCCGTAAAACATTCAAACAGCCTCAACGCCCCAAATTCATTGACACAAACTCGATGATCACTTTTTATATCAAACTGATGACGGTTGATAATCCGAAAAGCCTTTTGAAAAAAGAAGAAGATCAGCTTGCAGCTTATATTAAGGAGAAAAATATCACAGTTGCACCAACTGCCTCAGGACTTTATTTTATCGAAACAGTTGCCGGCAAAGGAGCGAAAATTGACACCGGCATGTGGGTTTCAATTCATTTCAAAGTATCCCTTATTGACGGGAAGCAGTTGTTTTCCTCATATGACCGTGGAGAGCCTATGGGATTCGAATTTGGAAAGCGTTTTGACACTCCCGGGATTGAACAGGCTATCGGTATGATGAAAAAGGGTGGCAAAGCAACCGTGGTTGTTCCTTCAAAACTTGCTTTCGGTGAAGCCGGAAGGGGTGGGATCATCCCTCCTTACTCAACCATGATTTATGATGTCGAAGTCGTAAATGTGCAGACCAAGGCCGAACACGATCAAGGCCTGGCTGATGAGAAGAAGAAAGAGAAGGAAAAACTTGATAAAACAAAAGGTGAAGAAATGAGCCTGCTGAATAAGTACCTGAAAGATAAGAAAATAACTGTCAAACCAACCGCTTCAGGGATTTATTACATTGAAAAGGTCAAAGGGACCGGTGCAAGAGCAGTTGCAGGTAAAACTGTAAGTGTGCATTATACGGGAACCCTGCTTAACGGGACCAAGTTTG